>Ga0065711_1005836_pt1 | contig 37444 bp, 27 predicted proteins | sample Hoacrofraction12_FD_59098 | JGI IMG/M metagenome (GOLD analysis project Ga0065711, IMG submission 59098) | Hoatzin crop microbial communities from Cojedes, Venezuela - Epithelial fraction 12 v2 (version 2) | ecosystem: Host-associated > Birds > Digestive system > Esophagus > Crop | place...
GGGGGGGAGGTGTTTAGAAGAATGAAATAATTTTGCTGGAACTGAAATTCTGATTTTTTAAAATCTTTAATGCAGCTCTTCTACTGTCTTTTGATTTGAGAAACAGTTTGCGTACCTGTTACAAACAGCTCTGGAAGCTGAATTTTATAAAGCAAAAGAAAATTTTTCCTGACTTTCTTCTCTCTGGAAAGGCACTGCTGCAAGGCTCCACACATGCCTGCACACCCATACCCACAGAAATGCTAATATTTAGGCTTTTAGCATCATACCTATAAGGATGAGCAATCGTTCAATCTTTTTTAACCTACAGTGTTCAGACAGCTTGGAAAAGTTTCAGGTAGTCATCCAAAGTGAATCTTATCAGGTTTGCCTATTATTTCTTATCAAATCTGAAACATGCCAGGCATAATTTAGATTGAGATATTTGGCATTTCACAAACTCTTGCTAAATGTCACTCAAATCCAAGTGATGGGCACTTCAAAGAAAAGCAGGGTGCAGTCTTGTGCACATCTTTATAAGTTTTTTTGGACCAGAATTTCTTACTTGGAAGCCCTCTAGTTAACGCTTGCATTTCTGATAAATTTCCATGCATTATTAACCTAATTGGACTGAACATATATTCTAAGATTTTCATTAATATTTTTTAACACATATAGCATCTTTACCCTTGAGCAGTCAACCAAGTTTTCATCTTCATGAAAATGGGCTCCTCTTAATCAGACAATATCCAATCATTTCCAGTCCATAAGGTAAATTTCCTCAATATTCTTTCAGTTTTGCAGTTTTCTTACCAGTCAGCACATTACATTTCACCCTATAGATTATTTCTCCATAAACCTTGCCACTATTGCCAGAAACTGCTACCTGGAAAGGATGCTAACTTGAGTTGGAGGACACATCAAAGAGAAGACCTCAAGCTAAATAAAAGATGACTCAACTCCTAGCGTTTTAGCAGAATTGTCCCACTTCTTGTAATTTTGTCCCTTCCTGAGTCTGATCATCTTCAAAAGGGATAAAATACCAACAGTATTTTTCTAATACGGTAATAAGATACCAATGATATATTATTTATCAATATTGACTGGTAAATAAATGGTACTGCAGTACTGATTGTTAAGTTACTTGTTAATTTATCTGTGTAGCAGTAAGAGTTTGCAGTCCAACTGCTGAATGCTGCAGTCTGAGGTGATACAAAAAAAAGCATGAAAAGAATGACCCTAAGCTAAAATGATTACTGGTGTTTGTTAGGTACTATGGCTGCACGAACAATGATAATCAGCCAGAACAATTATAGAGTAAAAAAGATTTTTTCTTATAAATTCAGAAGGTTTTTATTATTATTTTCTAAAATGGAACTATGTAGATTATTTGAAGTGGGTAGATTTTTGTTTTGTACCCATGAAATTGCTACCATATTAACAAGATTTTCCAGACATTAATGGATTGATTTCTGTATAATTGTAACTATATTAATTCATCCCAATTACCTCTAAGTAAAATTTAAATTAAGTTAAATTGGAGAAATTAAAAATGTTTGAAAACCCTGCATGGAAACCTTGAGGCATCATAAGATTGTCACTTCTCGTCTCTAATATCATTCATTCTGTAACTGAGAACACAGCATAAGTAGTCTCAGTTCTCCCAAGATTTGTAAACTGTTATTTTCTGTGCATTTCAAAACCAACTTAAAGGGCTCTCCATAAAGCTGATATGATTGGATTTTTTTTCCCACTGATGGAAAAAGTGTCTCTGGCCGTTTCCTCATTTCTGTTGGTTTTTTGCTGAGGAAGTTAATGCATATATGATCCATTTATGGTGTGAAGATGTTCAACCATAAAGATAGGTTTAAATATATAGAGGAAGTGCTGGGCTGAAAGAGAGAGAGCAGTCAGAATAGGTGTAGAGGAATCTCCTGGCACCACAGGCACTCAGCAACAACTCATAACTCTTTCGTGTACCATTGCTCCAAAAGGTAAAAATACACTGCTTACCAAGAGTCATGCTTAGGCTGAGCCCTCTGCAGGACTTGGTGGCAGATCCAGGCTGAGACAGCTTTTATCTGATCTTGGAGAATATAACTGTATTCTAACTTAGCCAAGATCTGCATTGGTTATATTGAACTAGAAGAGTTTAAGTTCAAACTATCTTCAGGTGGAACCTGTTAATGACCAAGTTCTCTCATCACCAGAGTCAGAGGAGCTGTGCTGGAGTTTACATGCAAATGAGAACTGGAACTAGAACTGTTGCACATCTGGGAGGAATTTATACCGTTTGGTAATATGGCATACACATGTCAACTTCACGTAAGTTTTTCTACTGTGTTTTGGGCTCTCAGTGCCTGCTATATCTCAAGGCATTTCAGCTCACTTGCATCTTATTTGCTCATCTCATGACTGGCTATCTCTTCCAAAAGACCCCTCCAACCACACGTTTCTCCAGTTCCTGATTTCTAGATACATGATGGGCTAGGAAGGGCCTTGGGCTGCATCTCTATTAAGGTGGTTGATCAGCTGCAATGATGTGGAGATCATGTTTTATGAATTAAGGCTGTCATGTGGCTGCTGCTAACATATCATATCTTCTCTAGTTGCCTTTGTCCAGTCAAACTAGCCTCTGTAGGCTTCAGGGGTTCGCCAGGTGGTCTGCTCTGAAATGTAATTGCCAACTAGAACTAGCACGAATCAGATAAAATACTGAGTTTAGATCATCCGTGCACTTCAAGAATTAGACAGATGCAGGTCACACTGAGGAGAGCCAACAAAAACCATTCCTCTCCCTGCAGCAGTGTCATTCATATGGAGAGAAAACTGCTCACAGGAAAGAGATGGCTTGCAGAAAGGTGTTTCTTAATTGCATTTTGGTTCTGGACCCTCTGGTGAGAGAGACACACTGGGAAAAAATGAAAGTTTCTGGTGTTGGGAAAAGAAAAAGGACGAAAAAGTTTTGCCTCTTAGAGCAGGGAAATAGTTTGAGGCTATGTTTTAATTAAAATGAATATCTGCACTATCTTAATGTTATTGCCAGTTAAGTGTAGCAGGGTGATTTAGAGTTCTATAACACAATTATACTCCAGTAATGAAGCTCCGCAGAATTATCCCAGGAATTCAAAATGCAGCGGAGAGCAGTAGCTCTCATTTGTAACCATGTTACAACCTTTATTGTTACAGTATTTTCTGTTTTCCTCAAAGATTAACTCAGTCGTATTTAAGTCTCTGGTTACATTAAAGAGAGATTGGGAATGGGTGACAGGCGTTGTTTCACCATCCCTGCAGCGGTTTGATTCAAAATATTCTCCTACCAGCAGAGAGCTGACTGCCTGAACCTGTTCATGCTCTTGGTCTTTCTGCTGGGGGAAAGGATGCATGTAATTAATTAGAAATATCACATGCAATGTGGTTTTGCAGGTGGGGCCTCAAATAAGTGAATATTCTAGCATGGAAATCTCTGTTGGAAATGCCTTGACAGGTGCCATGGAGCCTTTCAAAGTCACTTTACTCCTTTGCAATACAGCTGCTTCTGGTTTCTGCTGCTGTTCTGAGGAGGTCTCGTTTGCTTGTGGGCTCCTGACTGGGGGGTTTCAATGGGGTACAATCTCTGCTGTGGGATAAAAGGGCTGCATGGGAATGGGCAATTCCCTGCTCTGCTTAGTCCTCTTCCATATATGTGAGAAACAATTTCTATGTCTTGAGCCATGTTTCCAACTCAGCAGAAGTTACACCTGTCACAAAAATTGCTGGAGGTACGTATTTATACTTACATACCACTGAGTTTGATCTCTGTGAAGTATGTGGGTCATGCCTGGGTTTTGTACCTCAGTATGCTTTACCACATGAGCCAGAAACATGCATACTTTCTGGAAGTAAAACACTCAAACAGATTCACCCTCCTATCCATACACATGAAAAGCCTCATTTCTCCACCCCGAGAATTAATTTGGTCAGTCCAGAACCAAGCCACAGCACAAGCCCTTCAAGTCCCCTGAAAGTCTGGGCTCGAGCAAGAGCAGCGTAGACACCAAAAACTGCTTTCCTGCAAGGACTCTTCACTTCTGACCGAGAAAGGCCCAAGTTTTTGTTTCCAGGAACAGGAAAACTGTTTAGAGAAAGCAAGAAGTCCTGTCAGTCTTCATTCCCATTTGGAAACAGGTTTGTCTGGCATTGAGGAAAGATGAAAACTGAAACAGAGCTGACTTCACTTGAGTTTTCGATTTGCCGCAAAGAGATTAAAAGCAGAAAGGAATCGATACGATAATAAGAGCAATCCTCAGGAACGCCTTCAAAGCCCTGTGGCACACCCCAGCAATCTGATTAATCCAAGCAAACAGCCTGTGGATACTNTCTCCCTGCCTCTGTATTCTTTTGCACAATTTCATGTCACAATCAGGGTCCAGACTGCTCAGATGAGGCATGTCTGTCAACCTGACAGGATTTTCAGTGTTCACATCTAGCATCATATTCCTGCAGATACAGAGATTCTAGCTCTGACCACAAGACACTTTCACGGGGGAAAGAAAAAAAGATTGGGCAATAAAAGCTTGTTTTATAAATTTCTTACTGTTCTGCTCTATGGTTCATTTTGAAAAAAACTGGGCTGAAAGAAATGTTTCAAATCTGAAATGTGTGGGGTTTCTTACATTTTTGGAACTGGATGTTTCTATTTGCTTGCTTGAAACTAATTTTAATTTGTCTATTTCTTTCCAGGGGAGTCTTTTGCATCTGTGTTTCCTAGATCTTAGCCATAAGAACAGCTCTTCCTTTCTAGACCCTGGTCTATTCACACTGAGATGTGCTTTTCCACCTTCAGGCCTTCTAAAATATTATCTAATGCGGGAAAATGCTGCTCAACATGCGTAAAGACCTTGCCTTTCATCTTTAGGTCAATTCCACCTCTGCAGCCCCAAAAGTACAATTCTTCCATTGTTAAGCTTTACTTGAGGAGTAAAGGCTGTCACCTCACAGCATTGTAAAACCCCACAGCTTAAGCTTCAGCTTGAGGAGGAAGCACACTGTTAGCACAAAAAATAGGTCAGTCCATTTTCTGCAGAAAACACTCCTTCTGCAAATTTTTTATCCCTCTCCAATCCCCTGCTAAAAGCTCATGACCATAAAATAAAGGCTAAGGTCAAATGTCCTGGAGCTATGAGACAATATCTCAGGATGCAGGTGTCCTTGGGCTCTGATTTAGGCTTCCATGTGTCTTATTGCATTTGCTTAATGATTTCCTAGGCACCTATGGCCATAGCATCTGGGCTGCTGCCACAAATTAAATGCAATCAGACATTAAATCAAACTGTCTACAGCAGACGGCAGAAACAGGCCTCCTCCTTCTGCTAGCACAATCAGACATAAGTGACTCAGAAATGGTTCAAAATCATGCAAAGGCTTTGCTGAAAGAATGTCTCTTATGGTGCTCTTGGAAAGTTGGCAGAGTGACTTACCAGGAAATCCACACTCCTGAACTGGAATTCTTCTACCATGAACATCAGAGAAAATAGAGACGGAAAATATCTCAAATTGCCTAAATATTCTGCAGACTGACTATATAGAGAACCTGCCTTTGGTCTCCCTTTTGGGCAAAATCTCAGGCATCATTTATGCAGCACAAGACCCCGAGGTTCAGACACTGAGATCTGGTGTTTTATGGCTTGTTATCAGATATTTTTTCTCCCAGCTTGACTACTTGAATTTGCAATATGTTGAGGGAGATGCATACCTATCAGGAGCCACTGCCCGGTGTGAGTGTTCGTGCCTGCACTTGTATTGGATGCCATTTGGGATTTTATATTCTGTGTGTTACTACTGGAGCTAGACACATACACAACCATTATCTGCCCGAGTGCTAACAGCTGGAATGTATAAATTGTCTGATATAAAGAAAGAATTACCAAGAAATTTTTCTGAACAGTATAACGTAAATTCAGCCCTGTTTTGAGTTATGAAGAAAATGTCACATCTAGCACTATGACAATATGAAGTTATATCTGAAAACATTGACTCAGTGATAGTTTGTCAAAATAGCCAGATAACCAGATATTCCTTCAGTTTCATCCCCTTCATTGTAAGAGAGTGAGGGAGAATCTCAGGGCATGTAAAAATCTGTCTGTGTGTGCCCATCTGCTTGCGATAAGCTTTGTACTGCAGCTTGTTTGGAAAGTATTATTAGTTCCTCACATAGGAAAGAAAGGTCACTGTCCCTGAAGGACAAATTCCGCCTCTCTGTCCAACAAACTTCAAGAGTCATTGGTCACCCTCGGATGACAGCTCTGAATTGCAGGGCAATGTTTGCTGCATTTATTTCTCAGAGTAATTCAGTGGGCGTGTGCGAGTGGAGGATGGTGTCATACATTTGGCCGAGTTCATGGTGTGAAAGAGGCAGTAGGCCACGGTCACCTCAAAAACACCGAGGGATATTTACAGAACAGAAAAAAATAATCAGAAGCTGTTTACTGATTAAACTTGAAGCAAGCCCAGTCCTTCCTCAAGAGCAATCATCTGCTATTCATCACAGATTTCTGCAAGTCTGGATGCAAGAGCTATTGCAAAGCTCTGGAAGTCCTTCATGTTCAGAGTCACTTTCTGTTGATAGTAATAATGATACAGTAGCCCTTAGAAACCTTGACTGAGCCTTGCTTTAGCTTCTGGGCATAGAAGAAAAGAAATCAAACACAGGCAACGAACAGAGACGAAGTAACATCCCTTCTTTCAGGCAGCAAGTCAGTGGCCCAGCCAGGAAGTGAACCCAGACTTCCAGAGTCAAGCTCCAGTACCCCACCTACAGGGGAGCACCACGCCTGTGGCTGGAGTCCAAATCTGTGTCAACTGCATCTCCAACCTACTGTTAGCATTGAGGTTAGGGAGTTGCAAACTCGCTGGACAAATAAAAACTCTCTTGGGTGAAAAACCACTGAGGTTTCAAGTTCATTTGTATCCAAATGAAAAATAAACCTTTTCCTTTCTTATTTTTAAATAGGTTTCCTAAGAAAACAGGTTTATGTAATTAGATTGTCCCTCCCTGCCAACTTCGGATTCTGTTGGCCAACGTTAACCACACTTGGCAAAGGGGGACAGAGCTTCCCACCAGCTTTGTGAACACAGGCAGCAGGGTGAAGAGAAGAGACCTCGAGTGGTATTTTATGGTCCTAGGCAATACAATCATTGTTTCACACCCAATATAGTGGAGTGAGTTCTTTGGTTTGGAGTGGAAACAGTATTCTTAAAAATGATCCGTGCAGCTGCACAAAGTCAGCTGGGAGTGTCAGGGCCTCTTACTTGTTGCATGGCATGTATCTTCTGGACCGATAATGTCTTCACAGGCTTGTATAACAACTGGTGCCATCCGAGACTAACCATAAACTATTAGTGTTTGTACTCATAGCCCAGTGAGCACTTCCAAATACAGCAGCGCTGCCATGTGAATAGCAAGAAGGAAGAGGCAACAAGTTTCACCAGCAGTTACTTTCAGTCCCATTTGAAGATTAGAGTTTTCAGCGATACCACAGCTTGAAAGGTTAAATCTGATCTATTTTCCACAACAGAAACCTAGATCACCATGATATTTTCTCCCCTCTTAGATAGTCGTCTTCCATTAGGAAAAAGAAATCAACTGCCAAGAGTTTTGTCTTGTTCCTAGCAGAGCTGCTGTGTAGATGGAACTGTCACATATTAAAACTTCTTTCAGTCATCAACTAAACTCAAAAAGCAGCAACTTACTTTCTCTGCTTCGCCCTCAGCTTGTGGACTGATTTTCTAATACACCTATAGCTTTGTTTGGGAAACTGTCTCATAGCTTGAACAGAAGCAAGAAGGGAAAGGAAGACCAGCTTAGTACTGAGCATATGAAAACTCTTAAAGAGAAAATGAAGCAGAAATCCTTGAGAAAGATGTATCTGATGGAATAGATCCTGTGCTTGACCGAAGTGCACTCTGCACCACTGGACTCAGAGAGAACATGAGGCAAAGGACTGCATCTCACCAGGAATGGATAACGCCATGTACAGAGTCCTCATCTCAGGGACGTCACGTCAGATATTACCCTGGTCACGCAGTTACGCTCTGCAGCCAGGTAAGTGCTTTGGTTATTGAAACACAGAATGAGCGATCAGGGGACATGGTATTTAAAGCAACTTGAACAATGACTCCCTGCGCATTTTGCAGCAAGTCATTTCATCTCTCTGTGCTTCTCTGTGTAGTGAGGACAATACTTATCATATGTACTGGGACACTGTAAAGCTTAGTCTGCTGAAATTATTTTTGCTCTTTGTAACTACAGAGTGTTACGAGAAGAGATAATGGAAGCACAAGTGAATTTCACATTTGAGTGGTAGCCATTAAGCCTTGCAAGAGTCCTCTGACTTTGAAGACATTATATCTCTTCAGTACAGTGAAAGATTAGCCTTCTACGATTCACCCTGCATATAAGCTGAGACAGGCCTAATTTTTGGCCGTATTTCCTCTAGTGTTGTTATTTACTCAAGAGAAATGAAAGTATGCAAGTAATATTTGGAATTGCTTCCTAGTTTGAAATGTCTGCCTAGAAATACACACTGCTCCCACTTTCTATCATCGGTAGCAACATCAGCATACATTACACTGCTAGTTGCCAGAAGTCAGAAATGTGCATCTGAAATCTTCTTCTGAAGAGTTTCATTGGAAGCCAGGTGCAGTCTCATCTCCCTTTTTTTTTTCTTTATGGATCTTTGATACATTTTGTGTTGTCTGTATGGATATTTATAGGTCCCTTGTTGACTGTATCATGCCCCACATTAGCACATTGGTAGTATAATGAGATAATATCTTCTGTTATAGGAAAATGTCAATTGTTCTGTTTACAGATGGGTGGATGCAAATGAAGTGTAAGTATTGTCGTAAGTCTGTGCAGGACTTATTCTATGCACATGGATGAGCATAGGGTGCACACATAGCACACAAGCTCAATGAGATGTCTGTATTTTATTGCATGTGCACACATAACTGCAGTTCATGCATACAGCAAGGCATGAAGCTTCCTCGAACTCTCTGCATGTTTTTTGTACAGCTGTTCTCTTGTGGACACAGATAGCTCCTACGCAGGTGTCCACCCTGTCAAAACTGCAGGATGGGCAAGGAAAGCATGCACCAGAAAATCTGGATAGGGCCACAGGTAACAGGAGAGAGGACAGGGGAAGTCCACATGAGAACCAGCACCTGAGCCCTAGCTCTCCTGACATTCAGTCAAGAGCTCATGCACTGCATTCTCCATTCTAGCTGAAAGGACCATTCTCATCCAGAGCAAAAAAGCCACAATACAGCTTTTGTAGGTTCTTAGTTAGGATGAGTTATGGACCTCTCCTTTGTGGCACAGTGCAAGCGCTGTGATGGGGTTAGAAGGACCAGTTCGTCTTGCCACTGCAGTTTGTGGGTTAGTAGTGGGATTTTGAGATCTAGGGTTGCCAGTCAATCTTGTCCCAGTGCTAAAAGTCTACAAAAAATAAACTCTTTGAAATGGAAAACAGAGTTTTGCAGGGAACCAGGGCTGTAAGAATTGGGACAAAAAAAAATGGCTTTTTTATTCATTAAAATTCAAATGCAGATAAATAACCAGCTGTTCCAGTGAGGATTATGGAACTTCTGTATTTATGAGGAAGCAGAAATTTTATAAATATTGAGATTGGCTATTTTCTTCCTACACACCTGGTTTTTTTTTAGAAGAGTAATAACATTTGCTAGTCCAGCAATAATACTATGCATTTATGCAGTGGCTTTCATCCAGAGATCTCCAAGTACTTTACTAACATTGGTTGGATGAAGCTTTGCAGAGCTCTTATAGAGGCAAATAATGAATTATTATTCCCAGTTTCCAAATTGAGAAGTGTTTGTACAAAAAGATCAAGGGATTTTGTCCAGAGGTGAAGGCTGAGAACATGGCAAAGCTGTGGTAAAGTCTGAGAGCTGTGATTGCAGAAATTATTCTTCATCTGAGGGACTTCACCAGTTTCAAAATGTGGTAAGAGGAACAAAAGTTACTGCAGTAACTGATGGTCTATACTTACAGCACATCAATCACTTCGTACTAACTGCTATGTGCATATTGTAGGTTCCAGTAAATGAGAGTAACTTATTCTTACAGGTCAGCATCGATATTGTATGAATTAAATACAATATCTCAGAAGGGCAGATCAACTCAGAATTGTGTACTAAATAGCTATGTTGCCTCATGTATTCCGTTACTTTTGGTATCTCTACATAGCACTGAATTATGCCGTGTAAATGTCACTTTTATGGATAAGGTCAATTTAAAATATGTTCCCAACAACAGCAGCAGCAGCCACAACAACAACAACAACAACCCAAAAGATGTTTTAAAGGTTGTCAAAATTTCTCCTCTACAAGACTTTTAAATGAAATTTTCACCTGCTTTGAAAAGACATTCAGTCACAAAGATTACGTGAAGGAAAAAAAAAGTGTCAAATCAAAGCCAAAATAAATATAGACTCTCACCATTTTAAAAAGGTAAAAAATAGATAAATGTAGGACTATTTCCTGTTTTCAAAAGGAAAATTGTTCATTATCTCAAAATACAGAACAGAAGTCTTGGGTCTTCCCCTGCCCAAACCCAGTCTTCAGAATATGCCACCACCAATATCACAAACTAAGTCTGACAATTAGGAGGTTTCGTTTCTTAGATTCAGTCTTTTTGAGGTTCTTTATTTTTCCTTTTTTACCCCTCCTGTTCCTTTTTACTATCTTCATGACATAAGTGATCTAGATTACTGGGCTGGGTAATCTCCAAGCAATCAAGTGGCTAAACTGCAGCTAAGGTGATTAAGAAATTTTAGTGGCCAAAGAAATGTTAATAATGAAGATGAGGATGAGGATGATAATGTTGATAGTGATTTGATTTGTGGATTCCTAAATTTATTTTTCTTGTCACCATCACTGGCCACTTTGATATAGTAGGTTCTGGCTCTGAGACGCAACCTGAGTATGTGCAGCAAGTGGCATTACACTGTCCTGGCAACACTCACATACCATTTTGAAGTAGTTTTCACATCGCCATTGACGTACGTATTGCTGCCAGGGAACTTCTGATTTAATCTAATGTCTTGTCTCTTACCGACTAATTTGTATTAATCCCTTTCTTTCCATTTACACTGTAATACCTCTTTCAAGCAAGCACGGATGTCTTTTTAAGGGCTTTAAGTGGTAGGGAATTCACAACATTAGCTGGTGCAGTGATTAATTACCACTGCTATTTAGAGTCACACCTCCATCTGAGTTTGAACATGTCTTTGAAGCTTGCATCCATTGGGCTTTGTTAGGACATTTTCATTTCCATTGAAGAGCATTTTACTTACAAATCTCTTCCCACTGTAAGTACTGAATGACCATGATCAAGTCATCACTGTTCTTTACTGCTTGTAATACAACCGATGTCTTCTGTTGGAAACTGTAATTTCAATTCCCTCATCAAGGGACGAAAATGTAGCTGTCTGAGGCATGGACATCCTTTCCCTTTACACACACAAGACCACAGTTCTCATCTGAAGTTGTTAAAGAAAGTGAACCAAAGGGAGAGGTTTCAGAGAAAAAATCACTGATATTTGCTCATTTCTTTAGGACTTCCATGTCTGATCCTTGACTGTTTCTCTCCAATTTTAAGTAAGGCTGAGTGTTGCGGCTGTTTTGTTTTGTTGTTGTTTTAGGTTTTTTTCCTCAGGGATCACATTCCTAACTACGAAATATTGCTGAGATGGAGAAGATAGAAGAGGGGAAGGCAGTGCTAGAGTTTTTTAAACTAACACAGCATCTGTTTGTGGCTTGATTCATCCAGTGGCAAAGCCACCACTCCTTAAAATCCCCTTTAAGCAATTCTCTTTTGTGGCCTGAATCTACTGAACTCTCTGTCCAGATTCTCAGGCAGAGCGGAAAGCTTGAAGGGTTTCTTGTTTTGTTGTCCCTGGTGACCAGTACCTCCTATGCTGCTTTTCTACCACTGGCCTTCGACTGATGGATCTGGCAGCATCCGAGCAAAAGGTTCATAGTCCAATGGATTAATGACGCTTTGATTGACTTAGTGCTGTTTGATGTGTTGTAGATATGCTCAGTCTGTGTCTCCTGTCTCTTTATCTTCCCTGTGCAGTTATGTTGACAGCTTTGCCACTTCCCTCCTGAGCCAGCTTTACAGCACAAGGACTTTCTCAGTAGGAATTTTTGCCTTTGTTTCCTGGATTCTTTATGCGATCCGTACAGCAATCCGTCCTCTTTATGTAAGGAAGGGACTCATGAATGCAGTAACCCACTTATAAAGGAAACTGGTTAACTTGCTCTTTAAGAAGAAAAAGATTCAAATCAAAAACCCTGGTCCCAAATCTTTAGGAGTGCAAAAAACTAAACTGCTGCTCTGAAAAATCTGAATTCATCCCGACTGCTGATGCCAAAGGCATCTCCTCCATGCACATTGCTTGGTGTGTCGAAACACTAACATGTGCCATAGGAGTGGAAATGGCTTCCTACCACCCAAGAATCACACACTGGAGAAATTCTCACTCGAAGCTGCCAGCCAAAGACTGTGCTTTCCACCAATGTTTCACATCATGTGTTGCCCTATCAAAAAGCACAGTCCAAGCTACAGCACAGTTCTGGGTGCTTTTCCCAGTCTTGTGCATGTGGAAGATGCTTGAGGTGTGAAGAAGGAAGTAGGAGCTTGGGGTACGTAAGTCTTGGCACACCTGATGAGGACAACAGGTGACCTCTAGAAAGTACTTAAACACAGAAAGAGAAAAAGAAAGAGAAGGAAGAATCTGACTGTAGCAACACTTGGAACCTGAACAAATGATGGCCCCAGAGAGAAGTAAGCTCCATTTCACTGGGGCCCAGGACTTCATAGAGTCTGAGAGGTTGCCTTTAGCCCTGATGTATCCTGTTCTTTCACTTAGTTTTAAGTGCAGCTCTCTTTATCCTTCCATTTAGTTGTTCTAACTTTCCAGAAAAATGTCAAGATACCTTACAAGGCATACTAAAACCAGAAGAATCTATAGCCTTGTGTATCTAGGTAAAACGCTGAAAAGGAAAAAGATTATTGGATGGAGAGGGAAATTCTAGACTTCAAAATTATTCCACTGGAAAACTGAAATGTCTTTTAAAACTTTTCTTCCCTTTGCCAGTTGAAATATAAATGAAAAGAACTTCCATGGTTTGAATCGTGACTCTGTGTGTGTGTATGACTAACGCAGATTTCATCCTACACGGAGTTCTTGACTCACTGAGACCATTTTTGATGCTCTGGAGATAAGCTTCACTACCAAGAAAGTGGAATGACATAAAATCACATAAAATGAATTTCAAAATAAGAGGCCTTAGGAGGTCACCTAGTCCACTCCTGCCCCAAGGCTCGATCAGCTGCATCTAAATCTTTCTTGACAGATGTTTGTTTAACCTGCTCTTAAAAACCTTCGGTGGTTCCAATCTCACAGCAATCTATTCCAGTCCTTCACTGTCCTTACTGTTGGATGTTTTTCCTTCATGTCTAATCTAAAATAAACAATTATCTCTATTTTATCACCTCTTTGTAAACAGAAAAGATATGCTTTCAGATGATGAGACCACACTTTTCAACTGAGAAGTACCATTCTCCAACCAGGCTGTATGGGCAGCAGGTCTGTCCTTTGAATTCAGACATTCCTGTGTTTGTATGCTACACATGTTTCTTTACCACGCACAAATCGCCTTTCATTTTTCTACCTCTTTCTTTGTATTTTCTCTCTCATCATGTCATATTATTCCTTGTATGTATGTCCATTCCTCTCCATCTCTCCTGTTTTTGCCTATGTTTGCAATACTTCCTTTCTCACCTCCCAGCACAGCAGGTGAAAGCCCAGTTTAAGCAGCTGCAGTTCCATCAGTCGATGTTGTTCGTAGCTGAACTGGCATATATGATGTCAAGGATAGCTCTCCATTTTGTCCTACTGGCCCTTCTCTGAACTATTGATGTAAATAGGTGGCAAAAACGTCCCTCATGCAGGCTGTTACTCTCAAATGAAAACATGACATGTCCATAAAATGTGATCTATGTGCAATCATCATACACACGCCTTCAGACAGGGGAGAGAAGTGACTTGCTAATTAAGTTTTACAATCCAGCGGTTGTGAGAAAGATAAAAACATGTCCCCGGTCAATCCATTACAAAGAGAACAGAACATCTGACCTTTTCATCCTGCCTTCCGTTTGCACTTGCTAGATCCATAACCTTTTCCAGCTGGAACGGAAAGTTCAATTAAGTTTTGTTGGCTCAGAAAACTGCCCATGTCCTGGAGAGTAGATTAGGCACTCAGGGGCTGCAATCATCCATCTGGTGCCACTTCAGCTATAATATCTATATATTTATATACATAGTGCCATTGCTTGCAAGGATAAACATTGTGCTGAGTTGCTCAGAGGAGGGTCACAAGCCTTACCGCCAGGGACTCTTCTGATCCCCATGATCCAAACCGCCAGGTTCCATGTAGGGTAAACCCAATGTCAGTGAAGTTTCTGCCACTCGTAGCCTCGGAGGGAATGTGTCCAAGTGGAAAGGATTCATCACATACCACGCAACCTTTCAGGTTTCCATCTGTGTCAATCCACTGATTTATGGATCTGCACTTCCCCACAATCTGGGGGAGGCATACAGAACCTTTGGAAATAATTTCATCTCTGTTGAGAATGAAATTTTATAAATATAGACACGCGAATAAATTATATAGTTAACACTTTTGAGGACAAAGTGCTTGGCCTTGGCAAATAATTCATGCAATTGCATCAAAGATGAGGCACTGACAGCAACCAATGCATCAATCATCTGGCTGATCGATAATGCCTGCAGTATACGCAATCAAACCTAATCAGACTCACCTAGCCTCAGGATGAGACAACATCTAAGATCCTTACCACACACAGAGAGGCTGTAGCTTCAAGGGATTATCTGAAAGTTTTCTGAGCAGAATTTTCCCTTTGGGGCTGTTTTTGCCCTGTTTGCAGATCTTTAACTCTCTCTAAAAGGGGAGCAAACACAACTTAGATCATCACACACCTAAGTTATAATGGAGTCATTAAGAAAGGGGATGCAACATTCCCAAGTAAATCATAAGGCCAGTGAGCACTGCACTCATAACACAAGGCTCTGCATTTACCAGAGTTTTAGAAAAAGAGAAATGTAAATTTTGCCTTATCCACTGGACAAAAAGAAAGCTAGCAAACAAGCATGCGTTTGTGTCACAACAGAGTCTACTGTGGTGCAAGCTGTTAGTAGTTCCAGTCAGTAACATGAAAACATAATTTGTCCTGCTCAAAATGACAGGAGAAGACTGCCTCTCCTTATCATCCTCAACAAAGAAGGAATGCTGGGCTTCCTGCTTCAGAAGTTCACAAATCTGGGAGATGTCATTTCTGACCTCCATCTGGAATCTTTCTCCAGGGTTTGATGAGCCCAGATTTTTCTAAAGTGGTCACCGCAGTCACCAAGTCCTGCAGTTGCAGACGACAGACACAGCTGCCTCCATTCACACTAGTCTTGGGACGTAGGAACACTCATCATGTATCCTGGGCAGCAACCTCTTAATGACATTTGTTAGCATCACAGCAACTATTTTGCCTGGGCAGTTTGGTGGCTCTGATGACCAACTCTCTACTGCTAGAGCAAAATTTGCTTCTCTAAGTAGAAAAAATGTTCTGAGACATGTACAGGAAATCTGTCACAGATTTCCCCCCCTTCCCTTACTTGCTGACTTTCATCTTTCCCCAAGGAAATAAAGACTCTGAGAGAGTCCTAGGTCACAGATTTACAGTTGCCACTGTGAAGAACTGAGGGAACCTTTTTTAATGTACTCCAAAAGTCACTTCTTCCATCCCACAGCACTCTGATGATCACCTCCACATTGATTCCAACATTCTTTGGTTTCTTCTTATATTCTTCGTCTTCTTACAACATGTGAAAAAACTCATGAGCTCCATCCTGAAATAATAATGTCCAGTAGTGAGAAACTGGCTGCACCATGGACGAGGACACCTGTCTGGTCTTGTCTGCCCATTGCCCGCAGCCTGCTCAGCAGCACAGCTACCACGCAGATGTGCCCCTCTTTCCCCGAGGAACTGGGAAGGATCCCACCCTGGCACAGCCCAGTCTCGCTCTGCTTCACCACCAGAGTGGGCTGAGTCTGCAATTCTTCAGAACTCTCCCGCCTTTTGCCTGCCGGTTTCTGTGCTGTGCCTCATTAGCTGCTCAGCTCTCTTCAGCTGGGAGACAGGAATCTGGCAGGAAGGTGTAAACAGCCAGTTTAATTGGGTGTTTCGAACAAAAGAAGCAGTGGCAGCGCTGTCATTTTCGAGCTAGCTTACAAACAGGCAGTTTGAAAATCATTTCCTCCCATCTGCACAGAGTTAAATCGCCCCACACTTGTGAGCGAGCATCTCTCTGAACATGGGAGAAGCAAACAAACAAGAAGGTGCCTTTTCAGAGCGTGAGACAATGTTTCTGTCCTGGCTTATATCCTGTCCTGTGCCGTCATTTATCATCTGCCTTGAGGCTCTGCAAGGTTGGGACTGCCCTTCTTTTTCTCCCCACCGATCTTGTGCCTGTGCATGACCATGACATGAACCTCTCTGCGTTTCATCACCTTCCTCACAGTGAATTCTACTGCCTGGGCAGTCAATGGCAGGCATCAAAATGTCCAGATGTGATGACAACAGATAGATCTGCAACCACATCACATCAGGCCTGGGAATGGGGATATCTTTTCTGCTGCCCCTCATTCTACAGTCCCCTATAATTATCAATCCCCAGGAAAGAAGGATATTTGCTTACTATTTTTCTTTCTGGTGGTCTGTACTTAAACTGTCTGTCTCTGAAAGGAAGGAGAATAGAACGAAAAAAAAACACACTTACAAAAAAATGTCCAGAGATGTCCTGCCTGCACCTATAAAAGCAGATGTGGATTTATTTGTGTTGCTTAGAAACCCTCATCAGTGGCCTGTCTGGTCCCTTCATGTTTATTTAAAATCACATCTAAGAGAAAAAAACACAGCCATAAGGCTCAAGAGTGAAAGTTTACCAGGGTCACTGGTTCTGCCACCTGAACTATTCCTCTGATCTGTCCTCCCAAACCAAAGAAACCATTTCCATACAAACTGGATCCTGGTTACAGAAACACAGGATTTCTGCTCAGGTGTCTCCCACTCCAGGTTTGGCCTCTGCCCCAAGAAAGCAATCCTTGTGTGGGACAGGGTGTGGGATAGTGCAGGCTGACAGGCGTCTTAGTTTCCCTAGAAGTGTCCCTGTTTTTCCTCCCTACTTGGAAGTTGTGTCGAAAGGGGAGGAATAAGTGGAAATCAATGGATTTTAATGGGGATGCCAAATACGCAGAAGTCCTGGACAAATGACTGCTGTGCATGTGTGGATAAACCAGACGTGCCCTGGCGCCGGGAGCCTGATGTGCCTGCAGGACATCAGCTTTACTGTGTGAATTGTTCAGGTAAATCTGTGCATGGTTGGACACTGGCTGCCTTCTCAGGCACCTTCAGGGCCTTCAAGTCCACATGTGTGGTAGAGCTGCTCCTGGCACATTCGAGATATCCACATGACCACACATGTCCCTTTGTTGCTGCTGGAAATTTCCCCGTTGGATGCTCAGACCTTGCTATCACCCTGTGGGGCATGATAAGATAGGTGACACAGATATTTGTAGAATAAACTCACACACTTCATTTTCACTTGTTCCTTTGTTCCTTGTTGGTGTGTCTTGTTTGCTTAAAATGCAGCTGGGGAGAACATCCTATTCAATATGCCAGCTATGTAATTTAGTCTAGAGAGTCTTTGTGATGGTTTGGGAATTTGGTCCCTTCTTGGAGTAAAACTGTGAGAAGCTAATTCCTATGCATGTCCCTTCTAGAAATGGATCCAGGCTTCCAGCCCCATGCTGATAACAAGGCTAAGGACCACTGAAGTCTAGGTCCAGATGTGATTTCCACCCCAATCTGGCAGTGCCTTAATCTACATCTAAGCACAATATAGAAATCCTTATTGTTCTCTTGTCTTTTGTTGAAATAAAAAATCTAGAACAAAAACTTGAAATCTAATGAATTCTGAATGTAATGGCTTCATAAATTTTAGACATGAGACAACCATGATTTACTGCTCTGCTTTTTTGCATAACCAAGGCCATAGATATCTTCCACTTACTGGTTTCTGCATGAACCTCAACTGAGTTATGCTTTAAGCTGGGACATGCAGTCTTTAACACCAGTCTCAGGATGAGCAGTCTAACCACATTCCCTGAAAAGGATTTTCCAGTGATTCATCACTTTCACTGGAAACCAGGTGACACTGTAATTCAGGTTTGAACTTCTCTAGCTCCACGTCTGATTGAAGTTAGAATTTCTTTAGAAAGGCAGATAGAAAGTAAAGAAAAGGAAACGTTGTCTCTCTGTCTTTTTGCATATCTCATTTCCCATCACAGGATGATAATGCAACAGCTGAAACGCTGAAATGAAAGGCTGTTTTGAGGATCTATTTAGCATAGTCATAAGCAGAACATACAAGAAATTTTGTGATTCTGCTGACATTGCCTGCCTGAATTGGAGATTCTCAGCATCCCGTTTGAGAGGAAACAAACTTTCAGTATGTTGGAACCACGCCTCTGATTTTTTTGAAGTTCACTGCCTGTAAGTAAGGCTTTTTTAACCAAAAGTGTTGGCACGAAACATAGCCATGAGGGCTTAGAGTGTTGTCTAATTTTTTGAGCTTCCTGCACTGTGACTAGGTTGTTTTCCATGGCCTTTTGTGCTCTTAGTTTGTGAAAAATCAATACTTTAATATAGAAAACGAATCTCCCAGCTATCTATTTAGAGCAGTATTACCTCCAGCTCTGTCGCTCCTGCTATTCTGTTCGCTGCACTCCAAGAAACTGGCACATGTGCTATCCCAGCAGGGTGGGATCTCCTTGCTCAGGCAGCATAGGGTGCAGGTTGTGCATGGAAAGGCATCACATCACCTTCAGCAAGGAGTTTGGTACCTCCTCTGAGATTCAGCAACATGGATTTTGAATAACCAAAAGCGTGGAATTTGGATGCTGATTGCTACTAAGTGCAATGTGTCTAACCAGTAATTTTTAGATTTGATAACCTTTTCCTTCCCTTATCTGACTGGAAGGCAAAACCTGATTAAAGTAAAGGGGGGAAAAATTTTACTGTATATTTTCCAGTTCAAAAATAAATAAAAAACCAACCCAAAACACAAAATGAGATGGTTTGCAGAAAATAAGGCTGTCAGTTTTTATTTTGACATTCATAGGAGAAAAAGCAGGTTTGAGATGTCATTCATTTTCACTAAGAGAAAAGTCAAGATTCAAAAGAAAAGAGTTTGAAAAGAATATATTCCAACTGACTCATTTGAGCTGTGTTTTGAGTTCGTTATCCTGGACAGCTTGGTTTGGGGTGAAAATTGTAACGCGTCATTTAGCATACAGTGGTACGGCACAGCCAGTTCTTGGGAGGAACAGCCAGGTCTCCTTGTGCAGGTAAGGGACTGCGGATGAGCCGGGGGTTAGCAGGCACAATGAAGTTGCTTTTTGAATCGAATTTTTGTTGAATGGCTGGTTCCTGCTCTGAGCCCATGTGTCCTCGAGCAGAGGCTGGGGATAGCTACTGCCACCAGAACTGCATCTACCTTAGAGGAGGGGGGGAAGTAAGCGAGAAACTGCTATGGCAGGTCTGGGGATGAGCCCTCCCCAGGCATCAGTCCCACAGCAGCAGTCACCAGAGACATGTTACAGCTCTAGATTTCCTTCTCTGGCTCCGTTTCTGAAGGGAAGAGCTGCTGTGAGAAGGCTCACCGCTGGAAGCCATCGGATCCCCATCCCTCCTGCTGAGGGCATGAGGACCTCACACAGAGCTCAGCGGGGGCCCTCCATCGACAGTGTGTTGGTGTAAATCAATTTAATTTTCCACAGGACACTCTTAATGCCCTCCAATGATTGCTCATTGCTAAAACAAATCTTTTCTTTCCTCCAACACTTCCCATACTTTTTGTTTTCAAACACCGGGTCCGGTTGGTGCTGAGAGATGTTGTCTTTTCCTTGCTTCTCCTCTCCCATGGCAAAGGGAGAGGGAGGAAGGCATGAGGACCACCTATATGAAAAAGCAGAAGCATGTCATGGTGCCATTCCCCACCCCTCAGGCCTCAAACCCAGAAGCTCTTCACGCTCCCCTCGCCACCCCGTCATTCCCAGCAATCCCGCTAAAACAAAGCCAAAAATGTTGGGAGTAAGTGGTCTCTGCAGGTAGGTAAGCAGCTCCTGTGCGCCGGGAGTTATTTTTGGCTAGGTACGAAGCACCACGTGATGCAATCTTTACAAAATGCCAAGCAGTCAAAGCCAGAGCCGTGTGCTCCTAACCTCTTGCACTGAGGTAAAAATAAACCTTAATAAAAGGGCTGAGGAGGCTTAATGGGAAGTGGGAATGCAGAAAGAAAAAAAAAAAAGCAAGCTCTGGCAGGATGAGTCTTGGAAGATCTGAGGGGCCACAATGGGATTTCTCTGCATCTGACTGTGTCTCTCTTTTCATTGCAGGTCCTTGGTCCTCCAGGCCAGGGCTACAGCAGGCTGTCTGTCCAGACTGGAAGAGTTTGCAAGTGTTTGGTTCCTGCTAAACAAAAGGTTCTGGCAGTGTCAGGCAGGATGAGATTGCGGCTTGTTACTGATTACTGACATTGGCAGTGGCTTTGTCAGGGACTAGCGGTGAATTACTTTCCCAGAACTTATCCCTCAGTTCCACTTCCATGAGTGGGATTTATTGACTATGGAAAAATGCTATGCAAAAGATGGGCATATCAGCCAGGGCGGAGGTGTCCTAGGTCTTCAGAACATTGAACTTCCATCTGCAAGTCATAAGCCTCTCATGCTTAATATGCAGAAGCTGACAAGTTTAGTCAGGCTCAGAAATCATCCTACAAAATCTGTTTGAGCCCTTTGAAAACCTTAGTAGGGCTTCGCATCTCCGCCTCTGGCTGCATAGTTAGCCCACCAAGCTGACTTCACTCTGAGCTTCTCCTATCTCAAAGGGCTAGAGCAGTTTATGAGGCACCCTGGCTGTCCTTCATGTTCTCACTTCCATCTCCCTATTTTCTTTTATTTTTCTGGATTGTTTTCATCTGTTTTGTCAAACTTTTTCACAAAATGGCTGGCTCTGAAAGAAAAAAAATCTTCAACACCCAACAACCCCAACATTGCAGGAGGTCTCTGTGTGAATATTATCTTTAAAACAAAGGGAATATTAAAACAGTGTGTCTGCCCAGCCATGACACACTTCCCGTTATATTTCTGTATATATCTGCCCCAGACAGTGCTGAGCAAAGCTAATCAGCTAGAGGGTGAAAGTCCTCCTGGTGGGGCTGTGGTTGTCTGATAGGAACAGCATTGCAGTTCTGGAGAGTACGCCATTCTCCTGCGGTGCTCTATCAAAGGAAGATTAAGCCCACCTGCTAGTCTGGGTCTGTGGCTGTTGTCAAGGGTCCTGGGAAGGTCAGGCTGTTTGCATTTTCTATTTGCCTAACAAATCAGGACTCCTGGAGGCAGCATCTATAGGCAGCGCTGCCAAGATGGAGCAGACCTTGGCTGGCCCATGTCTCAGCTCTGTTTGCTGGCTCTCTGCTGCCACCTCCACTGTCCTAGGCATTGAGCAGCCTTGGGCTCTGAGGAGCAGCACCATGACCTAAGTGTTGCAGAAGGGATTTCAGAGGGGCCTCAGCAGGTGGCATGAGTAGGCTGGACGTGCTGGCGTCCCGAATCACGCACAGCCCACCTGCATCCTGCAGCTTTTGCTCAGGCAGGATTGCTGCTTAAGCATCAGGACCCAGCAACAAGAGACACAGCTCTGGCACCAAAACGGGGAGGAAACAATGGGAAGGCTTGGTAGTTTGAGGCTGGAAACAGCTCAAAGGAGAAGACACAAATGCTCTGGCTGCTGTACGGCTCTGCAGCTGCTCCCTTGCATGGTAACTGTCTACCATGGCCTATCGGCTGCCAGACTGGTCAGCCATGTCTGGGCTGGAGGGGAAAGGAAGAAGCTATGCCATGGCCCTGGGATGTTATTCCATGGCCCAAGGACATCCTGAGCTCCCCCTGCCCCAAGGAGGAAGCAGAGGAGAGGCGTAAGGGAAAAAGGTGGGATGAAAACATTTTTATCTCAGGTTGTCTTGTCCTGGCTGTGCAAACATTACAATGCTAGTAGAAGGGTACCAGTCAGTGCTAGTAGAAGAGTATGCAAACCCTTCCCCAAAGGAAAATGAGGTGCAAAAATCAGTAAGCACAGGGTCCTGAGGGGAAATGAGTGCATGGCTTTGCTCAGGGCTGGCCCAAGAGCAGTAGTAGGAGAAAAACACAAGGTGACATGTGTGAAGGTCACAAGTGATTTATTCTGCTTTTATATCTACAGAAAGTAGTTTTCAAATGAAGCTAAGAGAGAAGGGATAAAAAAATTCGATGAGAAATAATAATTAAAAATCCCAGAGCAGAAACTGAGCAGGCAGCACAGGCAGTCTGACAGTTTCAGTTTTCACTTAGACAGTGCTTCTCGGGACTGATAACCTTCTCCTTCTGCTGACCAGCACTCCTTCCCTGCGACAAATCCCAAACCCCAGTAGGTGCTGCTCACCTTTCTACCCCCACCCCAGCCCCAGCAAGCCTTTATGAGGCTTCCCATGGCTGTGGGAAGGTTGAATTTCAGACGAGGAGGGGATGATGACAGTGTGGCCCCATGCTGCAGGACACAACTGCAGCTGAGGAGACAGTGGTGTGAGAGAGGTAGAAGCGAAAAAGCCAACATCATCAGATGAAGAACAGATGCCTTTTCTATAGGGTTAAAATGTCTGTTTGAGCAGAGGTTTTAGACTAGAGGATGACCAGAGGTCCCTTCCCAACTCAGCTATTCTGTTCTGTGACCACTGGGATACTTCAGAGGAAGGAAATCACAGACGAGACACCAAGATGCAGAACATATCATGAGGTCATGGTGTCTCTGCAAAATAAATAAATGAAATAAGTGGGCCATGGTGAAGCAGTAAAAAATGAGGTTTTGGTATTGAGACTGCTGGACATTGGCATCTTCCCTATTTGCCTCTGCATCTTTAGCTTCAGGTTTGATGAATGCTGACCAGCACTACTGCACAGGGACACCTTAAAATTTTAACCTCTCATGTTAAGGAGTGTAGACAGCGCTGTTACCGGAGCAGGAAAGAGACACCAAAAGAAGCAAACAAAAAGAGTGAAGAAGCCCATACCAAGCCTCAGGAGCTATAACCCCACCCTGAGCTTGTGTGTCAAATGTTCAAACCCTGGCATTGCCTCTCTTCGTCTCACAATGCCTCCTAGTTCATTAACATTCAGAGTTAAACCTGGGGGAGTGCAGGAAAAGTCAGGGATCACAGAGGGAGCGAATTCAGAATTAGAGATGGATCTGAACCAAACCCCTGGGTCAGACCAGAACTTCACTAAAGGACAAGGAGGGGGGGTGAATTTTGCAGCTCAGCCCAATCTATAATTCATTCTGTATCTCTGGTATTTCTAAGAAGGCTACAGCTGTGATATTTAAATGCCAAACCTTTGTGCATTTTTAGACTCATACTTTTGTTGTTGTTTTTGAGGCTCTGGAATAGTTTTTCTCCTCCCTGCTTCCTAATGAAACTGGAGAGGGAGAAAGTGCTGGCAGCATCCTAGATAGGCTTGATTCCTGTTATTGTAATACCAAGGACATTTTGAATTAGTAAGTCTAGAGCTCAAAGCTATCTGATTGTTGGTTCACCCTTAATTTCAGGGTGGCTTTTTGCCAGGCATAAAAAATTGCAGTACCACCCCCCACACACACACCTCAACAGGCCGAACTCTGTGATTTCTGTGGCTTGTGATCCTTACCACATCTTTTCCCTATGGATAAACAGAACAAAGAGGCATGAGCTGATATTGCCGATCGAGCAGATAAGGAGACTTCTGCAATAAACAGTGTGGAACTGTAGAATGGGGAAAAGCAAAAGCAGAGCAGGAGAAGGTGGTGGCGGTGAAGAGAAGGCTAAATGACAAGAAGTGTTTCAAACACACGGGGATGAAGAGGCCAGAAAAGGCGTTAGTCATGTCCCAGGAAACGGCAGAGACAAGGCGGTTGTGGGAGTGATGCTGCAAACACAGATACCAAATTATCTGCATGATCTGGGCTGTGTTTCCTCCAGTGCAGAGACAGGGGCCAGCTGTGCTCAGCCCCAGCGAAGATACTAAGTGCTGCCACAGTGAGATGGACTTGAGATGCCATTGAGATGGACAGGCAGGACAAAAGAGCGTGTTGTTTAAAGCAATGAAATAACCTCAAGGAACTGGTCTGAATTTTCAGGCTTCCCATTTGGTTTGGGGCACATCACCCAGACTGGGGCTTGCAACTCCTGAGCTGCTTTAAGGGGACACAAGCAGGGTTGCTGCCTCCTCTGCCCCAGCCAGGAGGTCCTGACCCTGTTGTGTGTCAGCACTGGCCTCTGCCCAGGGAAGATGTCGTCATTTTCCTGATCCCGTACAGCCTCACAAATAGGGAACGACCAGGAGACCACACATGGAGTCCTCAGCTCCTATCTCTAAACTAAATGGTGGGGTTTTTTTGTTTCTCATCCATTGTCAGGTTTGTCAAAGAAATTTGTGAGCGTTAGCGTTCTGGGAGCTGATAATTTTTTATATATTAAAATATGTATATATGCAACAATTAGTTGAAATTCTTCTCATAAAAGCTAGAGCAATGTATTAATTGACATTTAACCTCCTCCTTCCCCTGCAATCAAAGTCTTTTAAACAGAAATTGCATCAAATTTGATTCCATTTTGACATTTATATCACATAAAAGAAAAAAAAATATGATGGAAGTGGGAGCAAAATTTCTGAAGTAAAACAGACTGTGACAAAGCAATATGTATCTGCAGAGGAGAAGAAAAACCTTCTAAAAACTGATCCTGTGGAGCCCTAGAATTAAGATGTCAAAGGAGGGAACACAAGGAAAGGAGCGGGAAAATGGAAGAAATATATCAGGAGAAATACCAATGGGGTTAAAATACAGTGATAACGTCCTTCATAATGCCCCAAGCCACGGTCCTGCTATAACCTAATTAGCATCAGCCACAGCTGATGGAGGGCTGGGGGCAGGCTACAAAGCCCCTGGTGCTGCGGGAGGTGAGGTGAGTGATTCAGTAATTGATGCTTTTCCTTCAGACACAGCGTTCAGCAAACAGTTGCAGCAGGGTACGAGGTGGAGACGGGCTGAATCAGAAAAGGATCGGCCTTTCAGAGGAAAATGTATGGTGAATGACTGCATTCAGTCAAGACTGGGGGTACCACCATGACTGAGGGATGGCAGTTTTATTAGCCAGGGCTGCTCTGCCAAACCTTTACAGTAATGCCCCATTGGTACAAAAGCAGCTTGTGAGAACAAGTGCGGAAACCATTGCTTTTCATACTCTGATTCATGCACCTGGCACAAGCTTCACCCAGGGGCACAAGCTGGCTAGGTGTGTCTGTGGTGGGATCACAGCATGAGGATCTCTCAGATTTTAAGCAAGAAGCCATTTCGGTCGTGCAGTGCTCCCACCACAGGACACATGCTGCGTTTCTCCATATAGAGAGCAGCTTTTTGCCAGGTGATGAGTGGGTAGCCTATCTCCCTTCATGATCTGAAAAGCCCTTTGGGCCCCAAAGGAATGAGAAGCTGCATGTGATGCTTTTATCATTGTTAACGGTAACACTTGTATTTAGAGAGAGATGGAGAAGAGATCTGGGAAACGTGGGACCTGTAAGTCTGGATTCCAGCAGTGGGTGGGTTATAGATACTGGTTACGCTAATCAGCAACAGAAGAGGGAAACCACCTAGGGAATTGCGATTTAATTAAAGATAGCTGCCATGGATTCAGAAAGAAAAAAAACAAGCCCGACAAATTGTTTGAAGGAGCATACGAAACCAAAAAAATGTCAAGGGTGAGGAAGGGAATGCTGTTAACTTTGGCAAGAGGAAAGCTGTGAACAGGCGTCGCGATGCCTCTGCTGAGCATATTCTCCCAACCCTCAGGGTGGAAAATGGTGGAATATCTGTGCAGAAAGCAGAACTGGAATGAGACACCAGGCTATAGGATGTGTGGAAAGTCTTGGACAGGCACTGGCAGATACAAGGTGGGCAGGGAACCTGTGCCAGCTCCCCCAGCTGAACCACATGTACAGAGAGAGACAAAAGCTTGAGCAGAGTCCGTCCCTGGTTTCTTTCTGACAGGACCTATATAGAAGTAGAGCTTTTGGCACTGGGATAACTTTGCTGTCATCGAGCTCAAAGTTATAGAGAGCACAGGCTCACTGTGGGCTGGGCAAGAGGATACAACGGACCACCTATTCCTGAATATTTTCTTTGTCTTCTCTCCTTAATGTTTTCCTGTTCCTTCTTAGGCAAGAGCTGCATGAGGAAGGATTAGGGTGGAGAACAGTGGCTGGGACTGGGCTGTGGGTCCTCCAAAGCAAGGACTGTGGACAGAAAGGTGACATCTGGTCGATTTTTCTCTTGGCTATCCAGGGAAAGCATGTCTGAGGGCAAGATTTTTTAAGTGCAGAGAGTAAAATCCATCACTGTCAGAAACAAAGGGGAGGTTAGAGCAATATTGCATGGAGTAGGGCTTCCAGCTATTTTTTCTAACCGTAGGAAATAAATCTAAAAGCTTGAGAAGGTCTTTACTCTACACCTATCTTATCAAGGAAAATCTGGGGAAATTATGAGTTCTTTCTTTTTCTGCTCTATTTTTTCCATCCTTTTTTTCACCAGTAGATAAATGCATGTGTAGGGAGGATCTAGAGGACACTGCTTGTGTGCTGCACCAACAGAATTCAAAATCCTGGAAGATATCATGCCAGTCCATTCAAATTCAGAAAGACTCAGAGTCTTCTTAACAGCTGGAATCCTCAGGCCCCAGTGGACTGGCCAGGAGGATTGCTCTGTGTTTTTGGGCAAGTGCCCAGGTACAGAAAGTTTTGCTCTGTTGTTAGAATAGGGACAACATGCACATTTCGGTCATCTTATTATATAAAGAACATTGTAGACATCAAGAAAACACAGCAAAGTGCAAACAGCATGACACCAGTAATTGAAGAGCTCAGCTTTTCTCAAAACAGGAAAGAATCAAATCATATTTGCAAAAAGAAGGGACCTGGCCAGATCAGACATCACAAGGAAGAGACAGAGTAGATATACATTTAACTGTCATGTGAGAGAGGAGTGACTTCACTTTGAACTTGCTCGCTAATCCATGAGAACCCCTGATTTCAAGTGTAGGGCTCCTTTCATGATACTGGAAGTCTCAAATACAGCTCATGGGACCTGGACTGTTGTTCTGCTGGATTCTTTTGAACATCTCTTCCCTCACAGCGTGACATCCCTTGCCCTCTAAACCCATTACTGGGTAACAAGCTTTGGTGCTTCCAGAAGCTCCAGGGTAACCCAGGGCCATGAGCAGTGACTCCTTTCCTCAACAAGCACTTTTGTTGCTCATCTTCCCCAAATCCCAGCACAAAGGAGCACCTAACAAGAGAGAAGTGTGCCCGATGCCAGCACTGTACTCCTGGCAGGTTGGATGTACTGCTTCATTTTACTTCTGGGCTTTGGGCAATATTAATTTTTTAAGGCAAGGTTAGATCTCAAACATTTGTCAAAGGCATCGCTTGTGAAGCTGAGATCCATCTCCTTCCTTTTGCCACTCCCTTGCTTTTTTTTTCTGCCTCGCTCATCTTAAACTACTGTAACCTGTCCCAGAAATCACAGTTTTCCTATTTGTCTCCTCCCTTGGCTAAACCATCAGTCACTATTGATTATCCTCTTTTATAGAAAAGGTGATGACTTTTCCAGAGAGTCTTGGAAATGCCTGAGTGTGCTCTTGGGCAGAGACAGCCACATCCTTGCCACCAGAAGCACAGGGGATGATGTCCCACTCACCTGAGTGAGATGCTACCGGGAGCGAGCCTCGGGGGGAAAGAGGTCTGCTGGGGGGACCATAATAAATGGTCCTTGGGTCCAGTCCTTGATGGGAGTGACTCTGATATCTCCAGGGAATCAGCCTTCGGAAGCAGACTAGTAAAAACTAACATTTTCGTGAACACATATCAGAAGGTTGTTGTTGAGTTTGGGGCTTTTTTTGTCATTTTTCTTTTTTTCCCCCTCTCCCTTAAAGCGAGAATAAATTAAGAGTTTATCTGTAATTTTCTCAGCAGGACAACTGCATTGAAGTGCCAGGCTGGATCCCCCATTGTATAAATCAATGCGTTCTATCACAAGCTTGGGCCTTCTGGTAATAAACTAAACAAGAGCTGCTGCTTTCTTCATGGATGTAATCAGCAAACAGGTGAGCACAAGAGCTTTCCTCATATTAATGGCGGGGAGGCAGTTAATTTGACCTGGAGTGCAGATTTAGTCTCTTCTGCAGCGGAGCTGTTTCTGTGGTTATCTCTCCAAGTCCAGCCTCTGTGGCTTTCTGTCTTATTTCCAGTCCAGACATGCTCTGGAAACCATTACCATATTTATAAAGCTACCTGGACTCACTGAGCATGCATGAACGGTTTAGAAAGACCTATCTATTTTACCAGCTGTGCAGTCAGCATCTGTAAGTGAGAAAAGGAGGAGAAGGAGAAAAAAAGAGAGGTTATTCTGCATTTGCTGCATAGGAAAAGTGTGTATGGTCCTTCGAAGGTAGCATCCATTAACACTAGAAAGCAGAAGTACCCATCGTGGCCAGAGAAATCTGCCCTTGATGGCAAGTAGCAGGTTACTGCATGCCCCTACATAGATTTAGCAGACTGCCAGGCAAATTGCCATGAGCACGCCCATCTGCTTGCATTATAGGGCAGATAAGTGGAGAACATGGCCTGCAGATAAGGAGATTTATGGGACAGGGAGCAGGAGGAATCTATGTTGCAGGTTCTAATTCCAGGCTCCGGCATGGGTTTAATATGCAATTTTAGCCAAGCAAGTGGATTGTGATGATTATAACACAACACATCCTCTTTACAAGATAATGAGCATTGGTAAGAGGCCTTAAATCCTTGGGGAGGAGATCTCCAGGATCTAAGAAGCATGATCACAGCTATTCTAAATAAAAGGCTCCTGGTATATTTTCCCTGTTATCTCTGTTATCACTCATCTAATCCCTTAGTGGTCTAGTAATCCTGAAGACAAAGGCAGTGAAAAATAGTCTTGAACAAAATTCTATGATTTATATGAATACAGTGTATTATTGTAAAGAGTCCATTTCTTAGCCTGGGGCACCGAGGACTTGCTATTCTACAGCAAGGACATTTGGGGAGTGTGTCTTTTTGGGAAAGCCTGCAGGGGATTCCCATTCCTCCTGAGTTTGCATGCTCAGGTTTTAACTAGAGCATTTCTTTCAGCTGCTGGGAACATGCTGTTTCATCTTCATCTTTGAAGAGAAGATGATAGAGTGATTATAATGCTGTCCTTCACATATTAGGTGGAAGAAGCAGCTAAACAAGGCACAGGGATGGTTTCCTGTACAGAGAACAGGTCATATTCACTAAGCATTTAGTGGGCCTAAAAAAACCACTGTAAAGGCTAGGAAGAAAAAAATCTTTGGGCTTCTTGGACTTGTCTTTCTGTAGCAGTATGGACTTGAAGAAGATAACACGGAGAGATGATTCACTTTGCTTTCTCCGGTGAGAGCGATTCAGCGGCTACTTACACACTATATAAGAGAAAAGAAAAAAAATATTGATTCAGAGTTCCCACATCTATGATCTACATCCTTGTGCTTCCCCTAAAGAAAATTTATTGCTCCCCATCAGCAATAAATCAGAAGACCAACTTTCCTGCTCCCTCGCAGACAGGTACGCTGTTGTACAGCACAAGAGAAACTCCCCAAAGTGGAGGATATGAGGGTTTAACACACAGGCAAGTTCGGATAACAGTTCAGAGCTGGGGGAAGACAGACAGATCAGCTGCCAATATGATGGAAAATAGTAAGCTTTTAATTATATTTAATTAATTTAATAGCTGTATTTCTTTAGTATACTAATGTATAAATAGATGTTTATTTATACCAATATTTATAAATGTATGTTAAATTTATATTTGTAAATATATGTTTATTAAAGCAAACTAAACAAATACATATTTATAAGGAGATATTTAGTGCATTTAATAAACATACACAACTTGCTGCCATGCAGGAGGATAAAACAAGGTGAAGAAAACTGGAAGCAAACCTAAGCAAAAAATAACCTTAGATTGACACTTTCTCCCTAATGGATCCCAAAGCTCTGTTTTACTCTAATTTACACACAAGCAAGAGATTCGGTTCGGATGTGCAGCAGTCTCTGAGATGAGATACAGCAATTGTGTAGCCAGAATAGCAACACCACAGCTGAGTGCAGGCTGGGAAGTAAAAGACCGTTTTTTCAATGAAACTTGGACAAACTCCTCAGTCTGGGTGAAATTATTCCTGTTTTATAGTGAGTAAAGTCCTAACCACAGTGTCCAGCTGAGAGGATATCTATATTAAAGGTCTGTATACAGGGGAAACATAAGCTTTCTGGAGTTAGGTAACAGTAGGTTGGACGTCGATGAGGACTACAAAGCCCTGAAAAAAAAAAGCAGAATAAATTTTCCCACTCTGAGCAGAGTAATGCTAGTTTAAAGTGAGCTTGGGTACTTTTAAAGCAATAATGCTGTACAGCCACTGCATGCTGGAGGAGTTCAGAGAGGCTTGCATTTGGCTTTGGCCGCGGGGTTAATTTAGCTGTTCTTGCAAAATGAGAAATAGGAACCCAGGTTCTCATCGTCTTTGCTATCGAGTCAATTGAAAGACATGAAGGTAAGACCGGCCTGAACGAGAATTAGGATTTCTAACAAACAGGAACTGCTAGGAACCTTCCAATACTTGGAGGAGATGTCAAGATGATGACTGCTCAAAACAGACTAGCACAGGAGGAAGGAGAACACCTTGTCCTGGGTTGTTTCCCAAACCTGTTCTGGAAACAGCTGGGGTATTTACTGCAGGAATTCAATCCTGGGTTAATGGTGCTTGGGATCCACAGGTATCTTGATTTCTCCTACATGCTTCCCTCCATGAAGTTTCTCTAAGACCCAATGACAAAGATGAGTCTGGGACTGTTCTCTGTGTGACGTACAGAAGAAGTCCCCTCTGGTGTGGCACCTCAGACACAGGCACACAGGGGTGCTGCACTGGTCATTCCCCACCAACAGAAGGTTTTCTTCCTCCCATCACTTGTCGGGGTGATTATTCCTCCACAGCTGTAGATTACTTCTGTCAAAACCTCGTCCGTGGCTTCTTCAAAGAGTTCAGAGCTGCTCTCAACCTAAAGTAGCTGGATTAACACCAGGTATTGACTTAATTCTGCTCAGGCAGTTCATCCTAGTCCCTCTCATAGCCACCTCTTCTAATCCTGTAGTTATTTTTATAGTCCTTAAGCTTTCCAGGCGCTTTCGTCTGTCCCCGGGCGTTGCATCGAGCAGTGTGCGGCTGCAGACACAGGGCTCGACGCAAGCAGACAGACACGTACTTTGCTCAGGTGGAAAACAACTGCAGATATACAACATTTTTTTTTTCTTTTAAAATCCTAGCCTTTGGAGAAGTGCCAGATGATTTTAATACCTGGGGGACTCGAGTATAATTGCCGAAGAGGAGGACGCAGCCAGCTTTGCTATTACCTTCACCACAGACAGGAAGCCATTCAGCCAGACGCCTTTCGAGCGAGAGATCAGGTCATCTCAGCTCTGACTCAAAAGCAACCAACCCCTCTCTCATCACTTAGATTTAAATCATAGCTCTTTTTCCCACTCCAAGGTCTCATTAATGCTTCTGGAATCGTGATAGGAACAGTACAAATGTACTATCGTTGCCAGCTTGGGATGTTTATTTCCTTCATACTCTGCAGGAAAAGAGAGCGCTGCTTGGTTTAGCAACTGGATTAAAACAAACTGCAGCACAGGATTTGATCTCAGCCCTCCAACTCTTCAGCAATGTGATTTAACCTAAGTCCATCTTCTCTCTACATGCAAGAGGAACATCATGGTATCAACATCTGTCTTCAGCACTCGCTGCTCTGGGCCTGCTTCGCATTCTGGATGGATCTGTGCATGAACACTTTTCAAATGCTATAAATATTTTATGAATTTCTATCCACTTACTTTAATGGGGGATTGTAAAAGCATTTAACCATATTACACCCCATCTCTCAGACACTGCATTATTTCAGCAGCGCTGTTTTATTAGAAGCTACTGGCACTGTTGCTGTGATATTGTTTAAATATATATATATAATATATATATATTTCTCAGGCCAGATGAAATCTGATAGCAGGGAAGGGGAAACAGCCATGGAAACTCTGTGTCTAAGGTTTGTTCTGATGCACTTGAAAGGTTTCATTTGCTGTGCTTTGCATGACTGCATGCAGGCTTTTTAAGTGACTCTGGTTTTATAGACTGGGCTGAGACTCAAGTCTGGATGTCTGATGGTCTTTTTCCTCTCCTGCAACACTATATCTAGATGCAAACATGGCATTGCCTAGAAACTCAACCAGGGAGAGTCTTTGCTGCTGAGCCAGAGACATCCTCACTGAGGACACCTCAAAGTCCCCTCTCTCACTGGGACTCAGCTGTCAGGTTATTTCCTATTTTGTTTTTGCTGGAGACCAGCAGCAGCAGTCGGGAGACAGTTTGTATTTGTATCAGCCATGCTAAGTAGGATTCTTTCAGGTCTACTTAGGGCTTTTGTCAAGAGACCCAGAAGTCCCTACTCTGACCCTATCTCTGCTTTAGCGGCGAGACACTTGTGCCACAGCTCTAGGAGACCCAGCCCCAGCCTCCCAAAGCCTCTCAGTGCCAAGTGGCGAAGAAAGGCCACCCCATATCAGACCAGCTGTACTCAGCAGAGGGCAAAGATGCTGCTCCCTTCTCCTCGCACCCCCTCCATCCATTGTTTATCTCCAGCATTGCACAAAGGCCTTTGAAAGCCCATTGAGCTGCTTTTGACCATGTCTCTGTTGGGTAAATGAATTTACGGTCTGCCAGCCTGATTTATGAATGTCCATTCTACTTCAAACAGGAGGGCTGGTGGTTTTATACCTTCAGCCATGCAGGACAGTGAGCTGTTCTGATCAAAGAGGCACTGATTTTGCCGGCATGATTGATTCAAACCTGAAGAATTACAGCAGGATCACACTCGCACACTACAGTTAATGCAGGTCAGAGGCATCTTCTGCCATCAGACACCAAGTCTGAAGCCTGGGAAGCTGGAAGATTTTTACCCTTACTAATGCCTCCTACTACCCTCAAAATCAAGCAGCTGTTCAGTCGTATCTGAAGTCTCTAAAATCCATTTATGTTAAAACAATAACATTCAGGTTGGTTTTCCTGGTTGTCCCTCCTGGGTCTCAGCTGTTGACACACGGAAAGAGCAACTCTGCAGTGCTACAGATATTCCAGCCCTGGTGTGCAGGTACACAGTGCTGATGGACTAAGGCACCTCAGAGGGGTAGCCCTCCAGGATTTGTTCAGTCAAGGAGTCTAGATACCTCACTGTTTCTTAGCATCAGTTACTAGAATATTAGACATGTCTGTTTGCAGAAGGCAAACTAAATTTTACAGAAAATTCCATATATAGTGACTCAAATTATATTTTAAAAACTTTCCTATCAAATACCACCAAGTCACAAATAAACCATCATAGACATTTTTTTTTTTGTGGGACAGATAACACACACAAAAAGTTTTTCTTCCTGTAGAGTTGTTTTTATTTTGGGTTTGTTTTTTTTTTCTGACAAATGCTACAGTTTTCATCCAAACACTCATCTCCTCCACGCCAACACCAAGGCAAGTTTTTTTCCTAATCTTCTCTGCATGGTGTATCCTAATCAAAGTCAAAGAGGTATAAAGTATAAGAAATTCAGAATTTCTCCTTCCATCTGTCCAGAAAGGAAGGTCACACAGTACAGTAACTTCTGGACCTATTCATCAAAATCTTGGAAGTCACAACTCCCAGATTAAAAGAGCAGTGATTGATGATACCTTTTCCAGGGGTTACATTGGAAAAATGTACTCCTTATAATGGAAATAGAGAAGAAATTATTTCTCCTATCTCTCTTGAGTCTTAGTGAAAGTGGAAAACTGCAGATAAGAGGCTAAATCCCAAAGTCCTGCCTCCAAAACCCTGCCCACTGAGCTTAAAAGTCCTTTAATCATCTTCCTCCCTTACGTTTTCTCTAGATGCCCCTTGCCTAAGAGGGAGTCATAATATACCCTTGGATAGTGATGGCTCATCCTGATTATTTTAACTACATGAAAATATGATGCTTTTAGCATAAACTTTCGTTAAGCTCTTTTAAAATTTATTGGTCCAGGATCAATAAAACCTATCATTCAAGTTTTACAGACTTTTTTTCTGACTTCTAACAAAAATTACGTAGTTTCCATATGCCTTTAATTTCACGCTTCCCTGTCATGCTTTGGTCTCATGAGGTGGTCAGGCACGGCAGTGATAAAATATAGGGAAAATAAGGAAATATTTGCAATATGACTCATTAATACCACATGGTACTCAGTGCACCTGTGTGAAGTCACTCTGCTGGAATTCATCAGTCTAGCAAAGAGAGAAAAAAAAAGACAGGAGATGTAAAAGAGTGGCCCAGATAAGAAGTAAACTCTCAGATGTAACGGGGAGGTTTATAGCTGTGAAGGACTCTTCATTCCCAATCCCAGTGACAGGATTGTTTTGACAAGGCTGTTTTGACAATACTGAGGAGTGAGATCAAAGGACTATGATCTGTTAAAGGACTGGACCCACAAAGAAAAGGAGGACAAAGCTGTCAAGAGCATAAAGCTGGGGGCTGCATCAAGCGTGCCGTAGTGGTTCCCCAGGAGAGCTGATGACACCAAGGCAAAGTAAATGCAAAGGATAGACATTATAGGCACAGAGTTTTTGTTTTAGCTTTTTCTCCAAGCACAGGGTATTTTCAAAACAAAATATGACTTTCATTGTCAAGAGAAGCTGCTTCTAAGTTGTTGCTCACTGTTATTTGCCAGAGGCTCTGGAAGGTGGGGTGGAAGGGTACAAACTCTGGCTACCACGTGCTCTGTCGAAGTTTTTAAGAAACATGGTTAGGAAGGATCTGATCAGGATCCACTGAGAGATGCAACCGCTGAGAGTCCAGGTTGTGTGGCCCTTACTACATGAAAATGCAGACACAGACTGGTCCCTTGGGAAAAGTTTGGTCATAGGGTTTGTATCCAGGGCTAAAGGGGAATTAAACAGGCTGCCCTGCTCCTGAGTTTACAGAGATGGTGTGGTCCACTCTGTGGAAATCTCTTTCTCTGCCTGCAGAAAAAAAAAATAATAAAAATCTGTTCCTATTATAAACAAATACTGAATAATGAAAAACAGAGAAATGAAAAGCATGGTCCATCAAGCAGTGTAATGACAGCTATCAGCATCTGCAGAGAGTGAAACCCATCCCCACAGCCACAGCCATGTTCCTGGCTGGCTCATGGTGCCCCAGGGCAGAATCGCATCTCTTAGCAATACTGTCATGGCATCCCTGCTTTAGATGCACCCACCACTCTCAGAAGAAAACCCTATATGTGCCATGTGCCTGTGTGAAAGCCAAGACATTTGAAATATGAAAATGATCATAGCTTAGATGGGGGATGCCAAAGCTAGTCTGAGGAGTCCTGGGTGTTAGCCAACAAGTAACTTACAATGCATAAGATGAACAATTATCCAAAGACAAATCAGTGCCATGCAATTTCTAGTAAGGTATCAGGCTGTCATCTACACTGGATAAACACCACCTGCATTGTTTCTCCAGGCTAATAATGGTTACTCTATTTCTATCACTTTACTAGGAAATCTCTGACCTCTCCTTGGGGCTGCCTAACCATCACTTTAGGGTCATAAAGGCTAGTGCAAATATTTTAATTTTTACTTCACTTCTTTGCTGCTGCCTCTTCGCTCCTGCAGTGTGCAGGATCATAGTCCAAAGCCTCACATCCAGGCTATGCCTCTAGAAACCTTTTCCACTGCAGCATTTCCAAGTACACGTGACCTTTCTTCTCCTGCCTTGCAGCCAAAACTTTTGTCCAGCCTCTCACTTCGTATCTCATAATGACTGCAGGGACTGCCCTTTCCTCTGGTATTAACAAATGCAGCCTGGCTCCATTCACGCATCCTTCCAGGATATGGATGCAGAGATCCCTTTCCCAGCCCACTGCTGTCAGCATGTCATCCCTCCATATCCTTCGCTCCGGTGGCACGCTTTCTTTATCACTTCTAACATATGTTGCACATACTTGCTTTCACAGTCCATCTTCACCCACCCTCTCCCTCATCTGTCGTTCAGCTTGGAAAGGTTGGTTCTCACCTTCAGTTGGCCCCTGGTGCCAGTCTTCCCTCGCCCACTACTTCCATCTTCAAACAAGTTATCCTTGTGTTTATCCCATGCTGTTCCTTATCCTCTTTTCAGCATCTACAAGGCTATCTCGTCATACTCCCCCAAAGTGCTTCCTAAATCAAATTCACCATTGTGATATCTGCAAAACCCATGACAAATACTTTTTTCTGGCTCTGGTCTCTCACTCTGACCCACATCATCTCATTATCTCCCTACATTCCTGTCTCTCTTGTGCATTGCTTTATACCTAGATGGAAAGCTCTTGAAACAGTGTCTGATTTGCATTCTTCATGTGCAGCACCTAGCATATGCATGACCCAGTCCCAGCTTAAGATGAGTAGTGACATGGAAATGACACAAGACAATTACGTGTCCATTTTCCTAAGTGGAAAAATGCTACTTTAAGTTTCCGTGGAATTGGATTCTTATTTGCCTTCAGATCGTGCTCACAATTGTGCCTGTGTAACAGTGATGCTCCAGCCCTCAGCAATGGCTCTGGGATGTTACTGGCACATGCAATATTGCATGAATATCTGCTACCCAAGAGGAAAACTCTAGAAATAGATAGCAGGGGATGTGCTAGGGGCAAGTGAGAATAAATAGTAAGAAATTAACCTTGAATACTAGAACACATCATTCCATATTCCTAAAAATGAGAGCATTTTTGCTTAGTCGTATGACTGGTAACAGCATCTGTCACTTCACCAGAACAGCAGATCTCTCTTGGTTGAGGCAGGGAGAGAACAATTTACAGGAGGAAGCTTGTACTTTTGACACACGCTTAGGACAAATCAACCATCAGTCACTCACTTCTCCTGCTAATGCTGTCTCTCAATATGGCAGTAACTGCAACATCTTGTCCCGTGCTTCCCAGCCCTGGTTGGTGCTGTATGCTTTTGTCCATACCAGAAAGCAGGAGGGAATTTGGCTGCCAACCTGTAAATCTCTCCCCCACCCCCCCCCCCC
>Ga0065711_1002557_pt1 | contig 37443 bp, 30 predicted proteins | sample Hoacrofraction12_FD_59098 | JGI IMG/M metagenome (GOLD analysis project Ga0065711, IMG submission 59098) | Hoatzin crop microbial communities from Cojedes, Venezuela - Epithelial fraction 12 v2 (version 2) | ecosystem: Host-associated > Birds > Digestive system > Esophagus > Crop | place...
ATACTGAACCGCACGACGGAGGAATAGGTATTTCTCAGAATGATCCTTCTGTAAAGAGTGAATGGAAGATGGATCTTAATTCTGAGGACTGGTTTGCCTATACGGATAATTATGGTACGTCGGAGGAAAAGGCCTTTGTTGCTTATTTCAAGAGATATGTTGAAGAGTTCCGCAAGAATTACAACAAGGTATACCTTGTGAGAAACGAGCGTGAGTTCCATATCTATTCTTTTGATGACGGTGAGCGTTTTGAACCTGACTATGTCCTATTCTTACAGAAAGATGAAGCGGATGGTTATGAGCAGATGCAAATCTTCATCGAACCAAAGGGAACGCAGCTTTTAGAGAAGGATGCCTGGAAGGAAAAGTTCTTGCTGCAGTTAATGGACAGGGCAGTGCCGGTTAAGACCTTCGTTGATGATAATAAGTATCATGTTTGGGGCTGCCATTTCTTTAATCAAGATCAGCGTATGTCTGAGATTGATATTGAATTTACTGATCTTGCAAAACGAGATATGGAGCATTTGAGAGCATATATCAGTGGGATTGTAAATAAAGACGCTGATGGAGAGTAATGTATAAAGATTTCAGGAGGTGCCGATGATACTTAAAATCATAATTGGAGTCATCATTGTCTTTGTGGTGGTCTGTGTCATCGGCTACCTTGCAAGTCTTGTCTTTCCGGACAACGGCAATCAGGCACATAAGCAACCAAAGCCGTCATCTAAGCAATCTAAGGAAGAGCAGGTATCGATTGATATTTCACGAATGAGGATAGGCACACCGGATGGAATTGTTGAGGTTACCACTACCGAAGAAGAACGGAAGGCTATGCGTAAGCAGCTGAAAGGTAGGAACATCATAGAGACGCGTCCGGCAGCTAAGGGTAAGAAGACCAAGAAGGATGACCTCGGATGGATTGATGAGATAGAGGCTTATCATGCGATGGTCGATGATAATGATGATTTTTAAGTGTACGAATCAGAGAAAGGCAAAGAACAGGATTTAATGAAAGCAAATTACGAAGACCTGAAGCTCCCGAAGATTTACAAGAGAGATGGACGGGATTGTTACCTTGACGGCGTAAGGCAGAAGCTCATCTTCATTACGCCGGAAGAGACAGTCCGCCAGAAGATTCTGTACTACCTTGTAAACAATCTGCAGGTGCCGAAGGATATGATTACGGTTGAGGAGCATCTGTCGCATTACAATGTTTCCTCTCGAAGAAGAGCCGACATAGTCATTCTTAAGATGACTAAGGAAGGGGCTCTTGCTCCGATGGCCGTGGTCGAGTGCAAGGCTCCGAATGTTCCGCTCGGTGGCAAAGAGGTTGACCAGATGGTCGATTACTGCAATAAGCTGGAAGCGGACTACGGCTGGCTTACGAACGGCTACGACCAGACTGTCATAAAATACAACGAGAAGGATAATGTGTACGACATAATCGAAGAACTCCCCGATTACAAGGATATGTTAAAGGGGGATTTTGTGCTGTATGAGCGCGGCGAGCTGCCGGAGCGCATCCCCTTCGATGAGCTTGAAACCTATCTGACGGAAGCGTTCGAGGACGGTCAGCCGCTGATGTCTGATATCAGCAATCAAACACCGATGGAAATTGCGGTTGCTGCCTTTAATCTCTGTGAGGGACTTCTGGATACCAGGAAGAAGATGCCGGTCGGTGATTACGGAATGTTCAAGCTAATCGAGGACTACGGCGTCAGGATGCTCTCCTATGGAAACGCAGCAGGAGGAACATTTTACGGTCCGTACAGGTCGTTTTTGATTGACTTGAACGGAAGTACAGAATTTGTTTCACTGAACGTCACAACCTACGGCAGGACAGAAAAGCCGGACAAGGTTAAGACCTGCCTTGCTGTAGCAATCGATAATGAAAAGGATAGCCACCACGCTTTGCAGCTGGTTTTCGATGATAATGTGGTCGTTACCGGTAACCGGTGCGACTTCTACCACCACGGCAGAATTGCGGTAGGGAACCGTGGCAGCGGCAAGATTGATGAACTGCGAATGTTTGTGGAGGAGCGGTATCCACAGATTATTTCCGGAAAGCGATTCTTCCTTGGAAGCCTTGTGAATGACAGGCTGTGGGGGATGGATGATCCGGAGGTGATTAAGCTCGTAGTGAATCTGATTAGCTATGCACTGGTGAGAGATGAGTACAGGGAGTATGCGAAAAAGCGTTGATACACCTTTTAACCATTACCGTACTTTTTAATTATCAAACACAAATTAACGATTACAGATTTTGAGTGTCGTTTTTTGAACCTTGAAAATTACATCACGAAGCACAGCAGGCACGAAAACTGTCCCATCCGGGGCAGTATGGCACGTACCGGCAGCGGCTTAGTTTTCAAAATCCCTTTATTTCAAGCCTTTTCACACCCTTTAGCACATAAAGGCTTTGTATTAAAGATTACGAGGGAATAGACCCAGCTTGTGGTAGTGGTAACTTCCTTACTGAGAGTTATATTCTGATAAGAGAGCTTGAGAATAAGGTACTTAAAGCTCTTAAGTCCGACGTAGGCTCCGGTCAGATGTCACTTATCGGATACGGAGTTTCCGCAGAGGATATGGAGAGTAGTAGTAACATTCTGGTTTCTATCAATCAGTTTTATGGCATCGAGATAAACGACTTCGCCGTGGCTGTTGCAAAGACGGCCCTTTGGATAGCCGAGGCTCAGATGTACGCTAAGACCTTCGACCTCTTAGATGACAGGTCCTCCTTCCTCCCTCTTAAGACGTTCAATAACATTTATGAGGGAAATGCTCTCAGAATGGATTGGAACGAGGTGTTACCAAGAGAGAAGTGCTCGTATATTTTAGGTAATCCCCCTTTTGTTGGCTCTTCTTTATGCACTAAAGAGCAAAAAAATGATATTGTATCGTTAATAGGAAAAGTAAATCGTGCTAATAGCGTAGATTATGTTGGTGGATGGTATTATAAGGCTGCTGAATACATTTATCATACCGCTATACGATGTGCTTTTGTGTCAACAAAGAGCATAACTCAAGGAGAACAGGTTTATCCTCTTTGGAACGGCTTAATATCAAAATATGGTTTACACATTGATTTTGCATATAAGCCTTTTAAGTGGAGTAGTGATGCGTCTGACGTTGCTCATGTTGTTGTAATAATAATAGGTTTTAGTAGTGCTCATCCTAATAAGCCTAAATTTATTGTCTATGATGCTGATGATAAAAGATATGTAAAAAACATCAATCCATATTTAGTTAGTGCTCCTAATGTTTTATTAAAAAACAGAAATACTCCTATATGTGATACTCCTAAAATGACGTATGGTAATAAGCCCTCTGATGGTGGAAATTTGATTTTGTCAGAAAAGGAGAAAGATGAGTTAATACAAAATGACTCAAATATTGAAGTGTGTATTAGAAGATACGTTGGGTCAAGAGATTATATAAATAATAACGAAAAGAGATATTGTTTATGGCTTAATGACGTCTCCCCTTCTGTTTATAGAAAAAACGTAACTATTATGAAGAGATTGGATGCTGTAAGAGAAATGAGATTAAAGAGTACGGCTGCTCCAACAAGAGCATTTGCTGATAAGCCTTACGCATTCTTTTCAACTCCGCAAATAAACTCTAACTCAGAATATTATCTTTGTGTTCCAGAGGTATCTGGAGAAAGAAGAAAATATATACCAATAGGGTTTATGAAACAATCTATTATTGCAAGTAATAAATTATTGATTGTACCGGGGGCTAATATTTATCATTTTGGAGTCCTTACATCTTGCGTTCACATGATTTGGACTATAACAACGAGTGGAAGATTGGGCTCAAGTTTCCAATATTCAGCAACGGTTGTTTATAATAACTTTCCTTGGCCTACTCCCAACCCTTCTCAGAAAGCCTCAATAGAAGAGTCCGCTCAAACTATTCTCGACACAAGAGCTCTCTATCCAGACAGCTCTCTTGCCGACCTCTATGACCCTCTCACTATGCCTGATAAACTTCGTAAGGCTCACGAGAGGAATGATAGAGAGGTTATGAAGGCTTATGGGTTTAAGCATCCTGACGGTAGCTTTTTCTCAGAGGACGAGGTGCTTTCGGCCCTCTTCAAGATGTATCAGGAGCTTGTCGAGAGAGTAGAATAGTAGGAGTCTTGCCGGAACGCAGCACGAGTGTGAAAGTCCTAATAAGTTGGCTACCCAACTTATTAGGACTTTTATTATGTATTTATATATTTGCATATTTATATATTGTCATTATTCCTCTGTCTCTTCTCCCTTTCTTATCAGATTAACTGCTCCTCTCAGAGCCTTTCTCCTCTCCTTGTTACTCTGAACATACTTGCGAGAGGTCGTCTCGATGCTCTTGTGTCCTAAGGAGTCAGCGACAGCTCTAATGTCACCTGTTGCCTCGTAGAGAGCCGTGCCGTAAGAAGAACGGAGTTTATGAGGAGTGATGTGCTTTGCAATCCCAGCCCTCTCCGCATACTTCTTAACCATCTTCTCCATAGCTCTTACTCCCATCCGAGTCTTGCGAGAGGAGAGGAAGAGTGCATCCTCTGAACCCTCAAGAGCCTCTAACTTCTCTCGATACATCAGATAATCGAGCATAAGGTCGCTCATTTCGTCGCTGTAATAGAGAGTCGTATATTCGGAGTGACCTTTTCTGATAACTCTTATAGAAAATCTCTTTAAGTCCACATCGTTTATGTTAAGACCGACACACTCTGATACTCTGATGCCTGTCGAGAGCATCAGCGAGAGGATGGTCTGGTCCCTAAGGCTCTGTATCTCATTATACTTCTTGGCCTGATTAGACTTCTCCGTTCCGGTGCCTTCGGTGACTGCTGAGAGAAAATCTTGAGCCTCGTCCTTTTCAAGCCTGATTATCTCCTTATCATCCGTCTTTGGAGAGCGTATCTTACTCATCTGATTTTCCGGTATCTGTCCTGAGATATAGAGGTACTTATAGAGAGAGCGGAGAGCGGAGAGCCGTCTGGAGCGAGTGACCTCGCTCTCTTTATGTATCTTTCCTTCCTTTACATAATTAGCGAGGTGTATGGAGTAGGAGGAGAGAAAGTCTATATCGAGTCCGGCGAGAGTATCGACTGTTATATCCCTCTTATCTTCAATCCCCTTTTCCTCACATACATAGTCGAGAAAGAGAGTTATATCTCTCACATAGTTCTCTCTGGTAAGAGCAGATGAGTTATCCATTATGTAGTTTATAAACTTCGACACGAAGGGAGGGAGGTAGGAGAGGAGTTCGATGGTCTTTTCTCTCGACTTTATATCCCTTTCGTTCCAATAGTCTTTAGACATTCTATTAGCACCTTTCTTGAAATAGCAACCTTTACTACATAAAACACTATACAGGTTTATCTATTCGCATAATGTCATATTATCACGAAGAGATTGTGAGGGCAATAGGAATATCATCCGGGGAGTGTATTTGGAGCATATAGATTGGGTAGCCAACTTATTTCGATTTTGTATTCACCTTTGCTCGCTTTCTATGTGTCGTAGATGTGTTTTGGGGTAGTATTGTCGCTAAGATACCTCTACTTTTATAGTGAATAGGGTAAAAAAGTAACAGCAAAATTCCAACCAATAGTAACGACTCACCTCTATTTCAATAACCGCTTTTAGCATGGAAATTATTCCTTCCTTTTGACTTACTTATCGGCTACTCCGTTTGAGTTTTTGTTTTCGTAAATCATTGACTTTTTTATTATAATATAATAGAATGTGTTAAAAAGATATAGTGCGATGTTACGAAAACTTTTAATAAACTGTTTGTCCGTTGTTCTACATCTCTTGTTATATATAATGCTTGTTCTTATATGCTTGTTGTAATTTTACCGGAATGGCTTATTTTAAGCCAAAGTTGGCTGGCAAAGGTGAATGAAAAAACCACGACACAAGAGCAAAGGTGAATGGAAAAACCACGACTTATGAGCAAAGGTGAATAAAAAGTCGTCGCAAAGGTGAATGAAAAAACCACGACTTAAGGCAAAGGTGAATGAAAAAGCATCGCAAAGGTGAATGAAAAAACCACGACTTAGGGCAAAGGTGAATGGAAAAACCACGTCCTTGTGTATCAGAAGATAAGGAGTTCTGATTTATGGCACGTTATCTATCAGAAGAGAATGTAGTATCTAAGTCTAAACCTCTTTGTGCTTTAGACAACAATATCCTATTTGGGAAATATGAGCTTATGTTCCTTGACATTTATCTGTCAAAGATAAACCCTCTCGACATAAACTCTAAACTCGTTCAATTTAGATTATCCGAACTTGAGGAGTTTCTGGGCATAAGCAGTATAAAGAAATCTCTGATAAGAACTCATCTTAGAAATATGATAGTTCCGGTTGAACTTCCGGCTATCGACTCTAACGGCTTTGTTTTCTATCCTCTGTTTTCTAAGTGCTCTTGCGACGTAAGAACGGATATTGATAGTAGAGAGCTCTGGATAACGATGGAATGTAATAATGAGGTCTATTCTTACTTCTTTAATATAGCCAACATAGGCTATCTCAAGTACAAAATAGGCATTATGAAAAATCTCAGCTTACAGTCTCGGAGAATTTACGACCATCTCCGGCTTAATACAAATAAGTATCGTAAGCAATACTCTATACAGATTGACGAATTTAGAGCATCTATTAACTGTAAGGGAGTGACTTATCAGGAAAACAAGAACTTCCTTCGCCTTCTAAAGACCTCCGTTGCAGAGATAAACGAGAACTCTGATATAGACGTATCTTACTCCCTCCGCAGAAACTCCGAGCATACAGTTACTCATTTAGAGTTTGTCGTATCTCTAAAGGATGAGAGTAAGGATACTGACACCATTCTCGGTGTAAGTGCGGCTCTTGACGTATCGTTTGATAAAGCACAGGCCATTGTAGAGGCCGGAGTTAAGAACGGACTTGACGAGGTTGACATCTATAAGAGAGTTGATTTTGTCGCATCCAAGAAGAATATCGAAAACAAGGTCGGCTATGCAATAGCCGTAATGAATAATGAGTTATGGAACAAGATAACCTCTATAAAATTCTCCCCTCCCTCTCAGGCTATAAGTGAGGGTAATAAGAACGCACAGATGTTAAGAGAGATAGAGGAGCTTTATTTGAACAAGGTTTATGAATATAACGAGGAGGATGAGTGATGAATTTACCTACTAAGCCAGACAATAATAACGAGGAAAGAGGATATACCGCACAACAGATGAAGGACCACGGTTCTCTTTATACTCCTACCGGAGAAAAGCAGAGTGCTCTTGATAGTTTTAGGTACTTTGTTTATGAGAATACGAGGTTTGTTGTCATTCTCTCAATAATGCTCGTGCTAACGATTATATTAACGTGTGTAGTCGTTGGACTTATTAGAAAGAGTCCTGATATAGAAAACGGCTACGACTCTTCACAGGAAGTAGGAGAGGCTTATATAGATTGTCTTGCGACTGATACATCCGCAGCCTTTATAGAAAACCTTTATCCTAAGTACACCGCTGAACAGAAAGAGGCTTTTGAAGAGATTATTGACGAGAATAGAGATGTTCTTAGTAACTATGAGCTCGTCTTTGATAATACATGGCCTTATTACGAGGTTTCCGAGAATGATGAGGAGCTACTCGAGAAGGTTTCAGAGTTTATTGAGAAGGCTGACGAGGCTCGATACGTCTATGCAGCTATAAAGTACTTGGATACGGATGGAGAGGTCTATCATTTTATCTTTAAGTTTGCAACCGCCAGAGTAGAAGATAAGTGGTTTTTCGTCTATTCAGAGGCAGGCAAGGAGAGTGATTTTGAGAATTATCCGATAGAGGAGGAGTCGAAGGAGGCAACACCTCTTGATGCAGAGGAAACTACTACCGAAGAGCCTACTCCTATTAACTCCGAGAATATGATTACTTACGGAACTGATTTCTTTGGATATGTGTCGTTGCCGGACGATTTTGAACAAACACTCTCGGTAAAGCCTTCTGAAAACTCCGGTGGAAGTATTATGGCTTGGACCAGAACATACTACCCTACAAACGCATCTGAGTTCGTGATTATCTATGTGAGCGGAGAGACTGAGACAAAGGATTGCTACCTTGAAGATGTTGCTATAAAGACGAGTGAGTCACTCATAGGAGTATCTGATGTATCTGTAAACGATGTATTCCCTCAGAGCTACTTCTCAACAACCTCTGAAAATGGAATGGTTACGGAGCTTTATACCTTTAAGGGTAAGGACAACTATTGTAGGAGTCTTGCAATTATAAAGGCAGAGGATGATACATCTATTTCTTCTCTTGCCTCTTATAGTCTTCCTAAAGGTATTAAAGATATAGAGGCACAGGAGCCCTCTCTCCAGATAGGAGATGACTCTCTCGGTTATATAACCATTAAGCTCGGCTCAGTAAAGAACGAAGGGCAGTCCTCCGATAATACTCTTGTTTATGAGAAGAGAGGTACTTCTGTTATCCTCTCAACCCTTGTCGGAACGGAAGATGAAAAGTCAGACTTAAAGGACCTCGCATCCAGAGTTATCCAGAGCTACCTCGGAGAAGGTAGAGAGATAACTCGCGATAAGACTATGTACTCCGCTACGAGCGATAACGGTCTTACAAAGGTCTTTGTCTTTACAGGAAATGACGACATTAACAGATATGTTGTCCTTACAGGAACAGACAAAGATAAGGATATTCTTGGTTATATCAGTAGCTATAATCTTCCGAGTGGTATTAAGGAGATACCTGAGGAAAAGACAGAGGAGGAAACTTCTAAGGAAGAAGAGGCTCCTAAGGAGGAAGAGGCTCCGGCAGAGGAGAATAAGGAGGGAGATTAAACATGAGCGAAGTTGTATGTGTTCTTGTATCTTCGATACTAACTCTAATATCCATTGTTTTGGGGTTTGTGGACTATTTTAGAGGGAGTCGGCAGAAAGAGGACGAGGTGAGTCAAAATGAGGAGACTGAGAGGCTGACGAGGCATCAGCTCTTTGTGACCTTCTGTTTTATCGTTTGTATTCTCATTTTCTTTTATGTCTATCTAACGTCTGGCTTTTGGGTTGCAATCAAGTTCTACGGAGTAGAGGCTTTAGCAGTTTTTATGGCTCTTATAACGATTATGATGCAGGCATATAGGTAAATAGGTTGGATAGTCAACTTATTAGGAGATTTTCTATGAGCGTGAATAAGAAGAAAAAGGTCTTAGACCTCATAATGATAGTTTCATTTTTAGCAGTCCTTATCATCTTCTTTCTCTTTATGAATTATCTTAAAGATAATAAGGAGAATGAGGAGATAGCTGATAATCTTAAAGACTTAATAGGTGAGACCGTCGCAACAGGAGGAGATGCAACAGAGGAGTGCGGAGAGGAGGAGATAGAGTATGTCGATTTTTCAAACATACTCGCTGTAAACCTTGATTTCGTCGGCTGGCTGCAAATACAAGATACAGCAATAGACTACCCTGTTGTATATAGACCAGACGATACTCAGGGGAGCTATTATTACCTTAAACGTGACTTTTACGGAAACAGCAACTCTGGAGGTACTCTCTTTGTAGATTATCGTAATAATGTGCGTGAAGATAACAATATCATCATTTACGGTCACAAGATGCGAGCCGGAACGATGTTCGCAGCTCTCCTTAAATACGAAGATGAAGAGTTCTATAAGGAACATAAGTATATCTCGTTTAATACCATATACGGATGTGGTACTTACGAGGTTATAGCTGCTTTTAGGACCAATGTAAAGAGTGCTAATTCTGACGACTTTAAGTATTACGACTATGCCGGAAACCTCTCCGCAGCCGATTATGAGGAGTATGTTGGGAACTGCAAAAATCTTACGTCCTACGACACGGCAGATGCAGAGGATGGTGAGAGGTTGATAACACTCTCTACCTGTGCTTATCACACATACAATGGTCGCTTTGTAGTCGTTGCTAAGCAAATAAACCAGAAAAACTCTTATGTAGAGAGCGAAAATTAGAGTTGTAAAGTATTGATTTTTGTATATATTTATATTATAATATATTTATAGTAAATAGTTGATGTGTATTGAAAGTAAGGTGGGGTTATGAAAAAATACTATATGTATGTCGGTACAGCAGAAGTGAGCTCTAAGGAGTTCAAAGCATCACCGACAGCAATCGCAGAACATTTCATGGAGGATATGAAAAACCCTCAGATATTCGATACAGAGAATGAGGCTCTGGAGGCTTTTGTTCCCTATGTAAAGGCAAAAGCTGATAGGCTCACTTCTCATGGTATAGCAACTTACAGAGCCACCGTTGCCGTTATAATCGAAGGCTCTCCTTTTTGTGATGTTGATTGGTTTGACTTCGAGTGGAACGAGATTATTGCCATGAGCGAGTGCTACGAGTAGGAGGAGAGAGGATGGCTAACGCACAGAGTTATTATCAGGTAAGGCGATATACAACTATAAGTGATTTCCCCTTCAAGAACGCAAAGGATGTCATCTCTCAGTATAAGCCCCTCCGTTCCGACCTTCCTCACGATATTTGCGACGAGCGGTATGGTCGTGATAATGGGGTTTTCGGTTTTGAGCTTTGCGATATGGACTCAGCCTATCTCTATAACGAGGTAGAGAACTACTATATAGCTACGGTGTTTCAGCTCATACAGGTTTATGATGATAGTAGAGAGAAGGTTGTTAAGACTTCTAAACTACCAGAACTCGAGGATTATCACGAGTATTATGACCTATATAAGCCGGAGATGGATGACGAGTAAAGGAGGCAAATTTGTATGATGCGTATGTCTCCAAATAACCTCTTAGCAAACTACCCTTGCTCCATAGTCACTATATGCTCCGCATATTCGGAGATTATGAGAGTGGATATGGAGGAGGCTCTTGAAAAGTGCCTTGAGGTGTGTGAGAGAGTAGAGCCAGCTTTTAAGAATATAGGCTATCTTTCACTTAAAGAGTTCAATAAGGTTGTTAGAGGGATGCTCCCTGTAAAGAGGACTTCCTATTACAAGAGAGGGGAGAGAGTGAGTCTTAAAAAACTCCACTTCTCCGGTCAGGCTCTCGTCTGTGTGCTCGGTCACTATCTCTACTTAGACGGAGAAAGGTATTGGAGCTTTTTTGATAACGAGGGAGATATGGTAGTAAAGGTCTGGGAGATAGGATAGGAGGGTTTTGTGAAAATACTTATAGACGGAGACTCTTGCTGTAATAGAAAAGGGATAGCTGAAAAAGTTGCTAAATATTATCACATTCCTTGCAAAATATTTTTAGGTCCGGCTTGCGATATAACCTCTTCCTATTCAGAGATACATTATGTGTCTGAGGGGAGTGACATGGCTGACTTTGCAATCATCAATGATATGGAGCGTGGGGATGTCGTGATAACTAACGACTCAGGACTTGCCTCTATGGTCCTTGCTAAAGGCGGTCATCCGGTCAATACGAGGGGGTATGAGTACACCGAGAGTATAATCAATTCTTTTCTTAATAAGCGGTATGCTCGAGACCGCTATTCCAAGGCGACAGGTCGCAAGTTAAAGACCGACCACTATCTGAGACCTTATATCACTTATGAAAATTTTTTTACTCTAATAAATAGAATAGTTAGGAAGGAGATTGCTCATTGATTAAGCAAGTAGATGATAGAATAGAGAAGTTCGATGTAGTTATTTTCACAAATGCTATTAAGAACGATGCCACTAACAGAGTAGGATATGGAGGAATGGCTTTTATCAATATTGATGGTGTAAGCACTCGGACCTCTTGCAGCGGAACTTTTATTAAGGATAAACAGCAAAAGGTACTTATATATGCTGAGATGCTCGCTATTCAGAAGTTCTTTAACAACGAGACTATACGGAACGCTAAGACTATAAAGATAATTCCTTCTTTAGAGGCTACAAGGAGAAACCTTACAGACCTTGATTATGGCGGAGTCGCTATATATAAGATTTTGGATGATATTAAGAGTAAGTCTAAGAAGATGATTATAGTCGTGGACCACCTGGAAGAGAGGAAAGGAATGGCCTTTACAGAAAAGATGGCTCGTAGAGAGTGTGACAGGCTCAAGTATTCCGGCAACTACTCTCCGCAGACTCACGTTTCGCTTTCATCGGAGCTGCGGTCTATGATAAACGACTACTACTCAATAGATAAAGAGTATAGAACAATAGACCGCTTATACTATATAGCTCTTTTTAGTGACGAAGTGTCTAAGCTCACTCCTCCGGACTCTCTACTTAGAGCTGGAAAGAGACAGGTTGCAAGAGAGGACTATGAGGAGGTTGTAAGGTGGTATTATGCCGGACTCGGACTTAAGACCGCCTCAAAGATAGTCGATATACTTCACAGGCACTCACAGGAAGAGCTTACTGAGATGGTAAAGGAGTCTTTCCGAGACTTTTCTAAGAAAAAGTGCGACTACGCTAACAAACAGTTCTTTATACCAGAGAAGGACTTAGAGGGAATAACGGAGACGTTTGTTGAGAAGATGGTCTCTTCCAGAGATTTCGGTATTCTTACGGCTAAAGAAGTATGGGCCGGAATAAGAGACAACTATTTAAGAGCAAGGACTCCGGACTTCGTGAGAAACCTTAATGATATATTAGACGAGCACCACATAGGGTTAGATGGACTTCTGAGGTATCTCTCTATGAGTGATGAGACGTACAAGCTCCTTACAGAAGGAAAGTTTTTCCCCACACGGCAGGAGCTCAAGAAGATGGCTAAGTATTTAGAGGTTAAGGTGAAGGACTTTTACAGAGAAGATATACGGAAGGCAGTATAATGAGTATAATTGACTATTCAAAAATAGAGTGGCCTTATATGACTGATATAAAGAATAAGGCACGGAGACAGGGGCAAGAGATGTATGCAGCAGCTTTGACTTTGGAAACAGATAAGTCAATAGATGAGGTAGCTGATATTCTTGGGGTCACCCCAGATGAAGTCAAAATCGCCGTGGCTAAGCGAAAGATACATGATGCTGCACAGAAATATGTCAGCGAGTGCAATACAATTTTGCTTGTCGAACTCGTGAAGTCAGGTGATTTGGATATGGATGTTGCGGTTGCTAAAAGTGGACTTTCTAAGGAGAGTTTTGAGTTGGGTTTAGGTGATTTAGATATTCTCACAGCCGACCAAGGAAAAGATATCACAAAAGATAATTTTATGGTTGTCGTTCACAATGCTTTGTTAGAGTTGTTATAGAATGTTTTTAGGTTGTTTTCTTTTTATTTGTATTGTCTTTACAAATATGATATATTTTAACAAACAACTTCACGCTCAATGAAAGTTGTGTACCTTTAAGACCGCATCGGAATTGGAAGTCTATGAGCTGGAACTTCTGATAATGAGCGGTCTTTTTGTATGCTCATTTTATATTATAGGTCTATCTGTTCGTAAAATATACATTTTCCGAATAGATTAAACTCTTTGTATGATACTAATTCTTATACTATCTCACTCCAAATGCCCCCTCTTAATACTCTCTTATTCCGCCGCAGCTCCTACTAAAACTCCCAGAAAATCTTATAAAAATCTCGCGTTCAAGTCTTTTCTGAAAGTCTTGGAACGCGAGTATATCTTACTCCTCCTTAGTAGTGCTCCCTATTATATCACAAATTCCTTTTATGTATAGGTTGAGCTCCCCATCCAAAAGGATTGAGGAGCTCGGTTTATGAAAGTAGTTTGGGTTTATGATAAGCCTATGTGTCGGCTTACTTTCCGTTTACAAAGTCCTTAAAGGCCTTACCAGCCACGAACTTAGGAGCCTTAGAGGCCTTAATCTTAATAGTCTCTCCGGTTGCCGGATTGTGACCTGTTCTTGCTGCTCTCTTAGTAAGTTCAAAAGAACCAAAGCCAATGAGCTGTACCTTGTCACCCTTCTTAACAGCCTTCTTTACTACCTCCTGAAAGGACTTGATTACAGCATCTACATCCTTCTTAGAAACCCCTGACTCCTGTGAAATAGCGTCGATTAGTTCTGTCTTATTCATAAGTTTACGTTCTCCTTTTCTAAATAATTGATTTTTTGTAACTTTTATATTATAATATATTACAATCGTATATCTGTCAAGTGTTTTCTTATTATCTCGTTTCATTTATAATAGATATACGTTTTCGATTTGACTTAATAAGCGGAGGCTTTTATGTATGGATAACTTTTATGATTATGATGCTCTCAGAGAAGAGGCCGCCCAGCTCCTCTCTCAGCAATATGCCGACATGACAGACGACCAATGTTATATAGAGTCGCCTGATATACCGGAGGGTCCTGAGATAGCCGAGTTCTCCTCCTTCCCCTCTCAGAATACTTCTAAGAAGTCTGAGAGTCCTAAGAACCTGCCTAATAGGAGCTCTTCTAAGAAAGAACCCTCTAAGAAGGGAACTCCTAAGAAAAACTCTTCTCTGACTCCTAAAAAGGAAAGCTCTTCTCCTCAAAAGGGGGTAAAACCTATAAAGGAGACCGTTCCTCTATCAGAGGAAGATAAGGAGAAGGTAACAGATGTAAAGGCAACCTCTACAATAGACGAGGACGGAGACCGTGTAGATGCTCTTGTCTTTAAGAACTCTCAGCCAGAGGAAGAACCTACTTCCTCCTCTCCCACTCCAACAGAAGAAGAGGAAAAAATAGCTCTCGACTCTCATAAACGAGAGAATGAGCCGGAAGATGATGAGGAGACAACCGTTTCGGATGAGATTGAGGAGGTAGAGCCGGAGAATACTCCTGAGGAGTCATCTTCCGAGGAGGATAATAAGGAGGTCTCTTCTGATGAGTTTACTGAAAGCGGAACGGAGCCTCTTACAAGCGAGGAGCCGGAGGAGGACCCTGATATAGAGGTAATTCCTCCTGAGGAAGAGCCGTTTGTAGAACCAGCATCCTTTCCGGGCGACGATGTTATAGATATGGAGATAGATGACGAGGAGGATAAAGAGGGAGTCCATCTAAACAAGGCTCTTTTAATAAAAGTTGGCTCGTTTGTTGCTATGCTCGTTATTCTTATTGGTATTCCACTCCTACTCTCTTTTATGCTTAGAGGTAGTAGTGATAAGGACGAGAGTACGTCAAGAAGTGAGGAGGTTACGACTTCCGCTGCCATTATCAGCTCCTCTAATACAGGAAACATCATTGATGATGTTACCAATGATGCGTACTCTTCTCTTGAGAAGTCGAATACATCTACAAGGTTTGAGACCCTTGATGATTTGATATTCTATTTGGACTCTAATATCTCTTCTACTCTTGCTGACGAGAAGGTACTTGTTACAACCTATAAAAACGGTGACATTTCTTATGAGTATTATCTCGCCAAAGGTAATGAGTATGTAGAGTTTACGGACTATTTGAGTCATCTTCTTACAGCCAATAAGAAGATTTTTGAGGACGAGAACAGGCGAGACGAGTACGACGAGCTTGTAGAGAGCTTGGATGCTTTGATGATATATGGAGATGCGATTGTGCATTAAGAGGTGATGTTATGATAAAAAGATTGTTCTATAAGGTTTATATGTTCTTTGAAGAGAAAAAGGTTTGGAAAGCTAAGATGAGTGAGCCTATAAAATTTCGATTAGTCGAGGATGATACAGAATATATAGATGCAACAGATGATGAAGTATCCGAGGCTTTTAAGAGTCTAATTTCTCAATATGGAGATGTGCTTGAAAAGTTAGCAAAGCATTAGATGAGGTGATTATAATGAGTTTTATTAGAAAGTTTTTCGAGAAAATAAGATATAGAATAATTGAACGTCGAATTTGGAACGCTAAGATGGATGAGCCTATCATTTTCTTTCCAATTTCCAAAGATAAAAAGTGAAATACGTTGGCTAACCAACTTATAATAGAGTAAGAGCCCTGTCTTGCGACAGAGCTCTCTTTGTTTTGAGAGATAGTTAGTGGCTTAGTTGCACTTTGCCATCCACTCAGCTATCTCTCTGTAATACTCTCGGATTGCCTTCGTTGCTATCACAATCCCATAGATTGCTCCAGCAACTCCACCAATAGATAACGATATTATCGTTCCGGTGAGCTGTCCGAGAGTTCCGATAGCAAAAAGCACAAGGCTTAATACTATCAAGAGAGCTATAAGAATACCTCTGAGAAGTCTTACCTCCTCCATAGCTCTCACCTCCTTTCTCCCTCTTGAGAAAATTTTATTTTTAGTACTTGTATTATACGAAACTCTCCCCCCCTATTCGTTTAATATGAGTAGTTTCATAGTAAAAATAAAGAAATTCCGTCGAAGAGGTGACGGAGAAAGGAGGAGAACTATGGACGATTTTGCACAGGTACTCGCCGCCTCAAATGGCGAGATAGCAGAGGTTGAGGGCATTCTCACCTCACTTACGGAGGGAGTAACCAAGAACGGAGACCCCTTCGTAAGTGGCAACTTGTGGTCGAAGGAGGGTACTCTCCCCTTCAAACTCTGGAATACAGAGCTTGCAAGGTGGGAGGAGGAGAGCGGAGCTGCCAATGGTAAGCCTGTTGTTCTGAGGGGTGCTATTAGCATCAACCCTCGGAATGATGAGGTACAGCTTACTCTCCGAGAGGTAGAGGGTCAGCCCTCTCTCACTATCCTTCCGGATAGCGAGGTGGCGAGGCTCGAGCCCCAGCCTGTCGTTCCCCTCGATAAGATGCTTGGTCTTATTAAGGGAGTGGTAGGTGAGGTGGTCGCTCAGGCTGGTCTCAAGGAGGCTTGTGAGAATATCATAAGCAACATTGAGGCTGAGCCCTTTTACCCTTACAATCAGGAGATACATCCTGAGAAGTATGGGTTTATCGTTCATTTATACAACTGCTTTTGCAAGTTGTATAATATGAAGGGTGACCCCAAGGACTCCGACCTTACTCCTGAGGTCGATAAGGGAGTTGTGGCGACCTCTATTCTGGCTTATCATCTGGGTTATTATCAGATGGTAAAGCCAGATGAGGTAACAGGGGAACTTAAGTATCTCCCTCTTCTCGCTACCGTTTGTGGTAGTGAGGAGCAGGCAGAGGCTATGTTCCTCGGTCACACCTTTCAGCTCGTGCTCCGAAACAATGCCGGAAAGGAGTGCTACAACACAATGAATTGTGTTCTGGCAATCCTCGGTCTTGCGGAGCCGATAACGCTCGAGGCCGTGACAGCTCGCTCTATCGTAAGAGAGGAGCTGGAACAGGCTCTTGTTTCGGAGAGGCTGAGAGGCCTTTCCGAGTGGGGTCAGAGGACCGCTCTGGTGAGTGGTGAGGTGAGAACTTTCATTAAGTTGTAGCCTCCCCCTCTCTCCCACTAAAAAAGGACTCCTGTTGCAAAGCAGGGGTCCTCTTTTTGTGGAATAAGCTGGCTAACCAACTTATTTGCTTTTGCAGAACATTAGTCGCCGGAGTCTGATAAAGACTCTTCGTATTCGGAGTCTCTCATCATAATTTCCATCTCTTCCTCTGAAAGCGTATCTCCCTCAGTAGCTATCTCGTCAGCATACTCTATATCTCCCTCATAATCTTCCGAGATGCTCTTAGCGTCTGTACTCGTTGCTGTACTCTCTGTTCCTATCGACTCAAACTGATAGTAAGAGGAGCGGAGGAAAGCCAGAGTGCCGGATGGAATGGTCGTAGAAGGAGTAGACTCGGAAAAAGAGGCAACACAGTTATCCATCATCTCGTAAATCTTCTCGGTGCTATAAGTCCAATCATAATATGAGCATCCAAAGACGATAACTTGAGTAGTATTAGTATCCTTATTAGTCTTTGCATAGACAAGGGCTCGGCTGTTATAGGGAGTGGTTTGAGGGCGATTGATGTGGTAAAGCTCTCTTTGTTGTGTAATAAACTTCTTCCATGTGTTTCCGTCTTTATCTAATACTTCTCCTAACTCATTTATCTGGTCGTTTGTATAAAGGTTATAGTCTTCATGCCATTGTAAGCTATTTATTTGGTAACTAAACCCAAGGTCCATATATCTGAATACAAATGCCTCTTCATCTTCTATCCCTTCCGGATTAACAAAAATATTGTAAGTAAGAGCCATATTAAGATATTCATTCTTTAAGTATAAGCTCGTTGTACCATATTCAGAGGGGAGATTGACGGAAGGATACTCTTCATCCCTATTCCTCTGAGGGATATATGTTAGAAAGTTGCTGTAATAGTTTCCTTCTATTTCATCTACCATGAATATTCCCGGAACGGACATTGTTCCGGCAGAGCCGTTTAAGTCAAAGTAGATTTCCTTTGACTCATCCGTTGTACTTAGAACTTCGTTTACGAGTGCATCTACATAATATTTTTCGTTTTCTTTATATGAAAACTTTGTAAGGAGTTCGTCAGCTAAGTCTGTATCTATTTGGTTATTAAAGGCACATACATAAAAGTACTGTTCGTCATCTCTTTCGAGAACGCTTACATATCCTGTAAGGGTGTATCTTTCGTTAGTAGTTATTCTTGCATATACGCTCTTTTTTACTTCTTGAGCCGTGGATGTATCTTCTATTTCACTAAGAATTGCTATATTGGATATGTGGTTAAACTCTACATTTTCTATTTCCGCTCCAAACTCCTCTATGGTAAGGGCTTTAGCAAAGCTATCTCCCTCAAGCGTAGTCGGATGTTTCATTTCATATAGAAACTCTGAGCCTCCATAATATTCAAACTCCATTCCTGTATTAGACATAACAGGTATTTCAAAATCAGAATAGTCCTTTGAGCGATATGTATAGGTAGCTCCTTCCGGAAGAATAGCCTCTCCACTATAAATGTATGGAGTTATATAGGCAGTCATGTTTTCAGGATGAACACCTAAATTTCTCTTATAATTTTCAGCAATCCCCTGTTGAGCATCTGTGTCAAGAACTCCATAGAAATAAGCATCATCAGTTGTATTCTGGAGAACAGGGTCATAAATGTAGTCTTGCTCATAGTCTTCTGTTCTTATAGGAATATTTATGTCAAACGCAGTATCTATAATTGTTACATCCGCAGCATCCTCTATCGTCTCTTCTTTGACCGCTCCGCTGCTATTGTTCTCTGTTACAGATGTATCTTCACTATTCTTTTTGCCACATCCGGACAAGAGGATAACGAGAGATAATCCTATTATAAGTTCTCTTTTTCTCACTTCTTATCAAGCCTCCTGATTTTCAAAATATCTCTTATTGATACTCCAATCATTATACACGTTAAAAATATAACGCACAAAAAACTTCTCACTCCCCCACTCTTAGAGAGCGTGTCTGTAAAGTGGTTGATTGTGAGTAAAATTAAGAGTGTCGCAATAATAAAAGCCTTTATATATACGACAGCTCTATTAAGTTCCTTCTTAACTACTACTTTTCCATCTTTCTTATGTATACCTTTATTGAATTTGAAACATTCAAGTAAGATATATATAATGAAAAGGAAAGTTATCACGAATTGAAACATTGTTACGTTTTCCTCTATTGATTTTTTATCTTATATATATTATAATACATTATATACTTTTTAGCAAGTTCGTAAAAGTATATCGTTTATTTATAAGAGGCTTTCGCTGAAACCCCTATGCTTTAGCATAGGGGGGAGTGTCAAATATACAACTCTTGCTAAAAAATAGGGAATTAAACTATGAGAAGAAAATGTCTGATAATAAGCATACTTTTTATTTTGTCGGTAATACTACCGTTTTTTACTATGTCGATAAATTCTTGTGCTGACGAAAAGAAGAGCGTTACTATAACTGTTAACGTGTATTCAATCCTCGATAATTGGTACGATTATAGAGACAGCACGGAGTCCGATTTTACTAATAAAGAATTGTTGGACCAATTTTTTACTTATGCTTTTTACGGTAGCGGTACTAATAATACCAATAATGCCACTCCGGTTAATTGGTTTAATGAGGGAACAGGTTATGGAGACTCTCTTAATGAGACCTCTCTTAATAATGCTACTTATACTATTTCGTGGCTTAATGGAGCAAACGTAACAGCAAAATGTGGTTCTACTGCTATATCTCAGGGAGATAAGTTCACGGCAACAGTCGGAAGTTCTCAGACTTTTACATTTACGTTTCCTGACTCTAAAGATGTGCAGCTTATAATAAAATCATCTGGTACTGTTTCTGATTATATGTATCCATTTGAAGATTATTTATCGAATGTAAAAGGTTGTCCTACTGCTTTTTATACGACTGATGGTTGGTATAGAACACCTGCCACAATGGAACAATATGGACCATATACAAAAAATGGACTTTACGTTTTCCCTACTGAGACAAGTAATGCCGTAGAGATTTCAACCGCAGAAATATCCGGAACGGATATAAAATTAGGTCCATCTTCTACCGGAGCTACTGATGATTTAACTATTAGCGTATATGTTGCTGGGTTAAGTACAGAGGGAGGTTTTAACATTAAGAGTAATACAAGTAATGGAAATGTTCGTACTTATAATGGCTCCTCTTCTACCCAAAATGTTCAAGCTACAAGCTCAATTACAGCCTCAAGTGGTGCTCTCCTTACCGATAACTATGTAACAGGAACAAACTATGAGGCTGACGAGGTTTCTGATAACGTATGGATAAAAGTACAGTCGTCTGTATCAGATATGACCGAAACCATAGACCTTGTAGGAAATTTCTTTTATGGTTTTGCTATTCTTGTTTCAATACTAATGATTATTATAAATATTGTAAAGGTAGCCGGAGCTCCTAATAACCCTATGTATAGAACTAAAATTATGCTCCAGCTCGGCTCTTCGTTTGTTTGTCTTGCTCTCCTCGGAGCAGCCGTTCTCCTAACAAAACTCTTCTTGCTTACCTGTATGGGTGGCTAATTATATATAAAAGGACAGGTGATTAAACTTGAAAAAACACGCACTACTTATCGCAGAAAAACCAAGTGTATCACAGGCTATTAGTGATGCTTACGATAAGATAAAAGACTCTTATGAGTATGATATAGACTTTATGAGTGCTGCCGGACATCTTGTAGGACTTATAGAGCCTAATGAGTATAAAGCTGAGTGGGGAACTCCTTGGAAAAAAGAGGTCCTTCCTATTATACCGGACAAGTGGATAACAAAGGTTACTAACCCTAAGTTCTACAACCCTCTTAAAGAGGCTTGGGAAAGTGGTGATTATGACCTTGTTATCAATGCCGGGGATGCTGGAAGAGAAGGACAGCTAATACAAGAACTTATATACAGAAGTATAGGTATAGATAAGCCTATACTTCGCTTTTGGGCTGATGATAATACCGAGAAAACGATTATCAAAGCTCTTAATAACCTCAAGCCAAACGAGGACTATCAAGGGCTTACAGATGCCTCTCTCCTTAGACTCTATTTCGATTGGCTCCTCGGAATGAACTTCTCCAGAGCAGCCTCTCTCTCCCTTAATCGAGGCTCTTCTCTTGGTAGAGTTATGACTCCTACTCTTGCTATGATTGTAGAAAGAGATAAAGAGATAGATGATTTTAAGCCTGTTCCCTACTACGAGCTTGAGGGTAGGTTTGATAAAGGTTTTGTAGGCTATCTTCTTAACCCTTCTCCCATTAAAGACTTAAACTCCACAGCCTTCTCTGACAAGAACGCTCTCGTTTTACTCGCTGACTCGATTGAAAAAAGTGGTAAAGTATCGGATGTAAAGCAAGAGGAGAAAATCAAGAAAGCTCCTACTCTTTATAATCTCTCAGACTTACAAAAGGATATGTCGGCTAAGTACAAGTACACTCCGGCTGAAACTCTCGCTACGGCTCAGAGTCTTTACGAAAAGAAGTTTTTGTCCTATCCGAGAACTGAGAGTAAGTGTATTACGACTGAACAAGAGAAGGAAATGCCCTCTCTTCTCTCTAAGTTACAAGAACTGTCTAACTTTAAGACCGTTATAGAGGGTATTTTGAGTGACGATGAGGCTATGAAGAGAGCTCTGTCATCTAAGAAGTACGTCGATAATAAGAAGGTCTCAGACCATCCGGCTCTACTCCCTACGGAAGAGATACCGAATATAGACGGCCTCTCTGAAAAGGAAAAGAATGTATATGTAGCCGTTGTAAAGAGGCTTTTGTCTATCTTCCTTAACCCCTATAAAACTTTATCTACCGTTATGCTTATAAGCGTTGGAGAACACACCTTTAAGGCAAACGGCAGCGTTATTCTTGATATGGGTTGGAAGGAGCTTTATAAGTCGGATAAGGGCGACGAAGAGGAAAAGGAAAACAGTCTCCCTAATCTTTCTGTTGGAGATGATGTAACTATTACAAGTACAAAGGTACTCAGTAAGGAAACATCCGCTCCGAAGAGGTACACGACAGGTACTATTCTCTCCGCTATGGAAACAGCCGGAAAACAGCTTGATGATGAAGAGCTTGAAAAGGTTTTAAGAGAGTGTGCCGGACTTGGAACGGCTGCCACTCGAGCCGACATCCTTGTAAAACTCGAGGCAAAGAACTATATAAACGTAACGTCGAGTGGAGCTATTGTTTCTACTGATGAAGGTAGAGAGCTTATACAGGCTCTTAGCGGTCAGGAGATAGTTTCTCCGGAGCTCACAGCGAGGTGGGAGAAGAAGTTAAAACAAGTAGAGATTGGTGAGGCCTCTTACGATAGCTTTTATGAGTTTATGATTGGCTATGTGGATACTCGTACTAAAAAACTCCTAACCCTCTCTCCTATTGGTCCTTATAGAAAGGTTATAGGTAAGTGTCCTATCTGTAAAAAAGACTTCCTCAGTCTCGGTACGTTCTACTGTTGCGAGGACTTCCTTGTAAAAAATGAGGCTGGCGAGAGAGCCTGTAAGATGGCTCTTCCGAATAAGTTTGGAGGGAAGAAAACCGCTGATGGTAAGATTGTTAGTGCTACTCCTCTCTCTGAAACAGACATAAAAGCTCTTATAGACGGTCTTGAGACCAAGCCCAAGAACTTTGTTTGGAAGGATGGTAAAAAGAGTAGGACTTCTCTTATTTTGAACGAGAACTTTGAAATATCGTTCCCAAAGCCCTCCTCTTATGGCAAGTGTCCGAAATGTGGGGGCGAGGTATATAGAGGTAAGAAGGGCGGCTTTTACTGTATCAATGCTACTAACAAGGATGAGTCAAAGAGATGCAACTTCCTCTTATACAACTTTGTCGGCAAGTCTATGATACAAGACAACCAGATAAGAGAGCTCCTTGAGTATGGAGTTACCCAAGAGAACATAAAGATAACTTTTAAGAGTGGTAAAAAGAGTCCGGCTTGCCGTCTTAAGCTCGAAGAGACCGAGGAATACGGTTGGAGGGTGCAGTTAGTTGAGCCGGAGGTTAATGCGACCTGTCCTATGTGCAAGGGTCGTGTTCAGAAAAAGGGCTTTTACTATCAATGTGAGAACTTTGGAAATTCTTGTAAGTTCAAGATATCCGCTGATTATCACGACAACCCTATCTCCGAAGAGGAGTTGAACAAGCTGATAGCCGGAGGAAAGATTAAGAAGAGGATAAAGGGAGTGGGTAAGAACGGTAAAAAATACGACTTCGACTCTACTATCTTTCTTAAGAAGGATAAGGATAAGGGATATGTAATAGATTATGTCAAAGATAAGAAGTAGCAAGGAGGTTTTTGCTTATGAGTGATGAAAAGTATCTAACGAGAGCGGAATTTGAGGAGTATGTGGAGAAAATTGAAACTGAAAAGAGGAAAGAAAAAGCAAATACAGAGTATTGGCTCTCTTCTCTCGTTATAGGTCTTGGGTTTATACCTGTTATGGCCGCTTTCTATGGGCTTTCTTTTCTGATTATAGCTCTCGTTCCGAGTCAGCTCACGAAGGGTATTATTGGTCTTATTGTGTTAGTGCTTGGAATTGTTGTGTATTTCCTATACTTATATTTTGCAAGGCGACTGATAAATAAGATTTCAGCATCTCCGGATATGTTGGAGATTTGCAAAAAGACGGAATAAGTTGGATAGCCAACTTATATACTCCTAAAACAATCAAAAAGGCCGGAGATTTTACATCTCCGACCTCTTCTTTTTATGGCTTGGGTATTAGGAGTCGATAAAGTTTCGGATGAAACTTATCAGATTTATACCCAGAGTTGCAGGATTGACCCCACAAAAATCTCTTACGTACATCTCCTTGTATGCCTCCCAATTTGCCTCTACATCAGCCTTCGAGCCAATGAAGAAGGAGCATACATAGACTCCATTCTGGCGAGCCCACGCAACTGCCGCGTGAACCGCCTCTTTCGAGCAGCATGGAAGTCCATCTGATATTACTATCAGAAGTTTCTTCTGCTCCGGTCTCTTGAGTAGCTGCTTTGCTCCGACCATTATAGCCGTCGCATCGTCGTTGCCACCCATCGGGTGCGGATGCACCCTATGGAAATCGAGAGCGTAGCAGCGGCTATCATCTCTCTCTTCCCAATCCTTGATAACCCTAAAACCGTCAGCCGAGGACGTAAAGGTTATCATTTTGAGGGGTATATGCTTTTTCAGAGAAACCTCTGCAAAGGCAAGAGCCTCTATTGCTTGGTCCTCCTTCGAGCGACTCCCTCTTCTACCCTTAAGGCTTTCTCCCATACTGCCGGAGTCATCCTTAAGGATTAAACAACATGACTCAGGAGCGTCGTCGGAACCTTCCGTATTCCAAACGTCTCCCTCGCCACAACAGAATCGACCAAGAGACGATACGTTCAACTCTTCACCGAAGAATTGGTCCTCCATATCGTCAACCTTCTCCGAGGCAAGGATATTCCCTATCTCAGAGCTGGTCTGCTCCGCCTGTAAAGCATCGTTTCCCGTAAGGAGCTGATGCCTTACGATTGAGGAGGTATCTACTCTGCTCTCCTTATAACCGGAGAGCCGTGAGTAGCCCAAAGCCGAGAGGTCTGCGATGTCCTCCGCATTAAGCGAGGTATCGTTCTCTCTCTGCACCCTCTCGGATGCCTCAAACTCCCTCTCAAGAGTGTCGAGCTCAGACGCTACTGCCTTCGCTGTCTCTCTCTCGAGGTTTTTGAGAGCCTTTTCTACTCCTCTTGCAACCTCCTTCTCGAAGGCGGCTGCATTCTTCTGGAGACTATCGAAGGCTGTTTTTGCATCAACCTTCTTCTCCTCCCTTCTCTCTCCATCCTCGCCTTCCGGCTTAGAGGAAAGAGCGGTTGACTCATCCCCAGAGTTCTCTCCCTCAGACTCGTCTCCGGTCTCGCCCTCAGAAGAGCTTTCCTTTGACTTATCCTCGGAAGAGTTCTCCTCAGACTCTCCACCGTTTCCGGCTAAGCCTTCGGACTCTTCACTTGCCTCAGACTCCTCTCCGCTACCGGAAGAGTTGCCCTCAGCCTCCTCAGAGTTCTCCTCACCCTGTCCTTCGGACTCACCGCTCGGCTCGCCCTCAGAACTCTCTCCGGAACTACTCTCATCTTCCTTCTCCCTCTTAGGAGGGTTTTTGCGAAGGTCAATGATATAGTCCGGCCTACGACTCGGAGTTTCGGACTCTTCGTCCTCCATCTCCTCGTCAGTCAGAACGGCTATGATAGGACCGTCCTGAGCCGTTTCCGGAGTACGACTTCCCTTTCCGAAGTTTACCTCGCCTTCCTCGATAGCCTTTTTAATGGCCTCGATAAGCTCCGGAGGTAACTCCTTTCCGGGCTTGTACTCGTACTCTTCGACTACCAGAGGCATTATAACCTTGGCAATCTCGAGAGCAGCCGACTCTCCGGCTCCGACCGTTATGCTCTTTACATACTCCGTAATCGGAGCGATGCAAGAGTCAACGGTGTCACGTACCCTTGTACCTATTGGGTAGTGACCCTCAAAGCCTTTGCAATAAAGACCTACTGTCGCAACATCTAAGATGTTGTTCAGTACCTCTGTAAGAGGCGAGCGGTCTTTTTGTATGTCGTACTCCTGCCACGAGCCGAGTCTGTACCAAGCTCGATGTTTCTGGAGCCCAGGCAAGAGCCGGACGAGGATGTTCTCAATTCTGCCGTCCTCGACCGAATTAAGAACATAATGAGCAAGCCTGTAAACATCGTCATAGACGAAAGGCTTGCCTTCCTCAGTCATCTCTGAGGTCCACATATCTGTCATCTTGCGACAGATTTTGTCGTAGGCTACCTTATCGGTAAACCTAACGTGAGAGGCCTCGTGGTAGGCCTTGAATTTCACAATGCGTATCAGCTCACTCCACGAGTGAGCTAATACTTCCTCTACGGTTACACCAACCACAATCTTGTTATGGTCGGTGTAGCTCTCATTTCCAATATGTACTATGATTGGGAGCCTCTGTCCCCTCAAGTACGTTGTAATAAGAGCTACGATAACCGTAGCGGTATAAATCTCGAGCTTTCTTTTTGCCGCCTCGAGTACGGCATTTAATGTGTTATCCATATCCCCTCCTTCTCCGACACCTCTTCGTCGGAATTTCTTTATTTATTGGATACTCAATTAAACGAATATAAAGAGAGTTTGGCGAGAGATGGTATGTCAAGACAAAGAAAAAGAGCCCTGTCTTGCGACAGGACCCCTTAGGTTGTGGTGCTTACGGAGTTGCCGTAGGAGTTACCAGAAGGTTGTCAACTACATCATCCAGCTTTTCCGGAGCTGAAGTCTGTCCGTTAACTCTCTTCATAGCCTCCTCGATGGTACTTCCAGACTCTATGAGCCCTAAAGCCATCTTAAAGCCTCTCAAATTGAGAGACTCCTTTGGCAAGGTATGAAGGTCAACCCCCTTTGCGTACTCCTGAAAAATCTTGTTCAGGTTTGTAAGTACGCTTTCCTCTACTGACCTATTCTCCTTACGGAGTATCGGTATGATAGAGGAAGGAGTCGGAACCTTCATATTGAGCATACGGCTCATCGTCGCAGCGTTCTGCGTCTGAGTACCCGCATACTCACCTCCTCTTGCGCCATTCTGTGTGCCAAATATCGAGAGGTTCTCTCTCACTATCGGCACCTCACCCTTTCCGGCAACATAGATATATGGAGTATGGTTATCCATAATACTATTCATTATACCGGATAGGGTATTGGGGTTGTTCATGTTCATCTCGTCAAGGACGAGAGTTGAACCATACCCCTGACTTGACCATTCTAACGCCTGTAAAACAGGCCCATTCGTCATGGCCAGAGTCGGTGACATAGACTTTGTGACGTTAAGTAAAACGTCTAAAGCCTCGTCACTTACCGCTCCCCCTGTAAGCATAGCCGGAAGGGAGCTTATGAGGGCGGCTATTCCCTCACGAGAAAGAGCGTTTTTGCAAGAGTTATCGGTACTTTCATAACCGTAAGCCTTTGCAACGCTCAATCCTTTTTCGCCCTGCAAGGTAAAAATCTTTCGGTTAAGGACCCAAGAAATGTCCTCAACCATTGTATTTTTACCTGCGGACTGAGGTCCTTCGAGAAGAATAGGATAGCCAAGGACAACGCATCTAAGCGTCTCCTTATATGCCTCCCTAACATCCTTTCCGGTTGCCTCATAGAGATTTGCCGGAAGAGGTATGTTTCTTCCCTCCGGCTGCCTCTTAACAGCAGCGAGTGTCAGATTGAAGAGCTTATCGCCCTTCTTAATCTGAAAGGCTGCCAGATGCTCAATTCTTGCATCCAGCTCAGCCTTTGTCAGCTTTCCACTCGAGATTATTTCCTCTTCGAGTGTTTTAGCCGACTTCTCGACTGCCTCTGCTCCCTGAGGCTTGAGGCTCTCTACTACCTTTACCCTTATATTAAGGGTATTGGTAGTCTCCGGACTGATTATATAAGCGTTATAGTAACCGCTTTTAATCAATCCAAAAGCCTTCTTGTCCTCCTCGGACTCCACGGAGCACATACCACAATTTGACTTGCCTCCATTTACATAGATGCAAGGTCTTCCTGTGGAGTCCGTGGCTGAGAGCTTTACGCTCTTTCCGAGTTGACCCTCTGGAGTGCCTTTGCACTCCTTAAGGAGCTCATTAAACTCCACCCTCGAAGTAACAACAGCCGTAAGGCTAATCGTTGCCTCCTTCTTGGGTGCCTCTACTACGTTCTCAGGTATTATAGGCTCCTGAGTAGCCGTTGCCTCTTCTAACATATTCCCCTCCTTCTCTCCCACCTCTTTGGGAGAATTTATTTATTGAAAAAGCTAATAAATTAAACGATTTGAAGGAGTTTATGAATTTTACAACATATTTATATATAAAAGTCAATTTTGTGTATAATAAAAGAGCAGCCTCAAATAAGGCCGCTCTCCTAATAATCTCTAACTACTTACAGTTGGCTATAAGAGTCCTTATAAGTCCGGATACAGACATTCCGTACTTATCAGAGAGTTTCTGCAAGTACTCGTACTCTTCCATAAGAAGATACACGGAGATATTAGTTCGAGGCTTATTAAACCCTCTTGACCCATCTCTTGCCGGAATGAATACATCAGGGTCTCCTATATTGAAAAGTCCTGTTGACTTAAATTCTGTATTCTCGACCTTTACAGTCTTCTCCTTTTTCTCCATAACAGGCTTTGTAGAAGGAAAACTCTCCTTCTTAATCTTCTCTGTCTGCTCTGCTGTTCCCTTTACCTTCGCAGCAAACTCTTCTTTCTTCATATTTTTAATCTCCTATTCTTTAAGATTTTCTAACTTTATGTCATCAATTACTTATAAAGTTGTTCTATATATACGATTATAATATATTATAATTCTGTTTTCAAGTCTATTCCTCTATCGTAATACCGGAGCCACTTCCATCACCTCCCAGAGTAGCCTTTTCTCTCTTTTCAGACTCTTCTTCTGTCTCTACTTCCGGAACGGTCGTTCCCTCTTCGTCTATCTTTATACCGCTACCATCTCCGTCTGCCACTCTTCTTCCACCTGTCTCTTTAGCTAAAAAGTCGCTATATATCCTTCTCTTAGCCTTTTCCTCGGCTATCTCAAGCTCTACACGTTTCTTAGTCTCAGTTTCTATGTAGTTATCGGCTATCTGGTCGAGTTCTTTGTTTACATCAGAAGGTATCCAAGAGGCGATGCCGTTTGCCGGAGGAGTAACAGAGCTATCGACTATAAGACGATACGTTATCTCTGAAAACTTCTTCTCTGTTATATCAGTAGTCGAATACCGAGCTTTCTCCTGTTCCGTGTACCTTATCTGCTCAGAGGGGTAGTTCGGAGTTGCAAAGCCGTGTCCGAGCTCAAACTTTGCTCTTGTTTCACCCTTTTGCTTTATCAGTTGAGTTTCCTCTCCAAACATCTCTGAATAATACTTCGCATCCTCAGGGGCTATACCGGGAAATATGATTACATTACGAGTATTTGCCGAGATTACTGAGAGAAAGGCTTTTCCATTTGGACCGAGGTGCATTGTTACGGAGTCTCGAGACTGAGTTGCAAGGTTAGCCGATACTCTGTAAGAACGACCCTGTTGTAAGACCTCTGAAAAGCCGTCGTTTGAATAGACTTGAAACTCATCCATATACAGATAACAAGGTATTCTCGTATTCTCGTTTCCGGGCCTTCTAAAGATTGCCGACTGTATGGAGAATATTAGGAAGTAGCCAAGGTATTTACCAAGCTGTCTCAAATCTCCTTGTGCGGTACATATTGCGATACGCTTACCTTGTGCAAGTATTTCGTCAAAGTTAAGTTGTGACTTGCCATCTTCCGGATTGAGTACTCGCCTCAAATACTTATTTTGTATAAGGTTAGCTACCTGTGTTCTTATGCCGGATGTATTCTCATACATCTTACTTCTATCACTAAAATACTCATTCAAAAACCATTGTTGAGTATCCCTGTTCTGTTTGGTCTCCGCATCCGTCGCCCCCGGTATTTTAGCAAGAGTATTTACCATATCTCTTCCTTTATTGCCTGTATTATGTATTAAGTCAGAAAGGGCAAGTAGTGTCGCCGGACGAGAGGATATACCTGTATTCCAATCAGTAGTATATGCTGCCTCTATTCTCTTCAAAACCATTATCGACTTTCTAAGGAGGTTGTTAGAGATATCCTGAAAGTACGTTTTTGAGTCAGGCGAGAGCATATTGAAGGTGGTAGTAAGAGTCTCGATTACTTCGTCCTCTTTACCATCGAGCGGATTGAAATACGGACAATCTAAGTCAACAGGATTGAAGTATATTACATCTTGATTATACTTCTTACCCATAGCATAGACTTTTACTGCCAAATCGCCCTTCGGCTCCATTACTATAACTCCGTGACCCTTCTTTATGTCCTGTAATATTAAAGGTATAAATATCTGAGAGGTCTTTCCACATCCGGTAGGTCCGAGGATGAAGGAGTGGAGGTAACGGTCTTTTGCCTTCCATATTACATCTCTGTTTGTTTCCTTGTTCTTACATATTACTATGTCGTGATTAGTTGCATCGTCTCTGTCTTTTGCTGTCAATGTCTCTTTTACCTTTATCTCGTCTATCTTCTCTTTTAACTTATCTCCAGCTGCTACGACTATTGCAAAACCGAGCATTAGGAAACATACTCCAAATATTAGATATACAGGAATAGGTATAGAGGTATTGAGCTTTACCGAGAGGAGCTTTGCAAAATAGCACGGTAAACTCAGCATAAAGAGGACTATTGAGCTCTTTAGTGCTATTAGTGTCATCCTCTCATTCTCCATATAGTCCTTATAGAAGATAAATAGGAAGAGGTTAATGAGAGGAGTGGCTATGTAAAACCCTACCATCACAGGATATGGAATGATGGTATAGAAGAGATATGCAGCCACAAAACCCCATTGTAAGACCGAGTATATCGGTGCTGTTTTCGATAGAAAATCACTAAACTTTTTCATAGATTATTCCTCGTAAAGTATTGATTTTTGTATATCTATGTATTATAATATATTTATAAGAAAAATACAAGATAAATTGTTTTTCATTGTGTCTATTTTCTATGATACAATCCTTCTACGACAATATAACCATAGGAGAACAAAAAGATGTTTAAGGATATAGATATATCTACTGTGAATGCTGTTGCTAATAAGACTTACCCTGTCTATTTTCAGAATGGTAAGTTTTATCTTCACGCAGAGAATAACTCTGTCATAGATATATCTAATCTTCTGGATAAAGACGAGAAGATTTGTATTACAAACACAGGTAAGGCTCTTATTAGAACAACCGACAAAGGCTTTTATCTTGTTATGTACTTTAACTATCACGTTCACTCTCGCTACTCTATCCTTGATGCTATGAGCTCTGTAAAAGATATAGCCAACCTCTCTTCCGGCATCTCAGCTCTCTCTGAACACGGAAATATGTTCTCGTTCTTAGAGTGGCAGAAGGCTATGACTAAGATAGGTAAGAAACCTGTCTTTTCCTTCGAGGCTTATGTGGAGTCGGTAGCTCCGCTCCTCTCAGACCATTCTCTTGACGAACTCATAAACGGAGAGATTGACGGAGAAAAAAGCGGTTGTCATCTTATACTTATGGCTATAAACGAGCAAGGGCTTAAAAATCTCTTTGAACTCTCTACCCTTGCTTATAACAACTTTTATCGTAAACCTCACGTCTCACTCTCCGCTCTCAGAAAGTGCAAAGAAGGAGTTGTGTGTACTTCGGCTTGTCTTTCCGGAGAGATTGCTCGTCTGTTTAGAGAAGAGCGAGACGAGGATGCAGAGAAGGTAGCAGGGTTTTACAAGGGAGTATTTGGAGAGAACTTTTATCTTGAAATTCAGAGACACAATATTCCTGTTGAGGACACAGTTAACCCTAAGATTATAGAACTTGGAAGAAAACTCGATATAAAGCTCCTCGCTGCCAACGATACGCATTGGCTGAATATGGATGATGAGCTTGCTCACGACTATCTCCTTTGTATAAGGAATAAAGATGAAATCTCTAACCCCTCTCACCCCACCTTTGACGGTGACGGATATGAGTATTTTTCTGATAAGGATATGATAAATAAGTTCTGGGATATGCCGGAGCTTATTAAAAACGGAATAGATTTAGCAGAGAGAATTGAAGATGTAAAGGTAAAAATGAACGACTATCACGTTCCGGCTTACCCTTATCCTGATACATTCTCCTCAGAGGAGGACTACCTCTCCTACCTTGCCGACGAGGGTTTTAAGAAGAGATATGGAGAGGGAACAAAGGAGCTTAGAGACAGGCTTGAGTATGAAAAGAGTGTTGTGCTCAAGATGGGCTATGCCGGATATTTCCTTATTGTATGGGATTACGTTTCGTGGGCTAAGTCACAGGGAATAGCTGTTGGGCCGGGCCGTGGCTCCGCTGTTGGTAGTGTGCTTGCTTACTGTCTTGAAATAACAGACCTTGAGCCGACTAAGTACGGTCTTATTTTTGAGCGTTTTCTCAACCCTGAGAGAGTGTCTATGCCAGATATAGATATGGACTTTGACTATGAGCGTAGGCAAGAGGTCATAGAGTATGTCAAGAGTAAGTATGGTATTGACTCGGTATGTAACATCATAACCTTTAATACTATGGCTGCCAAAAATGCGGTTAAGGATGTTGCCAGAACAGACGGTGATTACAGACTCGGAGATGAAATATCAAAGATGATAAAATCTCCTACTCTTACAGAGGCTCTTAAAACTCCGGAACTCCAGATTGCTTATAATAATAGACCGGAGGTTAAGAGAGTTATTGATATGGCTCTTAAATTAGAGGGTATGCCAAGACAGACCTCTGTTCACGCTTGCGGTATTGTTATATCCGATAAGCCTATAAAGAATTATATGCCTATGGCTATGGTAAAGGACAGTAAAGCAGCCGACAAGGATGCTCGTATGCTCTGTACTCAGGTTACTATGGGAGAGGTTGAGGAGCTGGGTTGTCTTAAAATGGACTTTCTCGGTCTTAGAACAATGACCGCTATAAGAAGATGTCTTGAAACGGTTAATAGAGCGAGAACTGATAAGGGTCAGAGTTCTATTGAGAATTATAGAGAGATACCTCTTAACGACCCCTATGTATATGCAGAGCTTTCGGAAGGTAAAAGTTTTGCTGTATTTCAGATAGAGTCCGACGGTATGAGAGCTCTTATGAGAGAGCTTTTCGCTGATGTTAAGAATAAAATCTATAATATAGAAGAAAAGTATCATTTGATAGGTTTTGGAGAGGGAGTGAAAGGACCCGGAACAGACAGAGAGGGTTTTGTTAGAGAGATGTCAGAGTTTGGTGACGAGTTATTCGAGCGTCTTATCGCTGCTATCTCGCTTTACCGACCGGGGCCTATGGACTATATACCTGAATACGAGGTTAATTTGAAAAACCCTAATGCTATAAAGTACGATACACCTCTTCTTGAACCGATACTCAAGAATACTTATGGTGTAATGGTTTACCAAGAGCAAGTTATGGAGACGGTAAAGGACCTTGCTGGCTTTTCTAATGCACAGGCTGATACTATTAGAAAAGCTATGGGTAAGAAAAAACAGGAAATTCTGGACGAGTATAAGCCGTATTTCCTTCACGGCTCAGGTAATGCAATCGACTCTCATACAGGTAAACCTCTGAATATTAAGGGCTGTATAGAAAACGGAGTAAGTGAAGAGGTAGCAAGTGCGGTTTGGGATAAGATGAAGGACTTTGCAAAATACGCTTTCAACAAGTCTCATGCAGCCGGATATTCTGTTATCACGATAACGTGTGCTTGGCTCAAGCACTACTACCCTGTTCATTATATGTGTGCCGTTTGTAATGCTTATATAGACAATAACGACAAGCTCTCCGGTTATCTTTCCGTAACAGGTAAGATGGGTATTAAAATGCTGCCGCCTTCGGTAAACTACTCTATGGAAGATTATTCTGTTGAAGGTGACTCTATTCGTTTCGGTCTTAAAGGTATTAAGGGTATGTCTAAGTCCGTAAGAGATATAGTAGTTGAGCGTAATGAGAATGGAGCTTTTAGTTCAGTAGAGGACTTTGCTCTCAGAGTGCCTTCTATTAAGTCAAATGGGTTAGTTGCTCTTGCGTCTTGCGGTGCTTTTGATTTTACTAACCTTTCAAGGCGAGCTATCGTTGATGCTTTGCCGGATATTATGAAGGATATTAAGAGGAAGTCGCACAAGGTCGAGGGGCAGATGGACCTCTTTGAGATGCTCGGAGTAAATGACGAGTTTCCTATTGAGGACAAGCCTGAGTGGAACAAGAGTGAGATGCTCCTTAAAGAAAAAGAGGTAACAGGTCTTTACCTCTCTGAGCATCCTCTTGATGAATACTCTTCTCTCTTTGCATCCTACCCGGATATATCTCTCCTTGAAGATAAGGGAACGGTTACAATAGGCTGTCTTATCTCTAAATATACTATCCGCTATACTAAGAAGGACTCTCGCCCTATGGCAAGTGTTGTCTTAGAGGATAAGTCCGGAGAAATAAAGGGAGTGCTCTTCCCAGACGATTATGCAAATATGTTTAATAACCTTGCAGATAATAAAGTGGTTGTTGTATCCGGTGAGTTTAGGGATGATGCTGATTTTGGTAAGCAGATAATTATTAAGAGTATCACTCCTATTGAGAGTTTTCTTGCCGATGAGTCTATTTCTCAGATATGTGTTAACCTTAATACTATCTACGAGATGGAAACTCTCGATAAGGTCCTTGCAGATTTTTCTGGTGATACTCCGGTTATGGTCCAGATAGGCGACAAGCTCTACACTATGAACCAGAAGGCTAACCCTTGCTCCGCTCTCTATATGGTTTTGCAGAACAAGTTTGCCGGAGTTTTATATAAGTAGTCTTATACAGAATAGGTTGGCTACCCAACCTATTCTGTTCTTTGTTTTCTCTGTATTCGTTTAATTTACTATCATAAATAAAACCGACAAAGAGGTGTCGGAGAAAGGAGGTGGCCGAAGTGTTTACTTTTGCAAAGGCCATCGTCCTCTTCTATTTTGTCGCTATTGGAGTTGACCTTATTAGTCGCTCCGTTTCTTATAGTGACAAGAAGAAGAGGTCTTTTCAGAAGTTAATAGATGATACTATTTATGAGTATCAGTCTAAGACTGCTGAGAAGAAAAAGAAAAAGGTAGAAAAGACATCTTACAAGAAGTCTTATGCTACCTCAGAGGGAGATTTCTCCTCCTACTACACTCCTCCTTCGTTTTCTTTTAAGAAAAAATCGTCGAGGGAAGAGCTTGACGAGGAGGAGGACCTTGTACCGCCGCCCAACTACGACGGTACTACCATTAAGGAGCTTGAGAGCCAGCTTACTCCTGATGATGCCGATATAGTTGGAGGGGAGGAATATGACTACATATTCAATGCTCCCCCAGAGGTCGATAAGAGCGACATCTACTCGCTCATCGACGACCTAATGTGAAATAAGGGCTCCAATCATTCGTGGTTGGGGCTCTTTTTCCGCTCTAAAAACCTGATTATCCCCCTCTCCTTGTACTAATAATTAAGAGTAGTTTTGCAGTAGAAGTACCCCTCATAACTCCTTATAAAATAAGGCTTTTCGCAAATCTGAGCGTGGTGCTACTTTGGGTACTAATTGAGGTGCCGATTTTTTAGAGGGATATTCGAGAAGATATAGAGGACGATGCAGAGCTCCTCGCTCCTTAGAGGTGGTAGAGGAACGGTACTCCTCTCGCCCCTTCTCTCAGTAGATGAGTAGTCTTTTGGAAGAATTTTGAGAAGATGATGAGGTATTTTGGAGAGAAGTTTTGGAGTGGAGATAGAGAGGTTTTCGAGCTCTTTTAGAGAGTACTTTGAGGGAGTTTTTAGATGCTTTTGAGAGGTTTTGAGGAGAGAAATAAGAGTAGCCCTATCCTTAGAAAGCCTTTATTTATAAGGGTTTGTGAGGTTTTAGAGAGAGGGAGTTTTGAAGGAGCGAGGAGCTCCTCTTATAAGTAGAACGGCTCCGCTCTCGCCCCTCTCGAAATCACTTCCGCTGCCCCTCCTATACTAAAGTTTTAGTATCATTTTTAGTATATCTTTTAGTATAGTTTTCGACCTTAGAGGGCAGCGAGTGATACTAAAAACTTAGTATCAAAGTTAGTATAGTTTTTAGTATAGAACGGTTCCGCCGCAGCCTCCCTCGTCTTTATAGAGTTAGTATAATTTTTAGTACAATTCTTAGTATAAAAGTTAGTATAGAAGTTAGTATCACTTTTAGTATCAACCACTCAGGAACTCTTAGCAGAGAGAAGTAGTCTGGGGAGGCTGCGGCTCTCTTAGTGGAGCTCTCCCTTACCTTCGGCTTTTGCTCGGTAGAGGCTCTCGCTAAAGCTCTCTCCTACTCCGGCTCCCATCTGGGTAGGAGCTCTCTCCCCTTCTCTTAGTAGAGGTGCTCTTAGTAAAAACTCTCGCCCCTCATCTTAACACTCTCTTGGGCGGCGGCTTTTAGAAGTCTTTTGCTCCTGATGTGGCCGCGGCTACCTTTAGTATAACGTCGTACCTTTAGGGTTGTTTCTAACAGAGCAGATAGGGAGCTACGTTCTCCCACAAGCGTCACACTATGCGGATGAGAGATGTCATCCGCTCCGTGTTCCTTGCTTGTGCGAGAACTCCGCTCGGTAGAAGTGATTTAGTATCAAAGTTAGTATATTAGAGGTTAGTATCATTTTTAGTATTTGCTTTCTTAGAACAGCCGCGGCCTCTCATAATAGAGGTTTTCTTTTTTCTCCGACAGAGGTTTTCTATATAGAGCTGTGCGGCGGCTCTGTACTGTCTATCTATATAGGTACTCGTATGCAGAGGTTAGTAAGTGCTCCGCTGCCCCAAACCGTCGCTTGCCTGCCCCTTCCTTTTATAAGGCAGGCATCAGCTCCTTTTGTTTGGTGCAGCTCCGCACATAGAAGTATTCTCTGCTACCGTGCCGCCGCATCTTTCCTTAGAGGTTTTTTCTCTTGACTTACTCTCCTTAAAACTCTACTGATACTAAAAGTTTAGTATCATTTAGAGTGTGCTTTGAGTGATACTAAAAAAGTTAGTATCACTTTTAGTATCATTTTTAGTATAGAGGTCTTTGGGAGAGTATTCTGAGTGAGAAGTTTTTGAAATGATACTAAATATTTAGTATAAGTTTTAGTATCAAAGTTAGTATCGCTTCCTTAAAAGCCTCTGATGATACTAAAAGTTTAGTATCATTTGGAGTATATCGAGAGTAGTAGGGCAGATGATACTAATTTTTTAGTATAGTTCTTAGTATCATTTTTAGTATCATCTGCCTAAACTTTTCTTTTCTTAGAGGTTTTAGTATCATTCTTAGTATCTTTTGCTTTGGAGTGATACTAAGTTTTTAGTATCTTAGTATTTTTTGATACTAAGAGTCTTTTAGTTTGACACTCCACACGGCTAAAGCCGTGGGATTCTTGTTTCAACCACCGTTGCGATATTAAATATCGTCTTACATAGTGTCCGCAAGCGTAAATTTCCGTATGCCCTACGGTATTTTATATTAGACTATGCCATTGATAGTCCTTTGTTCAAAATATTTACACTTGCATTTATATCTCTGTCGTGAAAGGCATGACAGCAAGGACATTTCCATTTTCTAACAGTGAGATTTTTTACAAGTGGGTTTTTGTAACCACAAAAAGAACAAGTTTGACTACTCGGATACATAGTCGGCACTT
>Ga0065711_1003814_pt1 | contig 37443 bp, 34 predicted proteins | sample Hoacrofraction12_FD_59098 | JGI IMG/M metagenome (GOLD analysis project Ga0065711, IMG submission 59098) | Hoatzin crop microbial communities from Cojedes, Venezuela - Epithelial fraction 12 v2 (version 2) | ecosystem: Host-associated > Birds > Digestive system > Esophagus > Crop | place...
CACCATCCTCGTAGCCCTCCGCTGGACTCTCTCCAGTAGCTCTTCATCTTTCTTGAACTGGGGAGCCCAGAACCGGACACAGTACTCCAGATGAGGCCTCACCAGGGCAGTGTAGAGGGGTTTCTGTAGTACATCACTGAGCTAGTGCCAAGATTTCGCATCAGAGATGCTGCTGCTTCTAAGTTAGCTGTGAGGGCTGGGACAATCCCCCATTTTTGGGGAGCCCAGGAGAAGTACCCACCAGCAGCCCGGCCCCTTCCAGCTGCCAGCCCCCGAACCCATGCACAGCCCCTCTGCCTGCTGCTTGCTGGGCCCAGCGCATCACCCAGGGCTGCTGCTGCGGGGAGTATTGTCTCCCTGGCCAGAGGGACACTGGGAGAGGATGCATCTGCTTTATCTGGGTTTTTGGAGCTTATTGTGGAGGTGGTTCACTTCTGTTAAAATAAAATATGAAAAAAAAAAAGAAATAAAAATCCATGTGGTGGGGGGAAGCGAAATACCGGCTGGGCAGCAAGAAAGCAGGCATCTCGTGTGCTTTCTGCTGCCTGGCAAGCCCTGGGACTGCTAACTTTATCAGAGCAGCATGGCTTTAGAAGGCTAAAGCCAGCGACAGGAGGCTTCACCGTTGCTCAGCGTGCTGCTCCGGCTCCGCGCTCACCTGCAGCCTCTGCTCTGCCTCACCAGGAGCTGGGGGTGCTGGGGGGCAATTTTGTCACACACTCACACGCAAACGCTCCTCCGGCACGGTAAGCCACTACTGCGAAAAACTATGTCAACTCTCTTCTAGTCTTACTTTTCAAACATTGTAAAGCTTGAAGGTCAAAGAGAAATAAAAAATTTCCCCAGGAAGCTGGAAATTGGAAATGAGAGAAAAATGGCATCTGCCCACGTTCCTGTCCGTAGAGTCAGCGGAGCAGAGATGGCCGTGCGCTGCCATCAGCTCCACAGCCACCGCTCCGCGTGGGCAACCTGCCGTGACCCGGGTGCTCTGGCTTTGCAGCTCGAGTGCCCAGCTTGGGCCACCACCAAGTCAGCTTAAGCTACCAAGCGCTGCTCTCCAGAGCTGTTCACAGAAGGGACGGGATGGTTTTTCTTCCAATGCTTCACCTGCTGCCAGTGCGTAGTGCCCGCGATGGGAGGAAGGCTTCCCCGGGCTCCCTTCCAGCCATGGGTACCCCCCAGTTGCCCGACAGGATCCCAGGGGTCCCCAAGGTGGGGACAGAAGGTCTGTGGGGAGCATGGGGACTCACTCCGTCCCATCAGCCAGGCAAAGAGCTGATGGCCTGGGAGCGGGAAGAGCACCCACGGCAGCATGCAGCCACGGGGCTCCCGCACGGTCTCCCACCTCGGCGTGAAGTGGGTCCATGGCAGGTCTACCCTCCCAGGCAAGGTTTCTCTTTGGGGTTTGATCTGCCAAGCTCTGCAGCTAAGAAAAAAAAAAAAAGTTATTCTATGTTCTTGCAGTTTTCTGCCTCCACACTTCCTTTTCTGGGGTTACGTTTTCCTGAAGGATTGCACTGCTGAAAAAGCAGAGATGCTAACGCCTTTTTTCCACAGCTACCAGCAAAATCACAGCTAGCTAACGGGAAGGCACTCTGTGTAACATCCTTCTCTACTCACACAAAGAAGTAGCTTCTGCAATTTCAGAAATATGTTCTAAACCTTTTCAGTGACGTAGGAAACCCAGGTAAGTTCTGTTCCACTTCAAAATATATTGCTTAGTAAATGTATAAGCCATACGAACCTGACTTCCATCAAATGACTATAAACTTATATATATTTTGGAGGCCAGCTTGTGACATAGGTGTTTGTAGACACAAGCTTGTTAAACTCTGAGAGAATGGAGACACTGACACAGTTGATATTTTTTAAGAGGAATCTCCAAAGAGCTGTTTTGCAAGTGCAATTCTGATCTAGGTCAGCGAGCAATGAAGAGGGAAAGGTGATCATTTTTTCAGCCATTTCTTCTGTAGGCTGCTTACTAGCAGTGAGGTGATGAAATCTTTGGAAAGAAGTGAGGATATAACGTAAAGGAGAAGGTGGCTTTGATAGCCATCAGACAACAATATGATGGGAAAAAGACAAGAAATTAACATTTTTTGATGTGGAATGGACAATTCAGAAGCAAATAAACTTATCAAAGAAAGAAGATGCAGTTATACTTTCATCTTTTGATCAGTGCATTGATACTTTGATTCTATTCCCACAGATTTTCTACAAGTATTTTCATAGGGAAAGTGAGGTGCAAGGAAGTTAACTGAATAGTCTGTGGTCAAAGAAGGCTTTGGACAAACTCAGCTTCTCTTAAACCTGGTGACAACTACATTCCTCACAAATCAAACATCCTGAAAGAGAAAGGTACCAATCCTCAAAGTAACTGTGGTCACCGTAATGCAGTTCCAGGTGTTCTGAGAGATTTATCCTTCATCCCTCTGAGATGAAGACTCCATGGTTCCTTCCTACTTTTATCCCTGGAGGTGTTTAAAAGACACATAGTCGTAGCACTTAGGGACACGGTTTAGTGGTGGAGTTGGCGGTGTTAGATTTACAGTAGGACTTGATGATCTTAAGGGTCTTTTCCAGCCTAAATGATTCAAAATATTTAGCAACAGAAAGTCATCACTACATGCAAAACCGTGCTGGGTATCTTCTAACGCAGGGGAACACAGAGCAGGTATTCCACATCTAATTTGGCCTCTACTTGTGGTATTAAGCACGTCAGCCCACCTCTGCACCTTACTTCCCCATGAGCAAAGCGGAGACAATAACTCATCAAGAACAAGAGTCTCAGCCGAGAATTGCTGTTTCCTCTGTTTGCGGTGTGCAATGACTTTGCAACTTTGCCAATGACTTTGCAACTGGAGGAACAGCAAACATTCTTCAAGATAATTGGCATCAAACCACAAACTTCTAATCTGCCTTCTGAAGAAATTACTGTCTTGGACTTACAGCTGCCCAGATTGTTTGTTAAGCGTATTTCCAGCCTTCTGAAGTTGCCAAAGGATGCAGATAAATAGTCTTATCTGCTTTAACATTGATATTCTCGCAGTAGAGAGGAGACTGTTAGCAAGTCTTAATATTTGGAAGGCAGGCGAATAGATGAGGTGGCCAGAAAGGTGACCAGAAACACTGACTGAGGGCTAGTGCTGTGCTGGCAAAATTACTGAAGTTTCATTTCTCTCCCATGACTTTCCCTTAGAGTTTAGTTAGGGGAAAACCTCTCACTCAGAAGTGCTCTCATGCAAGAGACAGCATGGCCCAGGTTGCCTTCTGGACCCTTATTCAAAATCCCTTACTACTAGCAACAGAATGAAGCTCCAAATATTTATTTTCCTAGGAAACAAGCCATTGACTAGCCCTATCTACTTAGCTGCTTTGCAATGATACCTGTAGTCGCTTCTTTTACACTTCAGCAGTCTGTTAAACTTGACAGTCAATCATTTTAAAGTGCAGCCAGCCACCGTCCTGTAACATACACAGAACTGTAGGAAGCATAGCTTGAAACCTTGCTAATTTCAGCTTGTTTCAGTATACTAGAAGTTTCTAGCACCAGTCTTCCAAGGCAAATACTTCAGACACCAAAGTGTCATGAAAAGCAGCGTGCTGTTTTGCCTTTAGCTGTGGTGCACAGGGGTGATTTTTGCATCCATGGTGAAATGCTGTGGTCTGGGTGTGCCCCGTTAACCGACTGCAGCTGCTTTCTCCCCGTAAAATACAAATTATATGAAAATGCAGACAGCGTGTTTTCAAATGCGTTTATGCCAACAGCTCACATATTTGTGCTATTGATTTTCATTCAGCTGTAGTTAGAAGAGACCTAATTCTTTTCCTAGTCGCACTGAATTTCTGCAGAAAGTATTAAGCTTCTGTAAGCAGAATTAGCGCTACGGCTGAAATCACCAAGCAGCAGCCCAGCCTTCAGCTTATCCTTCGCATACTCACAACCTCCTTTTTGTCCAGAAGAAAAGGCGATCCGCACACACTGAAGAGCGTTGTCCCCCGGAAAGCGCCAGAGAGCCGCGCCGTGAGCGGGATCGTCTGCCGCCCGGCTCGCTCTCCCGCTGCCCACTGAGCTCAACCTCGGCCACCAGCTGAAGACCAGGGGAGCGCGTCACTTCTGCGTGGGAGGCTTAGCATTCCTCGCATTCCCTGACAGGCTTCCAGATTGCAGCCTCTCGAGAAGATGGTTGCCATATTTCTGCCTTAACAAGCAGTACCTGAAAATGCGAGGTGTGGTGTTTCTGCTTCAAGCCCGAAGCCGGTGGCCCTGCCCGATGTACCGGGTGCTCTAAGGCTCTTTGTTCTGCCCATCAGCGGGGGGAGAAGCGGAGCCCGTGGTTCCTCAACCGTGCGAAGCTCAGGCAGCCCGGGGATACGTCAAGGCTGCCACAAACACACCGGCTGTTGCACAACGTGCGCTCGCTGCGTTGGATTTACTGCATTTCCAGAGTGATCAACAGCTCTGCTTTCATTTTGACTACTGTACTCCCCAAAGTCCCACCTTTTGCTCAAAACCACTGCAGCGATGACTGGCACCCCAACTTGGCGGCCGGCAAGATGGGGAACATTTTCCCCAGGAAGAGTAATCACCTGCAGGAACATAAGAAATGGTCAGACCAGTGGCTCACCTAGCCTGGTACTCACTGTTTGAAAGTGGAAGTGGGCAATGCTATTTAGGGACTGCAAGGCCACTGTATTCGATTCCTTCTGCCCCCAGTCCCCAGCACCCACGAGCTGTTGGGTTAGTGATATTGGTGGGCACATCCCAGGCTGTCGTGTCTGCTTATGAGCCTCCTGTTCCTGACATTGCCCAGTACATTCTCGGGCCTGCTGACATTGTCAGCCTCCACAGCGTCCTGTGATAGCAAATTCCAGAAATTGACGACCCACCATATGGAAACGTACTCTCTTTTATCTTTTTTAAGCTGATCTACTAATTTCATTATGTATACTAACTGTGTATACTAATTCTCGCTATAGTATTGCAGGATTTTTTGACTAACAGCTCTGCATTAGTCTTATTCACTGCCTGTATGATTTTTGCAAATGCCTTGGCTTCCTCTCCAAATTGAAGAGTCTTTTCAGTCTCCTCACGGAGCCGCTGTTCCATCCTCTCTAATTGTTGTTTTCTCCATACCTCTTCTAACGCCACGACGTCTTCCCTGAGATGCAGAGACCAGGTTGCACAAAGCGCTCCAGATGTCAACTCAGCAAGGCTTTATATGGCAGCAAAGTCGTGCCGTCCTCCCGACGGTGCCCAGCATTTTCCCGGGGGGGCTTGGCCGCTGCTGCGTGTTGAGCTGATGATTTTGGTGAGCTGTGAGTGAGGACTCCAAGGTCCTTCCCTCAGCTGGACCTGCCAGCTCTGAGCTCAGCATCACAGACAAACGTAAGAACGGCACATACAGAGAGCACTGCTTCCCCACCCATCCCCTCCCAACAACTGCAGCCTTAGATGTATCCTGAACAAAAAAAATGTATCCACTCAGGACATTCAGGAAACCTCCACGAATGTTTTGTCCACTTTATTTGTTCAGTCATGGTTCAAGCACTCACATTGTAGGAGATCTGAGCTTGGAGAGCCAGCCTCTTCTTGATCAGAGTTAAACATAAACATGTGGTTCCTTTGGAGACTGATTTGTCTTTGAAGCTATGGGCTACTTTGGCAGTAAGCATTTCTCATCCTTTTCCTTCCTCTACAAGCAGTTTCCATAAATCTCATTAAAAGTAATTGGACAAGGGACTGAAATCCAAGCTCTTTCCTCCTCGGTGAACTTCTAACTAATGGTTACAGTGTGAACGTGGGTTACTTTTCTCTGCCTCCCCAGCCCAGTGAATACGGACATATTCATGAGGACTGGCAAGGCTTCAGTAGAAGGGACTAGGACATCTCTTTCTTTCCATGAAGACTGTGTATCCTCGTGGTTGGGGTCTTCTACACAACACCAGAAACACCAGCAGGAACGTAAGGCAGGGCAAAGGCCTTTGCATAGCCTACGACTGTAACGCGGCAGAAAACTTAGCTTTACAGATCTTAGTGCAGCTTGCTAGGGTTAAATTAATGCTTTTGCAGACAGAGAACAGATATGACAGAAAACCCATTTATTTAAACTGCTGTACAATAGAAACCTCAATCATTTTCAAAAGCCAGCCGAGGGAGAAGTGGCTCGTGTAGTTTGCATACAGGAAGCCTCTTTGCAGTGTTCAGTTCCGAATTTCTTTTTCTCTGAATATGTCACTTGTGTGAGCGCCGTTACCTGCCGAGTGGCAGCAGCGTGCTCGGCGGTATATAAACGTGGAGGAAGACATGGTTCCTGCCCTGAGGGGCTTACAATCTAGAATGTGACATGGACAATGCTGTTCCAACACATAACAATATGAACTGAAATATCATCAATCAGAGGTAAGAAGACCCATTTTAACAAGCAATTGGAATACCAAATATATATATATATATATATAAAGGGCACAGGTAGGACAGAGTGATGTCTTTGTTCTGTTATGTATTTATATGTTCATAAGTCTACAGGCATGAAAGGTAGTAATGGTTTGCTCGAGAGAGGGATTTTGTTTTCTTTGGCAGGGCTGCTCCAGCTTGTGCTTCCTGAACAAAAGTAAGAAAAATTAGATTAGAACTAAACACTGTGATCTTACATGTCTGAATGCTGGAAAACACTGGGATGAATGAATTCCCATGCAACAGAGGAACCCAGATTTGGGAGAGGTAGTATGAAGGAAGTGACAGATTTTCTGTGCTGTTGAGGCACTGGGTCTCCGCATCAGCATACGGTTGGTGAAACCTATGGCAGCTGCTCAGAGGCAAAGTTATCTGGGAATCCCGCTAGTTCTAGAAAGAGTGTATCACACTCTGTGTCTGCAGTTGGGAGGGGGTCCCACCACCCAAGGGAAAATTTGCTGGAAATTCCAACTTTCTTGGAGGTTACCATTTTTTCCTGGGTAAGTGATTGTCTGATCTTTATTTCTGTCCAGAGGAGGAGAGACAGTAGGAGGAAGAAGAAAATCTGAAAATTAAATTCAAAACCACATAGTGGCAAAGCTTGAGCAACGCTGGATGCTCATACAACTATACAGGCACAAATTCTGCCTCCAAGGTGCTTCCTGTTTTGAGGTTTTAAAGTCATGTTTGGCCTAGTTCCTAAGGCAATCAGAATAATTTTACAGTGTGTTGTATTTCTGGTCAGGCTCCTGTCCCTTCCTCAGTATTTTTTGTTTTTAACATTTCAACTAAAATTGAGAGAGGGCTTAATTTGAGACATGAAGCTCTGAAAAGTTTCAGTGAAGTCAGCAGCTGAGTAAGAGAGGAGAGGGATGAATTCTTATCCTAGACGAAAAAGAAGCTGCAGTGAGTGTAACAGTGCAGTGTACTTTTGGCCCATCGGCTGGGCACCTCATGCACGTACACTGACCACTCCAGCAGTGCACACCTAGCACGCCGCTCTTTCCTTGCTCTTACTTAGGCAACACAGCAGAGAGCTGGCGGGTACCGTAGGAAAATGCTAAGGAATATGCCCAAAGCAGATATTAGAAGCGTGGCAGGGAGTTGAAGGTTGCAAGAGCGATGGGGAATGAATCGAAGGGCCCGCAGTATTTGGTGGATATTAGGGATCACAGAGACAGCTATGTAGGAAAGCTAGATTAATTGGTGCCACAGAAATGGGCAAAACTAACAGACTCGTTAAGGGCAATAATTTTGACTGTTATGTATTAAATGCGCAATACCTTTTTTGGTTTTGGTTCATTCTTTCCATTCTTGTAATTGCATATAATAACAATATGTACAAAATTTTCAAGTTTATGTTACTTTAAGAACAGTGAGAAACTGTGCTGGATAGCTTAATAGTTACCTGAAAACCTGTTCAAGAAAGAATGTGTCGTAGGGAAGTGTACTAAGACTCTTCTTGCTCCTCCTCCTCTTCCTTTTCTTCTCCCTCTTCCTGCTTCTCTTCTTCTTCCTTTTTTACAGAAAATAGTTGCAGTTACCATGTAGGAATTGAAGGAAAAATAAACAGGCTTGAAATGCAGAGCTCTGCTTTTGCAACTGTTATGTTTCTAGTAAATGGAATATTATTTGAGCTTAAAAAATAGAACAGAAAATAAATGTATAGAGCTTTTAATCTTAACATGCCAGGGCTTTAGCTTTATGGAGTCAACAGGCAAGTGCTGGAATACAAGAACTCTCTTAGAGAGGTTAGAACACGGTACATGGTTAAGGTATAAATGGTGTTGAAGATCAAAGTGAGAATATGAAATACATGTAAACATGACAAAATGTTTAGTGTTTTTAATTGTATGCTTTCTTGGAGCAGTGAACAAGTCAAGATTCATGGCACAGGAACTAGACTCCTCAATAATGTAAAAAACATTTGGAGTCAGATAATACAGCCTTGTTTCTGTTTCAAAAGTTCTTATTTCTCTCTTTTATATAGGAGAAATGGCACAATTTAAAGGCAATCGCCCTTTGCTTCAGTCAACCAAATGAACAGTTATCTGAAAGCCATCATTTAGGCAATAGACAACAATCCGTGTTTACTGTCTTTTAAGAGCTAGTAAATGAAGCTTTAAAGTGTAGTCCTGCTCTGAAAAACAACTGAGAATGGCATTTCAGGCTTCTCTGCTCCTTCTCTTCCAGCAAACTCCTGTTGAAAGGCACTTCATCTGTGTGAATAAACAAGCTTTATCTCAAAATGTCATACCTTCATATACTACAGAGACTACAAAAATTATGGGAATTTCTTCCTGCCGTAATCAACCAATCAAAGAATACTTGATTAGTTTTCAGTCAGGACTGCAGGTAGTATACGAGCAGCACAGACCTTAGGTTTTCCTCTCAGACAGCTACTGCCTGTAGGAGAGTCACATCTGAGTCGCTGTAGAAAAATCCTGTTTAAACATGTGCTTGGGAATGGACTTCTTGTAATCACATTCCTGGTCTGAATCATTGTTTTTCAGGGAAAACCATTGCACTAAGGGATCATCCCTGCAGAACCAGAAACGTAATACGAATGGCCGCACAGGTCAGCTGGATTAGAAGATCTTGTGCCAAAGGAATATTGCCTCTTTCAGCATCTTCTGCCAGGAGAGGTGCTTTTCATCAGCACCTCTTTGAAACAGGGCCAGGCAAGCCCACAGACAAGCAACCCATTTCAGACATCAACAACTTCAGTTCAAAATTCAAGTCAATTACCTTTTAGAGAAAAAATGGGTATTTTTCTTCCTTGCAGCATTAGTTAGTGGTGCCAGGGTGCACTAACCAGCCTTAACAGCTCTTTCCAGCCTCAGCAGGAGCCCCTACGCTTCACCCAGGGGCCCAGGAGCTCCATTTCAGGCGCCAGATCCACAATGCGTAACTGACAGTGGGCATGTGTATGCAGACACATGTATATAGGCATGTATTGCGGTTTGGAAGTGGGAAGATGTGAATGTGTCCTCTTATTAATTACAAGTTTGTAGTGGAAAATAGCCTAAAGTAATCATTAATTTTACTGGGAACACTGAAGAAATATTCAAAGCACAAACTTAAAATGCTGGGCAAAGCAGAAAAGCACATAAGGATTTGCACCTGGGTCTTACAAATTCTGGCAAGGAAAATATTTCCTTTATAGGCAGAGCTGCTTAAATTGTCACAATGACTCTTTCACACTCGCAACACTGAAAATGTAATCAGCATGGTGTCAGTTAGCAATTGTCAAAGATCTAGTTGTCTTGGGAGTCCTTGACAAACCTTATTAAAGAATCTGTGAAAGACAATTTCTCTTCCGTTTACTGTTTTTAATGATTAAAGGCCTATCTTTGTTTCCAAACAATAAGACTATGATATGACCAATAATTATCTCTAGCAAAACATAATACTAGTATATTTAGTTTCATGAATAAGAATTGACTAACTTTTGAGGGAAGGGATGAGACTGAGCAGAAATTAAATGCACACAAACAAAAGATGCAAGAAAAATGCCCAAATATACTATACCCCTGTTGCTGCATCTTCGTCCTTGCTTTCCTACACAAGAGATACAGAAGAAAATGTTTAAAAGATAGGTCGGAGAAAGAATTTCAGAGGTCATACAGGCAAAACAGCAGAAACCAAACACTGAATTTAGGAAAATTATGTAGAATTCAGTGGATTTATTTTGAGATAACGTCATTCAGATTAACTCACAAAGCACATTTAAGCTAAGCTTTTACTTTGAAAAAGGGATATAAAATCAATAAATGCAGCTCCCTTTTTCTCAGTTACTTCCAATCAAATCTGCTTCATTGACAAATAAAGCATTAGAGCTGGGGTTTTGTTTGCTTTTTCAGGTGGGTTGGGGGGGGGGTGTTGTGATTAGCTGGTCTAAAAAATGAAAGTTAAATCAGAATTATACAGAGTCTTATCTATGTTATATATCATCACCCAGAATCTGGCTTGTAGTTCTGTTAACTGTTGTAGGCTGGAACAGATGCCTTGGCTCAACAGTGCTGGGGAATAAGAAATAATACAGGCTGGTTTTAGACTGTAGATTAAGCAAAAGTGATGAAGAGAAGAGAGATTAAAAAGAAAAAATATAAATGTAGTGAATAGAATTTAATGTTGGATACCAAGCTGGTTATTGGAGAGAAGAGCTAATCTTACACAAAATCTCAAAGAGAAAAAGCAAATGGAATAGTGCCATGCAGAAGGCATGAGTGGTTGATACGAGTTTGCATAGAAAGAGTTGAGATAAGGAACTGAGCTGCAGTGCCAGGGTTTATATATGATCCGGGGAGCTGCTGAGACAGGATAGAGACTTGCACTATGACATGATTTTTGAACATGTTTCTGAAATAATTCAGCCCTGACGTGAGCCTAATCTGTACTGCAAACTGATTTAACTGGGACACCACTTAAAAAATATTCTAATCCCCAAGCTAAAATCTGAAGTTAAAATTAGATAGTAAAAATATAGAAAAATTATTACTGTGACATCTAGTGACCAAGAGGCCTCGCTGTGCCACGTGCATAGGAAGTTGCAGTCTTTTCCTCAGAAAACTCAAAAACAAAGGGACAGACAAAGCAAGAAAAAGGGACGCTGTATCCAAACAAATAGCTCCTCAGTCTTCTCCATCGGAGGACAGGGATTAGGAATGAAAAAAGGAGTAGGAGGAAGTCAAGGATAAGCTTGATGAAGTGATTAGGGAAGAAAAGTATGCAACAGGTTTAAGGTGAAAAAAAAATTAATAATCTAAAGAAATCCTACTGCAGCTGTCCCTTGGTGACCCAGGCTGAAAGCTGTTCCTGTTACTACTGGATCTGTGTAAGAGACTTTCTATTTTGACATCTGCTCCAGGCTTTCGTGGATGCTTGTCTGAACGAGGGGCTGGAGCTGCTGAAGCCTAGGCAGCCTCGCGGGCGGTGTGTGAAGAACAAACAATGTGTCACACCATGCGCTTATCCCTGCCGCTTTCAGGAGGCAGCTGCTGTCTTAAGAGATTGGTTTTTCAGAGGGTTGGGGTCTCTCGCTGGTTTCCTCAGGGTCTTACCAGCCTGAGACAAAAAGCTGGAGCTTCTGGACTCCTGCATCTCCCAGTAAAGCAACAGAAGCAGTAGGGCAGGGCTGCAGCCTCCACATGTACCCACACTGACCACCGGCTGCCACGCCGGCTACTGAGGCATTGGAGGAGCCTTCTGGAATGTGGGACCCTCCATGCAGCTCCGCAATTGACACAGTCACAGTGCATTTTGTTATCTGTCTTACGCTCACTGGCAAAGACTGAGATGTCTTTACCTCTCTGAGACTCTTCTAGAATTTTTCCATAGCACTGGCATTCCTCTTTCAAAGTCACTTGAGACAAGCCAGCTGGCTGACACCCTCCATGAGAGAGCCGTTTTTATGCTGTTTTGAAACGGAGTGCTAAATAAGGCCAAAATGCCAATACTAGATTCCCACAGGTACATTAATTCAGAAGCAAAATGTAAAACTACAATGTTTAAATTATGGCATTTTGATTTGAGGGTTTGTCATAAAAGTAGGTTAGCATTCCAAAAGGGACCTGACTACTGTTCCAAACATGCAACTGTTTGGCTGCAAAACACAGTGGTCTGCAGATAAAAATGTCACCCCTTTGGAACTCAGTATACAGGGATGAGGTCAATAAGATAGAAGAAAAGAAGCCATGAGTGGGGAGAGCACATGGAAACATCTGTTCAGTGTGGTGAAGCAGTTAAGGAAGATGTGCTGGGCTACAAATATGAGGAAAAGAGGGAAATATTGAAAACACCATGTTGATATTACACGTATCCTTTCGGACCTAACATCCAGTGGAGATACTCCAATGGCAATCTGACAGTATTTCAATCTATTTAACTTCATACAATAAAACCCTGACCAGGTAAGGAAATTTCATTCTAACTTTCTTTTATAAGGATAAAATGAGACATAGAGACAAAAGGTAGAATTCATCTCAATGTAGCTGCCTCAAAGTTGTCCTTCTCCTCTAAACGCGTCCTTTGTGTGCTGTCTGCAGTGCATGAGAATACCAGAATTTCTACGGAGTGATTCATGCCATCCCAACAGCAGTGATAATTGGGATGGACGGTGGCAAGGCGGACAGATGCCACGTCACTGAAGTGATTTGTCCTAGGTGACATGGGGAAGGGGGTAGTGAAAGAAGGATTTTGTCCGTCCCTAGCAGGAGCCCCTGGTACCTTGCTGCCTGTAGTGGTGAGTACCCTCTCTAAAAACAAGTAAGACAGGAACAGGAACAGTGCATTTTTTTCTTCCCCTAGGGGCTAATATACACCTGGTGTGATGAAGGTAGCTATCAGAGCTGGACGATTTCCGGATGACTTTTCCTCCTCCTTATGTAGGACCATGTAACAGCACTACGACACTGCCAAGACTGTGCAGGTGAAAGGGGGGGATTTGTAAGTCTAACCGTATCATATGCCCTCATACCCACAGAAAGAACTGTTCAAACACACTGTCTTGCCTGGTGCTCTCTCCTCTGCCACTCTCCTCCCTATAAAACCAACGGAGAATATATTTTCCATTTACAGCTCCAATCTATTCTGTGAGAAATGGAGCAAGGTGCTTGTTGTATAGGAGTGGCACTGCATTATGTCATTACAAAACCTCTCATACACAGCTGCTTGACACATTTGCAGACATGTTCCAGCATTCTGTTCTCATTTGAAAAACATTAGAGTAGACTGCCAGACAGAATGGCGAGTAACCTAATCCAGCCAGGGGATGCACTGCAGTTTTATGCTGGGCTTCTCTTCAGAGCCGAGATAAAAGGCATTTGATGGCACTCGCATGCCAGCTGAAATTCATAGAATCATGAAAAGTGCTTGGGTATAACTTATGGAGAAATTTCAGTTCCCACTCAGGTCTGTCTCTCCTCATCGCCATTTTTAAATTTTAAATAGGACTTCCCAGTGCCTGAGACTTGCATAAGGCTGTGTAAAAGGCTGCTTTTCAGCCCAACAGTGACTGGTTCAGTCATTGTCAAAAAGGGTAATGGGGAAAGGCTTACAGAGAGGTGCTTCCTCTGGAAAAACATTGCAGTTAGATGGAAAAAAACAAACCACATTGTTTTGGTCCTTAGTGAAAGAGATGATGCATTTGTGACAGATATTCCACTGGGACCATCTGATCACCAAACCACACAAAACCACAAGTGTAAGTGCTTGATCCAGCAGTAGGCCTGCCTCTTTGGGAAGAGAGTTACCTGACACTGCAACATCAAAATAAACCCATCCTTAAATGCCAAACTGTCAGAGCATCAGGAGAGACAAAGCAGCTGCATCCCTATCTCCAGACACAGGATCCATTTCTGCTTGGTCTCTACTGGGTCTAGAACCTTGCCAGTAACATAAACACCCCACTGAGGAAGACACCAGCACACAGCAGAATATCTTTCAACCACAGATACTTTACTGATGTTAGCTAGCTGCAGAATATTATACTAAGGAATTGAAGGAACTCTGATGGCTTCTTCCAGGAACCTTTAGCACAGCAGTTTGAGATCTGCCCATGTGACTGTAATATCAGACCATGATGCAGGCAGACAGGATAATAATGGTCTCCATTTCTGCGCTGCCCAGGGGTTTCTGCATGGCCTGAAGAAGACACTGTCAGATCTGGCTTGCTGCAACAGCAGTCAATGATGGCACATAACAACAAATATTAACAACCAGCTTTATGAGCACTGCAGATGTTGGCCATTGATAGAAGTAAATTCTTCCACACAGATAGGACTCAGATGTCTAGCTCTAAATTATTCTCCATAACTAGACTCTGGTTCCAAATGAGTATTAAAAAAAAAAAAAATAATTCTGGTAACAACTGGCAAAAGGAAACTGCTAAATAAAGAAAACTGCTGTTATTCAAGAGTCAGAGAAAAGTTCCCTGGAGTTTTATCTAGGTTTCATAACACCATGACATCAAAGAAAATGCATCCAAAAGACAAGCTGGACCAGTCTGCCATCAGTCTTCCCTCCCTGAGGCACACTAGGAGGGCCTGCAGGTTTACATTTTACAGCACAGGTAAAACCCTCATACCACAGAGAAAAAAGGGAAAATTACCTGTTGATCTTCTGATGGTGACTGAGCAGACTGAGCCTCTTCGTGAGCCCCTTCATCTGCCTTGTCTTCCGTGTGTGCCTCAGTTTCGTCAGTGGCATCAGACTTTTCAGTCTCCTGGCAGCAAACAAGAAGTCATTGTTAGCTTCAGAGCACATAACCAACAACTCATTTCTATAAAGCTCTTGATTTTACTGTGTTTTTTTAATTTTGCTTCAGCACTCAGATGAAAATATACCCTTTTCAACATTTTCCTGTGAAAAGATCCCTTGCTGGCATGTTGATCTGTTGGTAAAGTCATGGGGTTTGTATAGGGAAAACACAAATTAAAGCACTTCTTCTTCAGAGCCCAGTAAGTTTTTAGTTTTTCTGTGGAAAGTTTGATAGAAAGAGATGCTTACCCTGATAACACATTCTAGCTTCAGAAAAAAAAAGCCTTTTTCACCAGCATGCATACCAATTCAACCTCCACAAGAATCTACAGAAAACCAGAAGCAATAAAGGATTTCATGTGTAGTCTCTTAACTTTCTTGTTTAAAATAATCAGGAAACTGTTCCTCAATTCACACACCAATCTATCAAATCTATTTATTCCAGCACTGTGAACCGACACCTCCTACAAGGCTCTTGATTTTAAGTCCTGTTGTACTTTCAGCTCAGTAGCTGTGAAAGGTCACACTGGATCACACACTGTGTCAGATAAAAGGACATCTGTATGGCCTCAAGTGGAATAACAGAAATAGGATGAAATGCAATAGCGTGAAGTGCAAAGTCACATTATTTGGGGCAGGTAGTTCTGGGACAGAGTTTAGAAACAGATGGTTCTACAGCACTATGGAAGCTCATTAGCTGATGGTCATCAAAGAAGAAAAAGATGGATGTATTTAAATAATCACAGAATAACTGAGCCATGAATGTGATGTGATAGTGAAAGAGGTAATAAAATGTGCTCCTCAGATGTGTGAGGTGAGGTACAGCTGGGGGAGCTGAAAGTGAATATTCATGTCACTATATAAGGCCAAGGCGAAACCTCCTCTGGATCACTCTGTACCATTCCAGTCACTCAGGCTCAAGAAAGAGAAATTCAGACTAGAACAGGTGCAGAGGGGAGCTAGAGGAATATCTGAGGGAGTGGAGAGCCTGTCTTATGAAAGAGCGACAAAAAAAGCTTCATTACTTTAATCTATTGAAAGTAATGCTGTGAGGGGATATGATGGCTCTCTAAAAATAGATCAGAGTAAACACCAGACAGGGATAGGATAAGGAAGAGCACTGAGGTAGAAGCAAAATGAGTACAAATAGGCTATCAATAAAAATTCTAATCATCAGCAGTGTGAAACTTTGGAAGAGCTTTCTAGCAGAGAAGCGGAGGCAAAGGACCTCATTCATTAAAAGGGAGTTTGACCAATTGTGAGAGGAGTTATATGGTGTGGTCACCTCCAGCAGTGGAGAATTGGGCTCAGGGGAGGTCCTGTGCTGTGTCATCCCAAGTCCTACATGCTTTGGGCAGAGCAGCATGTGCCTGATAGAAGATGAGCTCCTTTCTCATCTCTGTGACCAAGCCCTTACAACTCATCTACCTGGTCAGTTTGGGATTTTCTGCTTTTCCATAATTTCATTTGTCTCTACAGCTAAATAAAAGCCCTCTGTCATGATCCCCTGTCCTTTAAGCTTCACAAGTCCCCCTCCAGTGTCCTCACGACATATGATTTCTTCAGCCAGTGTACGTAGCCTGCAGAAGCGTGACACTAGCGTAGCTATCTGGCTTTTGGCCCCAGAGCAGACTTAGGTGAGTACTGACTTTGGGATCTTTGTCCCTTGATGTGGTGTGCAATATAAGACACATCCTCCTGCTGAGATGCTCTGCTGGATGGGGCCAAAAATGATAGAAAGGAGGTTAGTAATGTTTGGAAGCAGAGATCATGACAGAGTGAAGACAGACAAAAGACTTCTGCAGTTTTATCTTTTTCCTGAGACTTCACTGCCTGTGAGATTTGGTGTCCTTTTGGCAATTTTCTCCTGAATCATGGAAAATATGTTTACATGTAAGGAGCTTGTAATGAAAAGAGAGTAGGCACACAGGCTCATAAGTTCCCCTTCCTCTTCACAGCAAAAAACAACAGCAACAAACTCGTCAGCAGCACGCAGGGCCCTCCCAGCAGCCCTTCCCAGCACTGCCCTGCCCCTGCCCTCCTGGCAGCAAAAGCCTTTCCAGGGCTGCGTGGTGAACTGGAGCAGGAGGCTGATCAAGATTAAAGCTTTATAAAGAAACACATTTCTATCTCACACAATTTGCACACTCTATTACACAGCTGCATGAATGTTTTTGCCAGCATGTGGGGGATGCTTGGGGAGAGGAATGAGCAGCTGGGGGTAAGCAGAAGGAGCCAGAGGAAGGAGGAAGGAGAAAAGACTACTTCTTTTTCTGACAATATTGTCTCATTTCAAGTACACTTGAAACTGGGCTCACTGCACTCTGATGCTGGCAGCATTGGTAATAAAAACAGATCTAAGGAAGACATTTTTTTGGCTTACTTTATCTTTTACTTTTCCCCTACAAGCTAACAAAATATTTGAATATTAAAATATGTAGTAACACAGACATATATTGAAATTCTCTTGTGCATCATTGTGTTAATACATTCTTTTCTTAAACAAATGGTAACTTCCTTTCTTTGTAGCAGTTCATAACATAAAAAGTACTAATGAAAACTGAATTGGTTAGATATCTATTTTCAGCGTGTATATTAACATCTCATTTTAAAATCTACGTACTCAATACTTTTTGGCAGATACATAAAATACATAAAGACTGAAGATGGCATTCTAATTAAAATGAATCTATTGTGTAAAACTATCTCAGATGAATCATATACTTACTCAGAGCATAATGTAAAAAATGTAGCTGAAAGAGCTAAGCTCTAGAAGCAGCGTGTTATCAGCCAGAACACACATACATGCACACAAGCGCACACACACATACAGAGTTCTTGTTAATTATATGGAGAATTGTGATGTTTGGGATATCATCATTATACTAGTTCTCCATAGAAACACAAAATTTAATTTTTAAATAATTTAAAATGAAATACCATTTATAATGATTGGCTGACAGGTCATTTTCTCTTTAAATAAAATGCGCATACTATAAATTTGTAATTAAAAGCCGTCTTAGTAGAAGACTAAAGCTCAAGTATCTACGGATTTTTGGGATATCAAGATTGTGGATAAAGATTTAACTATATACAAGATTTGAAAACAGACCCGCAGTTCAAGTAAATCAGCTTCACTGAGTTCACAGAGCAATTGCACACCTAAATGATTGTGCTACAAGCTACCGGCTCTCTGGACAGAAGCAGTATTCCATGGCAGTTAACAAAGGTCTCAAAAAACCTGATTGTCCTCGAGAATAAAAACAAAATAATTACCAGCATTCAAACCTTGCTAAGATACTGAAGGTGTAATAATACAGCATATTGTTTATCATCTTAGTTTAAGTAATAGGCATCTCATTGACAAAACAATTGACCTGTGCCGTTTTAGAAAACAAGCGGTGCAGCTGGAGCTTTTAATGGACTCTTCACACATTACCAATATTTCAGAACATTTTCAAGAATACAGGGAGCAGTCTCAGATTAAGCATAAAAGTGACGGGGGCTTTAAAAAGAACCCTACCCAACTTTGGGGGCATCTGAGACTAACACACCTGACCCTAGGCATGCAAATTACATTGATTATAGCTGAAATGCACACACGTATACTATTGGCACATCACCATTCATGCCACTAATCCAAGATTAGATGGGATCATTCAGAGATCTATCACTAACTTCAGTGATCTTCAGGTCAGGCATAAAGCACAGCTGCCCTCTAAATCTCAGCCTGCCACAAAACCTGATTAGCAGTATTCTAGACCAGGTGTTCCTTTAAGTGAGCAGGTATTTCATATTAATAGACTAAATGACTTATTAACACAAACACTATGCCTGTTTCTTCTCTTCTCATCCCTGTTAGATGATGTATTAGAAAACATAACCGGTGTGTTGGAGAGGAATCAGTAGAGAGGATGATGTGAGCTAATTGACCCTTTCTGAAGTACGAAAAGTATGTATTGGTTTCCTGTAAAGTCACTGAGTTTTATGGCCACATAGCACCCTTTAAGGATAAAAATGAACTTGGTATATAGGAGGAAAAAAAATGTGAAGATCCTTCTAGTGGAAGATGTCCCTGCTATTCCAGCAGTTGGAACTAGATGATCTTCAAGCTCCCTTCCAACCTTTACCATTCTATGATTCTATGATTCTTGCCTGACTCCCACAGTGATCTAAGCAAATAGTTAGCATTCAGAGCTTTGGCCTTTCCACCAAGATCTGCAGAACTTTCCATAGGCCGTCCAGGCACCTAAACACTTCATTGTATTGGATGCAGAAGCACAGTGATGGACACAGCAGCTGGCCATTTGTACAGTGGTACCTGGCCAGAACCCTTAGCAGAGGTCTGAACATGGCTGGCTGCAGGCAAGGGGTAGGTGTCTACTTAGGGATCTGCACCCCAGCCTGCTTTCCAGCCAGTCCAGTTAGCTTTGATGTTGATTTGCTGTTTCCTACTGCGAAAATTACAGCTTTTTTTGTAAGAGGATACTTAAATGTGTAAAGACTATTTTGCATGTGTGCTGCAGATCTGAGAAGAATCTCCTTTGTGTCTGTGTGTTCAGAGGTTCTTTACATGTGTCTTAGAGTCACTATGCACCTTGGTGACAACTTTGATGTGTCCTAGACATACCAGACTCACCCTGTAAGCGTAGATCAGCTTGCACATTAGGTTCTGGCACCATCAGAGCTCTAAAACCCAGCAGTAACAGTTCACTGTAAACACTGGACAAGTAGGTCTGGTGACAAGTTGCAGCCACCTAACCCAGAAAGAAGTCAGGGGTACAAAAATGAGAATCTGCAGAACCGAAACATGTATTTTGCACTCAGCAGGCTGATGTGGCAAGGAATTTAACTACAAGTATTCTCTTGGGAAGTTACAATTTGTTGAGGGAGCAGCAAAAAGTTCCTCTGCTTGCTCTAGAAAACAGGCTTGAAACAGTACTGGGTCAGGATCCTGGTGGACTATGCTGTGAAACAGCATCACGGTCATTAAAGAGCTTCTCTGCTGCAGGCGCAGTATGAGACAAGAGACGGATGGAAAAGGAAAGAGAATCTTCTGAGGCAAAAGTATAAAACATGTAACAGCTTCATATTAATCTTCGTAATGTCTCAGTGAGGTAAAAGCCCCTATAAAGCAAATGCTTACTGTTTTGTATGTTTCCATGCGTTACAGCTTGCTGCTTCTATAAATTATCACCATATTCCAGCAAGAAAAATACAATTATTTAAGAAGATTATTAGTAGAAAACCCTGTCATATGTGTCATCATCACCATCTCTTCCACACCTGACTTATTGTTCCAGATTCATGCTGCTGGAAATCAAAGTCATGAGCCATCCACTGTACTTCGTGCTAAGGCTGAATTGACAGCCTAATGAAAGGAAAGCAGAAGCAGTGCAGCAAGGTTATCTGCATGACAAAGCACAGCCAGACTGTCATGCAATGAAGATGCTGAGAAACATCTCTGCAATAAATGCTAAAACACTTGTGTGTGTTTCTCTCGAATCCAGGAACAGATTCTAAAAGGGAGACAAAGTAAATATACTTTCACTCTTTACATGGGTCTTTTAAAAACACTCACTTATTTCCACTTTCTGGAGTGAAACAATCACCACCACCTCCAATGCAGGAGTTAATCAGCATAAACCATACTTGCTCACTACCAATAGCATTAACACTTATCTGCCCAGGAGAATGTACTGAACATATTATTTTCAACATTTACAAAGTTGTCATGAAGTAGAAACTGTAATAGCCTCTGCCGACAGCTGGGAATGAATTAATCCTAAAAAATTGCTACTTTGCTTCATAGACACACTATCTAACAGAACCCTGCATGAAGGAAAAGATAATATATGAAGTGGAAAGATGGAAAAATGCAATTTTCTTTATCTCATTGATTCTCCACATATCTTTTATAATCGTTATAATATGTAATACCTGCAGTTCTTTAAGCCTTTCATGGTTTTGTGGATGTTAATTAAATGAATTCTCACAAGACCTTTGTGAGGCAGGCAAGTAATTTTTATTTCCCTTCGTGGGAGATGGCACAGCTCAAGTAGAAAGTTTAAATCACTTGCTCCTTATCACGCAGGGACTCAGTGTCAAAGACATTTATAGCAGCTGTGGCTCTCCCCTGGGTATCTCTTCATCTGTCGCTCTCAAAGCACTTAGCAAAGGCTCCTTTTTCTCTCTGCTATTACAGAAGAGGAAAACCAGAGACCTTTACAGCAGGGTTTCGCTCAAAGTTGCTGCACAGTTGGCAGCAGAGTTGGACCAGAAAGCAGATCTCATGCTCCAGGTCAGTTCTTCAGCTAGGTCACCACAATTCAGCAGAGTTCTTCTATCACTCTGGCTCATCGCCCTCTTGATTAACTTCTTTTGTCAGATCACACACGTTAAAGATGGCAACATTTTATTATCATCTAACATGATCTCAGGATACGAGAGCTATCATGCTCTCAATTATAAAACTTCTAATTAGAAGTAGAGTCTGTTAAAGATAAAACACATTGCTTTCTGTAAAAATAAGAAACAGAAAAAAAGAAAAAAAAAGAAACATATTTTGCTTTTGTCAGAAATATATTAGATCATTGTCAAAATACAGTGTATAGAGACCAACAGGTAGACTTGCCAAAGGGGCTTCATGAAGTCCTCTGTGAGACACTAGGTTATCTCCTCTGGACAGAGGGAGTGAACCCCACAGCGTCCGTCTGCGTGTACACACAGAGGATGGGATGGGTCCACACCCCAGCCTCGCCGCTGGTGGCCAGCACAAACCCTATTTGCTCAAGATTTGATGCAGTCAGGGAGAAGTGAAGTTTTCTTGTAATTAACACAACCTACAAATTGCATTAGGAAATTCTGAAAGCTGAACATGATAAAACACTGCTTTGCTTTTTTTTTTCAACAGCAACAAAAAAAATCATGGGCTGGAGGCATGGTAACAAGCCTGCAGTGAAAGCAGGGAAGAAAGAAGTATTTTCTAGCATTTACTGAACAGCCACTTTTTTTCCCCCCTTTAAGAACACTTTGGTGCACCAGCATCTAACATAATGCTTGTCACTGTCCCTTATTTGACATGCTGAGTCACTGCCTATCTTCATCTTTTATTAAAATCAGACAAATGGCCCCCATGGAAGGACAGCAGTGCATACCTTTGTGCCTGGAGGAGGAGTAAGACCCAGGAATGAATAAATAATATTTTCTTCTTTAGCAGAGAAAAAGGATTCAAAATCCTAAAAAATGAACAAACAAACAACAGACAATTGGTAACAAAGTTAAAAAAAATAAAAGCACAGGAGGAAGACAGTAGCCCAGGTAGATCTTTCTTATATTGATAAGAATGACTGCATTTGCAAAAGCACCTGGTTTATTTAAGCCCCAGGAAGAAAACTCAGATAGAGCGAGTTTCACACTGGCTGGCAGAATGAACACATGGGTTAATCTCTCCAGAGAATTATACTTTAATTATATCACATATATGTCAGAATCAGATAAAATGAAGTGTCTCATTCAAATGTGCCTCACACCAAAGCAAAGCTATTCCCCTTTAAATGTTAAAATCAAACTTGCTGTGAGGAGGAACAAAAAATAGACCCTCAAAATCCTGAACAGCTTTATGGCAAATAAAAGTCAACAGTCAATGTAATAGCACAAGTAAAATGATGATGAGGAAACTGTTTATTTTAAAGAAAGAAAGGCAATCTGATTAGAAAACGCAGTTACTTTTCAGACAAAATTAGCAAAGGACTGTGTTGTTCCCTCTGACATATACGTAGCAGCCAAAACATCTTGTCCACACATGAACTGAAGTTATAAATCATTTTGTTAAATGCCTGTTTTCTCTTCAGTGCTAATATAACTGAAAAGGCGTGAGGGATGGCTCCTGTCCTACCATCTAGAACTTGCATAGTCTTTACTGTATTCATCTGTACAACTCTCCTATCAATTAAGNAAGCTCTGCTGTCACCACTTACTGGGACAGTCTTACTGGGAAGTTCACGACTCGCATCTTACACAGGTAGAAATCAACTCTGGCCATAAGTGACTGGCCCACAACCACACAGCAGCTCTGTGTAGGACAAGGGACTGACCGCATGTCTGCTGAGTCCTAGACTACTGCCTTGACCGTGTTACCATCCTCCCTCTCATCCCAAATAGCTCCAAAAATAGAAGCCTGTAAATAATAAGGTGCTGACTCATCCTTGAGACTTGTTTGTAAAGCTGCGTTAGGACCTGAGTTGTTTTATTGGGCTGTTGTAGTATCCCAGAGAATGAATTACTGGCAAAGGGTAATCCTAGGGAAAGGCTGGAGTGGATGTTTTAAAAGTCATTTTAAAGTCAACAAGACTGGAATGATGACATTTCAGTCCTAGNTTGGAAGAGGTAACATAGCCTAACAGACAGGATAAATGACAGCCCATTTCACTGATTTATCTAATGGACAGATTGGCTTTCACGCAGACCTCGCTACAGGCAGCAGGAACTGCCCAGTCTGGGAGAAGCACCAGAGAACATTTTGCCCTGACGAAGCAGAATACCTCTTGCTGCTCCAGGCCACCCATTTCTCAAACCACCTCTTTGCTGTTCTCATGTTGCTGTGGGGTCTCATCTAATCCAGGTCTGCTCTAAGTATTTAGTAAAAGCCAGTGTCTGAAGTTTAACCCATAAACTTAAGAGTGATACAGCAAAGAAGAACATGAGGATTTTCTGCAATTTGAAGAGCTAGAATTTGACATGGGTTATACACACACATGAAACTTGTGTCCTCTTGCATACCACGTACTCATGAAATGGCCTAAGCAAACTATGACACACCATGCCAATAGCTGGGAAAGAAAGAGAAGACTATAACAAGGAAGGGCCATGAACTGGACTTACAATCACAGAATCATAGAATGCTTTGGGTTGGAAGGGACCTTTATACCCTGCAGTAAGCAGGGACATCTTCAACTAGACCAGGTTGCTCAGAGCCCCGCCCAACCTGGCCTTGAATGTTTCCAGGGATGGGGCCTCCACTACCTCTCTGGGCAACCTGTGCCAGTGTTTCACTACCCTTATGGTAGGATAGGATTCCTTACATCCTGTCTAAATTTACCGTCCCTTAGTTTAAAGCCATTACTCCTTTTGCTATTGCAACGAGCCCTGCTGAAAATATTTTCCCCATCTTTCCTACAGGCCCCCTTCAGGTACTGCAAGGCTGCTATAACGTCTCCCCGCAGCCTTCTCTTCTCCAGAAGACACGTCTTGCTAGTTCCTCCCCAGAGGAAAAGCAGCAGATGGCAAGTGTACTAAAAATCTCCAGACATGTAGCCTTGTAGATAACCAGACCTGAGGGCACAAGCAAGACATGTGAATGACCAGATAAACTCCTTATCAGAAAAGGATACAGCCTTCTATCATATCAGGTAGTCCGTGGGAACTGATGGTGTACAATGACATCCCACAGTAAATGTGGTATCTTACAGCAAGTGGGAGGTCACTTACTTTGCTTATACTGAGGAGCAAGCTATTATGTATTTAGCATGGGATAAAAGCATGACTACAGTGACCATGCAATAGTTTTTGTATTGTATATTTGCACTCTTACTTTCCTAACGGTGACTTGTTCACATCTCCATTCACTGAATGACTGAAGACAATTGTTCCTAACGCAGGCACTAAGAAAAATGAGCAGTAACAATTTATTTCAGGTAAGCAATAATATTATATTTGTATGAGAAGACATAAATAGTGCAGGCAGAGGGTAGTGAAGTCATTTGTCTTTGGAAATAGTCTTTGAAAAATAGTGAAATGTATTTTTTAAAAAACAATATTCTGTGAGTTTTTCTGTATGATATGAGTGCATATGCACATATACACTCTACGCTATCATCCTTTGTATGGCCACTGTGGAAATGCCAGACAGCAAAACAGCAAACTCCAGCTGGGCATCAGCGGAAAGTTCTTCCCCACACAAGTGGTAGGGCACCAGGTCAGCGTGCACAGAGAGGGCATGGAAACGCCATCCCTGGAGACTTCTGAAACTCAGATGGCCAAAGCCCCAAGCAACATAAGCTAACTTTAAAGCTATCCCTGCTTTGAGCCACAGGCTGGACTACAGACCTCCAGAGGTCCCTATGGTTTCTGTATATTTGAATTTAGCAGTTATATGAATCATCAGATAAAAACCTTACCTAATAATTTAGAGATTCTTTACATAAATATGTACATGGGTGTTTTATTCTATGGATTTCAGTTTACAGAGAAAAACATAAATTTCAGTTTACAGAGAAAACCAGAAGTTCACATTCCATTTCTTTCCTAGTTTTCTGGGGGTTTTTGTTAAGCAAAAGCAAAGGCAAGAGCAACAGATTGCTCAATATATTTACAAAGTGACACAGATGCAGACATCTGTCTAGACACAAGCAAAGAAGCAGCTTAAGAAAAAGATCAAATAAAAACATAATTGCCAACACTGATGGATTAGAAGGGATACTCGAAATTGGTGCTATAGCCAGGCTTACAAAATTAATCCATTTCTAATCTGTTTCTTCAAGTGGCAATACCAAGGATTTGAAAGAAAAATAAGATTCAAGCTATTTATAAGATAATCTTTAGCTTCTCTGACCTCACAAAAAAAGCTGCTCACAGTTGTATTTTCATAAATGCATCCATAAGAAACCTCCATTTTACAGTACAAGTTAGGAAGTGAAGCAGCTCCTCAGGGTCAGCCAGAAGATGTAGATACTTTTACTTATCAACAGAAAAGGAGATTAGCAACAGGACTGCATTTACTTGCTCGTTATGTCAGTCTGTTCCAGCACATAAAGGAAGCCTCCTCACCTGTCCCTAGTATCCCCTCTTTCCTTACCCCACCCCCAAAATTTCACTGAACTGGGAAACGGATAAGATCTCAAAGGACCATTTCTCCAAGGCAGGAACCACTACACTATTCCTGATAGGTGTTTCTCCAACCCTTTAATGAGATAATGAGACAATCTCCTGAAAACAATGTATTTTTTTCTGACATCTGACTTCAACCTTCTTTGCTGCATTTTTTGCTCATTAATTCTTGTTCCACCTCCATTGGGTGTGGAGCAGAACATATTTTGCAAAATACTAGAACCACAGGATAATTCAACTGGGAAGAGACCTCAGGAGACCGTTTAGTCCAACCTTCTGCTCAAAGCAGGGTCAATACTGAAATCAGACCAATAATTAATTCATTTTTGCTGCAGCCCTTAAAATATTTAAAGGCTGTCATGTGTCTCTCCAAAATCCTCTTTCTCAGGGTGAGGAAGGACATCTTTTATCTCTAATTTTCATCTCCCAAGGCAGTGCTCCCAGGCCAGCATGCTGCTAATGCATATACACATGCACATGCGTGAATGGGAGCCAAGCATACAGGACAATTGATAGGAAGGGAGGTGAGGGAAAAGAGCGATCTCAGAAAGGACAATGAGCAGAAATGAAATCTAACAAGTTTGACCTAAAAACAAAGGACTACCTGAGAATGAGAAAAGAAAAAAGTTGGTAGGAAGGAGAAAGTGTCTTACAAAAAAGAGGTGTGAGGAGCTTGACTTGTTTAGTGTAGCAAAATGAAGATTAATGGAAAATATTATTCCCATCTACAAATACATTTGACTAGAGCTGTTTAAGCTAAAGGGTGATTTTGGCATACCAGGAAATGGGTATAAACTGGCTGCATATACCCAGGCTACAAATTCGAGGGTTTCCAGATGCCACGAGACTGAGGCCCTTGAAGACTGTACTAACAAAAGCAACATATTTTAAAGGGACTTTCATGAATTCAGGATACTGGACTGGAGTCTATGACTCAGACAGACCTTTGCAATTCTCACCCCTATTTTCAATAAAGTGGCTGAGGACAAAGTAGGTGGGACACAGGGGAAGAATTAAGATACATCATGTAAACCTTAAACAGCGTAAAACAGTTCTGGATTTCAGAACGATGGGTCTGTTGGACCTGCACAGGTTATGCAGGGAAGTAGAATGCAAATCCCCAGCTTTATATTGTAGACATGTTACAGAAGACATCGTGTCACTGGGAGGAATTTTGCACCAGTCTGCCAGCCCCTGGCCGTGTTCTCAACCAGCCTACATAATCCCCCTTCACCCTCACTGTGCAGCTCCCTCAAGGCACCTTCCCCTGAGGAGAAGGATAAGGCTCATGTACTGATACGGATCTCCTTACCTTATTTATTTGGAAATAATGAGGCTATAAATTAATCTTTGTTATGAACCCACTGGGATCATTAGCTATGAGCTTTGACAGCTGGGTACATTAGAACTCTGGAGACTTTCAGACTAATTGTAAATTTTATTTAGTCTTTATATCAGTAGCTGGAACTGCTTTCTGGACCCCTTCCCACCTGGAGGTGTCTTTTCAAAGGACTCTTACTTAACTTAAAGTTATTTCAAGATGTAGATTATTTGGCTTCCTTAAATAGCTTCAGACATGGAATAAAAACTGTGTATTTATCATTTACTGGCAAGGCTGACTAGCTGCAACACTTTGTAAGGCAATTACTCTTTAATTCAGTATGTAACCTCTCTGGGGAATACCAGAAATATTTATTGCAACATTGTCTGCCACAAAATCCAGAGTACGCTATATCAAATTATACTTTTTATTGGTGCAGATTGGATGTTGAAATGCACATGAACTCCAACCTGCCAAGCTCTTTTTTAAGATTCCTATGAGAAAATGAGGAAACAGTTGCACTCTGTTATTCATGCTAGCAACTTCTGCTCTGAGAGCACTGTAGTTAATTCTGAAAACTTAGTGGCATGTAAATCCCTTCTCTCTCAAAGCAACCGTTGCAGTAGTTCACACTGGATTTGTGGAGTAACATAAAACTGGGCTCACTATGTGATCTGCGTTTCAGAGTACTTTGCAAGTTCATTTCAGTGATCATATCAGAGTACTTTCCAGACTACGTATTTCCATCCAGACTGAGAAAAAAACTGTCTCAGATAACTCTTTTGATTCATGATCCTAATATTCATGCTGGTACAGTATTATCTATCACTGATCTGAACAAACTTTCTCAAGAGAAACAATCTGTTACAGCATGTGCAAAAATATAAAAGCATCTAATGCGTGTTACAATTCCCGTTATGAAGAGCTGGGTATTTATTGAATAAGCAATAAAATTTCAATAACTCAAAACACATACTAGAACTACTGAAGTCAACTATAATTCCTATTTATTTGTATAACACACTGGAAAAGAAAGATTCCTGTTCACAGCCCCTGGTGCCTCAGGTTTACTTGACTTCCTAGCAGCCCAGATGAGTCGGTGTCAAACAGAGAAAATATCAGCACTCACCATGCAAAATTAACTGAAAGTTCAAGAAGCAAAATGCAATACAGCCAGAGACAGCAGATCAGCCTTGCTGTGAACCCCACTAATCTTGAGTACCTCAGTACTGTCAAGCCACATAACCGAGCATTTACTACTCCAAGCACAGCTGAGCCATGCTCATAGCCTACATTTGGTTATCCTGAGACATTGAGTGAAGCAGCCAAAGCGTCACCGAGACTGTACTGCCTTTGGTCTTCAGGAGCTGAAGTGCGAGTGCAGGCAGAGAGCCAACAGCAGGACAACTTGTGAGTGATCTACACAGCAGGAGGTAGGAGAATGTGAAAGGAAAACACGGAGCTCCTCACAGGCGGCCAACCCCACGCCTTGCAGAGAGCTCTGGGTCCCACATAGGCTCTGGGTCTGCAGGGGATAACCCATACAGCCTGTTAAGCAGAGTTTCGCTAGTCAGTTTTCCCTCCGTGTATATTTTTCTCTTAAAAAGGAATAATCTTTTGTTTCATTGCTTTTCCATGCCTGAAAAATGCTTTCTAGGAATTGTTCTTTCAAAGTGAATCTCAAATTGTCTTAAGGAATTCGTTTGACATTTCCTACTAACGGAAAAGAGCCCCTTTCTGTGAAAGAAGACTCTCTGAAGGTATTTAAATTTCCGAACAGCTTCTTACCCCACAGTACCGCTCCTCATTGAAGATCTGTGGAGGGAGGGGAATTCCATTTTGAGGCTTTTTTTCTCCCGGGACATTCTCTCTCATCCATTTCCTGTTGTCTTCATCACCTGCTATGTCCATTTGCTGAAAGTCAATCTTGTTGGCCTCTAAAAAGCCCACTACTTCTTGCTGTTTCTTTTTGATCTGGTTAGGAAAGAGGAAAAACGAAATTCATTCTTTAAAAATAATTTATTTTCCTAAAAGCAATTGTTATTACAGGCAGAACTAATGTAAGTATATGAAGTTGGATCCACTACTCTAGTAGCCCCCAAAATTTTTGAAGCTGAGATTCAACACTGCTGCTCAGCACCCAGAGCACCGCCGTTACTTCCCCCACAGCTTCCTTCCTCCCTCCCTGGAAGCAGTGATACCTCCATCTAAGAAATGGGGCTCAGCAGAAAGCCTCCTACTCTGTTCCCGTATCTGTGAGCGTGGTGGGCGGATACCTAAGGCAATCCTGCCTAGACTGAGCACAGGCCTGAGAACGTACATATTCTCCTGAACACGTCAGTGTCCCGTTTTTCATACTCCTTACATAGGACAAGCAGCTTTCCGTGAGCCACGTGTTTCTCTCTGTTCGTGTTCTTTAATGCTAGGCATAATTAAGTATGAGTGAAAGCTCAATGAAAATCCAGTACAGCTTAACTCCTGGGCTTGAATATTTCCCACGTTACAGAATGGTGTTCCAGTTGGACCACGAAGAACTTATTACATACAAACAAAGCATGTTATATGCAGCTTCTGTGCCAGCTAAAATTCAGTCATAGCCCTTACTCTCTTTGACGCTAGTTCCCTATAGACCTAGGATGCAGGCATCAAGCTTATAACCCGTCCCTTTATTTTGAAGATGTAATACTCACTATACTTCTCTACTAAAGGAATGCTACTCCTAAGCAATATTTAAAGGACTTCCCCATTTTGTTTATGTTTAACTTGTCTAAGAGCTGCAAGGCCAAACTTTAGCCCAGAAGTACTGCAGCATTTGAAGCAAGCATTGTTTGGACTGATCCATACGTATTCTCTGAACCTGCTCTTCAGTCGCAGACAGCTAAATCACTACCTAGTACAATCATGTTCCAGATGCGACTCACTTCTCCTCCCAATTATGCTACTCCATGCAGCAAGTTAGCGTCCTATAGAGACAGTAGCTAGAATGATGTATCAAGGTAATTTTTACATACAAGCCATCATATGATTTGAAACCATGCCTTCCACAAGTCAGACATCTGAACAACTGAATTTAAAGCGACACCAAGCTAGTGTAAATCAGTCTGAGACAGACAATGAGACAAAAAATAATTCACAGATTATGTATTTTGATAATCTTATAAACCTCAAAAGCTGAAATAGAGTGATACCCTATTATATTGGAAGAATGAATTTTCATGGCTAAGGATAAAATTTCCTTTTCTTGTTTAAATAACAAAGTACGTATCTATACAGCTATACTTGCTTATAAAAAATAACAAACATAAAATGCTCTACATTTTTATGACAACAACAGAGGTTTATGGTGAGCTAAAAAAAGTACATCACTTGAATGGAAACACTAATCCAAAGTGTTCAAAAGCCATGCAGTTGGCAGATCTCAAAGGTGCTTATTTATATTTCTCTTTTCATTTTTTAAACAGAGGTTATTTTCTTAATGGCTAGTTAGCTGCACAGTTATTTGCTGAACACATTCGTGTGGCAGAAAGGATTGCTTCAGGGACGCTTCATTGGAGGATGTGGCAGGATAATGTTTGTATAAATGGTTAATAAAATCTGTGTGAGCCAGTAACTAAGAGTTTCACCACATGCTCTGAAAGCCAGTGTACTCAAGTGCTGTCAGCTGCAATTTCAGCGTCAGCTTGTCTGTTTGGACACAGACACTGAAGTAGATACAGCTCCTGGAATAGCTATCCCAGACGGATGGTGCCTCTGAGGAGATAATGGAAACAGAGCTGTAGATCCTGTGCTCCCTTACTTATGGCTGTAGTTATAACTTCTAGAATTAAACCTGGATAAACAATTTTTCTTCAGCTTGAGGTTCGTAATACGCAGGAGGCTCAGACACCACAAGGACTGAAAGCAAAAATTAGGAGAGGTTTGTGTGAAAAATGAATGCTGAGGAAAACCAAAAATCTACATGCAATTATGCCTGCATAAGGAAAAGGCAAGATAAACTATGCAGAAGATGTACTATGTCTTCAGGCTTACAATTCCTAGGGTTTAGGCAGAGCAAAAGACTCAGGACACATGCTAAGCATGACACCGTAAAGCAAACCTCTGCTGTGACCGGCACCAGGTAGCTGGGCAACCAAAAGCATCTCTGCAGCAAACAGGGTTCAGAGAGGGAAATCTTCCAGGATGTAACAACGCAGAGGACATGCAAAGGTTTTCCCAGAATAGATAAGATTGCAGGAGCTTGTTTGTGCCCTCACTTGTTTCTGATGGCATGGGAAGAATTCAGATTACTTGGGCATAGGTTGCCTGGAAAGTGGTGGTGAGCCGGATATTATTTCATCAACGTCACTTTCCATTTCAACAAAGCTTAAATTCCACCATCCCTAGCTGCTAGTCCCTTAAAATAAGAAAAAACTGGTCTAAAGAAACATTATCTAGCTAGAGTGTAAGAGCTACAGATAATACTAGTTTCACCTGATGCATAAATAAATGTTATCTACATCTTCACAATCCAGAGCATTCGTATCGACCAGCTGCCTATGGCAGAGGCGAACAGTACATAGTCAACAACTTGCAGCAAGAGGAACATCAGTGTGAGTAGGCAGAGTTGCTGTACCTTCTGGTTCTAACACCGCATGGACAACCTATTCCTGATAATTATTCTTATTTATCACACTCTAACCTCTGATTTGACTTGAACTTGATCTGAAATTTGAGCTCAGGTTTATATGTGGCTAGATTCAGAGTCATGGATGACCCTATATTTTAGAGGACTTAATGCAAATAGTCTACATTTTCCTCAGTCTTTCTGAGACCTACGGATTTGAAGTTGGGCAAGTTTATAAAATGTCACCAAAAATGCTGTGAATTAAAGGATTTCAGAGGTGCCCTAACCATCAGGAGCAGTAAGCACACTTGGAAGACTACCTCTGTGTAAGACACGAGCCCCCCTTCTCCCATGATTCATGGTACCTTCGAACCTTGCAGGATATTACCCATTTCTAAGCACCTCTGTGGCTAGTAACAAAATGATTTTTTTTTACTGCTTGCTTCAAGCCAAGCGTTTAGAACTTTTTAGTGCTATAAATAAGAGTCTCCACTTCTGCTTGCCTTAATGACTAGTTCAATATCAGCTAAGTTTGGAGCAGAAAGCTAATAAAGCTGAAATTATTCAAAATAAATTTCTGAATCAATGAGGGGAAAAATACAGACTGCAGATTTGCCCTAGAGCCACAGTGAATGATACCATTCAAGCATCTGATCCAGAGCATCAGAATGTTACTTGTTTCACTGCATTCACTTTTAAAAAGTCATTATTAACATGATAACCAGTTGCAATTAGTAGTGCGACTGTGTAGTACATAGAATAGAAACTTTTTTCATTCTTTACCAATGATCCTTTGCTGAGTTACACCACAGCAGGCTGGACCCATCTTATTTTGAAATTCGAAATTAACAACGCTCATTTGATGGAGATCAGCCACACTGAAGAGAGCACCAGTGCTAGTAGGACAATTTTGACTTCCAATTTAAGCTCTTTAGGGATTAAATTCATTCTTCTCAGGAAGAGCTGTACAAGGCTGATACAAAATCTATTTTAACAGGATTTTAGTGATATATTGGGGTTTGTGCTGGCTCCTTGCATGCATTTTATTTGATATATATCAAAACTCCTTAAAGGTTCATTGAAAGGATCCTTTCCATCCATTTTAATCAGAAAAATGTGGAAAACTATGCCAGCCGAACATTGTGTTTACTTGGCATTGCAATTATGTATCAGTAATCTGAATACTTCTGAGATTGCTACAGCTACACATACACCCAACACACCAGAAATGAGGAAATACAGAGGCATGTTGCGGTGTAGAGATGCCCTACCCTTCCATCCAGTACATGCCTGGGATCTCACTAACAGCTTTTGTGGGCTGCTAACATACAGGGGAGATGATTGGCATAAATAAGCCTAAATCCTATTACATTTCTCTGGCATTAGCTGTATTTCTTAGCAGTAATAAACCACAGCAGCAATGCTTAACAGCTCAAAATGGCTGGATAGAGCTCGCATGTTGTTCGGTGTTCAGTGTAGTGTACACATCCCTTCCCTTCACTGCAGCCCAAGAGGAAAGGAGTTGGTTGGAGCTTCTAGCTGGGAGGAGATACCAGGAATTTGTATAGCACAGGAAAGGTCTTGGTTCAGCTAGTGCTAAATATATGATATGCTTAGTTTTAGTTGCATAAGTGATCTCTGAATGTCAGCATTTAATCAAAGCACTCACACAACCGCCTTGCTGAACTACAGCCCCAGTCCTGCAGCTGGAGTGGCAGCAGTTTGTGCCTGAGCCACATGAAACGATGGTGGCCCCAACGCACTGGTACTGAATATCTGCATTGGGATTTCAGTCACTGTCACAACTTTCCCCAGAAAACGGATGAGTAGCAAAGGAGGCAGGGACGACGCTTCTTTGGTCAACCAAAGGAGACCACAACAGGAGACCAAACAGGAGCGAAAAGACTGCCAATGCACAGCATGTGGTAATTTATCAAGCTACTTGAGCAGTAACAGCTAGATTACAAATTACCAGAGCTGCAGTTTCCAACCCCCTCTTCTTTCTTTCCCTTGCATCTGCAGTTTCTTATAAAAAAAAGAATGCTAAAATGTCAATAGTAAATTTAGAGTGTCAGGCTTAGTGATGGGCTGGCGGACAAGCTGATCAGAGAACTGCAAAGTTCCTCAGCCGTATTCCAATCTGAATTTTAGTGAATGACCCCCGCTTCATTTTCTAGAGATGATGGTCCCATGACCCGGGGGTGGTTTTTGAAGCTTTTCAACTCTGGAAGCTTCTTAAAGACACGCAGCTGGTGTCAGACAGACAGAGATGTAGTTACAGCTACGTGCAAGCACCAGCCAGTTTGTTTAGCCATGTCACTGGGAGTGAGTGACTGCCAAAGGAAAGCTGCAATCTGAGCTCATCTAGGAACTGGATATAAAAGGAAACAGTCCTTTCCCGGTTCCCACCTCCCACGGACTTCCAACCTCCCCACTATTCACATGCCCTTCCTTTCAGCTGGTACACTATGGTGACAGCTACAGCAGTAGATCTCAATATTAAAAATCATCAGTATAGCATTTCAACAGACACACCCCAAACAAAACCCCAAACGCAAGGAAAAACAAAAAAAACCACCAAAAATCTAGGGAAAGGGAGGAGGGGTGGGGAAGAATTTTTTTCGGCATAACTTTATTCAGCTTACTTTGGCTCCAGGCTCTTTTCCTAGATAGAGTTCCCCTTTTGCAGAGCAGCATCCTAAAGTCTCTTTTAAAAATAAACACTTTAATTTCTACTGTAAACAATCTACCTTAGCTTCTGTGCAAACACAATATCCACTTCTTCCTTCTTCAGTGAATATATATTGCATGTACTTTTTCAAACAGAAGTAAATCTATTAAACGACAGATAATTTACATGTAAATGCTACACCTGTAGTAAAACCTCACATGCAAGCAAGCCTGTATTAATAGGAATTCTCTACATCTTCAGTAACTTTCAAGAATAAGGTGCACAATGCAGAATGGAAGAAATCCAGTGCTGTTTTCTCCATGCAAAGTCAGGTTGTCCTGGGATCTTCTAGGCTAATTTACCAACCTGATCCCAGCAGGAAGAGGAGTGTGTTAAACGAGATACCTACCGCTGTAGACCCCGAAGATGTGGCTACAAAGACTTTGATCACCATGTTGACAGCGATGAAAATGAATCAGCAGAACACGCCTGATATCCACAAGTCACCACAGCTCCAAGAGGAAGCCAAGCGTTCTGCAGCTCCTGGGCTAACCCCGCTCCTAAAAGGATGCCCCACCCCAGCAATCCAGCAGCTTTTGCCTCTACCTCTCCCCGGGCTCCCGGGTTTTCCCACTCCATTGGCTCTTAGGTATTTTGGGACAGGGAGCCAGCAGAGGATTGGTTCGTAAGAGGAGCCATAGCAAGAGGTTTGCACCTGCCCCTGGCCTTATTGCATTAGATTGACAGGGTGGCAGTCCAAAAAAGGGAAAGGAGAGTAGTGCACCAATGAGACAGGCCTGGAGAAATATTTGGGAGAGGGGGAAGGGACAAGTGAGAAGGGAGAAGGGACAGAGAGCAGACAACTCAGCGCTGGGGGCGATCACTAAGCTGGCGAGCAATGTTAAATGTTGCACTGGCACTGTCACAGCCACCTCCTGCATAAAAGGGCTTGCACTTTCCCTGACCACAGCCAGGAGGCTGCCGAGTTGTAGCTGCCGGAGGAAGGGGAGGGCAAGGGGAGCATAGATGCAGAAGTAATTATAGCAGAGATCATATTGAAATAAGCCTCGGTTACAAACGGTCTCAGCTCTAAAGATCATCATCCACACTGCAGGGCTCAGGGACTTCTCTGAAATAAACACGTGTCAGTACACTTCGTGGTACTGAGGAGGGTGATTTGGCTGATTCTGTGTATCCAGAAACTATTGTTGTATTTTCTCCTTCTTTTTGCATCACCAGTGAAAATTTCCAGGGCACAAGGTGTAAGAGGAGATCCAGAATACTAGGTAAAAAATATCCCATTCTACTGTGTTACCCAGGATGCTCTTTTTTCCATCTTGTCATTGCCTCCTACCCCAGAGATGGTCACAATCCAGTGGCTGCCTGCACATATTTGCTTAAGGAAGTCTCTGACCATGAAAGGTATTTCAAGAATGTTAAACAGCAACAGACTACTTTCAGATTTTAAGGGCCAAGTTTGCTTCTGCTGTAAGCGAGCAACATGTCACTAAGCTCACTAAAGGTGACCCTATGTCAGTGGTGAAACTGCACTAGGATTTAGAAAGCGCTTACACACATTTCACATGTTAAGTCTGAATATAGCAGTGTCCAGTCCTGAAAATACTTAAAATGGAATATAATACTTTCCTTCCAGGATTGATTAGGTAGGGCTGAATGCACAATACTAAAGATGCTCTTCAAAGTAAGTTTTTTGTCCATGCAAACCATTATGTGAAGCTGAGAATCCAATATTGCATGTATGGAACAGGGATCCTCAAAAAACATCACTAAAAACTAAAAATAACAGTATAGATAATTTGCACTGCTTACTGTGGCTCACCATCTGTCATTTCTTTCTTCTTTCAATAAGCAATAGGAGGTCCAGCAAAAACAAAAGCCTGTTAGAATCAGGTATTTTCAGAGTATTTTCCTGTAAAACAAAAAAACGCACCTTAGTGCAAACCCAAAAATTATTGCCAGAAGTTATTATGCATGCTTGTTTCTCACGAGGTTTTGTATGTAAGTATAGCCTAGTAAGTTCAACGGTAATGACCAGCCATCTGGAACATACCATTTCCAAATTAATTTATTTGGTTACTAGAGCTCTGAAGAAGTACAAATGAAGGATGCAGCGGTCATTGGCTTCAAAGCATACTGATAAGCCTTGCAAGTATAGCAATACTAATTACTACTCAAAGCGGTGAATATTTGCACCATCAAACGGCCATGGTCAGGAGTGGGACAAAACTGCAAATTAACGCTGTTCTGCTTTGCACCTGAAATGCCCGCCAAACTACACCGGGGAAACCTAGGAGGCCGCCCAGCACCTCTGCCCGCCCAGGGCTTGGCAGGTGAGGATGTTAGGGCACCGTTTCCATTGCCTCGAAGACAATCATAGAATCATATGTTGGAAAAGAACTCTAAGATCATCAAGTCCAATTGTCAACCCAACACCACCATGCCTACTAGACCATATCCTGAAATGCCATATCTACACGTTTATTGGACACCTCCAGGGATGGTGACTCCACCACTTCCCTGGGCAGACTGTTTCAATGTCTGACCACTCTTTCAGTAAAGAAATTTCTCCTAATCTCCAACCTAAACCTCCCCTGACGCAACTTGAGGCCATTTCCTCTCATCCTATCGCTAGTTACTTGGCAGAAGAGACCAACACCTGCCTCACTACAACCTCCTTTCGGGCAGTTGTAGAGAGCGATAAGGTCCCCCCTCAGCCTCCTCTTCTCCAGACTAAACAGCCCCAGCTCCCTCAGCTGCTCCTCACAAGACTTGTTCTCCAGATCCCTCACCAGCCTGGCTGCCCTTCTCTGGACATGCTCCAGCACCTCAGTGTCCTTCTTGTAGTGAGGGAGGTAAAATTCTGCCTGTGATGCATTTCATAGAATCATATTATGTCTATGTATTGCTCCGGCTGCTTCCACTCCCATAGGCCTTTTCTTCCCCTTTTCACCATAAAATTGTTTTGTGTAGACCCGAACCGTGGGTTTGGAGCCTCCTGGGTTCGGCCTGCGGGCTCTCAGGGCGCGCACCTCGCCAGCCCAGCCCAGGGCAGGGCCGCGGCCACCGTGAGAGGGCCGGGGACACACCCGCAGGCCCCCGCGGGGACAGGGAGCCGGCCGGCCCCCAGGCCAGCTCCCAGCGGGGCCCGCGGCCGCCGCGTGTCCCCATGGCAACGGCGACGCGCCCGTCGGGCGAGGAGGCCGGTAATGGCGGCGGCGGGGGCG
>Ga0065711_1002005_pt1 | contig 37434 bp, 29 predicted proteins | sample Hoacrofraction12_FD_59098 | JGI IMG/M metagenome (GOLD analysis project Ga0065711, IMG submission 59098) | Hoatzin crop microbial communities from Cojedes, Venezuela - Epithelial fraction 12 v2 (version 2) | ecosystem: Host-associated > Birds > Digestive system > Esophagus > Crop | place...
GGGGGGGGGGAAGACTGTCTACCCTTTCACTATAAAGGTTTGATAGTCCCAATCGCTTTCACCTTAAAAACCTGTTTGTGAATGTTACCTGTGCGGCCAGACACCATAAAAGCTGCTTTCTAAAAGACCCAGGTGGAGCAGGAGCTAGCACTACGCCAAAAAGCTGCCCAATAGCAGAAACAGCAATAAAAGTCTCCCCAAGACCCTGAGGAACACAGAGCCCGATGGCTGGTTCTCCCCCTGACCTCCGGTCTCCGCTTCCACCGCTCCATCTGCAGAACGATGCCTGCACAGGCCCGCTCCCTCTGCCTGCCCGGCTCCTCGAGGCTGCGGTCCAGCGCTTGGGCGGCTGCACCTAGACACGGTGCCTCAACTCGAGTGCCCCAGAGTCACGTCTTCCCTTTGTTTCTGATGTTTCTGGTCCGAAGGGACTCCTCCTAGGCTGCCTTCTAGCTGACTTAGGAGAACTAAAAGGAGACCGCTCAAGCTACAGTTTTGAGTCTGAACCTGTGTTTTTGCGTGTGTGGGGGGGTGTTTTTTAGTTTTAAATAATCCCAACCATAGGGAGGCAGTTAGTTGTGTAGAAACACAGACCCTGCTCTTACCGATAGCTTTAAGGAAAGACCTCTGGCTATTCCCCGCTGATCTTTGTTAGCACCCACCAAAAGCACTCACTGAGATGCTTTCATTCCTTACAGGGGTGTGAAGGAGGAGGCAGCCACCTTTTCAGTGGACAACTACTGCTTAGAAATTCAACAGTTAATGCTGCCATTAAACACACCGGGAGAAGGAGGCTCAGCAGGGCCCAAGCTCCAAAGCATGACACAGACATAGTTTAGGGAGGTGAAGGGAAAAAGAACAAGCTACAGCCCCTCCCAACAAATCCATCAAAATCCATCCTCATTCCTAAAGCATTTACACAAGAGGCTTGCGAGAAGGGCCAGCCTAGGCTCAGCCAGCTGACAGCCGAGTCAGCCAGGGCACGCTCCCATCTGTGCTTCAGGTACACATCCACTTTTGAAGCTCACCAGCTCCAATAACCCTATTTATTCTCAGAAAGCAATACAGGTGCTTCAAAATTCAAAATCGTCACTGATCTGCCTGGAAAAGTACCACAAAAGGCTTTATCTTGGAAAGTATTTTCAGGTAGCTGCTCTAGCTCTCTGTACAAATATGTAGGTCCTCTTTCGTTGCTGTAATATTACAATGCTTTGTTAATTGTACATTAATGTTGTCATTTATGTAAATGTACCAGGATTTTATTAACAACGTAATTTTAAAATACACAGCTGCTGTTATTTATTCTGCCCTTCTAACAACGAGAAAACCCATATTTAAAGACCCTTCTGTGGAAAAGGCCATTGCAGTTTTAGCACCTCAGTTGTGTTTTGGTATATACACCTAATTTTATGCTGTAAAACAAGGGATGGAAGAGGCATTCATCTCCCCTTCCTAGGCTCAAACATTTTTTGAAGCAGTAAGTTCTACGTGCACCGTCCCTAGCTGAGGTAAGCTTACCTGCTTTTCATGGAAAAGCAGTGGATGGCAGCGTCTGAGAAAAACCCCAGTTCTAGGATTCTTCTCTGCAGCAGAGAGACAGCGAGGGTTAAAGCAACTGCTACCCTGGAGGTATTCACGCAGCCCTCAGAAGTTAAACAACATCTGACTCAGTCCCTGCCAAAAAGCTAACAAATAGAATGTGAACAAGCAGGTAGCGCTTCCTTTCACCTCGGAACCGACAGGCTAAACCGGCTCTGGCTGGTGCTGCGCTGTGGCAGCACCAGAATTCATGTCAGAGCATTTAAGAACACTCCAACAGCCACACAAAGTCAGGCACGCAGCACAGGAGGAAGAACAGCATTTATTTATCCACGAGGTAACAAGTATACAGATTTAAGAGCCAAGAATTTGACCCACAACTACTTTTTTCCCCCCTCCCCTGCTTACCCTGTAAATCTTGCAGAGCCCTGCCGAGTCTGGGGATAACGGCTGAGCTGTAACTCTGAATCTGGCGCTACCTCCACAGGACTCCAACCCTTTCCTCGGACGCTGAGCACACATCGGAGGAAACCATTAACACAGCCAGGACCCGCGCTTGGCCGCTCAGACTCTCTCTGCAATTGTGTCTTTCCTTGATTTCCCGCCACGCACCTGAACAAGGGGAACCGTGCAGCGTATCGCTCTGGTGTAGCCAGACGTGAAACCCAGTTCTACCACCAATTACCGTCACAAGCATTTCTTCGCGATCAATTTATGTGATCTGAGAGGAGTCTGCTGGGAACAACGCATGGGGGTGCCTTCTCTTGCATTGTGCCGTTACACCAGCACGCTTGGAAACCCACCAGTACAAACAGCGACTTGTTCGCAAGAATCATGGAATGCAAACAGCAAAGATTCACTTTGGAGCACTTTAAGTAAATTAAATAGAAATTTCTTATCAAAGTAGTTGCACACTGCCTCTGTTTCACACAGTGCTGCCCTTGGCATCCCAGAAAGTAACGTAGCAGAGGTTGCCCAGCTTGGGGGAAGCACAAAACTTCGCTGGCCATAATGACGTCATCTCATGGAGTGCAGGAAATAAACAGAGCTCGCACATCTGCCTGAACATGCTCGATGGCCTTCAGCCTAAAATAAAAACTTTTTTCTTTGTAACAAGCCTCCGCACAGCGGGCAAGCGCCGGCTGACGCAGCGCCGCCACTACCTCGCCCTTTGGCCTCACCAAATGCTGCCCAAGCAACCAGACGTCGCTGCCTGCACCTGCCGTGACGAGAGCGCCGAGGAGACGCACGAGGGAGGAAGAAGAGAGCGGCGGCTCCCTCGAGGAACAGGGGCAGAGGCTGCTGCTGCCACTGCTTGCGGCGGAGAAGAGGACTCAGAAGGAGATCTTGCTCCCCAACGAGGGGTTTTGAGCATAAGGTATCCATTAATCCACGGCAAAAAAACCAGAATATTGCACTCGGCGCTATTTACTCGAGCAAAAGAGAGGCAGCAGGAAAGGCTTCTGTCCTATGATGAAAAAAAATCACAGCACAGCAGGGAAGAAAGCCTTGCTAGCAGCAACACCCGGCCCCATTTTCCTATGGCTTGTAACTAGAAAACGAGCGGGCCAGTTCACAGCTGCTCAGCCGCACTGCTACCCTCACTCCCAGGGCAGTCACAGCCCAGTGCCTCACATACGTGCTTACTGGACGGAGCACCGGATTGCACCCAACGCCCCTGTCTCCATGTTTAGCTCGGGCAGGAGAAGACCACCTGTGTCCCTCACCACCTCTCTCCACCTTCAGCCTTCACACGCCTGCTAACAGACAGCGGCCTTAGGAAATGCACACCACGAGGCGCATTGTAGTTTCGGGCCCCTACCAAGAGACAGGCTCGTGATTCAGAGACTACACAGGGAGTGACACAGTCAAACAAACCCAGCTGTGGAAGCAAAAAAAACAACTCCCAAGGGAATATCCCGATGTCCAGATGGAAAAGACGTAACTTCCTCCTGCCCCTTCTACGCCTTGCCCTTACCCAGGCCACCAACCTTCGCTCCCCGGACAGCTCGCTTCTCCCAGGTGCAGCTGCGGGAGGCAAGACCCCTCCTAAAGCACAGCCAGCTCACAGCAGCGGGGAAGCTCCTCAGCTCCACCGGCTTTACTTCCTCCCGGATACCCCGCAGAGGTCAGCTGGCTCCAGCTGTCAAAACAGCTCACGGGTCTCCAGGCAAGCAGGACGATTCCACTGACAACTAGGTCACATCTACCCGCCACCTGCGGAGAGCTGCTCAGCTCGGCGTGGCCTTCCCATTTCCCTCCAATTAGCCGCGGTGCTCCATCACTGCAGGGAAACAAGCTCGCTCGGGCACAGGAGATGAGGGGAGAGTGAATCTGCAGCAAGGTGGCAGACCAGCGATCCGGGAAGCAGTGAAACAAGGCCATAAACCGACCTCGGAAGGTTTAAAACAGAGCCTGAGATGCTAACGTGTGGGGTCGCTGGGTTGTGTAAAGACCTGTCCCCTGCCCAGGGAAGGAGGCAGCGCGGACAGCCGAGCTGGCTCTGCCTGCGGCCACGCGCCTGCGCTGCCCTTCGCAGTGCACCGGGCTCCTCCAGGCATTCGCAGCCCCATCTGCAGGGGATCCAGGCACAGAGAGACCAGGAACGTGCTCGAGTCAGAGGGAAACTTCAGCTCAGAACCAACCCAATCCTAAAATCTGAAGATGCAGAACTCGCTCTCCTCAGCTCCTATCTCGCGTGGCGTTTTTAGAGCGCTGCTGGCTGCGGAAAGACACGCTTCCCGGCTTTGTTGCTGGATTGCGTTCAACCAGCCCTCACTCTAGCTGGAATTTTAACCCAGCTTGACTGATGGAAAGCACAGACAGAGGAAAATGCGGTTGGACTAGACTCGTTAAAAAAATAAAAAAAAAAGCACACCTCTCACTTCTTTTAGTATCTGAGGGCTTTTTTCCACTTTGCTGTTCAAAGAGCAACAGACAGGGAGCGGAATCCAAAAAGCTGCCAGAAATCATAAAATGTACACGGAAAAACCTGAAAAAGAACAGTTTGACTGAATACACACGTTTTCTGTACAAATAGCAGAATTCTCCTTAAATGCAGCTCCCACTCGGAAACGGAGGGGCACACACGCAGCTCAACTCCTCCAAGTCTTTTAGAGCAACCACAGCACACCCCATCCACATGCCACAGAGCAAGAGTCACTACGGCCTGCAGAAAGCAGCGGAGGCAGCTCTAGAAAGATGCCACCTAGAGTAAAATCCAAGTTTGCTTGAAGAACCCAGTTTAACTTCGCCTACTACCTCCCACCTTGATTTACAGACAACTTACAAGAAGTCCTGGCTGGGCTTTGGGTGTTTTCACAGATCAGCTCCTACTCAGCCTGTCCCTCTGAAGGCTTCCAACATACCTTCCCCAAGACAGTGCCAGTAAGCCGGGCATCGAAGTTTTTGTGACTGCTGCCTACCAGCATGAGACCGCATTTCCTGAAACAAGCAGAAACCTCCGTCTGATTTACGCCTCCGCAGTCACAGCTTCGTCACAGCCACGTGTAGATGGGGGTCCTTGGGCTGGGCAGGTCACCGCTTTGGCACAGTCCCACCAGAAGCAGAGGACAGTCAAATCCACCCACTGTTTCATATCTGTTTAGCACCACCTTATTAATAAACAGAAACTTTGAGATACTTTTCATATAAATATGCATTTTTTTTTTAACTTCTTGGCCATTTGATCCTCAGCTTAGCCGTTAAAAAACACAAACCAGTTTCTGAGCCCTAACAGCACATAGGTGTTCTATAATAAAACTTCTCTTAAACCTTACTTTTGAACTTGTTAGTAGAACCTGGGTTTAACAGCCCTCCTGAGACCTGCATTGTAATTTGCACCACTTCTGCATTTTAAGGAAGTTCAATCAGCGTTTTCTTAGCACAAGCAAGGTGCAATAAAAAAAAAAACCCTTTGGATACAGTCGCTTGTCAAGACAGTGAGACCCAGAGCAAGGAAACCACCACCACCTGGGTGAACAAAGCCAGCAGCCTGCATAGGTTAAAGAATCTGAAATAATTACTGCTGCTTTATTAGTGCAAAGTTTCAACATGCTTTGAAAGGTTTAAAGCTTTGACTTGCAGCCTGCTAAGCCACAGCTGAATCTTGCCAAGCAGAGCACGTGAAGTGGGCAAGCCAACGATACTCAGTCAGTAACCAAATGGTTGTGACAACGAAGTGATTCCAGTTCCTTACCCAGCACTTCCAGCACATCATCATCGTCCCTTCCTCAAACAGCCAAAGGACGCGACCGGCTCAGGACAACACGCAAGAACCCCTTTCCTACAATAACCCTCCCTCAGACAAACATGACCAACTCGAGAGGCTGCTGCATTGCGCTACGCAAGACACCGGCAAACCACAGTCCTACAGGGATCCACGGAAGACAGGGCTTTGCTGCTGCAGAGCCCCTGGGCTAGAGAACAGCCCCCAGGCCCAGCCACACCACTCCCGACTCTCGGAACGGCTCTCCTCTCACCCAACCGGGGAGCGTCCCCTGTGAGGGCTCCGGCACTCAAGGCAGCCCCTCCTGCCCCAGACTGCCGTAACATCCCCTGCGGTACAACCTGGCTCCTTGTCTCCTAGGGCCCCAGACCGCACAGACGGCATCCAGAGAGCAGCACGCCCAGCAGACCCCGTCACCAGAGCAAGGGGTTGCGGCTCCTCACCCCTCTGCCAGCAGGGCCGCCGCTTACCATATTCTTACCAATAAAAACAGTAAAACCAGAGAATTCACACTCACCTTTTCTTCTGAGGACTTGCCGGGGCGCTGTGAAGAGCCTCACACTTCTCGCTTTCTGTGTCTGCTCCTCTCACAGCTTCTTCAGAGCCGGTTCAAGGCAGGCTGCTAGCACTGCTCTTTCAGAGAGCCGGGTGACAATGGGGCCCCTCGTCAAACCTTTAAGGGCCGCAGCTGCAAATGTCCCTCCTCAGGCTCAGCTGCTTCCCGTGAGGGGGATGTGCCCTCGTCACTGACCCTCACCCCATGGCCTGCCACGCCAAGGCCCAGCCTTAATACAGATGCTTCATAAAACAGAACCCCAGAGAAGTCTTTACCTTGGAAGAAACTGGTTCTTCGAGGATCTGCTGAGCAAACGAGCTATGAGATCTACAAGTAAATATAATGTATCAGCTGTGGGTTAGTGTCTGTGTTCCAAACCTCTATGGCACCAAGCTGGAACATCAAGACAATGCACCTGGGCACTCAGGTTTGGGACAGGGACGCTCTGTGCCAAAGGCTTACCCTGATTTTGAAGGCTCTGGGGTCTGACAGGCAGCAGACCTGGAGTACTGCAGCCACAGAAAGTCCCAGCTCCGGACCGGCATGTATTTATTGCTGGTAGCAGAGCCGGGAGGTCAGTGGCTTGCCTGCTCACCCGCCCCGGGCTCAGAGGGGAGCTCACCAGGACCAGGTGTCCATACGATAGCGCTGATTCCCTGGCCACCTCATCACAAAGCTCTCCCCCCGAGCCGAGCGGCAGCAGACAGGGAGACAGAACGGCCAAAGCAGCTTCCCCAGCACCTGGTAATCACACTACTGTCCTTGAGAACTAGGAAATGTAAACTGCTGAGCTATGGGAATGCCAAGACCTTGGAAGCAAGCATGAATGCGAAAGAGCAGCCTTTCTTACAGCTGCTTGAGGAGCACAGCAAGTAGGAACTATGGGCTGCCTTCCAAACTAGAAGTACACCCTGAACTCCTGCGAGCAAGGACCACATCATGAGTCTGAATGGACAACGCTCACTGAATAGCCAGCCCCAAATAAACAGTCAGTTGTCGTTCGCACCAAAAACTCCCTCGAGCTACAAAGGAGCGGCCGTACTACTGAACCCGAAGCTGCGTACGGCAAGATGTGCTGCGACGCTAAATGGTGGCACACTGAAGCCTCACACGTTTCTATCCTTTGTTGTCCAAACTCTTTTTTAATAAAGACACCAACCATTACGATGTGAAAAAGTTTATAGATTGATCTGCCCTCTTTGAACGGAAACTCTGTGGCTGCTAAAGCCCCCTCGTAATACCCCCGCGTGCTGCACAGTGCCCCGCTCAAGTGCTGCAGTCACACTTCATAAAACAATCTTCACAGACCGTCTGCTGGCAGTGTCACCGTACTTCCCGTAACACAAACACTTTAAAAATGCCTCTAAGGCTTTTCCTTCCCTCCAGCTCTCACCCCCCAAAAGAAAGTCTTTTGATTTGAAGGAGAATAGTATGTCTTAAGTACAGACCCGGCACTTGTTAATTCAAGTTCACCGACTGGCCTTAAAGTCATTTCTTCCGCTTCTGCTTTATATCTTTCATCTTCTTAAATTTCTTCTGTTGCTTGGGTCCTCTTGCTGTTTCTAATTTTCTCTTCTTCTCACTGTGAAACAGGAACAAAATTTCTGTTAAAAATACACTCGATACCCATCCAGTGGGGAAATTTTTTTGTAAAAGGGGGGCGAGGGTCTACACAGCAATGTGGTTGGGAGAAAACACTTCTGTTGTAGAACTGGTGCTAGTGGAGGCAAGAACAAGAGTATGACCTAGATTTTCTCATGTCTTCAGATTCTCTAACCCAATTTGAATGCCATAGGATCTTGAATTTTTAGCTCTTGTTATTGCATTTCAAGACTTTAAGTTACGTGTCCTGCAGGCAATTCATATAGGGCATCTGGAATTTAGAGTACCCAGAAAAAATATTACCACTGACACTTTTAAGTATACAATTTTGTTCCTGCGCTAGATTCTGACTAGAGCAAACACGACAGAGCTCCGATCTTTATAAGCACTGACAGGACTCTCTCATTCCTGTAAGGCTTCTGGAAACTCACAGCTTCCACCATACATGAAAAAGCCATGACTATACATAGGGTGGAACAGACATCATGCAACTACTTCAGCTGTCAGGCACCCCAGGAAGGATAAATAAGAAAGCAGGCAAGCCTCGGCTATAAATCCCCAAGGAAAAGATGAGGGAAGACTCCATGCTGGGCAAGCTAAAAGAAAGAAGATGGACAAAGCGGAGGGAAATGTAGAAACACAGACTCAGTATCTTGCAGGCTTAAGCTCAAATTTGAAAGAATTCTTCTTCCCTCAAGTTGCAGTTTCTCCAGTGGGAATATCACAGGCTCCCACCCAGTGTTAGCTCCCAAAGCCCATGGGACACTTCTGTGGAACGAGTTCTTTCTTTAAAAGCGACCCAAGGGAGAAACAGTACCAACTTCTGTGCATGAGCAGGATCGACTTAACCATGGCAACCGAAAAAAGGGACAATAAGCAACCCAGTCACCTGAAGACAGGAGTATACTGTAGAGCAACACAGAGTTCACAGCAACAGTCTCGCCATTAGAGGAACCACTGAGTACCCAGCAGAGCTCTCAGCCTGGTTTCTCCAGGAAAACTGAGCATCCATCAAGGACGCTAAGTTCATTTTATCTGCATTTAACTCTTCAGCTTCACTCTTTTGAAAAACCTTATAATAAAGCCAGCAGAAAAGACCAGAGACACCTCTGTGGAGTATTTAAATTTCCTTAACCTTTTCAAACTGACGATGGAAGCGTTCTGTCCTGCTTTGCTCAGTACCTCATTCCATTCTTCATCGTCACCCCGGATAATATACCTAAGTGAAAAAAGTAAAGGAAAATCCAAGTGAAATTGCTAGCACAAAGTAAAAATGTAAGGTGATTATACTGTCAGGCAGACACTACTCTACAAACAAAGCCACTGCGTCAGCACCGGCCAAATCGCTATTTGGAGACACATACAAAACTAGACTGGCAAAGGGATACAACAGCTCGTCATGACTGTCGGCAGACTCAGTCCAAACTGGGTCAACAGCAACCCACAACCGTCCCCATCCAAAGCTGGTCAGTGCTGAAGGAAGTTCTCTCCAGTGTCTCTATTGTAAACATCACAAAACTGTTCTGTGAAAGCCCTTCATCAGAAAAGAGCAGAGGACATCTGTTACGAAAGCAAAACATGAGGCCGCAAGGGTTACACATCCCATAGCAGTGGTGTGTACTTCTACCCTGCCCACCAGATTTCCTAGCAGACAGACCTCCAATCGCTGCAGCTCTAAGCCTGGCAGCCACAATCAGATCTATATTCACTATGCAGATTTCTTAAGGAAAGCGTGAGGGCTTTTCTTCTCCCCCCCCCAAAAAAAGAGGAGAAGGATGGCTGTGGTGGGAAAGGAAGAGGATGCAGAAGGAGACGGCCTATAATGGAAAGTTAGCTAAATTAGCAGCTGTTTTTCCACCCGCAGTAAGCTCCAATGGTACAGGTTTTCTGCACCAGTCCAGCAAAAACTGAAGACCTGCAGCTTTCTTTTGAACAGAGAAATTAAGACGACGATTGCTATTCAAATAAGCTCATGTCCTGTGCCCCCTGTCTGGCTGTTCAAGTACCCTGGAAATTACATACAAACTGAACAAGGCAAAGCAGTCATGTAGCAAAATGGAGTGGCTGCTCTCCACCTCAGGTTCTCAGAGATTTAGAATAGACCAGCCTTTGTTCATACAAGGCTGAACAACACTGGGCAAAGCCTTTTCAAATCAAACAGCTCCGTCTCTTCTATTAGTTTTCTATAACCTGTATTGAAAACTCTTCAAAGTAGATTGTCTCTCTCTCCTCGTAAAGAACAGAAATCTATTTCTGGGTGGAAAAAAAGGGGAATATTGTCCAAATGACAAACAGATATGTAACACTATCAACTCTAAAAAACTGGATTAAAACTTTTAAAAAATTCTGGTCATACTGTTTTCCTAATGTGACTGACTTGCAACTGACTTCAGATCACATCCATTTTTCTCCTTCCTTCAAACGAGACAACCAAAGATTCCTTTTCTCAGATTTAACAGAGATTAATCTACAGCCAAAACAGACAACTTCTCTGGGATGTCAGTAGAGGAAATAAGATTTCTAAGACAAAGTGTGAGGAGGAGAGAGAAGGGAGAGAATCAGTGGCATGTGTAACTCCTGTCGGTCCAGAAAAAGAGACATCTGCTGTCACTGCAAGGAAATTGCTGGTTCAGCAACTCGGCACCCTACAAACTGTCCAGCTCTACAGCAGGTGTAAGGCATCCGTGCACACTGCAGGGAGTAAAAGAAGCTCTGGTTGTGTGTTCTTTTTCTGTTGGTTTGGTGTTTTAATTTTTTGTTGTTGTTTTGTTAAAGAAGAGAATATTAAAATTAGCCAGGTACTAGTTTCACTTGTGTTGCACACACAGCTAAGCTGGATAGCTGACAACAGGACCTAGGTGTCCTGGTTTGAGGAAACTAATGACTAGTGCTAGAAGCACGGGAAACTGTAAAATTAGAAGGAGTCCATAGCCAGGCAGCTTGCTTTATTACTCCATATAATAAAACTATATACCTTATATAATATACATACTGTACATAGCCAGGATCAGGACTGACACACATAGTAAGAGCTACTGCCATGAATAATTTGCTGTTTAAGTGCCAAAGAGATCAGGGGTAAAAGAATGTGCTCAAGCTCGAGCCAGAGGCAGCGGGACAGAGCTGAGGAGCGACCCAGCGCTCCTGCTGGCAGTACGCCTTCTGTTTGCAGTGCTGCAACGACGAGCCAGCCCCAGCTCTAACAACATGGGAGTACGACACACTTCTCAGGCAACGAATTGATGTGCTGAGGTGAACGGCCTTGAGCAGAAGTTGTTACTGAACTTAATTCAGATTGGAAAGAAACTTTTGAGCCTGAAACAAAGCAGCTGGTAACAGAGCCGAGGAAGACTCAGTTATTGGCCGTCGGGCACACAATACCCAAAGTTTTCATTAGCGCAGCAGCACATGCTTATCCTACCTGGCCACTGTTGAAAACACCCACTGCTATTTCTCTGTTCTTGATGGTTTGAGGTTGTGATACTGCTACTACAGCCTTGTGCACAAGTCTCAGCAAGCTGCTCTAGTGGCCTGACCTTCACACAGGTGTCACGGAATAACTGGATTTGAGACTGATACGGATGAATTCTTACTGTGCAAGGTCCATTTCCTTCAGCTTCTCCACTTCTTGCTTGTGTTTTTCTTCGAATTCCTTTGCGGCCTCTTCCTGCAACAGGACAGCACACCAGATGAATTAAGTTCTAAGTGCAACAGTGACCACGTAACGGAAGGAAACGCCTTTCCCACTGCAGGAGAAGTATCAAATGAAACAAATACCAGAAGATCCTGAAAAGCTTATCTCTTTTCTAAAAATACATCTTTTACGTTATTTGTATACATACAATGTTAAAATAAAACTCCAAGAACATCCTAGTAGATTCTGAAAAAAATCTATATTGCAGATTAACAAAGTGTGACTACAATCCTGTAACGCAAAGCTGTCAGGTCTTCACTACCATAAAGTGACAGACATGACGTGGAATTCTTTCCACCCAAGAAAATTTAGATTACGAGGCTTCTACACTCAAGGGAACTCCACGAAGTGTTTACATATGTATCAAGAAGAAAGTTTGTAATTACCAAATCGTCATTTAAAGACTTCAGCGTTGGCTCCATTACAACATCCTTTGTTGCCACCATCTGCTCCTCCACAGCTTTTTCCTGGACTGTGTTGAACAACTGCGAATGAAGTAAGCCAACACATGTAAGACTTGCTGATGTTTCTTCTAGCTTATTGCTTTAAATTAAGTACGAAATGCTGTCTGTCCCCGTGGAACTCTTCTAACCTTACAAATATTATCAGGCACTTATTTCTGAGGCATGCATTCCATCACACTGAAATAAAAAGCTCCAGGCTGCTTCCTGAAGGCAGAACTACATACATCTTTTATAAAAAGTATAAAACTAATATCAGTCAGCACTCAATGTCACTCGCATAAATGTAGAGAACTCACAGTTTACAACATACTTTATTAATATAGCATTGTTTGATTAACATTTGCAGCTAAAAGCTGCATTTTTTTTCGTCTGTTATTTTCTTGAAGATAATCCTAAGGGTGTTATGCTGAGCAAGCCACCTCTCCAATGAACAACCCATGTCAGACTGCAGAGGCTTTGCTGCCGTACCCTGAACCTTGAGAACAGGAGGCCTCGGGCTCAGTGAGCAAAGGCACCCAGTTGGCAAGTGTTGTGTCTGTCTTACCCTTTGATAACCCATCATGTTACTCTCTGTCACAGACATCAGAGAGAAAGAAAACCAGATCCAAAACTTTCCAGTTATTTCACTGGACTTCAAGTCGACCTCTAAATGACAGCAGAAAAGTTTTTTTCCCAAGAAAAGTTGAGATGCCACCAATGCAGTGAACAATCATAAACAGACGCCTCAGGCTCAGCTGGCAAGATGGGCTGTAGGCTCAGCATTTTGGTCAGGACATTTCAACATTTAAAAACATAACACAAGCACTATTATTTGGGAAAAGACTATAAATCAATGCCATAAATACCTGTTTTTTCCACTGGGATTTTCCTATCTTACGAAGAAGTTTACAGTCAATTACCAGGGACATGTTACAGATACACAGTTCTGATTCAGCTTTCTACTAGTGCCAGGCTCAGTACTGGAATTAGGCTGTGGCCCATTACAACGAAGACAAAGCTCATCGTGACACTCTTACCTGGACTACTTTGCGGATGATTCTGTTGAAGAGGCCCATCAACTGACTGCTGGGCAGTTCGACCTCCTTTTCCAGCTGGTCCAGAGATTTGTGCTGTAGGCCAATCCCTAGAAAAAGTGCCTGAGGAAACAACACGTTCTTCAGTTACAGAGCACATATAAATACACGTTATCCTCCACACTCCCTGCATTTCACCAAATCCCTGCTCTACTCAAGTAATACAAGGCTTCTCTGGTACGAGCTGAAGCTTTGCTCAGATGCAGTGGAACACCCCTAAATTATTCTGTAGATGGCAGTGCCATTCCATACTTCGTACAGCCAAATCTCTTTCTCCTGAAGTACAGCTAAAGGTGGGAGAACACTACAAGCAGGAGAAATCAGGAAGAGCACTACAAAAGAAGCAAGTAGCTGAAGCAAAGTCTTTTTTTAAAGATGACAAGAAACAGGAAACTGTTCCAAATGTACACAGCAACAGAGGTGAAGCATGGCTTGTTCTCACAGTGATACATACCAACTGTGCAGCAGAGAGAGAGATATCACCCATCTGATTGAGGAAAAACATCCTGGCAAGGGTCGGTACCATATCCATGATGAGATGATAGTCCACCATGTTGCGAGAGTACATCTCCAACCTCTTCAGGTCATACGGGATGAAAACTGATTCTAATTCAGCACGGCTGATGGCTGATGGGTACAACAAAAAGACAACAACGTCAAGACTGTTCTTCACAGCTATCCAGGATCTCAGTATTTAACAATTTCCTTTTCACATCACTGAGTAAAGGCCAGCTGCTACACCTCATAGGTTCACTTGCCAACACACTTCAGAATTCAACACACCTGGTATAACACTGCTATTCAGACTGGCTTGCTTATTCAAAGTCTTTTTCAGACAGACATATGTCCCTATGAAAAACACTGCAACTGTCAAAACAGCGCAGCACACTCAGCGATGTCAGAGATTGGAAACAGTGAGGCCTGAGAAACACAGTTTGCCCAGTCTTTAACTATCTTACACTGGTTTTGCTGCTAACGAGCTCTGTTCCCTTGTAGCAGCAACCAAAACTTTCACCAAGACCGATACTAAAACCCCACAAAACACAGATTACCAAGCTCCCTCCAGAGAACTCCCCCCTATTATGCATACTGAGAAAACAGCAATTTGCTTCTAAGCCAGAAGTGACTGCGAGAACTGTCTCGTCTGGCCCCTGTTTTTATACTGCCTGTGTGTTTCCCCTGACACTGGCTGCACTGAGCCCAGTAACATTCAGTTGAACGAAAGCCTCTCTCTTAGAAAGACACCACACTCCAATTTCCAAATTGCTGATGACCACGTTCTTCCTCAGATCCTAAGCAAGCTGCTCTGCCTACTGACCCTGGCTATTCAAGGCTTCCCTTTTCATTCCGTGCTGGATTTGGCAGGTGTCAGTATCCATCCGTGTTTTGTTATGCGTTTAGCTGTTACAGTCAGGAGCCCTCTAATTCTGGGTTACTTAAATCTTCAATCAAAAAAGCAGGGGCGGGGGGGAACCACCAAAATGCCACCATTTCCAGTGGTGGCAGAAATGTCCTCTTAGCTTTTACTTAGAAATACAAGCGTTTTTCTGGATAACAGGAACAAAACACAGTCACTGACCAAGCGCAATCCACGGCACTCCACAAGAGACATCACATAAGGCATGTATTCGAGAGCTCCGATAAACATCCACATGCACTGCAACCTACCCGAACATTGCGAGCCAGGGTACTCACGTGGTTGTGGCTGCTGTTGGATATTTTTGTTCTGTAGAATATTCAGCGCCAATGAGGGAGAGAACTTGCTGAACTGGTAGGAAAGCAGAGAAAGGAACCGCCTCCTAAAATCTATAGGACAAGATGATAAAATGAACGACTCCTGTGGACCTCTACAATAAAGTTCCCAGAAGATTCTTCTAGTGTTAGCAAAATCAAAGGTACCTTTCCAGAAGGCGGTAAGCCAAGACTCCTGTTCATTGTCCTCTTCATTCAGCATCTTCAGCATGACGCACGAATGCTCACCAGTCAGGTCATTCTAATAAATGAGATACACTTCCCATCATTTCCCCACGAATCTTTTGCACTCTATGCCAAATTGAAGAAGGCAAAGGTCTTCTAAATCAACAACGCATGTATGAACTGCTGCTGATCACCACTACCTAATGTAAACCTATGAACTTCTAGAAGTTGGTAAATCCCAGCGCTGAGGGATTTTGGCTTCTTGAAGTAACCAGTAGTCACCAATACTGCAAATTCCAGGTACAGCTCAAGAGCCAGAAAAAAACCAAAAGAAAAATGCAGTGACACAGTAATTATGCTCCCCAGCAGTACTATAACTGCTAGTGCTATTTTTTTGTAAACACCTAGAAAAACAAGAGCAGCCAGTTCAAGGGCCAGTTGCATATTTTACCAATAACCACATTAATAACCCTCAACAGCTGCACCTTTCCTCTCATTTTTTAAGTGCAAACTACTACTTAGAAGACCACACACACAATCCTAAAACTTTACTCCTTTAGTTAACCATAGGCCCAAAGAACAAGAACCAACATAAAACAGACCTCAAATGTAGCCTCAGAAAACTTTCCTGCCCAAATCACATCTCTCAGAAGCTAATGGAAAGATGCCCAGTGATTTCAATAAGGCTGGATTTAATTCAGAAACAGCATGCTACTTACTGGTGTCTGCCTCAGATAAACTGGCACAAATCCAGCACGTTTCCAAAACCTGAGGAAAGAGAAAAGAGAAAACACACTGAGAATTATGGAGCCATTGATTCTACAATAATACTCGTGGTTAAATGCAAGCTATCTACCGAACAAGAACAGCTGCTGAAAAGTAAGCAAAGGTCTGTAAGACACCCCACCAACTAATGAAAACGAACACTGACACAGAGTAGTAACGGCAATCGAACTAACTGAGGTTCTGACTTAGGGGAGTGAAAAATGATGATTGTCATATCAAAAAATAAACAAACTTTCAAAGACTAAAAGACATGACAGAAGAGTTGTTGTATTTGCCATGCTTCCAGGACCTCCTTTAAAAACAGGCAAACGGGTTTTGACCAATAATGCCACAGACTCCAAAGGGACACCCTGGGGAGGGGCTGAGGATTTACAGTTTAATTCCAAGAGACTGCTCTTCTTCAGTGAATAATGACTTTCCCTGACAACTCCCAGGTTTCAAATCGTCACTCATAGCCCAGAGAGAATCCCGGACTGATCAGCAAAATCCTGCTGACATCCCTTTCCATCCTCCTGCTCCTTCTTGCACCTTAGCTGCGAAATGATCATACAATTCATTTTGCCCAGTAAAAGGAGGACTAGTATAAAAAGCCCTGCTGAGACCAAACATATGGCATCCCAGACAACAGAAAGAAGCCAGGCCCCAGAGCAACTGTTGCTGGCAACCTACCTCCACAGGCCACAGGACAACCACTCATCAGCTGCACGGGACATTGCAAATTTCAGCAGGAAGCCCTATATGCACACCCCAGCCTCTCCCTACCCCACGATTTGTCCTTTTATCTACGCCACCATAGCTAACAAATAATTTTAAAAGTAGTAGTCAAACACTTTATTCTCCCCCTCTGCCCTGAGAGGGATCGTTCAAATAAAGTAAGACATCTGAACCTTTTGCTTTATAATTTGCAAAGATTAAGACTATTTCACAACAACCATTCAGTTCTGATGCTCTCCCGCACAGCTAAACAATTCACCGTCACATTTTGGCGTGAACTCTGCACATTACCTCATGCGCTTGTACAGCATCCTAGGTCCTCTGTAAGTTGGGGTAGGCCCACATGGAACCAAGGTTTTAGGTGATAAATGACTGCTTTGCCTTTAGGCTAGCAACAGGAAGAATTCAGCATTATTTTGAAAGTGTCTCCCAAACTATGGATACACCACTTCCCACACTACGGCTAAGAAAGCCTCGGAAAGCTAGATACTTTACAGAACTTGATAATGTTTAAAAAGTTAGCACTTATTATAAAATTGTACACTTTCATATAAAACTGTGCTGTAAAGTAGAGGTAAAACGTAAGAAAAATTAATAAATTATTTACAGCTGCAGTGAGGCAGTTCCTCCACAGCAAGAAAAGCAAGAAGCAGCTGCAGTTGCTGGTGACAAGCATTTGTGGGAATGTCAGGGAACTAACAACCAGCTTTGAAGTCAGCAACAGCTCAAGCTTTTACAGGTCACAGGAAGTAGTATTTGACTTCTCCCCACTTATTACAGGCTGTTCTTACTTCTCTAGTCTGGAAAAACTGAGCAATTAAAGCTAGTTAACTGTTTAGAAGGGTCACAGAGACAATCAAGAAGGGAACGGCTTTGCCCTCAGAAGGAGTTTGTTGAAAAACTACCCTGAAGGATGCACTTCGGATCAGCCCTACTGTACATCAAGAAAAGGTCTTACAGGAGAAGTGGGCTTGGGGCTGTCCCAGTTTTAGAAACCAACTGAAACATGCAGAGATAAAGAGAATATTCAAGGGCTAAAATATCTGCATCTACACCTATACTTTATATTATTTATAGATAATATAATATGTATATTCTTACAATATATATAATTTTTATAGTTATATTTTTGCACTGGATGTAACTAGCAAATAGAATAATGTCTTACTTGAGTAATCTTGGTGTTAGGCCATAAGATACCCCTAGATAGTCTAGGTTTTCAGCTTCTCTCTCGCTCAGTTTGAGAAGTAAAGGAGGCAAGTCTTTCCGAGGAGTCACAACCTCTTCTAATAAACTAACAGTCTGCAAAAGAAAGAGGAACTGGGTTAGTAGCAATCCTCATGGAAATCTGCAAATTAAATCTCTAATTCTGTATAACAAATAAATAAGAGTATTTCCTCCTCACAAAATCATTGTTGAGACTTATAGTGAGAAATAAGCAGCTTAGCACAACAAAAAATACAAGAAAGGTGCTGAGCTCCATACCTCACTGCTTATGGTTGCAATTTCTTTTGGCTTTTGAATTGTTTTTTCTTCCAAACATGGGAATTTGCCTTCATAGTACATCTGCAGTAAAGTCAGAGCTCTGCTGCCATAGCCCATCTGTGAAGTAGGAACAACACACTATAAGCAAAGCGATGTATCTGTTTTTTAAGACAGGGCAACAACATTCTTCCCTTACGAACCCATTAGCAATCATCAGTGCAGAGATCTCTCCGTCACTGCAAAAACATATTTTCTTTGCTATGTAGCAGCTGCATGAAGGACACTACAGAACCTGGATGCCTGAAATCACAGTGACAGCCCAGCTTGTAGTTCGGGACTGTGTAACAATTCTTGGTGCTTAACTCTGGCACTCAGAAAATGCCAAACAGCAGCGTGAACGTTTAGTAATCTCACAATAAATCTCACTGGATCCTGACTGTATGCTGCTGCTTGGGATGCTGGCAGGCTACAATGCTGCCTGGTAACGACAGGAGCACTGGTTTGCTACCCACCCAGAGGAAAGCAATGCCCTCCAGCCTGCTGTGGCATCTGACCATTTCTGGGCGTCTGACTTCACTCTGTTACTAACGCCGTCTCAGTCCCCAGGCTTAAAATGCTGAAAACTGGAACAACTGCAATGTTTGCCCTGTTCTTGAACTCTGCCTGTACAGCCATTCTCATGGCACCACTGCTGACTACCCACAGTAACTGGGTTCCAAAATACTTTACCCCCTGATAATCCGGATGAACTGCAATACGAACAACACGCCCACCAGAGAGGCCCCCGAAGTCTGGATCTTGGAACTGCAGAAGAGACAAAAGTCAATTAAAAGAACACAGATGGGTACTCTGGAAATAAGAAATGGTGCTGAAATACATCTTGGGTGTGAGTACACAGCCAAAATCTTCACCTGCTCTGAAATGGTCCAGGGAATAAGATCACCAGAAGCTTTCTTTCCCCTAGAAAGGCTGTTCATGATAGACTGGCGAGAGATCTCTCCCTCCATGCACACCTGCCAGAAAAGGTAAAAGACCATTAATGGAGAAAAAGCGCTTTCTCCTACAGCCACTCCACTGCAGCAGAATCAAAATTTATACTCAGTTGCTGAGTCTATTACTCAGTTTTGAAATTTCATGCGATTCCTGCCCTGCAACATGATGAGCAAAAAGGTATCTGCCAACACACAGGCTCTGCCCCTAAAAGCCATCTCATGAAGCACACCAGCAGGCCAGCCTGGTGCATCCAACGCAGCAGGCGTTACCCTGTGGTGCAACAGAAGCCTGAAGAGATTCAAGCATAGAAAATGCTCTATGCATTTGCTGTAGTCCAGCAACAGCAAACAGAAAAGCTTGTCCCACCAACATTTCTCTTGCAAATGTCATATATTTTTCATGTAAATGGGGCTTTTTCTTTTAAGAAGTATTTAACTACCTGCATCGAACACAGATAAGTAAAAGTCTGTGTTCTTAAGGAAGTAAGCACATAGTCAGACATCCAACAGTCAAGGGCTGAAATATTTCTACATCTCTAAGCATGAACATCTGAGGAGTTTGTATTTTTGCAGTTCTACCGCAAATCAAAGGAACGCTAGAAACATGGGATAAGCAGAGTGAACAGTGAACCAACTCTCCCTGCAGGAAGTTGAAATGGGAGGACAAAGCCATCTCTTGAAGCAGTAGTTCAGCTCCTCAAAGGCTAATTAGCACAAACACATTGTGGAGACTGGGAGGTCTATGTGCAAGGATCAGCATCACAATGTACTTCTACAGCAATTAGTGTGAACGAAAGAAAGTGGGGGGAAAAAACCGGCCTCAATACGCTGTTGTAGCACACACAAAAACACAGCCCTAAGCTGCCACCTACTCCTACATAGTACACTGACAGTATGCTGTCTCACAGTGGTGTACTGTTTCATTACGGAACAGGTCACAGATACGTGCTGCTCTCTTACCTGGACAACAGCAAGTACTTCTGGTAATGAATTCTGGGTAGGTGGAACAGGTGGCAAAAGGCAAAAAAGATGATGGGCTGGTGCATCAGATAGCATCTGGAGGTCATTGGGTGAGTTCTGGAGGGTAAAGACGTATCAGAAAGTTGAAGAATTATTCCAGAAGAAGAGCGTCAAAGTCCAGTGTAATGTTAGTAGCTGACTGCTAAACAATTCCCCATTTTCTGAATTTAAGGCGATTAAGAAACTCGGAACTAGCACGATACTGATGGATGAAGAAGCTCATAGGCAAGTTCACGGCTGTTATACTACCAGACAGCATCTGTTTTTCTCAGGGGAAACCTCTCGCTCTCATGTATGGAACAAATTTTCCTTTTTTTTATAGCTACTTACCTCTTAATCTACTAAACCTTAAACAATTTTTTTTGAAGCAACAGATTTTTAGTACTTACAGACTTCACCACTCACATTTACTCGTTACCTATGGTCTTGAAACCTTAGAATAAATCATTATTCTTTTCAGCAGTACAATGGCGCTACTCTTTAGGTTAATTTGACGCTACTAGAATACAGCAGAGAACTGCAAAAGAGGTTCATCACTGATACTATTCTGACAAGTTTGTAGGCTGATCTAGAATTTAGTCTCCAGAATTTCTCAAGACAAAATATTCCAGGTATCTGTAAATCCAGTGTATTCAGCCAAGACAAAGGCAGAGATCTTCTCAGAGAAGGAAGAATACAAATCTGTATACAGCAAGCAGCAAGCAAAGCCGTTCAGAAAAGCTCAATTAGGTCAATTCAGTTACACTGTCTTAACAAGCACTGCTCCCTCCACAAAATCCTAGCTGAAATTTTGATAGAGATAGCACAAGCTTTACCTTGTAGTGTGAAGCCACATAAAGGGCCATCAGTCTCTGCAGAAAAACTTCCGATGCTCTGTGGTAACAAAAAAGTGTGTCTCTATTTACGTAGTATCTAAACAGAGGGGTTAAGGAAACAACCTCCTTGGAAACAAGTTAAAAAGCTCCTTGCTGGAGTAGCAGTAATGTTTTTCAATACAGCCTCAGGCTACATCCTGGCTTGTGATCTTAAGGCTCTACAGCTCTATCTATGAATGCCTTTGGGCAGTGTTCGTAGCCTTCACACCCTTAGTCTGTAAAGCTAAACCCTTCCTAACTTCTGCTAACACCTCCCTTTATTCAACCCTTCCTTAGGATTGTCTCTGCAATAAAACTGGAGTTTGGTAACGTCCTGGTAACACACACCACCAGCCTCACACGGCAGCGGTAAGAGCCAACTCCAGATCATGTGCTGAGGTTATCATGCCAGCTGGAGAGCCCACTATCAATCAGCCTGGAAAAGCCTCCTTCACCTGAAAGCACTCTATTTTGATCAGAGCACAACATTTGAGTAAGGATACAGGTCACAAGTCTCAGGCAGCGGGCAGCCGGAGATAATTCTGGTGATGCTGAGACAGTCCAAACACAGCAGATCATTTAGCCACTTTTCAACTGGGTCACCAGGGGCGTATCTGATTGACTCATGGAGGGACACTTCATGCAACGTACGAGCTGCAAACAGATTACAGACAAGAACATCTAGTGTTGGAAGTTACAGCTAGCAAAGAATCCAACAGGATCAGTGTCCTTTGAAGGGCTCCCAGATCAGAAAATCATTACTCGCATAGCTTTCTTCCATTAAAAGCCTTTACATCTGAAAATCACGAGGAAAAACCAGTGGATCTGCCCATACCTCTACCTTCCCACAGCTACAAAGCACTTGGGCGCATGGGACACCCACAGGGCTCGCCAGCCAGCAGCGCTGGAGATCATGGTTACACACCACAGTCCAGAATGCAATGGAGTACCTGAGGCGAGTTTAGCTGTAGCTGTAGATTTGTTCTCTGCTGTCATGGTGACTTGGGTTTGTGCACTCTGTTGACGGAGCTGCTGAATGAGCTTCAGAGATAGCGATCGGCCTGTACCCTCATACCTGAAAAGCAGAAGACAGGAGTCTGAAGCAAATAACCGAACAGCAATCCTGAGCCATGGGGAGGCTCCAGCACAGAACCAGGCTGCTGTCCAGAGCTAAGTGCCATTCTGAGGCCTGTGAGGGCCCCACCCCTCTGTGAGCATCGCTGCCTTTTGATGCTCTTGTGCATGTAGGACAGGGCAGCCCACCCTGCCACTTTCTTAATCTCGCCATATTGGCAGGAAAATGTCATTCTCCCTCTCTCCTAACAGACTGCAGAACCCTGTTTACATGTTCGCTGCTTGCAGCAGAACAGAAGAGGTGCAAGTCAAACGCTTAATGAATCCACAGTGGAACCAAAGGAAAGCTGCAAGTTCAAGTACAGACTCCTGTTTATTTTAAGGAGCAGTTCCACGACAGATCAAGAATTAGCATGACATGATATAATAGTGTGTAATAAAAAAGGTACTGTAGATAAGAAACAGTCCACTGGCACTTGCACAACTGCTTTCCCAGGCAGACAGTTGCTGCTCAAGCCTTACCCGTTGATCGTAGAAGCCATGAAAACAAGATAAGGACCTAGCAGGTTTTTCACCAGGGGTAGAGGAATGGCAGCAGCTTCATCAATCACAACAAGTTCAGCTTGACCCAGTTTCACAGAATCAGCAGGGTGTATGTACTGCAAGGAACGAGAGGACACCGTCATCGTCAACAACAGCTTGTCTGGGAAATAGGGAAATGTCAGAGCTGCCAAAGCTGGAGCCACGAAAAGCTGTTTGTTGTCCCTGTTCTCCACCACCATCAAGCCACAGACTGAGACACGAAAACAAACAGTCAAGAGAGGGTTTACCTTACCCTAACAAGCACTGGGTCACACATCTTGTTTTGCACATTTCCACACAAATTTATCTGCAGAGCTCATGAAAATAAAGGAAATCTAATCACTAGAAACATATGCTCTTCCATCACTGTTTCTTTCACTTTCCTTTGCTTTTGTTTCAAGAGGAAACTCACAAGCAATTACCAAGGGAACTTTGTAATGTACAAGTTACTCACAGAAAGAAGGAAGATATTTTGTGAAAGTTACCCACCAGAAAAAAAAGGCTGCCTTAAAGCAAAATCCATCAGGACAGTTACACATCTCATAACATGCTTAAAATCAACACAAGGACAGCATCAGTAAAGCCACCAGTTAGGAACAAAATGTAGGAAGGCGAGAGTGTGGAAGCGGCCAGTTACCTGAATGGTCTGCCTGTGCTCCTTGAACACATTCACTCTGACAACAGCCTTGTTAAACTCTGGATTTAAAGACTGAACAATCTCATAGTCCAGATGTTCCTGAAAGAAAACATTGTTAAACAATGTGGACAAGCCAAGATCTAAGAAAAATATAATTTCCCATTATCATCAAAATAAGCTTGCTAAGAGTACTTTGTTATTCAGACTCTCGTTAAAAGCTTATAACCAAAGCTTCAGAGGCCTGAGAACTGAGAAATTATTTACTTCTGTTAAAAACTGTTTCACAAAGAATGTGATTTACCCAATTTAAAAACAGAGATGGAAACATAACTGTACTACGATTCATTTTTGCAGAACATTACTAAAAAGGCTGGTAGCTAATATATGTAAACAAAAATCACAGATGAGATGCAAAACCCCTCCTAAACAGGAACGCTGTGAAAGTACCGTAAAATAGTCTGCTCATCTTACCTCATAGTGCAGTGCATCAAAGCCTTTAAATATGAACTCAAAGAGAGTGTGAAGGTTATCAGGGCTTGGAGATGTGACAAAGATATTGGAGTAACTGCACAGAAAAATAAAACAACAGTTTAACTCTTTTTCTAACAAATTTTACATATACCAATCAAGTAGAATGTTTTCCTTTACATGAGGGATTGATTTTACCTAATAACCAAAATGCAGCAGATTCATTTAGACACTTTTGTCAATTTATGTGTGATTATTTTCATTTTTAAAAATGGAAGTTTTCGTATTACTATAAAATAGAAAAAAATTGAACATCAGTGTACACTGCAATGAAAAGATACAAGAAGAATAAAAAGGAGGGATGTAGGACTGGAAGTTACAAATATATTCAGATCTTGTCTTGTCTTTTTTTTTTTATCTCAGCGATGCAAATAAAGCCTGGGAGACTGGGGGGTGGGGGGGTGGGATCACTGACCCAAAAGCTACTGCTCCAGCAATAGCCAGTCCCAAAGCAGCAGATTTACCACGTCCCCTGGCTGCTGTTAGTGCCACAGTGCTCCGCAGCGTCTTCTCAGAAATGGCTTCAATAAATTTTAGAACTGCTTTTGCCTGATGAACAGAAAAAAAAGGAAAACAAAAATCAGCTGTGTTTAAATTCCTTGTGGCACTACTTACACTTACCACCAGTACATGTCTTCTTTCCTAGAACAGGAAGAAGGAAGACAAGATGGGAGGGCTGAACACTAAAACCCAGACAAATAACGTGCAAGAAGTGGTAATCTTGACCCCACTGAGTTCTTCAAATTATTCAGGTCAAAACACAGATGAACAATCAGTACAGCAATTCTCATTTACTACCTCCATGCCACTGAGCACGTGGTATATTCAGCAAGACGTGAAGAGGCACACTGCTCTCAGAGAAGGAAGGCAAACATCGCCAGGCAGTGAGAAGACACACTCTAAATGGGCTTAAGCAGTGCCCAGCTCTGGGAGCCATCAGGCTGAACTGCAGCTTCTCAGTGGATGCTCCGAAACAGGAAAGATAACTGCAACAGGGCCTTCATTTGCACTAGTCAGCGGTTCTCAAATTGGAGTAAAAAACGTGTAAGGGAGGCAGGAATATAGACATATTAAAACATGATACAGATTTTCAACTTCTGTTCAGCACTAAATGGAACAGAAACTCCAGGTTAAGTTTCCTGCTTATTTCAAACCCTGAGAGCTCATCATCTTTTAAAATGGGGACTTCTCCAGATCAGCTTCCTGTCTCCATTCCAGTCCCTCCACTAATTCTCAACGTCCTGAAGAGAATCAGGACTGTCGCTGAGTTACCATGTCCAACCAATTTCTCAAGGAAACTCTCTACGACCACACCCATCACTGTGCACGCTCAGATTTGATTACATGCAAGATGAGACACAAACACCAGTACCTAAGGTCACCCGTCCAGCACAGAGTATCTCAAATCCACACCAACCTGATCCAGAGTTTTACAGCCATCCACCAGAACTCCTACAGGCTGTGTATCCTGCAAGTTCTCCTTCAGTTCTTTCAGCTCCAGGTCCTGCGGCCGGAGGCTATCTTCCTACAAGCACAGGATTTACCACAACAGGATTAGTAAAGGCACAACTATCCCTCTGTAATGTCTTCTGATGTCTTGCATCAGGCAGAGAAGATAGCTGAAAGGAAATGTTACCAAACTTTGAATATGCTCCCCAGAAAAATTTAAATGGACAGACAGATATTTAACACTTCAGTTTTAATGCACCTTCAGGAGAAGGGTTACACAAGAGGTAGGTATCCTGCCTTCCCCAAGCACGGAAGAAAAAAGGAAAGAATTTTTCAGCACTTGGTAACTGGAGAATTGCATTGCTAGGAAGAAGACCATGGACAAATTTTCTGAAGAATTTAATTCATTTTTCAGTCTTCAGGCTGTACCAAAATGCTATGATCTTTGTTAAACTGTCATATGAGGTGTACATATTGCCATGCAGGGGGAAAAACTACTACAGCAGCAATAGATCAATTTTCAATGTCAAGATTTTCAAAGGCAAACAATAAACTTGGGACACAAAAGCAATAATTTTAAATGAGAATTAATTCTGATTTTCCTTATAGCCCCTTAAAATTCCAAAGGCACCAGTCTACCCATCCAACAGATAAGCATTTGTACTGCTGTCGATATTGTTATAATGCTAATAGGGGGGTTATTTTGTTTTGTTCTTTTGAAAATCCATGCTCTGTTAAAATGTTTTACCATCTCTGACAGAACCTCTACTGGTATTTCTTAGGCCACACTAAACAGTTCAAAAGCTTAGCGATTTCTATTTAAAACTGGTTCCATTTCACTTTAGTCTGCAGCCAAAAGTGATAAAAGGATACCTTTTTAACAGTGCAAGCTTTATGCCTGGCTTATATTCAGTGAATGTTCCTGAGATGTGGCATGCGTAACTCAGAAACTGAAACAAGTACCACAGCTTCTAGGTGTCACGTGTCTCCTGAGCTCGTAACACACTTCTTTCCAAAGTGTTTTCCCACCCTCTAACCTTTGAAAGGTCTTTTTATTTGTCTTGTCCCAACTGTTCATTAGCTTGAAGTCTCTCTATGAACTTCTGAAACAGCAACCACAGCAATTAAGCGCCACCTCGCTAAGCTAAACAGCAATACAGCAAAATCAATAAATACAGGCAAGCAGCACCAACAAAAACTGCGACAGAAAAAACCCAAGGAGGAAAGAAAAGACAGCTTTCCGTGCTTCATCCATACCAGGTATAGTTTTTGCAGAACACTCTACTCCCTCTCTGCAAGACTGTATCTGATATAAATCAGGGTGAAAGGAAAGCTTTTTTACATCTTTAAACACACCGTGGTCAACTCAGACCAACTTCACCCAAGGAAAAACAGCTGACGTTGCTCACTGACCTGCGACTGTGGTGGAACGGGTGTGATGTTTGCAACGTGACTGGAGATGGGCAAGATATTCAGCTGGTCATCAATTACGATGCAATTCTTGCACGAGGCCAGAGACAGAATGAACCTGAGCAGTCAAGTAAAGGCAACTCAGTAAAAGCACTAGCAACACAACAGCACTTTTGTAGTTAATTTAAACTCTTTTCTAAACCCAGATATAGTATTTACAGCTACTTACAGCCGAGCTACAACAAGTTCACCCAACTGGCAGTATGCCTCTTACCATAAAATAAGGATCATTTACACAAAACAGATATCTGCTCACCAGGATGTCCCCAAAGAGGAATGCTAACTAAAGATGATCTAACATGAGAGCATTTAAGTGGGATGTAGCTGCATAAAAGTCTGAGATGTGAGTCCACAGCAATCGTGACAAGTGCTGACCCCCAAAGACGGCAGTCAGTGCTGGCTTATTCGTCCTTCTAATTTCTGACCTCACATAACCACCTGCATACTGAAGACCAAAATTTGCAATTTTCCTAGGGCTAGGGCTCACTCACTCAATAAGAGCTCCTTATTTTATACAACAAAAGCAGAGAAAACACCTTTACAAGACACTTCTAAAACCACAGAGAATACTCCACACTAAGCAGTTCTATGTTTTACAGCAGTGCAAGAAGTATCTGAACTTTGGTGCATCTGGAGCAATATTTCTACACAGTGTTTCAAGCAAGGGACTTGGAACACTTTACAAATGTGGGCCTTGTAACATCCCTTGCAACACATGGCAACATATTGTATTCAATTCCTCCAACAACAAACTGCACTCATTTCCAGAGCAGCACATGAAAACTTCACTGGAGCAGCTTCACAAGAAGCCTATTCCAGTGCAAACCCCTAAGATGCTTTCCCAATACGAACAAATGATGTTCTAGACACTTTTTTCAGGCACATAGCCCAGAACCTTCACACTCTTCATAACTTACCTCTCATTAAACCGCCCTATCACGTCCTGGTGTGCCTCTGTTCTATACCGTGAGTGTACATCCTGAAACAGAAAGAAATAGTCAATGTGGAGAAGGAACAGCAGTAACAGCAATGTTTACAAGATCGTCACTCATGGGACAATCCAACTTCTTTTCCACTCTGGTGGATTACAGTCTCCCTTACCATCAACACCACACCACATCCCAGAGAGGATTCTGGGATTTTGTTTGTCGTGAAGCATCCACATTTTCCAAATACTTGTTAAAAATGTACTTTTCCCACCAATACTTTTCACAATGGTCTTACCTATTCTTGCCTGACTTAAAGGTCAGCTCTGCCAGGTACAGAACACTCCAAACACCTGAGGGATGCTAAGAAAAAATAGCCTATTGCTTTAATTTACCTACTGGCATTATTACTAATAGAAATAGTTCCTGCTCTAGGTGTAAGTATACTTAGTGTGAATGGTTTATAGCCAGAAACATAGAGTAGTTGTGGAGCTGATCTCACCTAGCAACAGGTCGCAAAAAACTCAAAAGGCTTATTTTTTACTTAAATTTTCTGTTGCATGAGCAGATAGCATAAATACTTTCCAAAACTGTCGTGAAACAAAAGAACGCAGTTACATTTGTCAGTGACAGGTGTTTCTTCCTTCTAACCTAGCAGCATTTCCAGGCACGCCGGCTGGCAGCGCTGCCTAAGCATAAGAGCTATCCAACCATAGATGAATGAAGGAGCAGGAAAGATGACGGAAGGAAGATCACAGCCCATAATAAAAGCAAAAAATAACCACTTAGCATCACCACGACGTACCAGCTTACATGAAACAGACACGCTATGTTGAACGTACCATGGTCATTGTATAGAGCTGCTTCAGTGAGTTCATAGTTCTCAGGAGAATCACCACAATTCCACCCCCTTCTACTGTTTCAACAGTTCTAGCTAGCAGGTTTGGAGTCAAGGCTTCAAAATCCTAGGAAATAAACAAAACTTCCAAGTTGCCTAGAGTTCACCAGCATAACTAGCATCTACTAAAAGGAGCAGAAGATCTAAAAATGTTGTTTCTCAAAGCTGAATTCACACTTAACATTTGCATTAACAAACATCCCATTAAAAATCTACCAGCAAGGCTATCTCCTCCTCACAAAACTTGTAGAAGACACATAAGGCCATCATAACTGAAATAACAGAAGCAATAAATACTGTTCCTGCAGCATTTAAACTGAAAGCAATTGATACAAGTGCAATATCCTCTTTAAGTCCAAAGTTTAACTCCTTACCTGAAGTACACACATGCCGAAAGTGTTACCAAGAATCTTATGCGTTTCATTATAATAGCAGTAGCGAATGTTTGTGGCTGCTATAAATAACTCAAAAGGATCATCGTCCTTTATGCTTAGAGTTCCACTTTTAATCTTTTTCTGTAGTTGTCTCATCCTCTTCTTCCGGTGGCTGCAAAACAAAATCATACAGAGGTTTTCCTGGAAAAAGGTTTGAGAAAAGTGCACTCAGGCCTACAGTCAAGTCTAATTGGAAGCCAGAGCGCAGCCTCCAAGGAAAAAAAATCCTGGATCACGTTTGCTGCTTCCACAATATGCTCCCATGTGCCTTCAGCCCAAAGTGGTGGATATCACACAGAGCCAGACGGTGTTGCAAAAAACCGCTTGGCTGAAATCCTGCAGCTTCAGGTAACACTTCCTTCCTGACTTTGCGTGCAGACTGTCAGTACACACGCAAATCTGAGAATTAAAATTTTGAACGCTTTTTCAAAATGAAGCCATTCTATTGCCTAAACTGCATTCACTCCTAAATATTACTGAGGCTAAAAAGCTAAGAAATTAAAGTTTTGGCCTTTTGAGGTTAAAAAGGTGAGGGAGAGATTGGCCCAGGACAACGAAGTTAGCATTAGAGCTACAGAAAGAAACCAGAAGTACCTAGTGCTGGTGTCAACTGTACTACAGAAGCCAGCTTTTAGTTCTGGAAGACCAAACTTCCTGTAGCTCCTCCAAGAACTAATCTAGATTCTCCTCACAACCGAATCACGCAACCTATGCTCAGCATACCAGTCACGGAGCTTTTGCTTCACACAGAGCAGCGACCGCAGCATGAGACACAAGAGGTACCTTACCTGCTAAAGCCCAGCTCCTTTTTGTAACACCACAGGACAGAGGGCCTGGCCTTTACAGTTGCTTTAGACAACATGTGATGAAGTATAACCACCTGCCAAAACACGGAAACGTTTGTGAACAACTGTGCTCACAAGCTAACACCGAAGGGCAAAATACTTCTTTATACTTGATTTTACAGCTATGTTTTCTACCGAGCAACCCTGTGCAAAACAGAAGGATCCCTTGACATGCTGTGGAGGTTACATCCCTTATTACACAGATCTGTGCCTTCTCCAGGGCTGCGTGACACTGAAGACACTGAATTACACCTACCACTTCCTCTGCACTCTCCTTTGCTACCAACTGCACAAACAGCAGGCGATTATTCCAGGCTAAATACAGTTACTAGCATTTGTCTCTTAGCGTAGATTTTGCACAACATATTTTTGACTTCTTCCACAATTTAACAAGATTTCATTTTGAATTTTAATCCTCTAGCGGGTTTGGCAACCCACCTCACTGCTATGCAGCCTGCGCTCCTAGCAAGCACGCTTGCTGCTTTGGAATCCAGCTCATCAGTGAGAATACTGAATGCAGCCAGACTCGGGACACGCCCCACCAGAACTCATCTGTCCACCATCGCAATAAATTAACGACAACTTTCTTGTGCGGCCACCTGATCAACTCATTATTTCGCACGGTTTTTTATAACTAGTTTATGTCACTTTCCCCACGAATTGGAGCTAACGGAATTGACTTATCCTAAAATGTTATGGTTTTGCCGTGCACTCCTTCCTCTCTCCACTCAAAACCCACAAGCCTAGATTCTCTGAAGAGAAATGAGTTCAGTGGCTAATTTTTTCCATACAATGTCACCAGGCAGGCCCAGTCCAGGGTCCGGTGTGGTGACCTCTGCAAGATGGCTCAGTACCTAAAACATGGCTCAAGCGCAAAACCGTAACATTTTACAGCAGAACCGAGACAGGGAAGACGCTCCTGCCAGCCAGAAAAATATCTTTCGCCTCAGCTTAAAAAAAAAATTCCAGTGTGACTGTACTCGGTTTTATTTGGCGTTGAAGGGGATGCTGAAGGACGAAGCCTCCCGTACTGTTTCCACAGGCCCTCGCTGGTTACCTCACGCACGCCGAGGCACGCCATTGCCCCCCCGTCACCCTGCGCGGGTTTTAACCCTTGGAAACAAGCCGGCACCGGGGGATTACAGACCGCCCGTTCCTCAGAGGCTCGGCCCAGCGCCACCCCCCTCCCCCTCGCAGGCAGGGCGAGCCCCGCTGCCCGCCCGGAGGGGGTTACCTGGTCCTTGCCGCGGTCGCCGACCACCACGAAGAGGCTCCGCTGCCGCTCCGCCACCCCGTTCTCGATCAGCACCCGAAGGCGGTTGTCCACTTTCCGGCGCTGCATGGCTGCGGGGCGCTCGGACCCTTCTCCCCGCTGCCGCCGCGGCGAGAGCCGCTCCCCCCCCGCCCTCAAGCCGTCCCCTCAGGCGGCAGCGGCGGCGGCCCCGCCAGCTCGCGACACACCACGTGGGAGGGGAGCCGCGCGGCCCGGGGCGCGCGCGCCGCGCAGCGCGGCAGGACCCCGAGGGTGCCCGCGTCGTTCGCCTGCGCGACGCACACACGTGTATATACACACATCTATACACACACACACACACACGCATATATATTTTTAAAAAGCATCAGGAGTTAAGCTAGTTTTCCACAGGAGAAAGTCGCAGTGGCGTGGAGGAAACACGCGTGGACTGTTAATTGGCTAAGGCCTCGCGGGAGGGGGCTCGCTCCCCAGCGAGCAGGGCCGCAGACGCTTCCAGAAGGGAAGGGAAGCGTCAAATGGGGGCGGGAGGCTGCGCTGGGAGGGGGCTTGCACCCCTCCGTGGGGTGCAGCCACGCTCTGGGCCTGCCCAACCCGAAACCCAGCCAGAGCACACGGGCCGGCAGCACTGAGGACACGGCTTGGAAGGGATTTATCCCAGCAACAACAAAGTAATCACTTAAAGAACAAGGACAGGAGTTGTGGAAGCTACATGATGGTGTCCCCAACACCTACGCCACAAACCAAGCCAGCACCAGCCTGCAGCAACAGGCCAGGCCCGTGGCAGGGCCAGGGCCTCCCATCTCTCTTCTGGCAGTTTACTTGGGGGTAGAAGGGGATAAACCAAACTTTCATCGCAGTGGCAATGCTGATTTTGTGTTTTGAAATCCTTTCTTCTAAATAAATCTCGCTTGCAAAGCCCAGTCCTGCTGGAGGAAGCCCCGTCTCCCTGATGATTTTTATAAAGCTGCTCCGTTTCCCCCCGTTCTACATTAGCGATGCCCTCTGTGCGGCGAGGCGTCCTTTGGTACTGCCAAGGGGGTGAGGGGGGAAAAGGGCGTTCGGATACACAGTATTGCCACGGAAACAAGACTACAGAAAGCAACCAGAGCACAAACAGAAAAACAACAGATCTTTAAGGTACGTTATTACGCGATACTACATTATAAAGTCCCAAGAGATGTCAGTAACCTCGCTTCTCAATAAAACCAGGTAGCTTGTAAGATTTAAGCTCCGCTGTTTAATAAAACCACAGCTCTGCAAAGTTTTCTGTACAAAATCCCAAGCTGCACAACTGTGGAGCTGCAATAGGAAAACAATTTATCAATCTGACTTGGTTTATATTCTAGGAAGTCTTCAGAAATACTGAATTTATTCTCAAACTGACAGCAAAACTATTCCTAACAACCTAAAATCTGTACCATAAACCTTCCAATACCAGTTGAGCCAAGCTATTTGCATAGATATATTTATTCTTAGCTTTGAATACTGCCAAAAAAGAAGTTCTGAACTTAAACATTCCAACAATGAAGTATTTAAAACCAGGTAACATCGTAGGAAAAATGTGTTTAATACCACTGGATGTATTTTGGGATAAAATAGTTTTAAAATATAGCAAAAATATGATAAAACTATTGAATTAATCATCATTGACGCTGTAGAACAGTGTATGTTGAGGAGGTGAACCCAGGTAAACCCAGTTACTGAGACAAAACCACCAACACAACAGAAGGGTAGCAAGACAATCCCTTAGGGTATGAAATATGTGCTTAGAAGGGAAGGACATAAAACATTTAAATAGATTTATTTTTCAAGTGTTTACATAAGCCATGGACCAATTTGTTTTAAACGCTGAGTTAAAGAACTGCAAAGACATATATACAGGATTGTTTAAGGCCATCAGAAAATTTAAATCTGAAAATCAACTAAAATGTAATTCCGAAGACTTTTTTTTTTTTTATGGTAGATGCATTACTAAAATTTATTCTAAAATTGAATCGTTTCAAAAAAAGAAATACATTTTCATTTAATAAAAGTCTAATGAATAATTACTAAAATTTACCTTGATACCAGACTTTCAGTTGTACTCTTGACTAAGCATTTGAGCATTTTATAGAAAGCAGAAATTGGCCACCATAGCTGGAACTGAGCTCGTTACTCCCATCTGATTATTTTATGAACATTAAAAAGTGGAGGGGGAAACAATCAGCTTTTAAAATTAATGGGTTAATAACTGCAGCAAGAGCTCACACAGATAAACTGAACTCAGAACAAAATGTCAAGTTAAGCTGAAGTTTTCCTAACGCAGTTCTCTTAGGCACCGCTCAAACTGGCTTCAGGATGTGGATTTTGGAAAACGCATTTCTTTCCCTCCATTAAGGCTAGATGTACAGAGCCACAAATAATTTTAATTGCGTTGTATTCAAAAAGCCTAAGAAAGTGGTTAATAGAATAGCACCTCTTCCCTTAGATAAAGTTTAGAAAATTACTTTCTCATCAAGAGACTCTTCCATACCACACCAAAAAAACCCACAAACAACAACACACAAAAAACCAAACCAAAACCAAACGTTCAGTATCTGAATTGAGGCAGAAATCCAAGATGCTGCTTTGAAGTTTCCATAGAAGCATGAGGGTCAGGGGCTTGCCTTCACATAGCGGAAGAGACATTAAGTTTCTTTAACAGCCTAGTACAGTGCAGATGTTTTCTTTCCCTTTAATATTAGATGATTTGAATGCAACATCAAATCCTAAGCAGCCAGGTGCAGCGGTTCTCAGAAGCACAGAACCTTTCCTCTTGGAAAATGTCCTGACTGGGATGAAAAAGCAAGCAGGATTTGCAAAGTAGGAAGTTCGAAGAACCTTCCCCATCTCCCTCCCTCTGGAAAAACAAATTGGCCAAACAGGAACACATCATAGTTTAAGCGATTACCCTTATTCATCTATCAGGTACGCTAATCTGACATTAAATAAGGGTATTTTCCCAAGTTCACGTCAAAGTTCCTTCTGTTAAACTCTGCCACTGACTAGAAGACACCCAAGATTAGCGTGAAACCAAACACTCAGATGCTGCTGTTGTGATGGAACAGTCAAAGAAATTAACAGATTTTGTCATTTCAAGAAAATGCTTGAGTTTCCAGTGAAGTTCCAGGCAATAATCAGAACTATATTTAAGCCCAGATTTAAATAAGGAAATAATCTTGTAAATTCAAAAGGAACATTTTATTTTGCAGGACCATTTCCTGCTTGCTCTTCAGATGAGGCACTGAATTTTCAGTTAATCGGTGAAGAACACCTACCCACACCATCTGTAGAACTTCACTGGTGCCAGCTGCAGCAATTAAAAACCTTTCTGGTCCCACCCATACTCAGTACAGATGGACCACTGTAAAAACAGGTGTGTACATCTGAAAGACTAAAACATCCACTCTTACTTCAGTCACAAACCTCAACTCCAGCTGTGAAGTTGTATCTTCAAGTACCTCTTTCAGTACATACACTTTAGAACAGTTTCGCATGAGCAAGAGGGATGGTCTTCATCGTGCAAGATGTGACCGGCAGCCTCATTAATAGGGCTGGTTAATGAGCAAGTTTCTCGTGTCCCTCTGTATCCACAAAACTGAAGAATACAGCGCAACTTTGAGCCCAAATACTCGTAGCTTGGATGTGCATTTGTAATGAATGGTTCTTGCAAAGAAGAGGTAAGGAAAGTCAACTACTTGGCTTAGGCAAAAAAAGAATAGGAATACCAAGATTTTTCTCACCAATTAGTTTTGTATCTTATTCTGCTGGACCACAAAGGTTTTTGCCCTATCTGCTTTCCATCATATGAAGTTTAACCACTTCTTCATTATCATTTATCATCTTTTCAATATTTGTCTAGAGTTGAAGCCTTTTCAGTAGTTTTGCTTTCTCTAAGGAGTTACTCAAAATGCCATTTGCGGGAAAGAAGGAAGCTCGACCCATTCTCCAAAGACACATACGAAGGTAACCTGTAACCAATCAAAGAATCTGCCTATCTAACAAATCAGGTCAGCAGGACATCTTGAGAAGACACATTTTTAATGTCACAAAGTTCTCAGAGTTATGAAGTCCCAGCAGAGTACATCAACTGGGTATTAACAAGACATCAACATTACTCTTCCAACTACTCTGGGTGATGTTACGCTTTAGAGATTGCCACGCACAGAAGACAGTCTCTTGGAAAGACAATAAGGCTTAAGTGAAGTCTAGAATTCCCTCCGCAGCCAAAACTGAAAGTGGTATTGGTGAACTGTTCTTAAAAAGACAGCCTGTATAGAGGGAGAACATGGAAGTAAAATGTAGAACAACACTGACCTTGAGTATGAGACAATAGCTCATGATTTCTGAGTTAAATATTAAGTTGCAGGATGTATAGGAAGGATCCAGGTTTCCCAGACACAGTAACATTAGGTAGAAACATCTGGAAACTTGAGTGATTTATAAATTTACTCAGGAATCCTTGTATTACAGCCAAGTGGAAGTAGGACGCTGAAGCTAGACATTTGTTCTCAAACACACACCACCGTATATTATCACAGCCTAGCAATATTTGATAATGAAGCCCCTGCCAAAATAAAAATCTGAATCCCCTCACAGCAGCTGTACATGCAAGAAGGCAGTCGTAACAGTCTGTTAGGCTCCCAGAAGAGTGATTCACAGAAGAATCAAGTAAAACCACCAAGGAGTGCAACCGGTGTGTCTCTGTACAGAGAGGCTCAGAAGTAGGACTTTGTTATGCTCCCTCGCGCTTTCCAAGCACAGGCATCAGGCCTGAGTTACCCTAAAGCTGCACCTAACGAGAATAATTGCAGCTCGCCCCCGGCATCCAGAAAGGGCTCTGCAACAGAACCAGTGCAGAACTACCATCGTTTTGCCTCAGTAAGAGCACTTCTCATAACGGTCCTTGCTCAAAACATGACCTTTTCCAAAAGGCGTATCTAGGAGTGCTTGTGATCTGGATGTAACTCAGATCTAGAGCTTAAGTTGTTACGGAATGAAGATACTTAAAAGATCCCCTGAACATGCCAGAAAACCAGTTAGTGGATCTATGTGCCATACTGTGACTCAAGCCAAATTTCCAGTATACTGTTTATTAGACACACGTATTGAGATTAAAGGAGTCAGTGCGAATTCCAAGATTAAACGCATCTTACGTACTTGTTTGATGGTTGTTATTATTATAACACGTCTCCCTCTATCAGCAAACAACAGAGCAGCTAAAGACCATTTTGATACATGAAAAGGCTTACAAAGTTGTATCTCAACTAAGAGGCCTCTCCACTACCCGAAGTTTTATTAATAAAGTTAAAAAAAAACAAACCCAAAACTAAGTGGAATGTTCTGATCCATTCAGCGGTCTTTAATTCAGTATGCTGCAAATTTACTGTCAAACTACAATTAGCTATTTAAGCATTTGGTGTGCAATGGAGAAAGCTGAATAGCTTGTGTTCTACCAACCATTTAAAAAGTAAGCCGATGCACAAAAAATTAAAACAAAATAAAAAAGAATTCACTTTTTTCCTACATCAGTTCAACATTAAAAGATTTGTTTTTTTATTTTTTCCAGTTAAAAAACAGCTGGGACTATTATTTCTGTAACAGCTTCCTAAAAAAGACATAGAACAGCAACTTCTCACTGGACTGCAGTTTATATTGTTCTACTGGTACGGAATGTGTCTAAGCCTTGACTAAAACTGCTGCTTCTAGCCATCAGCATCATTTCAAGTTGTCTGGTGTGTAGTATCTTCTTCACAAGCTTATCGCTTCTCTCAGTAAAAACATCTCTCATTTGTGCTCTTCACACAGAACATGGAAAAGTGGTATTACCACCTATCAGTACGGAGTTTCAGATTATTTCACAATGAAGTCAAAATATCTGACATAGGTTTCGAAAGTTCAGTTGCGATACAAAGTAGAAATGACCCTCTGAGCAAAAACAACCTTCAGTTTTGTATATAACAGTGAAACAACACGTAGCTGTTCCTTAATTTCACCTTTTCACAGGTAGAAATTATTTGATGAGCAATACTTCACACATATAGCACTTTTCTTCTTGCTCGTGCTATAGAATGCAACAGAACTACCAACACCTCTATGGAGGCAGCTATCAATATATTCTCCCCACTGCAGAGAGAGTGCGTGTGCGCAAAAGGCAGGCACAAGTGATTTTCCAAAGACTATACCACAAGTATGCAGTAAAACTTGAGTAAGACTTGGTATTTTCCAGCTCCTAGTCTTATGCCATTTCTTTTATACATTGCTGCCTTGATGAAAAGGAAATCCACAAAAAGAAAAATTTCCCAGAAGAAGTCACAGCTATTATAATAAAATCAGAGAAACAGCAGACGGTTTGCATCTATCCAGGAAAAAAAAGAGAATCTACCGGGGGGGG
>Ga0065711_1029140_pt1 | contig 37434 bp, 23 predicted proteins | sample Hoacrofraction12_FD_59098 | JGI IMG/M metagenome (GOLD analysis project Ga0065711, IMG submission 59098) | Hoatzin crop microbial communities from Cojedes, Venezuela - Epithelial fraction 12 v2 (version 2) | ecosystem: Host-associated > Birds > Digestive system > Esophagus > Crop | place...
AGGTTTTTATTCACAAAATGCATTACCAAAAAAAAAAAAAAAAAATCAGTGTTATTGATGTATGACAAGCCAGCAGATAAACTCATTCTCAGTACAGAATAGATTATCCAAATACCATTATTCATCACACCTCTTGAAAGACATGATGTCAGTTTTAAAAGTCTTCAAAGAAAATATCGTCTGATTCTTCTAACAGTCAGGTGGTAGACGAAGTTAAAACATATTGTAGAGAATTTAAAATGCAAGACCTAATTTTAGATTTCCCTTTTCTTTAGAAGTTTATCTGAAGACATTTTTCATTTGAACATGTGAGCATTCTCACCTTGCAAACTAAATACAACTGTATGCATAGACATAGAAGGCAACACAACGCTATTTGTGCTTTATATTTAAATTAAAGCACAATGATTAAAACTTGCATTTGGGGAGAATAAAGTTTATGCAATCAGAGGGCATGATCCTTAATGTCGGTACAGCACATTATGTGTTTAAAACTGCACAATAAATGTTACCTCTATTTACCCCTTTACAGTATCTTACCACCATGTCGTTTACTGCGTGCTATTTTCACAAAGAGAACCCCTCAAGATATGTGTATCATAAAAGTATGTATTCAGAAGCACATCCAATGGCAAGATACAGAGATTGCATATATTTACAAGGAAAGACTAAAACATCAGAAAAGTCAATAAGAGTGCTTATGTGCTTAAAATCAAACAAGTTTATCGTGGTCTTAAGGCACAGACACTAAGTGAACAATTCTTGTAGATTACAACAAAACCATTGTTTTACAACATTGTCCTCCTGTTGACTACCACAATCATATAATTCACCAAAAACAACAGAAGAAAAGTATCTAAACGGTAATTACATTTTTACAGATTGAAAGCAACTCAAAGAACAGAGATGAAATGCCCCATCTCTCAAACATTTAGATCTCCACATATGCTCTATCCTGACTGCTTGCTAGGTTGCTTTCTTTCCTGTCTTTTCCTCTCTTTCCGGTTGCTGTTTCCTCGTGCCTTCGTTTGAATAGGTGATCGATAAATCTGTTTGATTGGCGGCATTTGACCTCGTTTGTGTCTTCATCTCATTCTGGGAATAACAACGAATCTCAGCTGCTCTGGTCTTCCCAGACCATAACCCAGTCAGAAAGGCCCTGATATAGAGATACAAATATACTTCTCCCCTGTCCATTTCACATTTTGTGGTTTTGTTTAGTTACCAGTAGATGGGCAGTACACCAGACGGCACCCTTTATTCTTAGCCTGATTCGAGGTTCTTTACATCTGTTTTACAGATGATCAAGGGTTAGATGTACCTGAAAGCACTACAAACCATCTCTATAGCCCTAAGGGGCAAATTTTGACTTTTGCTGTGATTTTGACCACCAAGATTTTGCCACTTCACCTGATAGTTACAGGGCACGAGATTGTGCCAAGGCTTGAACAATACCATTAAGAAAGATAAACAGTGTGAAAACATTTGGCAGGTGCATCTGGAGCTGCACACACCTGGCAATGACTTTTAAGGTCTTTCCATGCCTTTAAAGATATGGGCATCAAGGAAGAAAGGCCATTGACTTACTCTAACTTTGCTGGACAACAGGAAATATCCTAACATTCTGGTTCAGCTACTCAAATACTCATTTCAAACACTTTATAATGTGCTCAGTATTTAGATATCAAAGATGGCACAAAAATATTTCAGTATTGGTGTTCAAATTTTTTCAGTTTTTAACAATAATGTCTGCAGTTGTCCCGTAAAAGTTATCACCTAGGGACGCATAACTAGGAAACTATTGCATATCGTATATAAAAAGTTTCTTTAGGAAGGTTACAGATCATCCTTCCAAGAGTGATGCATTTGATGCAGTTTTCATATATACAAAAGTTATCAACAATATAGATTTTCATGCTAAATCTCTCCAAAAACTGAATAAAAAGCTTTGTAATCTTCATGCTTTTAATATTATGCAAATGATTTACCCATTTACTTTATTAATAAAACATCATTGTATTACATGGAGACACATTTTGCACTTCTGTTTTTGAGCTATTTTTAAATTAGGTTAGATTTGACAAGAGACTATTTGTAGTAATGTGGTAATTAAGATTTGAACAGATGTCAGCATTAATAAGGGACTCAAATGAGGTGTAGCGAGATAAATGTACTCTTTTAGCTGTGCTGGCACGCCAGGCATCATTGACAGGAGAAGACATCATGGCTTTAGCAGTTCGTTTTTCAGGAGATCCTCTGGAAAATTGTCCAGTAACTCAAGTTTTTTTATTCAGTCATTTCACATGATCTTTCAGACTGTCTTGTTCTTAAAATAAATTACAGTTCTATCAATATTTATGACATTATAAAATTTGATCGATACCTTACAGTTGCATAACTCTTAAAAGATAAATTATCTTCTGTGCTATTGAACATCACTTCAACACACACTTCAAATGTAGGTATACTCTATACCTACATTTTCTTATTCTCTCTGTTACTATAGGTTGCATAAGCACTTAACGCTGTGAGCAATAACTTTCAGAAATTATGAGCTAAATTCACAGACAGGTCCGAATCCATGCCAAGAGTTTTAAATTCAGTTCAAAGAAACCAGTATTTATATAGTGTGAACTAAATTGGAATAATAAGTATATAAATTTATCATTAGTCAACAAAGATGAACAAAAAATGAGTACATTACTTCATTTGCGGTCACTGGTTTAACCCATATCTACACTGGTAAATCAAGCTGCTCAGCCACCGTTCTCGGCTGCCAAAACTAACTGATACACCGTGTGCCAAACTCCCCAGGCCCTCAGATCAGTGCAGCCACTTCCAAAAAAATTTATGAGCGGTGACCAGCCATCCCAAGCCCTGAATTTTGTTGACACACTGTTTAAGAGCGTGGTAGCTGGTATAAGCAACATCGTGTTCTTTACATTCCTCTCTGTATAGCAGTATGGTGAACCGGGAGCTTATGCTCTGAGCCACACCATGGCTCTACTTCTTTACTTACAAGTCAGCAAATCCCTCTGTCTTCTTGACTGAAACAATGTATATGTCCTCCCCGTCTCACATCATAAATGAACAAAATTTCACTAAATTCTTAACTGGTTTCTCCATTGCTGTTCTTTCTCCTGAGGTCACCTCAGTAGAGGTTGGATTGAGTCAGAGAAGAAACCGTATAAGCAGCTCTCCTGATAAGGAAGGCTGTTTGTTTGTTTGTTTGTTTTTTAAAAATCTCTTTCAGAGAAAACACTATCTTGATCTGGTTTTGTTCCATTTCTCATGACACATTTCATTGTCATATTCCTCTAGTACCATATTAAAAGCCTCTTTCAATTACAATATTTTCATATCTCATTACAAATCCAGAAAGAATATCCAAGAATTTGACCCGTAATAGTTTATGCAAATACATTTCAGCCTATCAAGCATTCATTATACTTTCAAAATAGAAAAATAACAGATTAACATCCAATAACAAATTGCCTCATTACCATGCAAAAACTGGCATATGTCTAAGAAACCTGCAAACTAAAACAACTTATACTTTTGACCCTGTGATCATTTATACTCAGAATATGTGTCCAGAAGTGTACTATTAAAACGTTTGGGCTGTTTAAAACAGTTGTTGAAACTTATTCCTGTTTTACACAGAAATTACGGTATGCAGATTAGATTACAGGCACTATTAGGTAGACCTTCATGATTCTATGCAATTTCTGAAAATAGAAGGTAAGCTGAAATAATATTCACTAAGAATATAAAAAAGAGGTTTTAAAAGAACTGAAATTTGTAGCAGAAAAGGAATTTCACTCAGCACTTCAAATTATTACTGAGCTCTAATTAAAAATATTACTTCTCAATGAGGATGAGAACTGGTCCTTACACACATTTTTTTCTTCCTTTTTCAATGGTCCATAAGGTATCAGTTAACTTAAAGCAAACATGTTAAGAATGTGACAAATTTCAGAAATACTGCAATCTGTCTAAAAATCATCCGGACTACTGAGTACCTGAGACACGACCAGATTGTTGTGGACCAAAACACTCAGAAAGATACATCCTGGCATCATGCCTCATAATAACTCTTGCAAAAACTATCAGAATGTGTCAGCCAAGTGTGCTGACACTCTCCAATCCTATGAGCAACCAAAGACCCTGTGAGAAAAGAGAAGACTATAGGCAAAAAATTTATAAGAGAGTTGAAAAAAAACCTGTTCTGGAGTAATAGTACACAACACAGGCAAGTCTAAAACTCCTGTCTGGAAAATGATACAAAAATACAATCCACATTAAACTCCTTTGCAACAGTTTACAACCACTTGTGCGTGAATAACGTGTATGAAGATGTCGACAGAAACCCCACTGCACTATGGGCAATGCTATGGAAATATAACGCAAAGCACTCTCAAAAATCGTCCTGAGAAAGAAAAGCATATAGGAGTAAAATCTAACTCCACCAAAAAAAACCCCACAACAAACGAACCCAAAAACCAGCTCATGTACTGCAAGCCACACAAATTGCAGCAAGTCACACAAGTCTAGGCAGTGCCTAAACCTGGGAGAAGTTGCAAAAAATGGCAATATTTTATCCACTTTGCAAGTTTTTGCAGTGATCAAAACTGAATGTGCAACACAGCAAAGCAAATGCAGCTCTGCCAAAAAGGACAAGAAAAGTAACATTAGTTCAATACAGTTCTTCATCAGAGGACTGGACAAGTATTGCAACAGAAAGTTATCTTCTTATCAGCGTGAAAGGATATGAGGAGTTCGTTTGTTTCAGGTTTGACAGCAACACAGAGTCCTGCGTGTGCCAGGAGCAGCAATATTAGCAATGCCAAGGGCAAGCTGAAGTGTTAAGAACTGATAATAGTGATTTTAATCTTAGTAACGTAGCATTCACTTGAAACAAAAGACACATTTAAAAAATTGAAAAAGGCAAGATAAAGGAAAAGTCATTACTGGGCTCAAACCCATATAATTTCTGTCATCAAGGTGCTGAATACAGCAGAGGGAGAATGAGAACCTTTTTTTTCTATTTTCCATTTTATTTATATATATATAAGTTAAGGTGCCAGTAATTGCTACCAAGTGCTAAAAATACAGCACTGTCCCAATCCAATACCATGGCTGGAAATGGCAGAGGTGTCACAGACACGCTGTTCTCACCCACGTGGACACGTGCCATGGAGAAGTAGGAAACAATTCCCTAGCTCCTTAAACAGGCAGAGAAAGAAATCAACAAACTGGCTGGTTTTCAACTATTCTCTCTCAGATTAGCAACAGCTATAATATACCAAGGAAAATGACTAGACTAGCCGGCACTCGCCAACAGGAACTCATGTTTAGGGGAGTCCTGAAAGTCCAACCAGTGTTTCAGGTACCGGTGCTTCAAACAAAGTGTTTGAGAAGTCTTTGATATACAAATATTGGTCATTATTAATTATCAATCGACTTCACTGGGAAAAGAAGACACAGAGGATTGTTTCTGCTAAGAACATGGAAGCTTGTTGCACACAACACAGACTGGTTCACCTGCTTCAGACGCTGGACTTCTGGTTTTGGCTCCGAATAGTTACTGAGTATGGTGAAAAGCAGAAAAAACGTTTAGACTGAGCAACAGATCAGAATCGACCAAGCAAAAATTATTTTTTATTATTCTGTCACATCAAGAATAAAAAATTTTTTTTTTAACTTATTATTACTGCTAGACAGTAGTTCAGTTTAAACAGATGAAAATCCAGTATTGCAGCATATTTGGGTTCTGTTTTAGGGTCTGCAAGATACTCACTTTGAATCCTAGGTCTCCAGCCCAGAGAGAATAATGAAATCATTTCAAAGCAAAATTTTAAGTCGTTCTAAATTTTTGCAGCTGAAATTAGTTGTCCTAGTTCCAGAGGACCAAAAGCTCACATATTCAACAGGAAAAAAAACCCTGAAAACTTCAAGCTAGAAATGCCCCCTCACACACAACCTAGATGTTGGGTCTTTTCCCTTCTTTACAGTTTTGATCTAGAGTATCACACAGTGCTATTCCAAACCAGGAAATTCGCTCACCTGTTGACACTCAGCACAGCATTCTCTGTTGGGCTCATTTAGATAAACTAGCAGCTCATTATCAAATTAAATATACCTTTTACAAAAGATGTTATACTGCTAAATTTTGACAATACTTGAGAGAATAACTGGGAAATCTGTGTGTAGTTCTGTTGTGAGTGCTGTAATATATTTACAGTTCTTCTCAACCATTTCCAGTGGATTATTGCTCACACTCTTAATAGTTTCTAGATTCCCAACAGATTATTGCTGTAACATCTGTTTCCTCAGCGTTCATTTCATGTCCTTTTGCTAGGTAATTATTCTACCAATCACTCCATTTCCAGCAAGGTAAAGAATTCTTTTAGATAATTCTTGTTTCTCTGGCCTCCATCAGACACAGACAACATACGTCATGTGGCAAAGGCGGTATTTATATGCATTCGTATCTTTTTGTTCTTTCACAGTTCAATTCAGGCAGCAGGATTTCCATCTTGTACCATTTAGGTTGGCAAAAACTGCAAGCTCACTGTATCCCACTCTAATCCTCTTGTCCTGCTTCCTCCATGTCCTTTACTCTGTCACACTATTTTATTTATTGTTAATTATTAGCAGCAAAAGTACTGATCTCCCCCCTGCTCTTCTTCCAAGACTCCTCAAGTATCAAACATTATGAACAGTACTGTAGCTTCTTTTGAAGTGGGGGAAAAAAAACCCAAAGCAAACCCCCTACTACTTCTGTATTAGCATTTAAACCACATGTATTCAAAATGTCAAGCCACGCTACAATGTCAATGTATCACTAGTGCAGAACTTCATTTCTCATGTGGTATTACATTAGCCAGATACACAAACCTACTTTCTGGATTATCCAAGATACGCACCAAAACAACAGAAAAAACTAAAAACAAAAAGAAAAAAAACCCAACAAACTCCACCCCCTCCCTAATCATCTGAATTACTACCCACTCCAGGTCTTGAAACATGAATAAAATGATTTTAGAACAAACAAAACAAAAAAAACTTAAAAATATTTATAAAATAAAATGGGGAAAAAAAAGTTTATTTTTGCTTTGTTTCCCCTCTTGCCACAGGTTCTCTGTGGAAAACGGAGAACACTCTGGAAAATTCACTCAGTCCTGTGATTTTGAGGAAGTCTGCTAATGTCAGCGAATTAGCCACAGAGACGTTACTACTGCTACATCTCTGAGAAATATAAAGAAATTTTCCTTGCTTCCCCAAAATTATCTTGTATCTTCTCATCATTCCCAAATACAGTGTGGTCCTCCGTGACCTCAAGATTTCTCTTGCAGCGCCTGAATTTCTGTACACATCACAGTGATGTGAACCTGGAGATTTCCGGAATCACCATGAGCACTATTTTCTGACTCATCAGGTTGTACGTAGGATCCTGGAGCAACACCCTTACAGTGTGGGCTGGAAGGAGCTTCTTCCTGGATTACAACTGTACTGTATCCCTCTGAATATCCCCTGGTAGCATTTGACTCAATGTATACTCTCTCATACAATGAGGAACAAAAAGTGGAAAGCTCTGTATGAAGACCTAAGTATACTGCACAGAAATTAATTAACTTAAAGGATTTCCATTTGACAACAATTTATACATTTGATATAGTTTCCTGAGACTCATATAACATTTGTTGAAGTAAGCCAAAAAACAGAAGTTATGAAGACAGCAAATACTCTTAGTAGTGAAAAATACTGAACTAGAACAAGAGCACTAAAAAGAGTTTATGAGTTTCACTATGCAACATGACTTAGTTTATTTAAAAAATCAGAAATTCAGTGTCTATGTGACATTTCAACTGACTGAGCTTTAATGACTCTACATATGATGGCTCCAGATATTCCAGTATGAGCAATATTGTTATGAATTCAAAGATTAAAAGATGATTCTCACAAATTCTGGCAAACAGAAAATTTCTCTACTCTGCTCTTTTGCATGTAAGGCATAGTTTTTCACCCTCTCTCCTGCTATAGCCTTAGGAAGCCTGCCTTCGTCTGCTCCCCAGCTTATGGCACAGAGTCTGTCTGTATTTTTGGCTGAATGTGGCCCTAAGTGACTAAGGTATCAGACCATCTGTATGTAAAACACTCTCTCCAAAACACATTATATAGGAAAATTATTTTTTCTGATTTACACACTCATGGTATTCAGAATAATAATTTAAAAGATACATTTCCAAACTTGTCTACTAAATGGTCTTTTCCATGAAGCTGGCTGTAGCAGTAGAACACCAGATAAAGCAGAGATGCAGCGGAACAGGAAACACCTGCTTCACCTTATATTCATGTTTGCTGCTAAAGAATAGTAATGAGCTACAGAAATTGTAAGTGTAGAGTTATGGCCTTAGTAACACCTGTTTACAGCTCTTATTCACCCATCAAAGCCAAAACAGAGCATGGAGAGAGAACTATGCTGAGCACCTTGGATGGAGAGAGATGAAAAAATTTTAGAAAAAGGACTGTATTGCTATTTACTGACAAAGAAAATACAGAGAAAACGTTTTGTTGTTACAGGATGATGACAATCTACAGTTTTCAGTTATTCACAGCATTACTTTAATGTCAATGAGGAGATACTAATGTTTGATTAGGTTAAAGGAGTTTATTCCTGCTGACAAATCGAACAATGAGCCTGACAATTCCTTATTTACATTCTGGTAAAGCGTTTGCATTTTTTAAAGTGCATTTCTCTACCATTCACACTCTTTTACATCCTGCTTTGTGGCTGTAGGGTTTTGATGTAACGACTGTTTACCACCACTGGCCTTTTACACCCAGTAATATCACAGCCACACAGCTCCAACTGAGTTCACATATTATTTTAACAACACAGCATCAGGACCATGGAAGACACTTGAATAGTCACACAGAGAACGTACATGACATTTTTTCAAGTTAGCTCTGAAAGCCTATTTATCCTCATTAAACTATTGCAGATTGGAATGATTATATTGGTATTGGCATAATTCATGGGAGACACTGATGGAACAAGAGACTTCACCACAGCATCTATCTAGAATTGTCAAGTCATAATGTTGGTTCTTGGCCTTGTTAGGCCAATACATGGCCAGCAGACAGAAACCTCTACAAAGAGGACATGCAGTACCACCTCTAGTAATCATTACCCCATATATATTTTATGTAGCACCATAAAACAATCGATTATATACCTTCTAAACAAAATCACTAACTTAAAGGACTCATAAGGGTAAATTTCATCCACCAGAAACAAACTTCAGTTGGCATTCCATGTAATGGTGTACAGTAAGTATCAACTTGAAGAAAGTTGTATTTCACAAATATAATTGGATTCTTAAAAGTCAATTAGTATGGAAAGAATATGCTTTCACAGTTTTTCAAAGTATCTCAAATAAACTACCTTGTCATGGAATAAAATCAAAAGCATTCTTGTGGAAGATTATGTATTAAATATGGGACAGAGAAGAACCTACGGTCATTTCCACAATAAGCAGTATTTACAAGTTTTACAATATCTGTCTTAAGCTCAGTATTTTTTAGCATATTCAACAAATGATACGCAAGAAGGAATGAATAATGTTGTATTAAAGTTTAACAATGATTTGAAATGATTCAGAATAATGACAAGTAAATCTAAATGTAAAAGAGGTGCAAGATGATAAAATGAGAAATTAAATTGAGTGTTGATAACAGTAGCTTGTTATGATAATTTTTATGATAAGTTGTAATTTTGTTATTACCTCTTAGGAAAAAATAGAAATTGGAATCTTTGCAGTAGAAGCCAAAAGGATAAAAAAACTTCTGGAACTATAAAGGAATAGAGAATAAATTATTAAGCACTTACCATATAACTCTATGGCAGTTGAGCACCTTGAGTATTGCACAATGTTCACCCTATCTCAAAAACATGTCATAACTAAAACTAAGCTAAAAACCTTGTACAAAGAAAGGCAAAAAAGGTGATCAAAGGCATGCGAAGCTTCCAAGAACATCACCAAGAGTCTTCAACTTAGTGGGCTACAGAAATCATGAATGGTGTGAAGTCAAATAAGCAAACATCACTTATTGTTTCTCATAACACAAGCTGTAAGGGAGCACCCTTTAAAGTAATAGAAAAAATCCAACTAAAATACTTCCTCAGAGATCACATGAACTGTGAAATCCATTATATTCTGTAGATTCAAAGTGTTTCTGGAAATCTCAGCAGAAGGACTATTGAACAGACATTTATCAATTAACATTACAGTTAAAGAACTACTCAGTAAAGAAGGTGACTCTTATTTTCTTTTTGGCCCTGAGCTAAAGACCAAGATAGTGTCTGTTATTAAAAAGTTTATTTTGGAGGAAGGATTCCTAGGAAGGCCGTCTTCCAAGATGTGCCATACATCAAAGGCAGTTTATATTCCAACCATTGCAGGATGCTGTGAAAGCCAGATAAATTAAAGGGTTATTAAAGGGACAGTGGTAAAAATTCATGAGAAGTAGAAATTTTATCTTTTGTAGAAATTTCTGTTTTTCCAGATATTCTGAAGAACAAATGCAAAGCTTTCAGGTTACAGAAGGCAATTCTAGGGCTAAAAATTCCCTCTGGGTGCAACATTCCCACACAAGAAATCTGACTTTACATTCTACTTTCAAGTCTTTCTACCAGATTTTTTTTCAATGAAAAATGACTCACTTCTCATAAAAATTTCTCCTACTTTTATTATGGGCATCTTAGAGGATAAAAGCTGATCCACATAAAGCAGCGAAGCGAGTAGAAGTGAATGCAGAGAAACTGCAATGCTACATTGGAAATAGAAAAGGTAATTCTTTACCAAAAAAAAAAAAATAAAAAAGTATGAAAGATCGCATAAATTAAGTGAATTTATCTCTTCAAGTTAGCAATTCTTCACTTTTAGGTGGGGAAAAACCCAACATATTTATCATTACATTTTGTAAATAAGAAGTTACCTGTAAACTGTCAATGTCATCTTGTATGGCACATTTTAGTTGGGACCATAACAGAATAACTGCTGTTCTGCTGCCATTCAGAGTTTGCTAAAACAGGAAAAAAAAAAAAAAAAGAAAAAAAGAAGAAAAAAGAAAAAAAAAGGACCTGGGCTATGATAACAAAATTTGAAAATTTCTATCTGTAAAGCAAACATTGCTTTGACAAGGGATTAATTCAAGCTACCAAGTAACCAGTACTGTTTGATAATATTTTGAACTAGTGGTAGGTTTTAACCATAAGGACAATGGCACTAAATAACATGAGTCTGAAGAAGAAAATTTTGACCTTTACCCTTGCATACTTCCATTAGTAAAACAAATCTGCAAACTACAGCCTCTACAGCAGGACCTGACACTGACATGGAGACATCTGCTCCACTGCACCTCTGCCAACAAAACACAATAGCAACAAAGTATTTAGAGTTTTTTTATTTGTAAAAGAAAAAGGAAAATTTTTAGTTTCTGTAGAGACTTTCAAATACATCCAGAAAATCAGTCCATTCTTAATTATATCTATTCTGTCAGCTAAAAAATAGAGTAAAAAAAATCATTAGAACAGCAGAGTATTCCTCATTTTGCAATACTAACGCACAAGCATACAGTAGCTAAATGATTTAGGATATGATATATCACTTACAGTGACAGGATTTACAAAGGTCTGTAAGAAAGAACGTACTGTGAGATAACATGAACAAACCCTGAAATCTTGATTCAGAGATCACAATCTAATTTATTTTTGAAAGGACAGTGATAACTATTTGCTTTATCTATGTTCTCTTCATTATATGTTTTTAAAGACACTTTAGATCTAAAAAAACTTTCCCTACAATAATGGTAATATACAATACATATATATACATGACTTCTGTCTATGACATGCCAACAATATTTAATCAGAGTGTGCTCATCTTTGAAGAAAACACATTTCTGTAAGAAACAGATAGGACTTTCAAATAGGGAAGTCCACGGAAGTAAAAAAATCACAAAATAAATCTTCTACGCAAATCTTAACTTCATGAAACCCTTTGCCCTCTCACAGCTAGAGTGAACAGAGAACTCCAAGGATCCATCATGCCTATAACCCAAAGGCTTGTGGGAGCTCCGACTACTCTGAACTCCTAAGATCTAAGCAGTAGCCTCACTTCACAGGTCTGGGTTCCCATCTCCTTTTATCACCCGGCAACAGTGACCAACTTAGCAAAGGGTTTAAGCAAAACCCTCAATTTTATTCAAGCACAGAATTATTCTTAAATCTGTATTTGAAAATAAGGAGGCACTATGGACAGCCCACTGAACCTGGGACAGTACCAAGCGCCGCTGCGGTGGCAGACTTCCCCTGGACAGCAAGCACCCACGCCAGCCCGGGCCCTTGGGCAAGGACCTTCTCTTGGCACAGCAGTTCTGGCGCTAGCAGCAACTCATGAAAAAGCCAAGCGAAGCCTCCAAACTGAAAAGCAGTTTACAGAGAAGTCAAACCAGCTTCTTCTGCAAGTGTGGAAAAGAAGAACGTTGCTGCTCCAGAGACATATTTTGAAATTAATTATGCTCACTACTTGGATAACTGCTCCCTAGATGCAAAGGAACGTGCGCACACACAGCCCTCTGCATGCTTTAGATCACTGCCATCACTGCATCAAGGTAAGTACATTTAGAAATTGAGTGTGTTTGAAAAAATGTGCATTCTGGAATAAATATTCTCATTACATTCTTTCAGGTAAATGAAAAACTTATGCATACTAAATGATTATTCTCAGCAAATTTAAATGAAGGAGCATCTTCTAAAACTATTTTTTCCAAGAAATAAATTGTGTGTTTCCGAACGTATTAAAGAGTTTAACCATTGCTAAATATACCATACATCTTCTGACCTCAGTCATAATTTATCAGTGCTCCAACACCGAAGCCGCTGGCACGTACAAATTACTATATATGCTTCTTATTTTAGTTTCATATTGAGGAATTCTGTAACGTCAGAACAAATAAAAAGACTTTATGCAAAAGTTTCATTTCACAAGACAAGTACCACAGGCTGACTCAAAGCAACATTTACTTTTTTGTTTATGTCTCCTACTGGTTCAAAAGAAATAAACAAAATATCTTTCCCATTTACTGTCACTTTCACAGGAAATTATATTTTATTTTTAACCTTACTTTCCTTGTAATGCCTTCACAAACAAGATGAGAAAAAGAAAATACTATTTTATTATTTCTTCCCCATGAAGAAACTTCTCTCCCCAGCTTTGCAAAAAAACCCCACCAAATAAACACACAGCCCAGCAACTGCCTCCCCCCCAGCCCCCATTTCCCTCCCTACACAAAAAAAGAAAAAACAGCGGTACTTAAAAATGGATACAAATGACAAGGCTCATTTCTGGCTACATAGTTGCACAGAGATTTCAGAGGTGTTGATTTGTAACTGTTCACTAGGTTTCTGCATTCATACCAACCATGTCTAGATCAAAATGTCAACAAACACTAAGAATGATTGGAGCATTGGTTTTGATTTAGTATAGAAGGAACTGTACTATAATCCTGTTGAGCTGTGCTGTAGTAACAGCCACCACCAATAAAAATAAATAATAATTTTCATCTCGTCCTTTCTCTACCATACAAAAGAAATGAGTTTTATCTTGACATTGAAATCCAAACTTCTGGGAGACAGTAGGAAGCTGTGTGGTGAAAGCCCCACATCCTCCAGTAGCAACGGTGCAGGGTGGTAATCTGCTGTCAGCTGGGAGAGACTGGTACCCACAAGAATAGGGGAGGACGGAAAACAGCACTAGTATTTTTATCATTTCTGGAGACCTTTCCATGGCATAAGTGGTAAGAAAGCTGCTACAACCCAAATAGCACTATTTTTAAAAGAGCTAAGCCTTCATCATGGAAAGAGGGACGTACCTTACGACATTTGGCTCACGAGGAAGAGCCAGAGCTTAGATACCCAACTGGCAGCCACAGAAGCAGAGGCCGAGAATGAAAGTTAACAGGAGTCAGATAAGGTAACCGGGTTTGCAGTCACAAATTGATGCTAACAATGAAAAATACCCTTCTTCTGCCATTTGGAAACCACACACCACAGGATCTTTGGGGGTGGGTGTACAGAATAAAGGAAACTGATTGCATTTGCCCTCATAAACAACCTTGAAATATCTATAAGAAAGCACTTCAGTTATTGAGTAGTTAGGTACGCAGACTCCTCTGCAGTTTTAGGCACTCGGAGAGAAGCTTTTTCTCAGTTATTGGTAAGAGTATGTCTGCAATGTAGCCTTTGTTCTGTTAATGATAACTGAATTTCTAGACACATCACATGAAAAAGGCAGCACTCTTGAGACGATTTACTAATGTGAGAATAAAACTGTCAGATTGAAGTCAATAAAATTTTTAAAGAGTATTCACACTTCATATCCAGTGATTTCATGAGACATAGTGTGCAGCAGTCACTAATGCTTAGGTAATCAATACAGAATTACGAGACTGGTATTTTTCTTTTATGGATATCTTTGTAATCAGTTCCCTGGCATTCTACCCAGTGCTCTGCACAATGCTTTAGAGGAAAGACTCTTTATAGAGTGATTAAAGGAAAATACACCTACTTGCTCATATTTATGCAACTCTGGAAAATTGTTCTTATGGAGAATTGCCAGATTGCATGGGGGAAAAACTTTTAAAACAAAATGTAGTATCCTTGGTGCTCACAACAGGGAATAGAGGGGTTAGTGACTAGCTCACTACTATTCTAAAAGTTGTGCAAGGTTTTTCTTTTAACTTGGCAAATTTATGCAGAAAAAACCTGGCGTAGCTTAAATGCAGGTTGAAATCTGCATGTGTTGTGGTTTATACAACATTTACAAGTTCCTTTAATGTTTGTAGAGTGTGCAGATGGCTCTGTATTTTGGAGGTTACTTGTTCCTAAATCACTTTCTAAGGTATACGTAAGACATTTATGAATTCAGACACAGGCTTTTAACTCCAAGCTGGGATTTGTTAACAGAGCTCAGCATCACATAGGAGTCTTGTTCCTTTCTCTATCTTGTCTGCCAGATGAGATCATACCCAAGATGAAAGTAGATTTTGTTACTATGTAGGGACTTAGAGTTGCTATAATGACCCTGCTTCACCTTGTGCAACCTGTTTTGCAATAAAGAACTAATGCTAGTGATAAAAAGACAGTGTCATCTGTGATTTGGAAACCAGAATACTACAGGGTCTTCGGGAAAAGAAAAAAAATAGTAATTTGGATCCTCGAAGATTATGGTCTTTGTCAAATGCAGAGCATTTCACCAGGAGTAAATCTGAAGCTTGATTTTCAAGTAAATTATTTCCACAATAAAAAGTCAAGGAATCTCCCGAGTAGAGAAGGACATGTTATAGGCTAGGACGTATGTGTGTGGAACAGCATAGCTTTTATATGTAAGGATTAAAAAACAAATTAGAGGAAATGAAGTAATTTTTACATATTTCTACACCAGGTACTACTCCTCGTATAACCACTTTCTATTAACAAACTGTACATTAAAATATTCCAACATCCCACATGAAAATACTGACAGTCACAGACAGTCAACAAAACTAAGACAACCTAGTATGTAAGTCTGTCACTGAAACTCAGACTAGTGCTAAGAGAGCAGCAATCCAATGTCACGTAGCTGGCTGGTAAGTTGTCCCATAAGCATTTCTATAGCGTTCTTGGAAGCAGTCTGGGAAGGTGTACGGTACAATAGTCGAGCAATATGTTTAGGATAGTAATCGAGAGAACTTTTTTCACCGGAGCAAAAGCAGAATCCATCCACAGAATCAGGTGCACAGAAAACCCGCCCAGGACAGCAGACACCTCTGCCGCCTGTGACTATTGGGAAGTCGAACGGATCGATCACAGCCAGTCAGTAACAGGGTGCTTCTTAACTCACAGGGTATTAAGAGAGAACGGCTTTGGTTTTGTTACGTCAAAATGTTTAATTCTACATTCTTAAATGGAAAAGACCCTTTTGACTTGGGGGGGTGGTTCTGAATTACAACAGCTCTTGTTATTGATTTCCCTCTTTAAATTTATTATAGTGCAGTATGCTTCATATTTGATTTGTAATTATAGATTAACAGCATAAAGACACATGGGGCGGGGGGAAGAGAGGGGTGAGCACTAACTCAGACAAAGTTATACAGTCAACAAACTTGCTTCCAAAAACTTTACACAATTATGAATGTGACCTCAACCACTTACAGACATTCCATGCAAAAATTAATAAATCTTTAAATTAAAATAAACATTATTAAATTAAACTGAATTCCACCCCAGTATAAAGAATATTTTTAGTAACTATAGTGAACATCTCTGATTCTATTAAGAACTTCTCGTGTAAGAAGCTCGAGGTATGTTACAGTTTCAGAACATAATGGCTTTTAATACCCATGGGATTTTTTATATTCAGATGGACAATTCAAAATCTATTTATAGATGTAACAGATTTATTGATTTATTGCTGTAGGTAAATAAATTGCTTTAAAGCTATTCCTTCAAAAATACAAAGAAAATTTCCTCCAATAAATATACATAAATCATGTCAGTATACATGTTTATAATACAGTATTTTTTCCACACAAGCCTTTCCTCTCAGGATTTTGACATTTGCTTGGTTAATGATTTGTAGATAAAGGCAAAAAAGCCAGCTGCAGGAAGAGAAACATATTGAAAGGATATGTATTTGCATATGCAGTTACAAAAGAACAAAAAGGTACTTAGCCTAAGGTGTTCTGCACAACTCCTGTTCTGATACAGTCCATTTTGATAACAGTTCTACATCCATCTGCTTTATTACTAATAAACATGGCACGTTCATTTATATTAAACAGCTGCCTGAGACCAAGAAAACCCAACATCCTCTCAATCACTGCGAGCCACATCCTCAGTGATTTTGCTTCAATGATGCAAAATCCTTCTGCAGAGGAAGGCTGATCTTACGGCTGTTCTTTGTTCATGTTCTCACCAACTACAAAGGAGGTTTACTGCATGGAGAAATCACAGTGAAAATGATGGAAATTTCTGACCTAGTTAGGTAGAAGTTTTGAGATGCAACAAAGAACAGGCAGAGGAAGAGAGTATCATTTATTTCAGCTAGCTGAAACAGTTTCATTAAATTTTTGGTTATTCAAAGAAAAGAAAGAAAGTTCGGGAGCATTAAGGTAAAAGGAGATACACAATTCTTCTCTGCTCAGAGTGATGTTTGCAATCATTATACCGGTATTATTGTATTTTTCACTGTATGTATGTAGCATTTATTTGTATCACATTTGCAATTATATACACACAAAATATCATATTCAAAAGAAGACACAAGTTGCAAAGTGTATATGATCTACTGTATACTATAGTGTTTTGCTTGTATCTTTCCTGTAATTCATTGCTTTTTTTAAAAAAACTTGCTCAGAAACTTTTTCTTTAAGCCTAGCAACAACAGAACTGTGAAATGTTGGCCTACCCAAGTGTCGCTGAAAGTTGGAGCAGTAAAAAAAAAAAAAAAAACAAAAAAAAAGGAAACAAAATTTAAAAAAACAATTAATTCTTCTTTTCTTAGGAAGATAAACCAACTCCTGTCAACTATTAACTCAAGCTTTGATTTTACAAGCAATAGTGACTGAATTGTTAGGGAAATGGAAAAGGGAAAAGACAAAAAAAGCAAGCAAGACAGACAATAAATCTACAGCTCTATTTTCTTCTGCAGTGCTTCTGCCTTTGGGGGAGAGAAGGGAGGGAAACAACACTAACGAAAACAACCAAAAACAAAAACCTATGCTTTACATTAGATCGTTACTGTTTACCAGAATTATAGGTTTGGCTCTGGGAAAACATCAATGAAGTAAACAGAGAAAGCACTGCAGTTAGAGGTGCAAGAATTAAGGAGGAATTAATGAGTATATGTACATATAAAATACATAATGTGCATATGTTCCATAAAATAATTTACGTTTTCAGTGAACAAGCTATGAAATGTAGAATTCCAAATTCTGCAGAGAGCAAATTACAGAAAAGTCTCATGATTCCTTCCTGAACTGTTTGTGAACACACATGTTCTTTCAAGAAGCAGAAATAATATCATGACCTAGCTAACCGACAAAAATTGAGGCTAATATTGAAAATATCAATTTTATTCAAAATACAATCATTGAATATATTCAGTTGTGCCATACATTTATTTATCATTCTATTTTCCCTTTGAAAGGACATAGTAATCATCCATATTGTTGACATCTAACATGGAAGTACTTTGAAGAAAAGGGGAGAGATATTTTGCTCCCTTATCACCAGCATGGATCATAGTCTCTTATTCTAAAAATCTCTGTGTAACATTTTATAATGAGCTTGTCTGGTCTCCTTGGGGAGCGAACAGTCCTCAGATGTGCAGTAATCACACTATTGCACATTATAGAGCCCATACCCCTCAACTTTCTCTGTACATACTACTGTGTTTACAGTTATGGTGGGATGGGGTATCTACAGCTATGGAATCACATACCTCACTAATACTTACGTATTACTGTAATAAACATGATGAATTGCATTATTTTAAAATATCTATGCTTTATTACATACTAGACTTAAGAAACATCAAATCATATTTCACATTTCTCTTATCTATCTCATATTACTGAAATATTCATTAAATCTTATTTAATATTAATTTCATTTTCCCCAGTCTTTCATGAGTATTAACTCATAAACAGTGCCAAAAAATTCTCCATGACCATTCTACTTCCAAAGCATTTTCCTTTCTTTGAAGAGCTGTACAACAGGAAACCCGTCTACCTATGCACAACAGACATCCCATCTACCAGCTGTTTCCCATCCAGGATGGATTTTGCCTTTGAAAGGTTTTAGCAAGCCCTCTGGCTTTGGGCTGCCTTGTTCAGCTACTCTCCATTGATCATGAACCTTCCCAGGGCTCGCTCTACCTGCTACTAGTTATTGTGGGGTTGTCACACTGAGAGAAATGCAAATCCTCTTGTAAAAGCTCCAATTATATCAGTCTTAGCCTGTGCTTCTTTATGAATGCCGTCACCAGCTGAGAGCACAGAATATGCATCTTTTTGTGAAATAAACTCACTAAAACAACAACAGAAGACATGAAACTCAAATGCCGTATTTGTTTCTGTTTCTTTAACTCTAAGCTTAGCCTGTGACTTTGATGAGAGAGATCAGATCTTATATAAAAGCTGTTGAAGAAAAACACTTGTTCGTATTTGACTATTTGTGTGGATTTCATCTGCATTGTGATAGGTCTAGTAGAAGAGAAAGTGACTGGAAGAGCCAACTGAAAACACCAAATGTCTAGATTATAATTGTTCATTCTGTTCAGAAAACTACTAATGTAAATCCTTACAAAGACTCCAAAACTTCATCTTCAGAGCAACCAACAGCCTCTATTTAGTGATAATAGCAGCTGTTGATTCATAGTGATTGTCTTTCTGCAGCAGATTGCTTTGGAAACAAGTATTCAATAGCAAAATAAAAGCGTATGACTGATTTTTCAACTCTATTCAATGAGGATGTATTAATGTTCCTTTATTGCTAGGCATACTATGAGGCAAAGATAATGCATTATAACAGTATAAAAGATAACTGGAGATTAATAAAGTACAGTTATCATCATTCCATTTATAATTCAACATCCAACCATATTGCCAAAGCTTAAATTTTCCACCTTGCTATATCATTAGTATTGAAGTACAAGGAAAACAAGATTTAAGTTTGAAGAAATTAGGTCCAAAGAGACATTAAGCAATTTCTATGTAATACAGCACTTCAGGCCTATGTTTTAAAACAATTTGAATTTACTTACATTATCTGTCTTTGCTTCCTTGATGTCAAGTCATTATGTTTCTTTTTGGTTATTAACCATGCTATAATTTCTGAACTCTTTTCCTTCTCTGATCTTACAGCAAAGATTACACAGATACTGAGCATAAAACTCCCTTTTATTTCTATTTGAGAAACAAAGATCTTTACTGGGGACTTTCAGGAAAAAGACCCCATGCAGCTTTGGAAGGTAAAGCATGTTTCCCTCCCAGTCCTCTGAGAACTTACATGTAATCTTCCTGTAGCATCCACTACACATATACCCAGAATTACACATTATTGCTTGTAGAAAATACAGTAACTCATTTTTATAAACACCTTATTTTCCCACTTCAGCAGAGAAACATTCTATAAGATGGAGTGGGAAATAAAATGGTTTTCTAATTTTATTACTACTCTTTTTAAAGCTCTATATTCTTAAAAATAAGTTGGTATGAAGCCTTTAAGTCATGGGAATCTCTGGGACAAGATTCTGGCATGCTTTGTCACAGTTGATACATGATAGCAAGAGATATTGATTTCAGTGATATGAATGCAGATTAAGGTAGTATTTACGGCACACATATGAAAAAAGAGTGTTTTTTCCTTCCACCTATATTCAGTCCAGAAACATCTTTTGCTATCCAATACAACATAAAGACGAATTAAGTACTAGCACAGTACTGATTTCTGCTCGGCTCTTCTGTAAGGAGGCAAGAGCATAAGCAGGAGAATATTTCAGTTTTCCATTGTTCCTTTTTCATCTGTCATGTGATGCAAGACATCACCAATACTTCTCTTTCACGTTATTCAATATTCTTGTTTCCACTAAAGCCTGTGGAAAAGGACTTGGATAGGCACAGAGACTCTACAGGAAAAAAAAATGATACCACTTGGAGATTTGCTCCAAGAGTATGGAGAGGGAAAAAAGCAAAAATGAGAAGTCTACCTCCAAGCTGCCTGGCTCAACGATTTCTTCTTTCTAACTGGCTCAGTCTCTAAACTTCTCTTGCTGCAAAATTCCGAACCCAAGAAACGGTTTCCAGACAAAAAGATCTGAGAAAGATGCTACTTTTTGCAACTGAACTGCCTCCTCCAAGCAATGTGAAGTGAGATCAAAGCAAAGCTGGAACCTTTCTGGCTTTTCCAGAACGTCCTGTGAAAGTTAGTAAAACCAGCAGCTAGTGTAGTATCTCTGAGCGGAAAGAAAAAATAAAAAGTTATGTAAGCCATCTAGATTGAACTTAAATACTAAACCATTTTCATGATAAATACATAAAGTCAGCAAAAACTGTTATCAATTTTAATTAAATTTTCATTGACTAATTCGGTAAAAGAGATGCAGAAAAGTGTGACTATTCTGTGCTTTTAGTTTTCTTTATCATAAAAATTGTCATAGGTAAAATGATAATAATAAAAAGGACCCTATTCAATTAAACATTGAATTTAAAAGGAGTTTGCAACTAGTATTTTTACTCTATACTGCTTTAGTCTACATTACTTTATCCATCAAGCCTGAAAGTCTTTTATTCATTTGTCTAGTGAGAGTGGATAGAATTCATTTCAACAAAACTTTTCTGAAGGTGTTTTTTTTTCCCCTAAATAGTTTTCTCCTGGCGTGAAAGACTGTAAATTTCTGTCAAAAGATCACTAGAAGTTAAAATATAAAACAGAGTAACAGCTCTTCTCCTCTGTTATTTTCAAAAGGGAATTCACAGGCATGACAATTCAAAGCGAATACACTTCTTACACAGGTTATCACAAAGTTCTCCACAAACAAAATAAATAAAGGAATTATGAAACTGATGTGTAGCTAGAATAGATATCCCAAGGGCAATGTGCTCCGTCTGTTTTGGGCACAGCTTCTGTATTTTCTCAGTGTTGTCTACTTACTTACCAAAAAAAGTCACATGAGACTGGATGAAAGCAGAATTTTCCCTACTTACTAGAAGTTTAGCATTGAGTTATTTAAAGAAAACCCAAAACTTCAGGACGAAATCTTCTCTTTTAAGAACAGCAGACACTAATGCATTTTTATAGGGTGAAATTCACTTGTACATGGAACACCAAAGGACACAAACACCAATTTCTACATGCTATGGATTTCATTTTACCTCAGGACAAAAGCTCAGCTCCAGATAGTCTGAATTCTATTTGTGTTCCTGAGTCCTTTGGTTCTGGAGGCTTACAGGCAATCAATAAAGAAACCAAGATGAAGTGGGGACCTGGGTGGAATTTAGGTCATCTGGATTTACCTTAAAACCCCAGTTTTGCAAGCTGCTATGAGCCACCTTGATGACTCTGAGAGCTCTGACTGAAGGGAATAAGCTCAAGAACAAGGCTGTTTCAACAACATGTAGACAAGTGACCTACCACAGAAATTAAATTTTCCCTCATGAAATACTTTGCATTAATCCACAAAGAGAGAACACTTGACTGTGTGGTAACCTTACTTTCAACACACTGCTTGCCTGTCTTCACTATTAATACCTCTTAAAGGTTACTCAGTGACATAGCCATACAATAATAAAATACAATGCCCAACAATCTGCCACGCAATTGGCATATAGTTTATACTAATTTTTTTGGTCTCCAATTTTAATATAATTTGTATAACACACTTTTAAGGTCAGGGATTTTACCACAACATTTTATACAACTTAAGTTTTGGGGTTTTTTTAATTGTATGATACAACTACAGTCATTTCAAACTGTAAAAAAAAAAAGCATGCAAAGATTTACCCCATAATATTTTTTATATGCTAAAATACACTTAAAACAAAGGGATTAATTCCCAGAATTTTTTTACAGCTAGGGAATTATATGAACCCAAGTCATTCCATTAAAATTCCTTTTGAAACATACAAATCTGTGGAAGTATGTCCAGTTCCTTTTTCCCACTCCTACATCAATGGCAAAGATCTCATTTTCAACCTAGTGCCTACAGCAATTACTAACCTAGGAAAAAAAACTTCTAACAATAAATAAAAATGTAATTTTAGAGAAAAAAAATCCATATTTAAGAAATGAAACATTCTTGATATACTTATTTGCATTTATTTTTAAGTAGAGTTACTGTCCAGCACTGACTTAATTGGTTAGGACACTAGTATGGTCTCAATGGAAATAATTCTGCAAAAATTGGGTAAGGAGGCCAAAGGAAAACAACTAAATTTATTGCATGACAGTGTAATACAGTATCAAGCATTTAACCAACAAACACAGACACTACACAAAGGCAAGCTGCAGATGCATATTGACATAGATGGGCAAAAGTGCTCAGTAGTGGTCAGAAAAGGCTAGACAAGGCAGACAGGAGCTTTGGTTCTTTGTAACCGTGGGGCTTCAAAAGAGAGCTGACCTCAGCTCAGCTGTGCTTCGAAAGCAAAAGCAATGAGGCACATCTCCTTTGAAGCTACAAATCACCTTAACGGAACTGGGTCAGCATGATGTTCCTCTGAATAGCCCTGAGCACTTGGAAAGCTAGAAGGGACTCTTTAATTCCTCTTTGGCCCCTTCCAACCAGATGAAAGGAACTATCTGAAGCAATCCTGAAATATCTAAAATTCTGATTATTTGTCACATTCCTCTAGAGATGTAACAGTGTAACTTCACCAGGCCAGGGAATTCTGTTCAGCAAGTCATTATCCAAGCCAGGAAGAGATCCTGACGTTTTAATCTTATGTTACCTCATATTTTCCATTTGTGAATTTGAAAGGCATGTTTTAAAATGAAGAGAAAGAACTACTTCTGATGTCAGAAACGGCCACAATTTCTAATCTTTTCAGAAACTGAGTGATACAGTTGTTCGGCTCCAGGGAATACCATCTGAGGATGCACAGCACAATCACAGATACGCTAACTCAAGCACGAGCTATTCCCCTGCTCAATACCCCTCAGAGATGACATCTAAATTTAAAAGACTGCATAATCCAAAAAACCTTCCAGTGACTGTCAACTCTGACTAGAACCTCATTTTTTTAAGGATACACATTTTTTGCATAGTACAGTGATGCTGATTAGAGTTATCAGATGACTAATGAAATTATGTCAAATTTACAATATAAATAAAATTAACTAAAGAACCTAACTTTATAAAAAGATTAACTATTTATGAATGAATATTAAAAATTCCTATCCAGACTTATCAGTTCCACAGTCAGTCCCCACTGAACTTACTAAGGGGGAGAAATCAATCCACTGCTCACCTGTTTCTTTCTCTTTTCTCTGACATCTGGGTGGGCCCAAAGAACAAGAGTATGTCTCCGCTCCAGCTTTTTTTCACATCCCACCCCACAGGAAAATTATGGTTTGTTATCTTCTCCTCTTTCACTGTTATGCTGATGACACTAAGCTGTATCACCTTCACAGTCATTTCCTTTCAAATATATTCCTGGTTCTAGAAAATTCAAATATCTACGCCCACTAATTCTTTATCTATTAATGCTTGGCATATATTAAAGAAACCTTAGGTACAAACCTTTCAAAAGTCTGTTTTGCTATGCTTTTTTTGTTATGCAATCTACCTGGAAATGAAGTTACACATTGTGGTGATGTGACTGAAATCGAGTTAATTTTCTTCATGCAGTTAGAAACTTTTCTTTCTCATAGCTAGCATGGTCATTGCTTGGGTTTAGTTCGAGAAGGAATGTAAGAACTTACTGACATCTTAGCTGTTACCAGGGAAATCAAGGTCTTCCTAGGCTTCGTACCTGCCAGCAGCCGGGCAGCTAAGAAAGGGGACATAGATTGACAGACCTTGACTGACATCCAGGTTGATCAATGAGAGTATTCCATACCATCAGCATCGTGCTTTGAATATAATAGGAGTCAGCTTTCCCAGCTTGTCAGAACAGCCCTGTCTAGGAGAACCCTCTGGGCAGAACCATTCCAGTTCAGTTCTGTTCAGTCAGTTTTGTTAGTTTGGCTTTTTGCCGTTCCACCATTTTGCAGTCGGCCTTTGGGCCTTCCTGCCTCTCCTGTCCCTTCACTCTCTCCATGGGATCAGCTGGTCTGGACCAGTGTGCTCTCTTCCCAGGACTGGCTGCTTGGCGCGGGCAGAGTTCATGAGGAACTGCATTTTATTTTATATATTACTATTAGTAATATTATTAATATATTAGTATGATTTTGCTATTTCCGTTAAACTGTTCTTATCTCAACGCATGAGTTTTCCCTTTTGTCCGTTTCTCCTCCCCATCGCTTCGAGGAGAAAGGCGAGGGGTGAGTGAGCAGCTGTCTAGTGCTTAGTTGCCAGCTGGGGTTAAACCATGATGAGCACAAATGTAGAGACAGTCTGAAGCATAAATGTAGAGACAGTCAGAGAAACATTTTCCTCTTATGGAAAAAGTCTTTACTTACCAGAAATATTCAGTGTCCTGCATTGCCAGCTAATCCTTGGAGTCATAAAGCAACACATTCAACTATATGTTGCCATGACTGAAGACTAAAAAAGTTCAGAATTTTGTTTTGAAAGGAAAAGTTCACAACATGTCATCTCAACTTTCCTTTGATATTCTACAAACACCAGCTCATTTTTGCAACAAAGGAGCATTTTTGTTCACAATACAAGAAACATATGCAACTACTCAAAGGGTTTGAAGTCAGAACTGCCATGTGCAGTCCTCTCTCTTTCGCCTCAGAAATCTGTCCAGAGTAGAGAAGATAAAACCACAACTTATAGAAGCATAAGCACAGGACCACCTTGTGCTAACAGCAAGTCCAGCACCTCCACAACGACTTTACTGTGCAATAAAGCTGACACCTGTATCCTGAATCCAGCACCATCACAACTTCTTAGACTTGCCAGGCTCGTCCTGCAAACCCAGACCACACTGAATCAGCAACCATGTGCCACCACACTCACAATAAACCAGAAGCATCAGGCTCATTGTACAAATGCTGCACCAATTAGAAGTGTGAGAATCCTGTCATATCAATAAAGACATGAAAGCCAATGGGATTGGCTTTTGGATAAAGACATGAAAGGCACAGCCAGGATTAAGGCGGATTAACACTTCACCAGAGCAAATTTCCACCCTGTTTGTCAAATAATTCAAGGAGCAGAAGCTCCATCCCTGCTTGCTCCTCAGTTTTCATCTAACTTCCTTTCATTTAAATTTAAGGTTCTTGAACAGTGTTGCATCAAGTACCAAATGCAAGTATTTCTTGGATCCACCAGCAGTAATCATTAGCAATACTCCTATGGAAGTCAATGAGGTAAAGTGAAGTCTGTTTATCCAGATCCTCAGTTTAAATATATTCTTTAAAATATGATCTCACATAATCCTCACAGAAGAGAGAAGTCATCAGAGGGCATTTCATTAAGCAGATAGTGTATGACTAGAGACTCTCTCTGCTGAAAACAAAAAGCTGTACCAAACATAATTCAAAACAGTAGAAAACATTAATCCTTTACACAGAAATGTTGAGTTTATCCCCTCACTTACAAACACCTATAATGGCATCCTTGATTGAAAACTAACAGTATGCAATAGCTGACTGGCAATAGCCTGGTCTCCTGTTAGCAGAGAACATTGATCATACATAGTTGTGCTCAACCCAAATAATGAAGCGTACCATACTTTCTCCTATATTGGCACTCAACTTCATCAGTCACAGATGGTTTTTAAGCAATAGGTTTGTGACCCTTTGCTATGGTATCTGCTAGGTAATCTGCCACTTCAGATCTCTGGATTTCTTTGTTTCAGGAGTCTTCGCTAAACTACACCCATGTTGTTATTATGCTGCCAGATAACAATGTCACTCTCTTTGACTTCACTGGAATCGCAGTCTGAACATGCAAAACCTAGTCTGGGCCTAAGAATCTTTTGCTCCCATTAATTTTTATTTATTCTTTTTCCACCAGGCTATAGAACAGGTAACAACTATAGCTGTATCAGCTAAAAAGCAAGGAACAATTTAGTACCAGTATCAAATCAACATTTAAATTATTTCAGGAGCAACAATCTTTGTAATAATCATAAAATGTATATTATAATAGAATTTACAATGTAAAGTATATCATATAATAAATTGTGTTGTTACTATAATTAATAAAATATCATTTTGATTACCATATTTTCTTATGCTGGGTATCTGTTATGTTGAATTACCTTTTCATGAAAATATTATACTATCAACCATACTGTGTGTGAGTAGTACAGAGATGTGACAGATCATTAAGGACAAAACTCACATCTGTGTAATGTGAGCCTTATATGTTTTACCTACACTAAAGAGTATGCATACATGCACACATCTCATACACACAATTATTTACACATATCCCCATTACAAATAACTAAAATGGCCCTTTTTCTCACCCAACAATTATTACCACTGAAAATTCAGAGAACTGCACATGAGAAACAAGGATCTGAACACAGAACACAATACCCTTCTCTACCTGATGTCTCTGTCTAGTGAAGATTTTGCCACTTACCCAACCAAATCTCTGGTTTAAAGTATTGTGAATTAAGATTGAACACAATATTCTGTAACTGGAAATGAAAGACAACGTAAGTAATGTTCTCATTGAATCTTAGCCCTCATTTCCACAATAATGCTTCTTAAATAACAGATCTTGTACATCTGTATATCATTTCCCACATCAGTACCAACCACACTGATCTTGTCCTAGTGAAAAAAGTTGGCAGCAGTACAAAACCTTTATCACAGTTATTTTTCTGCTTATTCAATATAAAAACAATTAGAGACATTATAACCTCATTTCTCCATTATTTTCTCAAAAACAGATACATTTGGAAATTCTCCAATTTTAAAGTTCTCCTGTTTGCAATATTCCTTTTAAATAATGGGACTGGGCCATACACAAGTTTAAGCAAAGACTGAAATAAAATAAACTTACAAAAAGGAGAGTCAGTGCTCTGGAAGAACAGCTGTTCCAAGCAGCATTTAAGGTTCTTACAAAATTCATTGCGAGAACCCAGTGATTTGAGAAAATTCAAAATGGAAGAAATAAATGGCTATAAAGAATCATTTTAGCAATAACTGGTAATCAACCGATGGAACTCATAATTTAAATTTTAATGCTGCAAATTGTGTGGCATAGTTTTACACAGCTAGCGGAGAATTATGAGTTCTTTTAACGAACTTTATTAACCATTTATTAACAAGATCTGCAAAAAAATTACTTCATACTTAATGAGTTATTAGCATGACTTCATATTTGCACAGCTTTATGAGCTGCCAAACCAGCTCAATCTTTCAGTAAATTTTAAGAAGTTAAAAATGTGTTATTTATATAAAATATATTAAATTTCTAATTACTTATAAAATACATAAATATATTTATTCATACAATCTTATATTTATTCATACAATCTTAATATTTTCATGCTGCTGTGTAACAGCCAGAAACCATCTAGAACAACAGGCTTCATTCCTATTAAAGATGCACAAAGAATAAAAAGGTCAATCTAGCAAGAAGGATACACACACTTGCTTGAAGGGTAGCTATTTTATTTAGGTTTTTTATTTATCTTCTCCTGGGAAAGCAGGATGAAATGTGGCCCTATAAAATTGTGGGAACAGTGAAATTAACAATACTTTGTATGCACTTTCAAGTTCTTTAGAATTATGAATAAAAAAGTACCTTTCAGAAAAAGAATCACTTAAGAGTGGTAAGTCCTACTGGTTTATGAAAGACCTTGTTTTCCACTGTTAAGATCCTTATGGGAGTTCGGCTCCCAAGTTAAAGTTAAAAATCAAGATTTAGTTCTCTAAGGATGTGGATCGTACGTGTTTAAATTGCCTCTGAATAAGGGATATAAGTTACTTCCTTTTAAGCACATGTAGCCTTTTTAAAACGTAACCTTCTTGTGCCCAAAAGCAATAGCTTAGTGCAACACCTGTGCTCTTAATTCCAGTTTCAGAAGAGACTAAGAAACACCAAATATCTTTAGCCCTGAGGGTACGTACAGAAATACATGTGAAGAGTGATTCATAAAAATTTTGAAAAACTTTCCCCGAGTTGTGCTTTTCCAGTCAATAGTTTACAATATGAAAGAAGCATTATGAGTAATATTAAAGTCTGCATTTGAAAGGACTCTAAAGATTCATACTTTATACATGAAACTGTCCCTGGTATTTCAGTGCTAATGTTCTTGATGCTTCAGACATTTTAGGAAGACAGCTGATATGCATATGTATCAGTTTACAACAAAAATGTTCAAGTCCATTAAAGTTACCTAGATATAAAAATGACAGATGAACAACTCTATCCTATGTCAGGAGAAGGGGTAATTTTCTTGAGATTAAAACTTAAAAGACACACAGTGTATTCTATTCAGAGAGGATTTTAACTGCAGTACTAGGCATTTACTAATAATGAGATATGCTTTCTTTCCACACCATATTTTTACACTAAATTGAAGAAATTTATTAAGATATTGATTCAATATAATTTCAAATAATTAAAATAATGAAATAATTAAAAAATGGTTTAAAATAGTGGAGCAATGACTTCCAAAATTTACTCTTGAACTCTATCAGGTTGTGACAGTACTTTCTTCTTAGAGGTATGCCTTTTGCACTTGATGTTTACACAGCATGGTCATGAAACTAACATCCTGGAGGACCTGAAATACCTCTCTGCTGAAGGTTGCTATCTACAGAGTGAACAGCTGTGTGCATCCATCTGGGTAACCACTGGCTCTCTGGCATGCAGACACATTACAACATCAGAGAATTTGGACTGATACTGAAAAGTTTGAGAAGTTGGCTTTATAGTTCTAAAATTTGACTATGCAACTGGGGTGTGTATGGGGTTTCTTTTTAAATTATACATTACTTTGATTCGATCAGATTTTACTACGGTACCAAAAAACCTTTACTAGACTTTGCATAACCACTTTTTTCTTTCTAAGTACACTTATACCATGGAAATTTTGCTATCCATCTATATTTTAATATAGTTAGAATCAGAGTGTAGACAGTGCCTTACTATGCAGAGTATTTTTACATTATGCTTTCCTCTCTCTCCTGAAAATATGCCAATGATATTTCTTTTCTTTCTGGTCTGTTCTTTGTCCGACTTCAGGAACCTTTTTCAGTAGATGTCAAGTTTGAATAAATACTTTTTCAGAAAAAAACACCCTTCTATTAAATATTTGATATGCAAACTCTCCCATACATGAATAACTATCCTTTTGTGTATCTCCACGACTTGAATGAACAAGGAGTACGAATGGTCACTTAGAGTAGTTGGGTACCTATTTCACTGTTGGCAGGGTAACTTTATCAAGGTACAAAGACAGGAGCTCCATTCATGGAAAACAACCATCGCTCTCAGTGGTACTCACTGTTTCCACTGTCGCAGATTTTGTGCAGCAGTGTTCTCTCCAACCACCTCGGAAGACATGTGCAGTATACACATTCTGCTACCAAACAACAGCTTATAGCCATGATGCCTCATGCAGTTATTCAGAGCTATGCCAGAAACAGCGCTTTCTTTTGTTAAGGTCAGATGGTTTCGGGCATGAGTCTAGAGAAGAAGCTCGTCTTTGCTCTTCTCACTCAGGTGAGGTTTACACAGTATGGTCCTGCAATATCAGAGTTAGAACCAAATGACCTGATGACTCCAAATAACAATGCAAAGAAGCAAGGTAGATGCAGTTTCAAACCAGAAGCCGTAAGCAGTTGCTGCGACACATCACTACTAATCTCTAACCATTATTACTGATTTCACCTAAGTTACTTGGGCATTATCAACTCAAGTTCTTTGGTTGGTGAGGTAAATGATTCTTATCTTAATCAAGTAGGACATTGCCTTGAACTTCTTCAAGTTGTAATGCTCCTATGCTACAGATTCATCCTTCTCACCAGGCTAAAACAAAAGCATTGGAGAAGTATTGTGGCATTTTACAAACAGCACACAAAAGGTTTTGCTTTCATTGCAATACAGAGCAGACACAATTTTGGATCCTTCTCAGCTGCAGCAATGGTATAACGCTCATCTCTGGACAAACCCTGTGGAAGGAGCTGCTTTCAGAATCTTAATGGTGGGAAAAATTAGGGGGGGGGGGCTTATCTTTTTTTTAACTTCGAATTTCTCAGGCCTCATTCTTCTCAAAAGCCTAACGTTGTCTCACCTTGAAATCATCTGGTTAAAATCCTGTGCTTAGACGCAAGTAGATTTTGAAATGCTTCATCAGATATGAAACTCAAAGAGCTTCTGCTTCCAAATTGCACACACAGGGACCAGTTGTATACAAGTGGAAGTCACTGGGATTTTGTTTAAGTTAAAAAACTATGCCCATCTATAGAAGCTTATTATGAAAGAAAAATGTACTGTTAATAGAGTCCAAGTCTCTGCATCCATAAATATGACGCCAGATATTAACTACTTGAAAATACTACACTTGCCAAAACTTCTTCAGGTGTTCCTCACTGCTTTCAGTGATTGCTCTAGCTACAGCTACTAATTTAGAAGTCCCCCTTTGAAGGATTCAGGAAAGAGCAGAGGCTTCCATTACAATTTGGCTGAAGACAAATTGCTGATGACTAGAAGATAAGCAGTGTCACACTTGTTAGCTTTTAATGCACAGAAAACATACTTTTTCAAATATAAAATGCAGTATTTAATTAAAAAATTTAGATAAGCCCAAAATGTGGAATGCACTTCAATACTACTGGAGATCACTGTACTGATAGTGTTGCATTAGCATGCATAGTTAACGTATTCACAGCATGCAAAACTCCTACTCCTCTGGGATACAGATTACAGTTTGCAGAGATTTTATTCCCCGCCCATTCTCCAAACATGATGGTTATATCTTTAATTTTTATTGAAAGCACTGTGGAATTGTGTCTCTGCTGGTTTTCTCTAAAAACCTATAAAATGTTAGCCACTAGAAATAAGGAATCCAATTCTTATTTGGATTCCCATCCAGATGTCTCACTGACCCTCAAGTCAAATTAGAAGTTTCAAGGCATTTTTAACATTGAGCAGATCAAATTTATGGATTACAGATTCAGAACTCTATTCTTTACTAGAAACATGTAGGCTATTATCTGGCTTCATTTTTTTATTTGTTTGTTTTTGCAACCTGTGCAATGAAAGAAATAAAACAGCCTTACAAGTATCTCCAATTCATACAATGTAGAGTTCATATTCTCACAGAACTGCTACAGTATCTGTACGCAGAAACAAGAACATTTGTGTGCCTGCATATGAATGAGCCTTCTAAAAGCAGTATAGAAAGTACATCCAAATTCAAACTGAAAAATATACTTTCACTTTAAAAAAAAATGAAGTAACTTTTACTTACTGAACTCAGGGGAGTGGAGAGTGGAGAAGAGGGAAATCACATGGCAAAAATTGCTCAATACTATGTGTTAGCTTAAAATCTTTCAATATTTGTATCTTTGCTAATGATAGTTTCATTACACCGGGTGCCTGTCTCTCTCAGTTGTCCTTCTACTCTCTGAAAGAAGTGACATGACCACGAAAAGATCAAGAGAGAGAAGAGAGAATGCTATAAATTACACAAAACTGCAGGGATGATATTCAGAATAAAATTGTTCAGGCATCCCAACTGATGTCTTCATAAAATTCAGAACTAAACCTTTACTTATTGTCCTAAAGAGTAGAAAATGCAGCCCCAATTAAAAGTCCCACATTTGTGGCAATTGTAAGTTAACACTTTTTTTTGCCATTCTCTGCTCTTCGGAATTCATTAATGCACTGCCATTACTCCTTTCCTGCGGATTATCTTTTATTATCACAGCATCCAAAATAACTGCCTTATCTGAAAAGTCCTTTTTTTTCTTCTTCTTCTGGCAATTTTTTTGTATACTGCCACAGTTTACAAGATTTAACTATGAGTACCACAGATTCATTTCTAAGTGTGTATGAAGAACATTCTTGTTTCCTCACTGGAGTTTCTACATAATCCAGATTAGAAATTACAAATGCATTAATCTCCTTGTTTCGCTTTTTCCTCTGTTGACTATCAGATCTAATCCTTCTTAGGATAAGTTAAATCACTCTAAAGGCTCCAGGGACTATATTGCTTAGCCACTGACTATTAAAATAACAAAATTGCATGAGGCACTGTTCATGTAAACATACAAAATTTTGTGTTTATGCCAGACATTCTATTTGAGTGTTGTCACCTGTAAATTTATTTTGTTTTTTTTTCTTTTTCTGTGAAAGCAAAAATTGTTATTTTTATTGATGCAGTCCTCTCTCCAGCCTGAAAGTTCTTCATATTTCACTGACCTTTTTTATGCCCCTACTTTGTTTACTGAGTCTTCTACACATAGCATCTTCTACCACACAGCATCCCTGGTTAATGTGAGAAAATATCTTCTCAATGGCTCTGCTTTCAGCAAGAACTATTCACACAAAAGATTCCAATGCCACAAGAACATGTGCTCTAAGTCCAATGACTCTCTAGCATTTACGTCTTCAGAAGGCAGTAATCAACTTCACATATGTTCACTTATTTGAATTTGAGGGAACAGAAAGAGAAGTTTATAATGGTATTCGCTCGAATCATTTGCTTCAACAGTAGGTCTTACCACCATAGCTTTTTTAATAAGCTAAAAAAAATTATATTGCAACAGCACATAAATCACTAAAGAAGCTGCTACTGAAAGAGTGAACGTTGAAGAATTTCTGCTCCTAAGAAGATTCAAAATAAACTCTTCAGTGTCTCTTTAAGCAGTTCATGAGGGCCTTCTGAGTTTGAAAATAGAATGTTTTTTCCATCATATAAACTGCACCAATAAACATTTTTGCTCATGAACAGGATGTCAAACATCAATTCTTGTAAAACTTCATTTGAATTCCCCCCCCAGTTTTTGCATTTTCTTTCAGGTTTGTGGAATCTAACAGTGATTTTCCCTCAGCTCAGCTACTGTGATAAATTATTGAAGATTCAAAGTGAAGAGACAGTGTCACATCAGAATTAATTCTGAAATCAGTAAAATTACAGTACTTTATACCACTTAAAATCTGGTACAGGTGTCTTAAGTGTTTACCTGCAATTTTGTATGACTTTGGAATATATGTTTTTTTTAAATGAAAGTGAATAGTATGAGATTTTTAAGGCTTTCACAATTTTTTAAATGCAACCTGCAACTCAGCAACCAGACTGCAACTACTAGATTACTGGAGCAAATTAAAAAACTAAGAATTCGCAATCAGATAGTTTTATGACATGCTTCCTATTACCACTTATTTCCCTGTCTCAGCTAACATAAAACGCATCTATAAACAAAATAATTCCTAGACTTCTAAATACCAAACATTAATATCTATCATAGACATCATATACATTAAATATTTCTATCTTTTGGGCTTCAGTTCCACAACAGCTAGAACCTTCTCTGACTAATTCCTCCTCTCTGCCACTAAATGTTATCGACTATTTTGGTTGGGATGTTATGCTTTATGCTGAACAATACTTAGTACATGAATACAAAATCTACCATGATTTTCCCCGGATATATAAATAGAGAAAAGGGAAATGGAAAAAGGGGGATGAAAAAGGGAATGAAAGACCGCAGTTACTTCTCTTAATATAAACTGGCAAATGCTGTAAGTACCACTCTGAGATTTCAGATACACTATTAGAATCTAACAAAACATTTTCTAGAATTAGAAAGAATGCCAGTAAAAAAGTATGATTTTTATTGCATAACAAACATAACTGTAAGCTAAAGTCTTCAAAATACACACTATTGCTCTTTCACACACGCAAACATTTTTCTGTATGCTATTACATGTAGTTAGTTTCTCAGTAAGACGTCTCCCTTAGCACACATTTGCATACTTTTGTATTTTGCTACAAAAAGTGACTTATTTTTCCCTTCATCAGCCTGGGAGTTACCTCCCTGTGGCAAAATATCAAAGGCACAGGTTGCATATTCGATTATTATTTAGGTCCGCAGTCATACAAAGCCCTTCACAGACAAGAAAGCTTCCTCTGTCACTGTGGATGGAGCTAGACACCTCCTACAAGAAGCAGGGAGGTGAGTCTCAGAGAACCACTGGTGCCAAACAGCAGAGCTGGGCAGCTCCCTCAGCCCATGGCCTCCTAGCAGAGACCAGTGTCTGCCTGTTTCAGTTCTGCTCTGCTCTACAAAATGTCAAATTGTTTTACCTTACATTTATATGCAGCACTTATCTGAGCTGGATTGAAGCAGATGAAAATAGCTCATCCAAAAAGGCACTGCTATCAGCTGACAGACAGGTGATACTTCACGCGGTCTCTGCTGTGCTGGCAGTTTCCAACTCCACGCTGAATATCATCTGTTGGCTTTCAGAACAATCCTCAACTGCTTCCGTGTAAAATCAAATAGCTTACATCACAGATTTTTCTGAGGTCTATCAACCCTGTGCCATGTTTTCACAGGCAGCAATAATCTCTGGTACTAGAACTAGGTGGCTTCTCAGGCCAGAGTGGCTCAGGTGCACACCGCTCACAGAAGGACCTTCATGGCATGGTACTTGGCCCCATTTGGGAGGCTTCTATGTTCCAAGACATAATTTTGTGTTTTTCAACTCAATGTATTTGAAGAACTGTGAAGACTGTGGTGCAACTTGTCAGTACATTTATAACACAGTGCTGAGGACTGCTATTGCATGCCATAAGGGTATGCAGAGGAATTTTAGGACAAAACGTGCCTACTTGGATAAGACTGAAAGACCAGGACATAGAAACAAACACAAATTTGACAGTGAAGAACATTGAATTAATCCCACTGAATATCCATTTCTTCGTTAAACAATTTATCCCACAACATATCCCAACATTTACCAAGTTTTTATTCCCTCCAAACCAGAGCTATTATGCTGTTTCCAAGAGCTACTAAAATACAAATATTAATACTGCAAATCCTTTCTTTCTTTCCTCTATCTTTGCACTGTACAAACTTAATTCTATAATGCCTTCAAATTCCCTATCGTTAATCACATATGAAAGAGCTTGAAGGACATGTAATTACAAGTATTCACAGTATGTCTTCTGTAAGTAAAGCTCCTATCATATCCACATGTTGCTATAATTTAAGAATAATCTAACAATTTTTAGGAAAGATAGTGCAGTCTAGTTTACTTGAGCAGAGGTTAAGTAAAAATTATCAAGGTGTGATACATTCAGTTAAAGTTAAACTGGCTTGGAAATTATACCTCCTTTAATACATTTTGTAATGTATTTTGGTTATTAATTCTTAAATGCCTGTTTCCTCTATCACTCTCCCAAAGCGTTGGTGTAGAAGAAACATATCACAGAAACTCACCTCTTGATTTTTGTTGTTTATAACAATCATTGTAACAGTACAATTAGTGTATGTAGTACATATTTTAAAACACTAGATATAAACTAGCCAAATAATCCTGAGAGAAAATTGCTTCACCTTCTTTTTATTTCCTGTTTCTTTGTCCATGTCCTGTGATGAAGGTCCTGTAACCTCCTTTGTAGTAGAAAACTCATGGGCACTGTGATTTTCTTTCGTTTACACTCTTTATCAGCCCCAGGCACCTTTGGCTTTCCATTGCTAATAAACATGTTTTGTTTTTTTAGGAAGGATTCTTTCCTGCTATTACCACATCAACTTTCTCCTGAAGTCTCCTGCCCCACCACTTTAACTTTTCTTCCTTCTCACTGCCTCTTTTCTGTTTCTAATCCACTCTAACTGCACCAGAAAATTAAACTCATTAATAACCCAGGTTATTTTGTATATAAACATGTAAACCACACACAGTCTTATGGAAAGCATGAAGTCCAGCTCCAAGCAGTTAATTCTTACTAAATGCCACACAGTTTTCAGACCTTTGGACAAAAGAAGAAATAAAGGGATGGAGAAACCAGTTTGTGCCTTTGGCTAGTTAGTTTAAACTAGATTCTCTTTTAATATTTCTGATATTTTATTTTTCTAAGTACAGTGTTCAATGTAAATCCAGTAACATGTCTGTCACACACAAAAAAAAGAGAAATTAATCAGTCTCTCCAGTCAGCATGGTTTGCCAGCAGCTCCTCTACTCAATACTTCAGACACACCACAAGGTTTTCCTTTTCTCTGTTTATTGCTACCCATATTCTGCTTTTTCACATGTGCTAGTATTAGCAATGTATAGACATCATCAAGTACCTTGAGAAAACAATATACACTCAGGTAACATCCCTTATATAATCTACCTTACACTGGACAATAACATAGACATATGTCATGCATAAATCAATAGCATAATACAACCACTTTAGACAGACACAAGAGGTTTTCTGCAATGCTGACCTATGCCATGAAGAGAAATAAAGCAGGGCACAAGTCAAGATGAGTGCAAGTTACCAAGGAGAACACAGTACAAATAACCTTATCTCATTAAGACCAGAAAATAAAAAAATCTGGCTGCCTTTCAAGTCACATCTATAAAAATCAGCAATATCAAACATGGCTTCTGTGCTCTCAACAGTATTTCACACAGAATCACAGAATCACAGAATGTTCAGGGTTGGAAGGGACCTCTGTGGGTCATCTAGTCCAACCCTCCTGCCAAAGCAGGGTCACCTACAGCAGGCTGCACAGGACCT
>Ga0065711_1002914_pt1 | contig 37430 bp, 23 predicted proteins | sample Hoacrofraction12_FD_59098 | JGI IMG/M metagenome (GOLD analysis project Ga0065711, IMG submission 59098) | Hoatzin crop microbial communities from Cojedes, Venezuela - Epithelial fraction 12 v2 (version 2) | ecosystem: Host-associated > Birds > Digestive system > Esophagus > Crop | place...
CCCCGCTTCCTCTGCTTTATTTGATTATGCTAATACAATAATATTTTTATTTGTACTTTTGGAATTTTATTTTTTTGAAGGTCAAATATTTCTTGATTGGTCTGCATAATCAAACATTTGGGCTTTGAGGGGGGCTGGAGATTTTAGTTTTAGCTATAAAAATTCTTTAGAAGACATGGAGATCAAAGACTGCAAGGAAACCAAAATCTAGTTTGTTTAGCTACTTCATAGCTTCCTCATCAGAAAGCCCAGCTTATTAGGAAACAGCTCTTCTTTCTTTTTGCTTTTGTCTGAGTGGACAACACACATGATAATCAAAATTACTTTCCCCATCCTCAGAGACTCTTGATGTTTTAGGTAGAGGTTTCATTAGAACATGGCATAAAGTGATACTTGCGTCTCTAGATTCTACCTGTAAATATAGGTATTTAAGTCACTAGTCTCAGATAAAGAGATGATCTAATCTGGTGACAATGCTAACACACGTGTCCACCCTCTGAAATTACTCAGAGGGAGTTAGAAGTTGTCAGGACTCTAAATTACAGCTTTCTGGGTTGGCTGTTCATGCAGCTGTTAGATTCCAAGTAACATCCATTCTTGCCACTTAATAAATTTCATATAACCCATATCAAAATATTTTTTAAAAATGCGACTGTTTACTACTTCTACTGGCCTCTAGATGGATGTTACTGTTTTGGGTGTTCTTCTCTCCTACACAAAGAAGCAAAATCAAATAGAAGATAGGAAGCAGGTGGGTGGATTTTTCTGCTAAAGACAAAGGAAGTAAAGTTAATTTGCAGTGTCTGAAGGGTAATGATCTAGGAACAATTTTCATCCTCTTGACCTGAGCACCTGTGTTGGCTGTGCCCTGACTGTACAGCAACATGAGAGCGGGTGCACACTCTTATCCTCCATCCACTTCATGGATGCCATCGCATGAAATTAGGAAGCGAGTGCTCACCTGCTCTCAGGAAGGCGCAAGCAGCAGCCTGTGCTAAAATATCTGCTGTATCAAGAAAAATACTCTACTTGCCAGAGAATGTGTCTATCCTACAATTTAGATGCAAACATCTCCTATTAGAACAGAGCCTGTCAAGAAATCTTGTGTGAAGAAATGGATAAGAAAAAACACTTGATTTAACCCAATGATTTCATAAAAAATAACAAAGATCCTTAGGATTTTTATTCACCTAAAAACCTCACCTCATGAAGCACTTTTGAAAGAAATCCTTAATGGATTAAAACAACACAAAAAGAACACAACTCAATGTTTGTATAATCAAGAAACTTACGTGAACAAACCTTACATGGGAGAGTTAGTTACAGAGTAGAGTAATAGATAGAGAAGCTTCTGAAAGTGTGCAAAAATGAATTCTTCCATAACAATATGTAAAAAGTGCAAGTTTATAATTCATAAAATCTTCCTAGAGGATGCAAAAACATATTTATGCACAAGTCCGTGTTTTGTGGAATGAGTATTTTAAAAGACTGTAGGAAATGAAAATAAATTAATATTATTTGCAACAGAAAAAAGAGCAGAAAAGGACAAAGTGAGATAAAAGAAGACTCTAATTTCAGAAAAAAAAGTTTCTTAGTGACAGTCAGTTTCAACAGATTTTCAAGTTCAAATATATTTTGAAATAATCTAATCTTCTTGATAATTTTGTAATTTAAAATGACTAATTCTCTGTCCCCAAAAATATTAAGGGTGGTATTCAGCTCCAGGTTTTAGGTACTTAATATGGGATTTTTTGCCTAAATATACATGTCTACCCTTGGGCTTCTAATGCTTATTCATAGTGTTGGGAAATATGATTGGGTCTACTGAACATCTCTGCCCTTCTGAAAGCAGCAGCTGGAAGCCAGGTGAAATCTACTGAGAAATCTCAAATGCCACTACACACCATCTGTACTGAACTTAACTGAGGTTCTGAATTCAACATGTATATATAAAAATAACTACATTCATCTAAATTAATATGCTGATTAGTGGAGATCTATGAATTAAGTTGTCCAAACACAATTGCCCATGGAATCTGACATGTCAGACACTGTTGAAGGCTTCTGTGAAGAGTTGGTATATTTGACAGATAAGCAGTAGTAATGTCCTTCTCTAACAGTGGCTGAAGCTATACAAGACAGTCTAGGACATCTCAACACCACTGGACATCCTTGTTTCTGCAAATAAATTATGTCATGAGTGAGTAAAATCAGTGAAAACTGAAGAGATAAACAACTAACCAGATGTAAGTGTCTGCATCAGGATAAACTCAGCCCTATCACATTGATACAGACTAGACCTTGCAACATTTGCAAAGCATCTGAGAAAACCAAGGGAGAGTTTTTTCTGTCAAGATTATCAGCTAGAGCGTTGTAAATGCAGCTAGTCTCTTAAGTTTTAGAAACCGAACCAAACCTCACAGAAGATTTGAAGAGAAATTGATTTGGGCTATAGGGAGCAATACCAGCTAACACTAAACAACAGTTTTGTTAGTTGTTACGATGGAAACAGTTAATAATAATACACAGAACATTAGATGTTAGACAGGTAGTTTACAGTGAAGTAAAGCAGGGACTCCAAGAATAAAAATAGGAACAAGGAAATTTAGCTATCATCTTGAGTAGCTCACTACCTCCTGCACATAAGCTAGATGTTTTTAATATTGTCTTATGCCAGTTGTCACCTCATAATATTAAACATTGATTGTGCATGGTACATGCATGTGGCTGATTTTTGAACCACAATATGTAGGATGCTGAAGGTTAATATTCAAACCAACTGCAAATAAGTTTTCATGCAAGATTTTCTGAGTAATGGAGTAATTCATTCGAGATTTTAGGCATTACATGTATTATGCTTAGTTTCTTGACGATACAGAAGATGAAGGGGGTTAAGACTGTATTGCAGGACAAAGACGTTAATTAAGTAAGACAGCAAAGAATAATGAGAGAAAGAAGAGTTACTCTCCATCGCATCTGAAAATATTTTTTTAAATTTCCTCCAAACTAACCCACAAGCTATCACTGTATAGATCAAAAGAATAAATTAATTCATAAATACAGTAGTCGGAATGTACTGTCGAAAGAATCAAGAGTAAATAAGTGAGAAATCCCTTGCTATCAGGGGATCATCAAGATGGTAAATGTCTGTTGCATTGGGAAAGAAAGAAAATATGCAACGTTGCACTCTGGCTTGATGGCTTTTGACCTGTGTAAGTGCACAGCAGGACCTTCGTCTTGAAGACTTACAAACTTGCTTTTTTCTAAGTAAAACAATCAGCAGCTTTTCTTGTGAGAAAAAAAGCAAGAGCAGCATTTTCAAAAATTAAATGCTACTTCTGGACAAGATGGACAATCATCTTTATGGATTAAATCATACGTCTGAATGTTCTAGGGAAGTATTCTCTGAAGAAATGTAACTTAATATTTGTGAAGAATGACAAAGAATAATGGAAAAATGATACAGTCTTACTGGAGGAATCTGAGGTGTTTTTGTAAGCTAGTAATCTTTTCTAAATTCTCATAACAGCAAACATCACTAGAATATATGAGTGAATTGCAAGAGATAATAACTCATTACAGAAAGGAGTAGTGGAAGTAGTATATTCTGTTAACCGTTACATGTTTATGTAGGACTCAGTGCCATAAATACTGTAAGAAGTGAGGAACTATAGACCAGAAGCCCAGATAATCAGTGTTGAAACCCCATTGAATTTAAGAGGTAAATATAAGTCCTCTAAAGCAGAAGGCTTAGAGTAGCAGTGATGAAGCAATTTAATTTGAGTTTTCTCCAATGCCAGTGAGAGGTTAAATTAGGAAGATCTTATTTGCACTCTCTTCCGCAGTGAACTGCAAACATTTGTGATAAGTGATACAAATAAATCTCGGCCCAGGCTCACACTCTGATTTCATTTTTCACCCTGAAGCTCCTTCTCATCTGCCAGTTGCTTTGGATCAAGGAACACTGACCTTGTCATTTTATGCCGTTCCTGTATGTGATTGCAGTAAGGTAACTATCAACCTTTCCTATGTTTTGTTTCTCTCCCTATTATGTGCACTCTGCAAGACCCATAAATATTTTCATTTAAAGGCAATTTGGGGAGACCAAAAAAAAAGAAAATTCATATGAAAGTCATAGTTTAGTCTCTTAAAGAGTAAAAATCTTTACTAATAACCAAAAAGTATTTGAAAATGCAGATTTTCTTGATGAAATAGATAGTCATTTCATAAAAGAGAAACTATACTATAAAATCACTAATCCATTCTAGACTGAAACTTAATGAAATTATCACATACTACTCTCTATATAAATTTCAACAAGGAGAATCGTGCAAGAATACATGAATACAGTGGTGAAGCTAGTGACAGTCAAAAGTCTCTGAGTGAAATATGGACAAAGATATATTCAGAGATAAACTATGGAAACAGATCAACTCTAAACTGTATTTAAAAACATACAGGAATCTTTCTAACTCTCGTACAACTTCAGTTATGTTTGTCCAAGACTTAATTTTACTAAAATCTCCCCGTGTTCCTATTTCTATTTCTTATCCCCCTTTTCTTTCCCATTTTCCATTCATCTGCCAAGCTCTTCTTTCCTCAGAAAAAACTACATATGTTACTAAACAGAAGGGACGGAGCAGGATTCTCCCAATGAGGATAGGGAGAATCAAATAAAAAATGTTATAATTCTTGTGAGGACAAGAACTACGTTGATCTGCTTGCACAAGATAAAAATTAGGATGGGGAGGGGTAGGTTTATGGAAATAGGAATAATCCAGTGAATCAACTTATTTAATACAGTTTTCCTTTCAAATGTTTGACAGCTCCATTTTCTTTGATTTTTGGAATATTTTATTCTATTCTCTCACATAAATTTTAGAGTTTTCCTACATCAGTTGGAGAGAAATATAAGCTGAGACTGCATCTTTGTTGCTGGTAAACAGCTTGAACAGCCTGAACTATTGAGAAATAACTGTACGGTGATTATGCAAATCAGATAAACTTGACCAACCAGTGTGCAGAGAAATGCATAGCTAAGGAAAAATATATAGAGGTATGCATCAATAGCTGTTCAGTTACTCTGTGCTCTGATAGGCTAGAAAAAGTCTATTTCTATGTGTTATTCTTGCATTGGTGAAAAGCTAAGAGACATACAGGACAGATTCTCAAAATGTTTGGAAAATTATCTTGATTGCCTAAATAATTTTGCTATTTAAATGTACAAGAGATAAATTGAGCCACCAAATTTAACCTTTTTCATGGACTAGAGAAATGCTTTTTCATTTATTACTGCTTACACCTGCAGTTCAGTTGAGGAGGTGCACAATTAATGACATAAAATATATATGGAAAAATTACCCCATTTCAGCAGGAAGATATTGTCCATGACACTAAAAGACTGAAAAATTTGTTATTTAAATTACTTGAATATTCTGTAAGATTAAATTTTTACCTATGGACTTCTGTTGTATTAGTTATACTTCATTTCAATATCTTACATTGTTCGTTTTATATTATGACTGGTCTGGAGAAAGATTGAAGTTATCCAAAGCATTCACATACTAAACAGTTCTTAAATCCAGTATCTTCAAAATGAATCTTGGCAATATTTTTCGAATACCAGGAGTTCCCAAATTCTGCAGCAACACAGTGAAACTAAATTCGTGTTAAAAGCAGCAGTAAACTTGTGGTAGTTCTAGAGCAGCACTCCTATGCGATTTTCCACTCCATCACATATTTGCAGGCCTGGGACTTCGAGTTTTGAATTCTAGGCCATCTGTTAACAAAGTGATGTGCAATGAATTTACCAGCCATGAACTTTTTACTGATTTGATAAAATAAAAAATATTTCCGATTTTTAATCATATAATACATATCTTTTTTGGCTGGGTCAGCTGCTTTGGGGCATGAAGGGAGTTCAACAATGATATAAACAGCCTTCGATATATATTTACATCTCATTATTTTTCATTATTAGTTTCATTGTTCACCCAGGTCCCTCTCCGCAGAGCTGCTCTCCAGCAGGTCCGCCCCAAGCCTGTACTGATGCATGGGGTTATTCCTCCCCAGATGCAGGACACTGCACTTGCCCTTGTTGAATTTCATCAGGTTCCTCTCTGCCCAACTCTCCAGCCTGTCCAGGTCTCACTGAATGGCAGCACAGCCTTCCGGTGCATCCACCACTCCTCCCATTTTTGTGTCATCAGAGAACTTGCTGAGGGTACATTCTAACTCTTCATCCAGGTCATTGATGAAGAAGTTAAACAAGACTGGGCCCAGTACTGACCCCTGGGGGACACCACTAATTACCGGCCTCCAACTAGACTCAGTGCCGCTGATGACAACCCTCTGAGCTCTGCCATTCAGCCAGTTCTCAATCCACCTCACCGACCACTCATCCAGCCCACACCTCCTGAGCTTCCCTAGGGGGATGTTATGGGAGACCGTGTTGAAAGCCTTGCTGAAGTAGAGGTAGACAACATCCATGGATCTCCCTTCATCCACCCAGCCACTTACATCATTGTAGAAAGCTATGAGATTGGTCAGGCATGATTTCCCTTTGGTGAATCCATGCTGACTACTCCTGATAACCTTCTTTTCCTCCACTTGCTTGATGATGACCTCTAGAATGAATTTCTCCATCGTCTTTCCCAGGATGGAGGTAAGGCTGACCAGCCTGTAGTTTCCTGGGTCGTCCTTCTTGCCCTTTTTGAAGATTGGAGTGACACTGGCTATTCTCCAGTCCTCGGGCACCTCTCCTGTCCTCCAGGACCTTTGAAAGGTGACGGAGAGTGGCTGGAATCCTCCCAGCCATGTCAAAGGGAGGCTGCTGTGATTCTCTGTCCCCAGGTACAGCCAGTATCCATCTTTTCCCGCAGGCACACACATGCTACAGGGAAGGCCAGACACAGACCAGCACAGAGACCAGTGCATGTCTTGGCACCCACAAGAACATGAACAGCACAGCCCAGTTTTTTCCTCACTCAGTGTCTGATCAGTGTGGGAGTTAGGTAGTGGAGTACATACAACTCCTGGGAATAATACGGTCTCTTCAGTAACTGATTTCAAGCCCCCAATTTACCCATTATTTAGCCCCCAGACCCTGATCTCCTCATATTGATGGCACCTAGACTCACGGGTCCTTCAAACCTATGGTCTCTCCCTCAAGTGGTTGGCATTCAGACCTCTTCTTGTGCTTGCAATCTAATCTAACATGAACTTTCCTAACACTCACACACACAGTTTCATGATCTAGATTTCACACAGAAAGAAGATGGTTAGAAATTAATAAGAATATAGGATAAACTGCAATGGTCAAACACAGGGCTCTGTCAGGCAAGCATATCAACTAGCACTTAGTCAACCATGACCACTACTTTTGTATGCCTTTTACCCTCTGTTTTCCTGCACTTACTAATCTTAATTCATCTTGACACCTCCCTTTTGCCTGCTTTGGTGTTTCCCCTAAAAATCCCATAACAGCTTTTACACAGTCCCAGAATGCTCTCTGCTCTGTTCCTAAATTCCCTTCTTCCTCCTTCCCTTGGTTAGTCCTGTACCTCTTTAGTTTGCATAGCATTCTGTGGAGACTTTCTTTCATTGAGTCATTTTAATGGATTCTTCTGTGAGAATCTTAGGAGTAGCTAATTCATTACACTCTGTTTTCACAGATTAAGTTACTAGGATTCCCCCAGCTGTCATTTTTCCTCTGATTCTCCTGGTGGACTTTTTTGTGTTTAATTTGCTTTGGCTTTAGTCAAATAATGTAACAGTAAATAGCAAAAAAAACCCACAAAAAATAGGCATGTAAATTCATAATTAATGTGATAATGAAGAAATAAAATAACAATATGAAAGTCTAAATTACACAACAGAAAGGGAAGAAAACCTTCATTTCCAGAGACGAGGGAACGTGCTTCATAACAGCTATATGTGCTCCAAAACTTTCATGTCTTTAATTACATGTTTAAAGCTGACCCAGATGACTCCCACAAGAGAAATTACTTTCTTGAAATCAGTAAATCAAAATAAACTGGTATAATTTATTAACTTCTGTGGATTGCCAGCAACAGAACAGAAGTTTGGGAACCCCGTAGATAGCCTTCTCCCTACAGCACAGGATTCATTTTGGAGTCTGGTAGAAGGAAAATTTTTTTATGAATAAGCAATAATAAGTGACTTTCAGGAGACTGAAGCTATCAGACAGACAACCCACAGGACCAGGAAGTCCTCCACCAGTCTGCTTGAGAACAGCCTGGATAATGTGATGTTTGAGGGAAATAAAGGAAAGACTGCCTCCTTCAGTCAAAGCAAGACAGAAATTCTATCCTATTTTCATATTGAATTTCAAGGAAAGAAGAAATAGCATACTAAAAATACAGCTGTTCTAATAGTTTAAGCAAAAACCTTATTAGGATTACTGAAGAAATTGTGAGGAAACATGTGGACCAAAACTGTGAAAAATTATTCATGCCAGAAGGTGTTGTATCTTGAACACCTAGAACCTGCAATTAGAGAACCATATGATACCTGAATGGATTCCACAGTGGGCATGTAGGGGATACGAATGAGTTGCTTTTCATAGAGATTTCAAGTCAAATTCGATAACATACTCAACAACATGCTCCATGCTCTCATTTGGACCAAGTTTTGAACTTATTTATCTGTATTTATGGAAACAGCGGTCCTTCCTGACAGTAGAACCTGTGAACTCTCAGATACTCCAAGGTGCATTTTTGAAAAAATTACCTTCCAAATCATAACAAATTGACTCTTCTAATAAAATTCCATGTTAATGACTTGAGATATTAACCTGAAATAATCAGGAAATACTCTTTCTTATTTTTTAACTAAAGCTTTTGGATGGATGTGGGGGTGTGATTTGGTTTTGCCATTCTCGGAATGAACAAATGAGCACAGCTGCAGATGGTTCAGGATGAGTCAGTGATGCCTTGCTGCCTGATAGCTTGCTCATAGTATTCAAGGATTAGAAAATACAGAAACAGGAATGAGTGAGTTCCTCAGTAAGGTCAGTGAAGTTTCTGCAAGAGAGCATTTGTCTGTGGCACATGGCTGTGTTTCACATCTAGAATAATAAATGTGGTTTTGATTTATGTATATTACACAACATAAGTCGTCTAATCAGTCCTGTCAGTGCAGGTCTACAAGGTTTAGTGACACTCCGACTTCGTTTTCTATTTTTTAGCAACAAAATAGACTAATAGCTTCAATATATAATTAGTCCCTGTTATTTCTGTGAAATCTGTGTCTTTAAAGAAGTGACAAAAGCCTGTTATTATCCAATCCAATAATTGGATTGGTAATATTGGCAATATTTAAAACTACACACCTGATGCCAGAGTTATAAAATAAAAATAGCCCTAATAGCCCCAAGTCTTCCTCTTTAATACCAGTTTTTACCATGGAAGTTTGAAGATAAGACAAATCAGAAAAAATGATTGTGAGTGAAAGCTTAAACTATGTTTGACTAAATATTCAGACATTTCTTGCTTCTCTTTCAAAGAAGCACATATATGTGATGCCTTATAATAAGGCTTCTCTAGAAGCTCTTGGGGGTCTACAGCACAGACTTACTGACCTCAGTGCCAGGGGTTACCCAGCCTAGAGCCATGAGAGTATTACTGTCGATTAGCCAGTATCTTGTGAGTCAGCCCTTGGGTAGGTGGTAAAGGTTAATCACATCTGACTTAGAAACCCCTATATCCTCACTCTGTCGTGACAGAAGGGATCACTGTAAGTGCAGGGTGTGCTACAGAGCCCACAGAGTTGCAAGATGCCTCTGTAGACTGCCCACAGCCTCCTACAGGATTTGGAATTGCAAGGACCAGCACATGGTGCTCAGCTTGAAAGGGCTGGGGCAAGCAGAATGTGAAGACCAAGATCCACGATGATCACTCAGGGCTCAGGAAAGCCAGAACTAATTGTCCAGGAGCATCAAGAGCAGGAACGTTCTGCAAAGAAAGGCTAGTCGGCAGCCAAGGGCAGCCACAGCACAGGTAGGGATAGTGCCCTCAGCTGCAAGAGGGGTTTCATCAACAGTCTGGTGATCATCAAATGTGAGATGGCAAGTCAGGTCTGAGGTGAATCCAGGAAGTCCAACCTGTTTGTTGATCCTCCCAGGGCCTTGACACCTAAGGACTAATAGTAACGGAGTGCTAGCTCTTTCTCTTTTTTTGCCTTGGTCTTCGGAGTAACCTATTGATTAAAGCGAAGTTCTCTTTTGTGTCTATGGTGCTTGAACATTACTTTAAAGATTTTTATTTTTCCCTCCAAGAAAGGCATGTATTTTCTTGCTGAGTGGTAGAAATGTAACAGCATGATGCACAAAATATCATAGCAAAGTACAAAATATGCATACCTGGCTGTTGTTGGTTACTGTGAGGTTTTACACGGCTCTGGGAGGGTGCATTATAAGAATGTGGAAAGTTGCAATCACAGCCGCTTTTCCAAGGATTAATAACATAAAATAACATATTCTGAAGGGCTGCAAATCAGCAGACAGACAATTTAATTTCAATTGATTATGAACTGGAAATGATTCTGCATTTGCTTTTGGGTTTGCTACAAAGATTGTTCAAAAATATTTGCTTGTTGTGTCGTTTAGTGTAACCACTTTATTATCTTCCACTGACCCATGTAAATTTCCGTGTTTCTCTGGCCAGCTTGAAAAACCTGGCTTTTAACACTTCACACTGAAGTAGATTCTCACTGGTTTACTGCTGTACTTTAGCTTTCTCTATTTTATTTTAGAAAAATTTGGCAAAGGAAAAAAAGCAGCATCTCAAGAAACTTTAGGCTTTTTTTTTTTATTTACATTTTAAATCACCAGCAATTCAGTTGTATAGTCAATATCTCTCTTGTTCTAGACTTATGATGGTGACATTGTGGCTAGCTTCTCTCAAAATGACCTGAGTGACCTAAAAGAGACTTCAGAGAAAATCTCCTAAAGCAGTGAAGCTGTCTGCTTTATAATACAGATGCTCACAAGAGTATTTCCTGTTACTGTCTGTGCTGGAAATATAGCAAAATGACATGCATGGGTCACTTCCAGGTGGCAGCTGCCTTTCTTCTGAGGAAATTAACATGGAAATTTAAGAACAGTGCATATTAATTGATCAGAAAATAGAACCTGAAATGGCTGTGACAAAAGCATGATGCACTAGAACCACTTCCAGTTTTGCAGGATGTATATTCTCTTTCCTATCTTTAGATTACATATTCTTCACCACTGTCCTTCAGCACATGGAGAAAATTAGTCATCTAAGAAAAGACTCTGTGGAAATGAGCAAGTTAATGAAGAAAGCTCATTCTGTAACTTAATAGGTGAGTTAAATATGTAAATTTCTACTTTTATAGGAGATCTAGCCAATATAGTTAGAAGTTTTGCAGGCTATTTCTTATCTCTTAAAGTAAATATCTACTCAGCTGGATAACATTCTAGATTTCACTGACAGTCAAGGGCAAGTCAGTTCCTGAATATAGTTGTCTACTGCCATTTGAGACACCCTAAACAGGACTTCTCTTGGTCCTGTGTATCTTCCAGCCTTGAGCTTAAACTATTAGCCTGAGAGAGGCTACCAGCAAGAATGGTTAAGGACTCCACTGTGTTCCAGAGGCATCCATTCTCTTCCAGTGACTGTAAAGGGAGTGTAAATATGTTAGCTCAGATAAAGGCAACTGTATTTTGTCAGAAATATTCCACTTGTTACATCTACAGTACACGCCATATCGAAAGAAAGAGAGGGTCAGATGATTCTCTGGGATATGAAAGACTAATTTGATCTCCTCTTTTTTTTCCAGACTAACTACCAGCTCTTACATGTCCCAGATGCTCTCTGGGTTGAAAGACATTAAGAATTAGGTCTTTGTCAAACTTTTGTTTTATATTTCTTCAAAGTTGTATGAAATATTGAAATGCACACAAGCAAGAGAAGAGGACTCTGTAACCTAGTAACAACCTGCTGGAATAGAATCAGTGTGTACCTAAACTAGTAAATTAAACAGACTTGTAACTTTCTTCTAGCAGTAAAATTATAGAACATTTACAGAACAGTCCAAATCCATAACATTAAATTTTCTTATTTTCTGTAACTGGGTAGTCATATCCAAACTACATATTAGGAAACACGATCTGCAATAACTGCCAAGGTGTATCAGGACATTATTTGGGAGTGCTGACTGGTTCAGGACAAAATCAGCCCAGGACCCTTCTTATAGTTTAATAGCTATGGATGGCCAGGTTTGAGTACCTAGGAAGCTAGTCACATTTCCTAAGAGCTGTTTAATTTACTAATAATGACATAGTCTCACATTCCAGTCTGCATTTCAGTGATGAATAAAGTAAGTTTTTATATATATCTTATGCAAACTAAAATAAGGCATATTCCACCAGTATTCACTTTTTATGCTTAACTTTTATCTACCTACTTTTAAATTAATTCTGTTCTACCCTTGTTTCAGGGAAACCAGTTAATGAGATTGTTATACTGTAGATTTGGCTTTGAATTTTTGAACTTCAGAAAGTCACCAGAGCAAAACAAAAAGCAATACTGCACAGGGAAAGAGGCTTGCTGAGGAAAAAGCTTGCTTTTGGATTGTGAACAAAAAAATCCCAGCAAAGCCTAAGTGGTATAATGAAGAAACACATTCAGGAAGGTCTTGATTCAGGTGCCACATGGCATCATGTTTCTCAAAGAGAAAGGGAGCAGCAATGTGACAGTGGTTGTTTGGAGAGTGCAAGGTCCCTGAAGAGCAGCCTTGGGGTGCAGAAGCCTATCACAGTTACCTGTGAGTTCCTGGGAGCTGCAGCTCAAGCTAGGTCTGAATACACGGTAAATGGAGATCAGAAGTGCCAGTGCTGTTCTTGTTCGTCCAGACTCCTTGCTGTATTTTCAGCTGAAGTGCAATCTGTAACCAGCATGAACCATCAAGCTGTATATTGCCAAGACTGTCTTTACGCAAACATTTCTCCTATAGAGGTTTTTAGCACAGTAACTCCTGTACTCGCACATGAGTAGTCTTGGCTGTTCACAGCCAAAAATGTAGCTGCTGGCTTTCCTTACAACACTTCTGTCTACGCAGTTATCGAACACTAGACAGTTTCATTAAGTGACAACAGGGAAGAACAAACCATTGATATAGTTGTGTAGAGCTGGGTTAACATGTGAAGTTATTCCACTGAGATCCTGACAAAGACTCTTTCTGTTAAAGACTCCTGCTGAAAATCATTACATGAGATAATCACTGGCTTGAGAATGAAAGAAAAAGACAGGCCAAAACACTTCAAAGCTGACGTTTTGCAGAGGGCAGATGGGACATACGGAACAAGTGAAAAATTGTCAAAAATGCTTTTTTATTTATGCACTGAATTTATTTGAAATTTGTGCTAATGAATGGTGAGCCTACCTTGCTGACACTCTGCTTTTCGCTCACGGCAACTCCTTTTCAATAACCATCAGAATCTTTCTAAATTGCAGAAAATTTTAAAGAAACACTTCTGTGATCTTGATTACACAACTTTTGTCTGCTTTGTCATGTGTTTGTGACAGTGATAGTTTTTCATATTTTTTGTATAACATTGGAATTTAATCACATGGCATGGACTCCCATGGTGAGTTACACATACAGGGATTATGCAGACCAGTCACCTGCAACTGGATGAAGTTCAGGGAGTTGCATTAATCAGCATGCACTGTGTACAAACAGGTCACAGTTTTGCAGAATTTGTACCCCCTAAAAGGCTGAACCAATCTAATTCCTAGATACATTATTCGCACTCATAATACTACTACTGCCAGTAACAATTTTTATGTGCTTTCATGGAAAACTGTCCAGAAACTGTTAATATTTTGAAAAATTTGGGGAAAGCTGAAAGATATACAATGAAAACCCCTGTAAGGTCAAGTAAGATCTGAGTGAATAATTTACAAGATGAAAATCATATGAATGTATAAAATGTGAATCTGAAAGTGTTCATATTGGATCAAATTGAACAATTTATACAGAATATACAACTAGTGTTTTGAAGTTTTAAAAACAAGTATATGTTTGTATATATTTGTATATAATTGCTATAAGGAAATATACCAATGATAACTAGATATACCCTTGTTGATATAGGAATAATGCACATACTTTGCATTAGTTCTGCATCGTTGTATAATGTCTCCTTGCAACATCAGCAAACACAGCAGCAACTCATACAACATACAGTAGAATTATAGCTTCAACTGCTTGACAGTTCTCATCCTAACTCCCTTGCTTTTATCATTATTTTAATTTCAAATGGGCCAATTAGGAGAACGGAAGGTCTAAGCAGATGGTTGCCAGAAATGTGCTTACCGCCATAATTCAAGTGACAGTTAGTGAGCAAGCATTTACAACTTTATACATTATAAAACATTCCCACATAAAAAAGACAAAAGAAATCAGAGTTGGAGGATATTTTATAATTATAATTCACTCTTTACTGTTTATATTTAGAAATATCAACTGCAGAAAAACACATGCCAAAACCTGTAACTAAAATAGACACTAAGATGAAATAGACGCGGAAGCTTCAGATCATACGTGAACTTTGCAATTAACTTTCTAAACAACCTGGAACAATTGAGTCTGCTGAATCAAGAGCAATAAAATTAATTAGATTAAAAATAACCAAAGTATGTTAAGCCAAGCATCCAGCAAATTGGTGTTTGATTTGTAAGGGCTTACTGGCAACACACTGCAGTCTTTTCTAATAATATTCCCAGTGTTACTGCTATTGAGTGATTCAGTTATGAAACAAAAAAACCTGAATTTATGAGGATAATTAGCATTTTTTGAACTCAGCTGAAGTAGTCATGCACACTTGTAGAACTTCAAGGAGAAGAAATATGAATATAAAGAAAAGAATAAGAAACTATTATTATTATTTCAGAAAGATAAGAGTCCAAATCTAGTTAAATAAGATTAACATGTATATTCTAAAGCCCTCATATAGCAGTTCCCCAACAGAGCAGAAGATGCCTGCTTCTATTCTCATTTCTTAAAATGTACAAAGGGTGACTAAGTAAATGGTGAACATATAATAGACAGGTATTTGTGTATGCCATATATTAGACAGAAATTTGTATTTGACTTATTACCTAAAAATTCCTGCTCTAAATTATTCTTGTTTGGTGAACCTAGCCACAATTATTGCTCATATGTAGAAGATCTTTTTTACTGATTGTATTGCTTGCAGGGTTGCTCAGTGCTTCTTATTGTTGCTGACTTGGTTGAATTTTACAGATGGGACATATGAATGGGAATGATGATGGGGGAAGAGTGAGGATCAGGCTCTGAGTATGAAAAAAGTCTCTGTAAGAATGATGTATTTCAAGATTAATATGACAGGACTTTAAGACATTGTTTTTGGATGATTTTGGATGTACATAGGATGTCAGTGATTATGAGCATTTATTATCCAAACTTTCTTGCCAGCCCTCCTGCAGAGATTTCTTTTTGTCTTCAACCTACCCTCTAGTCTCCTTAAAGATTTTTTTCTTTGATGCCAGAAACAGCCCCTGTTTATTTTTGTGAGTACTGTAGAGGAGGGATCAGGGCTGCTTCTAGTTCTACAGCACAAGAAGGAAAAGAAAACCAGGACAGAGGAGCTGGGAGACTTCAGGGTTTTCTGCTTTGCTTTCCACAGTGGTGAAGGTAAGACAGGGAAGGAGAAACAGAGAACATGCAGAAACACAGTATCTGTTCTTCCTCCTTCAGCAGAAAAAGCAATGGCCTGTGCAAATAGAAGATGTAGAAGGAAGAGGGTTCAGTCTAAGCAGTCCCAGTCTTCTCAGCCAAAGGTGAAATATGTAGCTGCTTGCATAAGCAATGGACTACTTTGGTCCTGGTTTGAGTCAGATATACTTATTTCTCATCTATCATGACTCCATTCTCAATATCCATCCTCCCGTCCTCATATTCCCATTTATCTCCAAAGCAAGAAAGATGATATTATTCACTTATTTCTAAAAGTGGCCACTCCTCAGAAAGTAACCCCTACACAAGCCTCCGCTAGAATATTTATTAACTATTCTTGATACCCCTTGGTTGTTTCCTCTGGTGACAAGTTCCTTGAATGACATTCCAATTGTTAGCTTCAGGATACAACCACTGCTTTTTCAGCCTACGTTTTAATCAGTAACATGGATGGAAGGAAGTTTCTTGGTTTTGGCATCGTTTTGTTGTCCTGTGTGTGAAGAAATAATGTACTCAATGTCTTCTAGTACTTGAAAGTCTTGAAAAGATGAAATAACCATGGTTTGAGGGAGGTACCTTACTTCTTTCTTTTTCTCACTAGATTCTAGAGATTCCAGACACAGAGAAACTGGCTATAGAGAACAAGATTTCAGAGGAAGAGAAAGAAAAATCTTACACAGAGCAGAACTGTTAAACCTAGAATTAGATCTGTGGAAGGGAGGAGTAACTCTGATAGCAGTAGAAGTTTAGGATAAATGTGTGGACTCAGCCTGGTAGTTAGAACTACAAGAAAATCTTTTGAGCAGTTCTGCTGTTGGCTTAATGGAGATTGTGTTGGAGTTAATGAAGCAACAGCTATGTGGAATATTCACATATTATCAGACCTCACATACTATCGCTCTCCCAGAGGTGTGTACAAGGCACTCCTCCCTTTTAAGATTAAACTAGCAAGATGTATGTCATTACCATGAATTATCTATGGGTTCAGCTTCGGTTTTTATCCTCCTTGTATTTGTCAGCTACAAAAAGTTATATGATAGCCATTTCTATTTTTAGCATACTAAAGATTCCACATCTGAACATAATCTCATTGTCCTACATACTTTACTGAGAAAAAAGTGATGCCTTATTCCTAGGTCTTTGTAGACTAAAGGCCAGATTTCATCTGTAAATGAGACTAGTAATACATACATTCAAAATCAATATTGGTGGAAAAATTTGGAGCAGCAAGGCATAAGTAGTGGGGATGTTTTAACTTCTTCTCCTGCTGTGTGGCATTTATTTCTGTGGTTGATTACCTAGGAAATGGCTGTAGTATGGAATTAACTGTATTGTCAGTTTGATTGTCAGAGTTTTGAGCAGGGTTATAAGTAGTGGATGCACTCTTGATGCTAGCAAAAAAATAATGACAACCTGACTTTTTATTAACAATGTCAAATAAGCTATAGTAGCATGAAGCTTTAATAATTTTATTGTTGGAAAACTTTCTTTAAAATAAAATATGTACTCATGGGTTAGTGTAGCTTGAGTGAGTGGGAAAATATTTTCCATTGCTAAAATAATACTGCAGGATGAAACGGCTCATCTATGTCTCTTGAACATTTGCACCGTGTAATTTCTTCCTCTTGCAAATGTTTGTCTAAAGACTTTATGTATGCGCTTAGTTGGAAGTTCTGTGTCAGTGTTTGCAGTTCATTCTGCCCATTAATTACATCCTGACTGAATAATTTGTCCCAGATTTCTCCACACATAGTCTTTTATTTTCCAGACATATTATAAGAGCCAACTTTTTAGCATATTACCCTCTAGAGTGCTTTTTTAACACCTTTCATGTTTTGTATTCTGTAAGTTCCATTGAAGAGAATCTTTGTTACTTTTTCTCAAGGTACCTGTCCAGGCTTGTTAGCCATTTATATGAATGTCCATAACAATTCTTAAACATATTTTTAATATTAAAGGTCAGATTCTCACCAGCTGTGCACTATTAAGTAATCATTTATATCTGTATAATGTGCATATAAGCTACCAACTAAAACTGGAACAATTTTATAACCAGTTAACACAGGGATAATTGGCAGTAAATAGTACAAGGTAGTGGGAATTTTGGTGATAGACATGCAATTATATTAAAAAAAATCAATAAAAAGTCTTCCAAATGACAGCTATGGAGTAAACAAAATAATATAAAATCAATAAACTTAAAACTACTCTTCATTGTCCTTTAAAGTTCTAAGTAAAAAGAGAAGCTTACGTCACACCTTCTGTCATGGTTTAGCCCCAGCTGGCAACAAAGGACCAAGCAGTTGTTCTATCACCCATCCCCTGCTAGGGTGGGAAGGAGAAATGGAAAGAAAAAGGCAAAACCTATGTGTCGGGATAAGGGCAGTTTAACAGAACAGCAAAGGAAATGAACAGTAACAACAACAATACTGATAAGAAGAATACACAAAAACAAGGGAATACACAGAGCAACTCTCTCTCACTGCTGGATGCCCAGCATGCTCCTGAGCAGTAAGTAACCTCCCCCTGGCCAGCTCCTCTACTCAGAACTCAGCATTACACCGCATGGTATCAAATACCCTGGTAGTTTGGCCAGTTTGGTTCAGCCATCCTGGCTCTGTCCCCTTCTGGATTTTTGTGAAAATTAACCCTATGCCAACCGAACCCAGGACACCTTCAATGCCAGAAAACCTGAGCTACATTGCAGAACTGAGATATGATTTCCAGAACAAAGGGTACAATTTTGCCAACTCTTTTTAGCTCTGATGTCAAGATTGAGGTTGGTTAGATTGAATGTCCCTCTAGATTTCAATTGTGTTGTATATTACAAAAGAAAAGGTTTTCTGGTTTCTTTGGATCTACAAACCTAAGCAAAAACACCACAAAATATTGGTTTATGCCCCAAAATTAAAAGTAAGATAGATCATAGTAGAAAAAAACCATGCATGTCACCGATTAAAGCAGGGTGGCAATAAACAGAGTAGCAGATGTTCTCTACTAATCCCTGCCCTCCCCACAAGGAGAAGGGAAAAAGGAGAAAAAGGGAGAGAGACTTATAATTAGGAAATTAAAACAGCTTTACTAATAATACCAATAATATATTTTTTTAAATGGAAACTTCTTTACTAATATTACTACTAATACAAATAATAAGACAAAGAAGGCAAAATATATAAAACCAATATGGAGGATCAATGTGTATAAGATGAAATTTCTGTGATGCAAATATGTGAGATATGCAAAGTGAGGACAGGGTACTGGGAAGCCAACAGGACACAATAGTGGAACTCGAGGCAATATTTTTTTTGGCATAATAAAATACCTAAAATCTTCACCAAAATCTAGTCTGAGGAAACACTTGAAGTGTTTTATCCATCCCTGAAAGAAAACTCAAGCTCCTGTTCTTTAAGCAGGAGGCAACTCCTGCCTTTATTGTATGTTAGAAAAAAAAAAACAACCCACAAAAAAAAAATAAACAAAAAAAACCCTAAATATCCCAACAAAATAAAATTATTGAATTTAATTCTGTTTGCACTGTATGGCTACATAGGAAATCTAACTGTGTGAGTGTTCACGGCATGTATGTGTTCAAGCAGAAGCAGGGGAGGAGTGTGTCTGTGGACATGAGAATGGGAAGTTTGAATGATCATATCAGTGTCTGCAAACACTGAGTTAAGGGACAGGGTGTTTAAGACAGCTGTGAATGAAAGCGGAAGGATCAGTAGAGCAGTGAAAGAACAACTGAAAGGGAGTGTTGAGATGGAAGAAGCACATCACATAACACTACACTTGGTTGGATACCAAGATGGTAAATGCAAAAGCGATGTTGCTAAACAGAGAGAGGAACAAAAATAAAGAAAGATGATGAAAAAATACACTTTTGAAAAATAACTTACAAGGAGAACAAGGAGGAAGAAAGGACTTAACAGAAGATCCTATTGTCAGAACAACAGGCAAAAGAAAAGGAAAAAAAGACTTCAAAGAGCATATAACAATTTATTTGGTTGGAGGAATATTCAGAAATAAAGTCAAAATATAAAAGTAAATGACAGCTAAAAATGTGGGATGCTCAAGATTGCATTCAGAAGCAGGGTGCCCAGAGCCAGCTTTGACTACAAAGTTTCAAAATCATTGCAATATGATGTTTGCAAATGATCTAAGTGCAGTAACTTTGCAGCATGTGCTACTTCCAATTTCTGTGACGTAGTATGTCGCTTACAGACAGCAGTCTGCTTTTGCTGCTTTATCAGGAGGTACATATTTTCCAGCAGGTTTGTAGGAAAACACATTTTCAGAACCTCAGTTTTTCTTCAGTGTACACTGTTTCTGACTACCAAATGTATACAAAGTGATTTTCTGCTTACAGTGGTTATAGGGTAGTTAAAAAAACTTAGGACCGTAGATCTCTGTACTCCATTAACCTGAGAAACGTAGAATTTGTTCCCAAGTGATCTGAAAACAGAAAGTGAAAGAAATGGGGAACTGAGCTACCCCTTTTTCTTTCATACAAAACAAAAAATAGGTGAACATTGTGCCTGGTAGAAAATTAATCTATTACTCTTTTAAAAATTTACATCTCAAGAGTTATTTATATTTGCCTAACGACAGATCTAAATTGTAGATGTCTATATCTGAGTTAGTCTCTCATCTCAGTGCAGAGAAATAGGCTCCTCTAGGACACAATTCATGCCATCATAAAGTAGCTGGCTAAACCAGATCGGTTGTATTATATTTATTTTATATAATTCCTATTTTATTTTCACAGAGCCTGAGGTGAAGAGTTAAGATGTTTGTTTGAAGTAAATCCCACCCAGCCTGTCTGGTATAGGACATTCCTACTAGATGCCTGATAAAATAGTAGGGAACAACAAATGCCCCTTTCCTCCTCAAATGAAGGACAAATACTGATAAGACTCCTTTTTCGCATGCTGCCTCACATCTTGACAGGAGATATTTGCAAGACATAGCTGTTCACTCTAAGACAAAGCATCTTCTTATCATCAACGAAAATGAAGAGACCAGGTGGAAATGAAAACAGGCCAGATTCTGCCCTTCCACCTGACACATCTATCACATCTATTAACTGATTATTTTATCAGCTCCAATGATAATGTCACATGAGTGGTTTGTGCACTTGCCCTGTACCTTAGAAGGCTGTATCTAGATGATTTCCAGCATCCTTGTCCTCATGTTAGATTAACAAGTCCTCAGAGTCTGTTTCAGTCTCTCAAGTTTATCCTTTAATCTGTACTAATCAGTTACATACAACTTGGTTCCTTTTCCAGCTAGAGTGTCAGCTTGTAGTAAGCTATGAGGTTTGTCACCATTAGGATCACAGCTGATGTAGATAAGCAGGCAGTTTATGTACCACTTAAAGCGGCAGTCTTGCTTTCTGTGGTTTTGCTTTGCATTTCTTCCAGATTGCAGCTAAAACTCATACCTTGAGTAAAATAAAATGTCTGAAAATCTGATGTACAATGCAATAAATTATTTTTTCAGTGCTTTAGGATGGTTTAAGTCAAGTAAGTCCTCAAGAAGAAACATGGCACTATGAATATATTTCCTGACTGTCAGAGAGTGTATAAGTTTGCTTTCATTTTTCCACAAGTATTATGGGAGAAAAAGCACCAAATGAAAGTCTTACATCTCTCTTGTATCTCTGTGAGTGTAGAGATTATTATATAATATAAGTTATGTTAGAGTTCTTTAAAAAGTCTGAAGAGACCAATAAAGCTACCACAGCCTTTCTGCAAGGAATGCCTCTTATTTTCCACATTGTCATGACAGGGGAACAGTTTGATTTATTTTGTTGTGCTGCTTGCTATTTTGTATTGTTTTTCTGGGCTGCCAGAAAGACATTCTTCTTCCGATGTGGAAGCTTCACCACACCAATATTTTCTTCCTTTGAGTATCTCTTCTTTTTTTCTACCCAGAATCTTCTATTACTACCTGATAGATACATTTCTTTATGTTTCTTGGAACATACTGTGTTACACATTTGTGTTGTAACAGATTACAATACCTGCCTCCAAGTTTTTGTCACATGTTGTATACTGCAATATCTCTTGCAGGCTATGCACATTTTGGCTGATCCTTACTAACTGTGAAGGAAACAGTACTGCTGATTACATTTATACCTCAATGGACAAAATTATTCCATTTCCTGTCATATATCCCACTATGCTTTTTCTCCTCCACGGGAAGATCCATTTACAGACTCTCCTGGTGGAAAAGGGAATCGAATGCATTAACCTACTAATTATTTGCAAAATTTTCAAATAGTCTCCCAGCAACTAAAAATATCCTGTGAGTTTAAGGAGATTTATTCCCCTGTGATAAATTAATTTGAGATATAAAGATGATCCATTCTGTTTTCTGGGTAGGGCAATAAGACGACTGAGAATATATATGTTCCCTTGGCTTGAATGATTAGACAAATTGTTGTGCTAATATGTTGCAAAATGGACCTAAAACGATAGTAAAAATGTTTTTGATCATGCACTGCATTTTATTTAGTTTCTTCTCCTGCCATTTTTAGGAGATATTTTGCATTTCATGTATTAACAACAGCGATGAAACCAGATGAGGTGACACTTAAACTTTACCTTTGCATTCATCACAGAGGTAATTTCTTCTAGTGTGACAAATCATGTTCTGCTCTATGTTTGGATCTCATTCTACAAGCATATTACCATTTATGGCATTCTGGTGCTGCATGACTGTATCTGATTTATAAATATGGTCTACGTAATAGGAAGATTTTCAGGCCATTCAATGGTTGTAGCTTTGCTCTAAATTTTTGTTTAGTGCTGTTTCATATTCATTATTCTATATAATATTTGCTACCTCATTTATTTCAAAAAGTGCTTTCATATTGAGCTACAGTGTTTGTCACAATTCATAGCTGCCTTCTCTTTAACTATATGCTTGTCAGTTGGTCTATGACTTAGTATAGTAGGACATATTGTTAATGAACCTGTGTCAGTTTGTTGTAGTTATGAAACCCTTTTGAATTTTTATACTGCTGCAGTCACACTCTTGGTGGAGCTTTTGTTTTATTTATCAGATTTTGCTAAGTAAATACACAGTTTCTATTATCTGTATTTTAAACAGATATAAGGCAATGTCAGCAGAGGAAAAATGATCTAATAATTCTTATTGTTTTCCAAAGAACAGAAATGTCGTACAACGTGTCATAAATATAAAACCATTTGTTTCCACGGTTAAAAATACATTTTTACTGTTATGCCAGTATTGGATTATGACTATCACTTCCACTTTTAATAACTGAGAATAAAAGTTGTTTAGAAAAATAAAAATTAGACTAGTAAAATATGTGCCTGAAAGTGCAAAAAATTACTACATCCACAAAAAGGAATTTTACTTTTTATTGTTCACCTATCTACTGAAAGTCATGATATTAGAAGAAAATATTGAAACTTTTTGAAGAAAACTAGATACCTAAACCTGTGAGCTTCAAAACATTAACTATCTTCATAAAATGTTACCTAATGTTGTTAATGTGTGCACTAAGGAGCATACATCTTTATTCTTCGTTCTACAGGTTATCCTGGGTTTTCCTGCACTGGAAGAATCTGCTTTCTTCCCACTAGGAGAGGCAATTCTTAGCTAAGGTGTAATTAGTCAATGAATCAAAAAGCCACGCTACTTTCATTTATTTGGAAAAGTGCCTTAGCTATAGCTTGTTTAGTAACATGAGATGGTGGAACTCTTAGAATTTCTACAGAAATTGTTTCATTTTTAATCAAATATTCAAGTTCGTGCTGAGCCACTAGGAACATGACTGGATATCCAGAAGATTTAGGTGCTCAACTATAAATTGGTAAAGCTGGCATTTGATGACTCTGCATTGAGTGTTCTTAGTGTTTTCATTTGAAGTGTTTATTGGAGTGTGTAGGTGAGTATCCTAACCACCCGCTTGAGCAATTATGATCCATTTCTTGCTCACTCTCACTGTAGCCCAGTGAATGTTTAGTATGTTATAAAAGTGGAACAGAAGGGAATGAGATCACCTAACAGCCACCACCAGTGCAAAATACTTTCTCTATCTTAGTGCTTTTGGCACTCACCTCGGAGAGAAAGAAAATAGCTTCACATCTCCTTAAACAATGAAAGCAGTCCTGGGTCAAGGACAGAGAGATTGTATGTTTCCTTGCAAAACAATAAGCAGGTGTGCTAGACAACCCCAAGGTGTGAATAATTGGAATGATTTTAGAATAAGACACTTCATATTTTAAAAGAAAGGAAATGTTGGAAAAGAATCATCTTTATTCATCTTGCTCTTAAATTTTCCATTGAAATCTTTGAACATTATTTTTTTTAATTAAAGAGAACAAACAAATGATACGCTTTACCATGATTTAATAACTGTTTACATGAGATTATGTAGGATCTCCTTGGCATCAGTTTTAACATTCATAGACTGCCTGAGAATGACAGAAATTCATGCAAATTCATTGAAGTGTGAGTGCACTGAAGTGTGAGAAAAAAGAACCTATATAAATATTGATTATTATTTTTCACTTCACAAGTAACTTTAACAGAAAGTAGTTAAATCTGAATAGGTTAAAGAGGACATTTACATACTGACTTTTAAAAATGCTGCACTAATTTATCTCAGAAACATGTATATGACAATGATACTATTTGTAAAAAAGTAATCAGTGAAAACTTGGTATAGGATTATGACTCAAAGAAAAAAAAAAGTGAAGAAAAGAGAGAGCAAGAGAAGCCATTCAAAAAATTGTCTGCAACATTGGAGTCTGATAACTGTGATTTTATGAGATAAAGAAATCATCTACTCTGAAGTATATGAACAGCCACAAAGCAAAGTATAAGGAGAAAAACTTAAATGAGGAACTGAGTTTTACATTGTAGGAGGGAAGTGAAGAAGTGTCCATGTTGTTTCTGCTCATGTGTCAGCTAGTGGATGATTTCGGTCTTCTGAGTAAACTTAATTCTTTATACTTGCCCTGCATTTAGAAGATTGTTAAATATTCTTTTCTTTTTTGCTTCCTAAGAAATGCAAGGATTTTTTTTGCAGCCAAAAGTAAAAAGCAGTTTAGGATATTGGAGATGATGAGGATACAATGCTGGGTCACCAGCTTAAAAAAGAAAAGGAAAGCAAAATATCTCTGGACATATATTATAAGGAATCCATTAACTGACTTAGAAATGTCAATAAGAAGGCAGCTCTGACAGACCTAATCCATTGCAGCTCCTCTACCTCATGTAATTCCGCACTGCCTACTTTCTTCTTTAAAGATTTTTAAAAAGCATTGAAATACAGTAGAAATTTCATTTGCAAAAAAAATATGCTGATCAGCAAAGAGGAAGCTGGGGGTGCTCTATTTTTTTTTTTAATATATTTATACGTATTTCATTCTTATATCTTCAGCTTTTCTAAACTCTGTGGATAATGCTCTTTGTTGTTCTGTTTATTGGACAGTTAGTTACAATAGCTAAAAGCTGCTAGACATTTTTATTTAGCTAATTTGGTAGGAGGTTCCGTCCACTTGCTACTAGTGCCTCGAAGAAACAGGCTAACAAAATAAAAGTCCTTGTGATCAAGGGAATTGTCTGGAGTTCTCAAAAAATTCAAGAACATTTTAAGAATGCTCATATGTGTCTAAAGACTAAGAAGGTGAAGGAGTATATAGTAGTCATGGATCTTTGTTCTGGTTTCGGCTGCAGCCGGCAACAAAAGCGCCACGCGGCCGCCCCTCCCCCCCGCCAGGGTGTGGAGGAGAATGGAAAGAAACAGGCAGAAACTGATGGGTCGGGATAAGGGCAGATTAACAGAACAGCAAACAAAGGGAACAGGAACAATAACGATACAGAAAATGGGATTACACAGAACAAACCCGCAGAACAGAACCGCTCTCTCGGACCGCACTGCCGCTGAGCCCTCCCGAGCCGCGAGTGAGTTGCCGCCGTGCCGCCCCCCCACCGGAACCCAGCATGACGGCACATGGTATGGAATACCGGGCTCTGTTTGTCCAGGTTGGGGTTGGGTCAGCCTGCCCGGCTGTGCCCCTTCCTGGATTCTGGTGAAAATTAACCCTGTCCTGGCTGAACCCAGGACAATCTTCATTGAGAGATTACCACTTAAAAATACAAAATGTTAATTCCAAAGTTTTCTGAGAGGCACCAACTGCCATTTTAAAATTCCACTGCAGGTTAACAGCTAATAACAAGCAGTGATAAAAAGTGCTGAACTTTGCATGTGACCATTGCAATGTCATGAAAATGCTTAATTTTTTTTCCCCTGAAATGTTTTTTAATGCACCTCTGTGATAGAAAAAGCCAAGTGCCAAATGTTTTTCTTAATGAGAAGCAATTAGTGAAGGAAGTGTATGACTACCTTTACTACTAAAAACTTTTTGTTATTTACATTTAATAACTTCTAATTTAAAGAAATACAAAACACAGTTGTTCATAGTATAGGGCATATTCTTCCACAAGTAACAGAAGAAAAAGTGTCAACTGAGAAAACTAATATTAAATGGATACACGATATATTATAAAAATCAGCCTGCAGTTCATTATAAAAAAGATAAAATTCATTTCAAATTACACAGAATCTTAATGTTTTCCTGCAGTTGCTCAAATTATTTGCCATGTTAATAAAACACAGAATATTTATCTTGATACCATTAATCTTGCCAGTCTAATTTGTTATGTTTGTAACAAATATAGCAAGGGGACTATAGGGGTCACTTCTGGGAGAAGCTGCGAGAAGCTTCCCTCATGTCTGATAAAGGCAGTGCCAGCTGGCTCTCAGACAGACCCACTGCTGGCCAAGGCCATCCCAATCAGCAACGGTGGTAGCACCTCTGGGATAACATATTTCAGAAGGGAACTAAAAAACCTGTGGTGAAATGGCAGTGAAGAGAGAGAGGAGTGAGATGATGTGAAAGAAACAACTATGCAAGACACCAAGATCAGTGAAGAAGGAGGGGAAAGGAGGTGCTCAAGATGCTGGAGCAGAGAGTCTTCCCTTGCAGCTTGTAATGAAGGCCATGGTGAAGCAGGTTGTCCCCCTGCAGCCCATGGAGGTTCACGGTGGAGCAGGTATCCACCTGTAGTCCATGGAAGGGACCCCATGCCGGAGCAGGTGGATGCCTGAAGGAAGCTTGTGACCCCATGGGGAGACCGCACTGAAGCAGGCTGCTGAAAGGACCTGCGGACACATGGAGAGAGGACCCCATGCCAGAGCAGGTTTTCTGGCAGGGCTTGTGATCCCACTCTGGAGCAGCCTGTTCCTGAAGGACTGCACCCCGTAGGAGGGACCCATGCTGGATCAGTTCTTGAAGAGCTGCAGCATGTGGGAAGGACTCACATTGAAGAAGTTTGTGGAGAACTGTCTCCTGTGAGAGGAACCTTCACACTGGAGCAGGGGCAGAGTGTGAGGAGTCTTCCCCCTGAGGAGGAAGGAGAAGCAGAGACAGTATCTGATGAACTGACTGCAACCCCAATTCCCTGTCCGCCTATGCCTCTTGGGGGGAGGGGAAGGGGAGAGAAAGGAGAGAAATGGGAGTGAAGCTGAGCCCAGGAAGAGGGGAAGGGTGGGGGGAAAGTGTTTTAAGATCTGGATTTATTTCTCACTATCCTACTCCGGTTTGATTGGTGATAAATTAAACTTCCTTTTCTCCCCAAGTTCAATCTGTTTTGTCTGTGGCGGTAACTGGTGAGTGATCTCTCCCTGTCCTTGTCTCGACCCCTGAGCTTTTCATCATATTTTATCTCCCCTGTCCAGCTGAGGAGGGGGAATGATAGAATGGTTTTGGTAGGCACCTGCATTTACCCAGGCAAAACTGAAACACTAAGCACAATAGCCAATACTGAGAATAATAATGTCAAGATAGATTAAACATTCTCAGAACTCATCTAACTGCAAACTTTTTTAGTGAGAGTAACTTTAATGATAGGCTCTGTGATATCCTGTTGTCATTTTCACTTGCACCATAATGCCATGGCAAAGTAAACTTTTAAGTTCACCTTCTCAATTGCTCTATGAGGAATATGTGAATATATAGTCCTCCCACATCTGCAGAGTACTACATTCAGAAGATTACAAAGAGAAAGAAAGAAAATGAAGATACAGGGTTGGATGTCTCTTATTACTTGTGGTTTTCTACATTGGAAAAGTGGACATGAATAGTAGCCATATTGTTATCTTTGTATTTGGTGCAAAGGGATGTATGTTAGGGTAAATTTTATCCTTTTTTTGAGTGCATTCTAGGTGAGCCTGCATCTCTTCATTGCCTCTAAGAGTTACTAACTCAAATGCGGGTTTCTATGCTTGAGCCATATACATCCATCTAAATCACAGAATGGTGAGGTTGGAAGGGACCTCTGGAGGTCATCTGGTTCAACTCCCCTGCTCAAACAGGGCCACCTGCATCCAGTTGCCCAGGATCTTGTCTAGACAGTTTTTGAGTATTTCCAAAGAGGTAGACTCCACAAACTTCCTGGTCAACTTGTGCCAGTGGTCGCTAATCCTCGTAGGAAAAAATTGTTTCCTGATGTTCAGATGGAACCTCCTGTGTTTCAGCTTGTGCCCATTATTATCTGTCCTGTCATGACACCACTGAAAAAAGCATGGCTCCATCCAGCTCTACACATTCCCTTTGTACATATTGGTGAGGTATGCCCTAAACCTTATCTTCTCCAGGCTGAACAGTCCCAACTCTCTCAACCTTTCCTTATATAGTGGTCCTCCAGTCCCTTCCTCATCTCTTGGGCCCTGTTCTGGACTCTCTCCAGAGAAAGACTTTCAAGAGAGCCTGATAAACAGAAGGGAATATTTTCAGATGTGCTAAGAGAGTCTGTTGATTCAAAGATGACATTTTCTTGAACACTCTACCACCAAAGAGAATCTGTTTTGCAGATACAAATAATTTCAAAGGTGGTAGCCTTTCCAGATCTAAACTATCTTGTTATATTTTTCTCCTTCTCTCTGTCTTCCCAGCTGTTTTCACCTTTTTTACACACACTTTTTAAATGGGTGTAGCATTAAATTTATCTTTCACAATTGGTTCATTGACCTACCTTTCAATTTTGACTTACCTTTCATTTTTACCTTGATTAAATAAATGCTGTTATAGTGTGTTCCTCGAGTTTACGAATCATATTCTCTTTGTGTTCATTTCTGAATTTATATTTCCAAAAGATGGAAGTCTTTAGTCCACAAAGTATTATAGTGTTTATACAGAGTATAAAACATTCCAATTACACCTTCTAAATTTTCACTGGGATTACCTGAAAAGCTGTATTTTCTATGGCTAAATTCTTTCATGTGGAATTATGGTGATCAGACTTGGAAATAACAATAATTACGCTACTGATGGTAGAACTGAGGAGCAGTTACAACATCTTCTTGCTCATTGTCTTTGGACTTCAGCAGTATAAGAGCAGATTTGACTAATTGGGTCTGGCTGGAATTGAATTAATTTTCTTCGTAGCAGTCTGTATGCTGCTGTGTTTTGGATTTGTGACTAAAACAGTGTTGATAACACAACTGTGATCTTGCTGTTGCTGAGCAGTGTTTCCACAGCATTGAGGTTTTCTTCCTACGACTCTGTTGATGTCGCAGGTAACCTGGGGGTGCACAGGAAGTTGGGAGGAGACACAGCTGGGCCAGCTGACCCAAACTGGCCAAAAGGATAATCTGTATCGTAGGACACCATGCTCAGCAGTAAAAGCTCAGTGAAAGGAGGAAGAAGCAAGGACATTGGAGATTATGTCTTTTGCCTTTCCAAGTAAGCATTACACATGCTTTCAAGGGTTAAAGTGGCTAAAGGTCTGCCTACTAATGGGAGGTAGTGCATGAATTCTGTATTTCGCCTCGCTTGTTCACATATCTTTGTTTCCCTTATTAATCTGTATTTTGACTCACCAGTTTTTGGCTTTCGCTCTTCCAATTCTCCTCCTGTATTTCACTGAGTCATCAAGCACCAGTGCTTAGCTGCTTGCTGGGATCAACCCACCACAGCTGGAAAGGCTAAGTTCCCCCTTGTATACCTCCAGTAACCTTCTAGCATCCTTCTACATTCTATAAAAGTCTCAAAAGATGTTTACTGGTGATATATCTGAAAGCAACAGCATGGTGAAAATAGGTGTATCAAAATCAAACTTTCTGACTAAATAATCTCTAACCTTGAATTCTGGAGCATTCAGTGCCCCTGTGCAAAACAAACTGCAAACCTTTTCAGTCTAACATGAAAATATTATTTATTCAATGTTTCAGATACACTATTAAATAAAACTTCCTAGAATTTAACCACTACCCTACATACATAGTAAGAAAGGTATCACTGACAGAAGCTGGAGCAAAAATCTCTTATAAAATTGCAAAAATAATTGAAAATAATGAAGTGCAAAATAGAAATTTAACACCTTTCTTTTTACATAGTAACAATCTATCGGGCCAGTTACAACAACAATAACAAAAACACACCAGTGAAAAAAACAAAAATCATTCTCCAAAAAATCCAAAGCTGATCAAAGAAAAGCAAAACAAACCAAATATAAATATGCAAATCTTTATTTGTTATATTATTCTATATATTTGAGCAGTAAACCTTACACGAAACTTTCAAGATCTTTTGATTGTCTTGCAAATAAAACAACAGACTTTTCTCATTTTATTTTTAGCATTATTGTTTTACTGTCTTAGAAATTCCTAAGTATAAAACTTTATGTTTTGACAGTATTTCTAATTTTATTTTGTAAACAAAGCAGATTTTAGAAAATCCACAAAATTATCAACTTGAGAGATTTAAATATCAAGGATTTTATTAATACTAAAAGTCTTTTTTCATCCTGTATCAAAACCATTATTCTAAAAGGACATACTCTCATTGTCAAACATTCACATCTCATGAGTCAGACCCCAACAGTTACAGGATTTAGAATTATGACAATAACCAGTGGGACTGTCGTGGAAATTTTACCTTAGTCTCCCTCTTGATAGTAAGTGTTATGGAATTTTTTAAGCCCAAGGTTTGTAGCAATCAATTCAGAAATCATTGATTTCTCTGAAGCCTTGATATGACTAGGGTGGTAGTTTTAAGTTGGAGGTGAAACTCCTGCCTACTGTGCTAAATTAACCATAGCAGATTCTTAAAACATTGAAACTAGGGACCACAGACAAAAAATTGTGTCTCAATATCTCTACCTCTAGTGTTAAAAATTAATTCTTAGTTTCAATATTTAAAATACTTCCTGCCTTACTAAGAAGTCTTCTTCAGCATGCATCACTGATAAATGCCTTTGCAAGGATTGTTCTGTGTCTTAAGTGATATACTACCAAAAGTAGTATGCAACCTACTACGTAGGTAGTACTACTACACTGATCAACTATCTGGACCAGGTAAAGAATTTATAGAATTGGCAGAAGATATATATGCTCATGCTAAAAAAAAACTGTTAACTATCACTGACTATCAAGAGAGTTAAATAATGTAATGAGAGACCAGGTTCAATACATATCCTCTGTTATCAGCAACTCAGCTGCTCAGTTCATATTGTCATGCAACTTCACCTGGCTGATTAACTGAATCTAGTGCACACGATCATGGAGGATCAAGCACACCAGAATGAACTCCGGCCAAGAGCTGTGCAATTTAGCATAATCCAATGTCCAAATGAATATTTCCAGAAGTCAAATTTTGCATATTCAGATAAACATTATACTATCTTCCTACCCAGGAATTTTGTAAGGGCTTTTTTCTATCACAGAGATGAGGAAAGAGTGCCTCATTGCAGTCTTGCAATGATCATTCTGTTGGTTAAAACCTCAACAACTGAAGTCATGTGATGCTGCAAGATTATCAATTTTCATTTTAAGTAAAAAGTAAAATTCTGATGCCTGATTTCAACAGATACTTGACAGAGAAATCCAAGTGCATGTTTTAGTCTCCTAAACAATGAACAAAAAAACCGAACTCAGATTTCATTTAATTGTTTTTAAAACAAAAGCCTTAAATCAGGATAGTAAAAAGATGCTCTTTATGTATGTCACAAACCTTCAATTTGTGAATCTTGCATCAACAAATCTGGCAACAACTGTGTCCTCTAACCTTTTTAAAGAACATGCAACTATTTCAGCTGTGACTCATCAAAAACCATATGAGCCAGACTTGAAACCTGGGAGCAAAATAGCTTATTTTCTGCCAAATTGTGAATTACTGGAAATTGGATTTCACTGGGGAAAGTTAAGATCTGCATAACTTGCTCCTATGATTAGTACTTGTCATGGGAATTTGGATGAAAAAGAAACACAGTAGACCCCTCAATAGGTAAGACATCCTGTCATGAAGCCTTGCTGTTCACAGATGGAATAGGCATCAAGAGTATGGCACTGGAGTGGACAGGTCTCTGGCTATTTCTGCATTTACCATTAGAGAATTGGAGTATGAGGATAGACTTAAGATGTTTCAGGATCAAGGATGTGTTCCTGGACACGCATCTGTTTATATCAGCTCTTGCCATATAAAAATGATGATACAAAGGTTGAAAATAAAACTTTGATCACATTGTTTATACTGACAGAACACTGGCAATGTCAAAGAAAAATATGAAACCCTGGCTTTATCATTGCTGTGAATACAGCCCTTTTATGAAAAGTGGGACAGAGTGCTGGACAAGAGGCCAGAGCTCTGTCTGTTACAGTTATTGCCATGCAAGCCAGAAACATAAGCGAAGGTAATGAAGCCCTAGTAAAGTCAAGACAGAGCTTTGGCTGTGTCAGATGGTTGCTATGGAATGCTGGCTCTATCAGCAATGAGGCTAGAGCTCTGGCTGTATCAGAAATGAGGATGGCACTGTGGGTGTATCAGTGTTTCCCTCTGATATTTGGCTATATTACAGATACTCATGAATGGACACCTGGCTTTTTCAAAGCTGGGCATAGAGCCCTGGCTATGTTATTATTTGCAATTATTATTTTATCATTAGCAAGATGAAATTTCCAATATATGTGATTCACCATGTATGTCAGATGAAAGGACAGACTTTTCAAATATATTTTAGATAGAGATTGATCTCTGACCCTACTAGAAATTGATAATCACTTGTCTGGGATCAACATTGATATGTGTGTTAACGTGTCAGAAACATGAACAAAGCAGTAGCTGTACAAGGATCTTGATAGGAAACACTGCTCTATTTCTCTGACTATTTTTCTAATATATTCATAGAAATGATATATAAACAGGAAGAAAATAAATGTTTCTTTAGTAACTGGCTAAAATGCCATGCTAATAACAGCAGATTTAAGACTGAATTTTTATATATGTAAAGATTTATGTATAAACCGGAACTGTTGGAGCCAGTACAGAAGAAGGTCACAAAAATGATCCGAGGGCTGAAGCACCTCTCCTACGAGGACAGGCTGAGAGAATTGGGGCTGTTCAGCCTGGAGAAGAGACGACTGTGGGGACACCTTACTGCAGTCTTCCAGTACATAAAGGGGCCTATCGGAAAGATGGGGAAAATCTTTTTAGCAAGGCCTGTCATGACAAGGTAAGGAGTAATGGCTTGAAACTAAGGGAGGGTAGTTTTAGACTACATATAAGAAAGAAATTTTTTACGATACAGGTGGTGAAACACTGGAACGGGTTGCCCAGAGAAGTAGTGGAGGTCCCATCCCTGGAAACATTCAAGACCAGGTTGGACGGGGCTCTGAGCAACCTGGTCTAATTGAAGATGTCCCTGCTCAGTGTAGGGGGGTTGGGCTAGATGATCTCTAACAGTCTCTTCTAACCGAAAACATTCCATAAAAAAAACAATCCTTTTTATTTGTCTAAGTCATACACATGTACCAAGCTATATAAGGTAACACAAAAATCTGTTTATACAAGTGGTCATTTAGTGCTTGTTTTTGTAAAAGATGGTAAAAGTTACATATGAGAAAATTGAAATATACTTGTATTTTTGTCAGATGTGTATTTGAAATATTTTCTTTGCTGGATTACTTGTTCCCAGAGAGCAGCAGGATGCTCTTAAAGTTCATTGAGTTTGTCCTGGTACTGTATTAAAATGCATTTACTAGGAAACTATTAATACTGTTTCATTTTTTTTTCTGAAAATGTCTGTATACCTATATAAGTAATGGAGGTCTGCATATGCCAAAAAATCAGGACAGACATTAAAATTATCGAAGGTTCTGATCTGGTCAATATGACAAAGATGTTCTAGGCATTTTGCATACAAAATAACATCTGTGCCAAAATACCATTGGGGAAACCAGATTATGAAATCTTACGCTACAGAAAAGCTGAAATAGAGTTCTTTATATAGGAATGGCAGCTTGTAAATACGTGAGGAAGAAAGATATCAAAGTAAATATCAAACGAAAAGCTAAGTATCTTCTCATGTGGAAGGTAAATGGGTATTTCTCTTTAAAAAATAGAGTAGGTGAGTTGTGTTACTTTTTGATGTTGTTTTTGTCATAGAATATGCTCAAAAAACTCTAGACAAAGTGGCTTTTTTAAAACTTACAGCAATTGTTTTTTCATTTCCAAATAATTGTGGTCACTGTTAAGAGTTACAGCAGATGATGTAGTTGTTCGTCAGTTGAGCCTAGTAATTAATTTTGCCTGAGAATCTATGTAAGAGATGATTACGGACCCTATCTCTGTAAGACCTTGTTCTGCTACACCTGTAAGCAGCCCTTCTCACTTCTTGTATCAGTCAGTGCTGGACTGGCCAGAGCTCAAAGGCAGACAGCACTGGGAAGAAAATAGTCCTTCTAGATGAAGCTGGAGAAAAGGTAATTTCCCCTGATGGAGGAGAGGAAGGTCATATTAAAGTTTTCTTGTTATTAGGCAATATCTGTTTCTCCTTGTAATTGTTATTAAAGAAATTGACAACTTGTATGTAATTAACTGAATTTTGAATAATTGTGGTCAGATCCATGTCAGATGGCATTTTACTGCATTATGTATACTCAACCAGACAACATTTTAAATTGTAAGGAAATCTGGGTCTGATGTACACAACGTGCCCTTTTAAAAGGCGTGCTTTGTACTTTATTAATTAGTGCTCTGAGGTTGTTTATATTTAGCCATCAGCTCCATCTGGACCAGCAGTAAGATACCTTATGAAGGCACGGATAATGAGCTGTTATTCTTCATACGAATGCCTTGTGCTTTGTTATCAAAGTCTGTTTGTAAGTCTGTTATGACTTTCAGATGGAGATAAAATGTGATACAGAAGAGTAAATATGGAAACAAGCACAATTTTTCTTTCCTTTGATAAAGAAACAATGGGGTGATGTTGGAGGGCAAAGAGGAATTCTCCAATTCATTGTTTACAATGAACTTCTGGGAAAAAATATTGCTTTATTAGATATGGATAAAGCTTTAGCATTCTGCAGCACGTGGCTTAAAGGCTTGTTAAAAGACTTTATTAGTTACAGCCTTCTTCTGCCTTAGAAGCAAACCCTCCATCTGTTCTTGGTCCTGAGGTCTGTACTCTGATTCTCTATCAGCTATCAAAACAAATGGACAGAGTCTTTGAAAACTTCTGGAAAAAATATCTTTTCAAAGACTTTTGCACAATCCGTAAAAATCTGATTGTACTTTACCTTTAACATGGATTCATGACTAAACAGGATGATTGAGGCTAGGTTTTCAGGATACATAGATTTCATTGTCTGAGCAATACCCAAAGACATTGAACATAAAGACTTTCCTTTACGGATTATAAGATGTTTAAAATATGTAAATGAAAACTGCTTAAACTGGGCCATGATGACCTCTATGTTATTTGCTTTACAACACTTCTCTAAAATAAAATTGTGTATTATCATAGAATCATAGAATCATAGGTTGGAACAGACCTCTAAGATCATCAAGGCCAACCATCCACCCAATAACACAAGGCCTAATAAACCATATCCTGAAGTGCAATATCTACATGTTTCTTAAACACCCCCAGGGATGGTGACTCCACCACTTCCCTGTGCAGCCTATTCCAATGTCTGACGATTCCTTCAGTAAAGAAATTTTTCCTAATATACAATTTAAACCTCCCCTGATGCAACTTGAGGCCATTGCCTCACATCCCATCACTAGTTACTTGGGAGAAACAACACCTGCCTCATCATAACCTCCCTTCAGGTAGCTGTAGAGAGTGATAGGGCCCCCCCGCAGCCTCCTCTTCTCCAGACTAAACAGACCAGTTGCATCAGCTGCTCCTCATAAGACTTCTTCTCTAGACCCCTCACCAGTTTCGTTGCCGTTCTCTGGACACTAAAGCAACTCTCTCCAGCAACAGAATGTCCTGCTCGTAGTGAGGGGCCCAGAATGGAATACAGTACTCCAGGTGTGGCCTCACCAATGCTGAGTACAGGGGCACGATCACCTCACTGCTGCTGCTGGCCACACTATTCCTGGTACAAGCCAGGATGCTGTGGTCTTCTTGGCCACCTGGACACACTGCTGGCTCATGTTCATCTGGCTGTCAACCAACACCTCAAGGTCTTTTTCCGCCCTGTGTTTACTTGTATATTCTGTTAAGAAGTTACTCAAGTGTTTGCAACTACAATTCCCATTTATCAAACAGCCTGTGTTTTGTTTCTATGGTTGCAATGAAAATTTGGAAGGGAATAGATAAAGAAGAGTTGGAGAGAAAGTTATAGTTCTGATACTATTTGATAGGAATTTATCTTCCAAGCATTAAAAATCAAAGAGCACACACACACAAAAGTAAAGTGTGACTTGTCTGTTCAAGACACAGTTCAGCTAGCAAGAGAAGAGAAAACCCATTGTCAGATAGAATTTTATTATCAATTAGAATAAATTATTTGCTGCTGTGACCTCCCTATGTAAAACTTCGTCAAAGGAAGAAAAAGAATTCCTATCAGGAGATACTCAGAACAGATATTAATTTAATAGTCAGAAGTTAGAACAAGACTGATTTATTCACTATATATATGCAGGTTAGGCCTTCGAGCTCATGTTGTCATTTACAATGAATTCTGTCCTTATGTCCCTGTAAAGAACAACCTTTTAAAGGGTATTCTGTATCCAAGGTGTATCCAAAGGTCTTGTCCGACCGCTCTGCAATGTTGGACAAGGCTTTAGTTTCTGCAGCCACTGTCCAAGATGCAGACATCTGCATCTGCCTTTTTCTGGTGATTTCTTTGTCTGAGTTATATGGGACTCTTTAGTTCTTTTGCTTCAGACCCTGGAACCTTATGCCACAAATTTCCATCTTGGAGCCTTATCCTCTGGTGTTGCTTATCTGCATTCTCTGAGAGTCATATCTGCCTGCAAAACAAGTTAGAAAATTAATTTCTTAACCTTCATTTGTATGTGGTTGGATCTGAAATAAAAAGGATACTGTCCTTTAGAAAGACGTAAACACAAAATTTCATAAATCCAAAGCTGCAAATGTATAAACCCCTGACAATTTGTCACCGAACTGCACAGTTGCTTAAATTTCCTCATATTTCTTTTGCTGTGGATTTGTTTTTTTCCACCTTAATTATTCCGTCACTTTTGCCATTTACTCACTCCCTGTTATTTTTCACAACAACATAACCACCAAAGACTTGCAGAAGTAATCAGGTTACTGTGTGATGTCGTAAAGATTTTTCATAATTCCTGAACAAAACATACTTTTTTTTTTTTTTTTTTTTTTTTTTTACC
>Ga0065711_1029141_pt1 | contig 37427 bp, 16 predicted proteins | sample Hoacrofraction12_FD_59098 | JGI IMG/M metagenome (GOLD analysis project Ga0065711, IMG submission 59098) | Hoatzin crop microbial communities from Cojedes, Venezuela - Epithelial fraction 12 v2 (version 2) | ecosystem: Host-associated > Birds > Digestive system > Esophagus > Crop | place...
GGGTGACGGAGCACTGGAACAGGCTGCCCAGGGAGGTTGTGGAGTCTCCTTCTCTGGAGATATTCAAGACCTGCCTGGACAAGGTCCTCTACAACCTACTGTAGGTGACCCTGCTTTGGCAGGGGCTTGGACTAGATGACCCACAGAGGTCCCTTCCAACTCCTACCATTCTGTGATTCTGTGATTCTGTGACATACTGTTGTAATTAAGAGACATGTTCTGAGCAACTCCACTCTCCTACCACTTTGAAATTTCAGGTGGGAGAAACAAAAACCTCTGTTTGGATGCCCAGCATGGTTAGCATGCATCAGTTGTCTTTATAGTCGTATCTCTGTACTCTTCTGAGGCTTCAGCAAGCTCCTTAAATGTTGTTCACTGGTGATTCTCATGATTTTGGAGGCATTAATGAAGTTTAACATGTAGTTATCTTGGGTCAGCTGCTGTGGATTTGGCTCCAGCTGAAGCTGAAACCTGTATGCCTCATGAGATTGAAGGATGAATGTGAGAGGAGACATTGTTCTCTTTTGATATTCATGCTAGTTTGTGAGGGATGAACTCCTGAAGGTCTGGTTGCTTTCTACAAATCTCTAAGCTCTGCTGTCTTGCACTTCAGGTGTTCTGTGCCCTCCCAACACTTGGTCTTTACAGACTGAGTGGTGAGAGGGCTGCAGTCTGTCTGTGCCAGAGTCCTGAGTGAGTTGCTGTGGAGAGAGGAGTTCAGTGTCGTGTGGTGTTAAGTGCAGGATCTTGCCTCCTTTGGTAAGCAGTAGTTGTCTGTCCTGTCACCCATTCTTAAGAGGAACATACCTGTCCCCTCAGCTTAGGCATGGCAAAACTTAGTTCTGTTTGCATGGCAGAGAAATTAGTCTCTTTCTGTACAATGGAAATTTCCACTGGCAATTCCAGAAACTTGTGAAATTCTCTTTATTTCACAGTACTTGCTTATATTCAGCTCCACCTCTTTGCATTTCTTCTGTAGAAGGAAAGTTAATGAGGATGTTTGGAATAAAGTGTTCACACCTCCTTCTCCATACCCCTGTGATCTTCACCAACATGTTCTTGGCTCTGTGGTATGTCTTACCAGGACCCTGGGGATTTTCTTAGATGCTCAAAACAAGAGTAAAAAATACTGTTGTATTATTTGGGCCTCTCGCTCATTGTAGTTAGAATATGGATTCCACAGTAATATTATGCTGAAAGATTTACTGAGGCCAAAACAAAGACCTGTGTCTCCCCTTTTCAAATCCACATCCACACTTTCCTCCTCAGGAACAGTTGGTCTGTATGGTGAAGGCAGCAGATAAATATACAAGGTGTGTTCTGGGAAAGCTGAAAGGCCTATGAATCAGTGAACATCTTCCCTCTCTCAGCCCTGCAGGAACAGATGGATTGGAGGATACAAGGCATCAGTAATTTATGAATGGCTGGGACAGTGCTACACTTAAATAAAACAACACACAGCATGAAAGACATGGTTTGAGCCTTGTTCCCAGGCCCCCGTTAATAAATTCTTTCATGGAGCGTGTGAAGGAGTCACTTCTGAGTTTCTGCTTCTGCAGTCCAATGAATGATATATTTAAATGCTTAAAGTGTCATTGCTATGAACAAACAGTGGATAGGGCTAAAGAAATAAGTCTCTTATATGTGATCTCCAAACAAATTTTGCTATGTTGGAAGAGTGTAGCATCTAGTTCTGCTTTGAATGTGATAGCTTGGCAATTTCAGGGGATTGTTTGGATTTTTATTATTAACTTTGAACAAAGTTAGTTTTGGTGTATGCTCTTGCTTCTGGTTGTTTTCACCTGGATATAGCAAAATACATACTTTTATGCTTTATTCAGACATTTCTGCATCCAATTCATTGCAATATGTCCATTTAAGTGCTGCAATTGAATAAGATTTCTATGTTGTTTCCTGGTCTGAAGTTTTCAGCACACTCAATTTTATTTCATATTCTTATTTTGCTTAGTTTTTTAATTATAATAGTGTTGTGTGAAAGTGAAGTTGAGGCTAAGAAATAATTTTGTTTTGTGAAATTTGCAGTTAATTACTTTTAGAAACGTTGTATTCTGACTTCTCAGATTTTTTTTTCTAAATTACTTTCTCCTACATGCATCTTGCTCAGGAGTGTCACTGACATAGATAACAAATATTGAGAGAGAATTGTTGAAATTTTGTTAATAGACTGATGGAGCAAGGTAAAGCAGACTCAGTCAACTTGTGTTCTGTGCAATGAACAGTGTTGCATCTTTGGGAAGGTAACTTAGTGCTTTAAGTAGTATTGTCTCACTGGAGGCCAATGCTCCAATGCTAGCTCCAGCTTGTGTGTTGCCTTTTCCTGTGAACAATTCTTCCAGAAACAGTACAGAAGTGTCAAACGTCAATATGTGACTTGGGGGCTGGTGCTAACTAGGACTGGAGCAGACTGCAGGTTTGAGACCTGGAATGAGAAAATGTCTGGCTCCTGCAGGACTGCCTGGACAGCTTTGCTGTTCTTGGCCCCATGCACAGAATGAGGTGTATATCCCTCTGCAATGGCTTTTGTCATAATTGCTGCATTTCAGCTGAGTTTTAGCTTTTCAGATGCAGGTCAGTTGCTGCTGTTTTGAAACTTTTGTTATCGGTGTGATTTGTGGGCTCACTGATACTGGCTGTATCATTATACTGCTTAGTCCTCTGCTGCAATTTATTGCGCGCCATTTGGGTACTAGTTTCTTGCTTTTGTTGTGTATATTAGCAAGTGTAAGAGTTGAACAAATATTATGAATCCCCATTTCCTTAGATCCATGTGAAATTTGATGCTGGAAACCACCCATTGTTCTCATTTACATTACCCAGCAGAATTAGAAATTTGTTTCTAATAAGCAACATAAATGTCACTTAGTTATTTACAATTGCTGAAGAGGCAATGGTTATAGTTGTATAATGCTTAAAGAAGTGAGCAGTGTTTTACTAAGACCTGTTATCTTTATCATGCTGTTACTGCATGAGGCCAGTCACACTCTGGATCACTGCTGGGCAAAACACATCTTTCAGATGCGTGGAATGAAGCTCTCTCATGCATTATTTACCCATGTATGTTTGAAAAAAAACCCAAATCAGTGATACAAAATGGAGGGCACATTAAAAACTGAGGCTGCAGTTCCATGTTCACCTTCAATCTACAGAAGTACAGGCTCTTACTGAAGGAAGTTGTCCCTCACTGACAGGCCTTTTGCTACCTCTCCTGCCTTCCTTATCAGGTTTGTGCATCTCTGTAGTGGCCTGTAGGATAGATTTGATTGGAAACTCATTTGCCATGTTTTATGTAGCCTGGAATTTAGAGACAAATATAATAAAGTGACAAAAGGGTGAAATTCAGATGAGGTTGGGGATGGGGGTAATAGGCAAGAAATACGTTGAGGGAAAAGATTGTCTTTTTTCTTTTCCATGACAGAGAAGTTTCTATAAGCTGTTCTTTTTGACAAAAATTAGTGTTAAAGGGTTATGATGTTCATTAATTTACATCTGAGCACACTCTCTGGGACATTACAATGGGTATACAGGCACATAAATCCTGCTGCCTTCACCTCCTTTTCCCTCGAGTGTGTTTATTTTCTTGAGGTGAGTGGATGCAGTGTTCTGAGCAGCCAGGAGTTTTATACTGTTCTGCATTGTACCGTGTCATGTACCAGTTAACAATAAGACGTTTGCTTCTGCATTTGTCATTACCCTGGGCAGAACAGACCTACCTGTGTAAGAACCGAAACAGAGAGGAATTTGGTTAATGCCATGATGAATTCTTGGAACCTACGGATTTTGGTGCCCTTATGTGCATCAAATATACATGAAATATATATATTTTAATTGTTAATTCTGACTTTTACCTGTCATCAGACTGCACATTCAGCCCCTTGAAGTTCTTCTTTATTTTAACTACTTTTAACTAACTCCCCTAATTTTACATTACCTTTGTGTTTATCCAGCTCATTCCTTATGCCATTTTCAGGTCTGAGACGACTATATTAAGTAACATCAGACCTAGTACAAATATGCAAAGGATTTCATCTTTTGAGAAGAGAAAAAGTCCACTGCCACAGCTTATTTTTATCACTGCATGACTACCCACTCTGTTGGAAAACATGGAATCATCTCGATTCCTAAAGCCTGTGAACCAAAGAAGCAGCCAGTGCTAGACGGTGGATTTCCTTTGTGCTCAGCAAAAGTACAAACAACCTGAAGCTTTTTTTGAAAGCAGAATACCTGATAGTGAGGTGTTCCCTCCGTTTGGGGAAATGTTGTCAGATAGCTTTTATTCATAATTGTTGTTCTGGTAGTTTCCACTCTTAACATTTTCCTAATGAACAGGGTTTTCACCTCCAATGTGGTTCATGTTAATAGTGAAAGGAGGCAGTGATAATGATGTGAGTAGTTTATGCAGCTGCATGACTTATTCTGCATAAAACTAATATTCCGGGAGACTGTGATCTACATAAAACATTACAGTGAGACAGCCACCCCACTCACTGTGTATTTTGTTGCATGCAGGGTCTGCTCCTCTTATCACTGAAAAAAATCTATTCAGTTGTTATTTGGGTAGAGTTGACTTTTGCTTCTTTTTAGCCAAACCCAGACTGAGCCCCAGAAGCCAGAGGCCTAATCAATACCACACTAACTGCTCCATTAATCCTCTTTTGCTGCTATTTCTCTCTCGTCTTTCCAGGAGACTGTTGTTACCTCAGAGCAGATAATTGATTCTTCTAGGTAATAACTGCAGCAGCTTATCAGTGATATTTCCCACATACCCCTGTACTGCAGGTCTGTATCAGGGTGTGACAGATCAGAGCTGCTTTCCAATTATTCCAGAGCAGTGACTGTATGTTCAGCCTAATGTAAAAAAACACAACTGATGTAACTGTCAAATAAGCTTAACTGACTTATATTTAGACCTTTCCACCTCAATGCTGCACTAAGATAATCAAATTTGCATGGTCCCATCTGGCAAGGAATTTTGTGCAAATCATCTCACATATAGAGGGCCTAATGAAAAAACAAAAAGACAGAATAAAGACATTTGGGGCTGGAAGAGTTCTTGTACTTAACGTTTTGGATTCAGGATCTCATTGTATTCGTTCTGATTTGTGAATTTAGGTAGATGACAAGAAGTGCAAAGTTTCACCAGTCTTCCTTTCACCATGCTTGGCTATTGATGGTGAGTGCAGGAATGTGTAAAATGCTGTTCTCCCATGGGACGTAAAACCACCTGCACATTAGAAATGCTGATGACACTGAAGAGTCATCATGCTTCCTTTCACCTACCAGTTGGAAATCGGTATCATTTTGTCCTTAAACCAGTGCCCATCCCGCAAGTTTCCCAAGGGCCGTGATGGAGTTTAGACTGAGTTCATCATTGTAGCAGGAATCTGTGGTGGGCAAGGAAATGAGGTGCTTAAGAAAGTAAAAGTTGTGTGATCTTTCTCATGCGGACAGTGAACTGCATGTAATTCTTTCATCAGTGTATGTTGTTTGTCTTCCTTGTGCCTGTTGCCCTATGGATGTGACAGCTCTGTTACAGAATCTTTGATGGGCTGGCTCTTCAGTTGTGGGCTTGTTGGCTTGGAGATCTCTGTTTACCCAGCTAAGGTTTGCCAGGGTGATACATAGCCCATAAAATTCATAGCTACTGGGTCTTGAACAGTTTGATGTGCACTGAGCATGGATTTCTATGTGAAATGAACAATATTGGCACCTTTCAGAAATGCCTGTGACAAAGAAAGAAGCCCAGCATCTCCAGGGGAGTTGCAGTCCCTCAGAACATAAAAATCAGCACAGACAACATTGAAGAAAATGACCATTAACCTTTTAAATTGACAAGTCAGATCCAGAATACGAGAAGAAACTAGAACCGCAGAGGAGCACTGTTTGGGTTTGTCACGGACTTTTATATGTTATCTTAATACAGAATTGTATTAATTGTGTGTGGTATTTTGCTACATTGAAACATTATAAAATACTGAGCAAAAAAGATCACTAGATGTGTTTTCATGTGATGTGATGTTACTTGAATAGTTTTGATTAATTTCATTTGTCCACTAAGTCCAAACACCACATTCTGCTTCCATGTAAAGTTCTTACAAATGATGTTCTTGTAACTGAGCCTCATCGAACTCAAAAGATTTATTTTGTATCTATACTGATGTACTTGGGGGAGAAAAATCGTATGCACTTTATGCAGTGGCAATATGTGCAAGATATTCAGCAAAGGGGAGTGGGGGAAGTTGCTTATTGCTTCTTAGCTCCTCAGTGGACAGTTAGTTTCCAGCTGCAGTGGGACCTCTTTTTGAGCAGAGGAAACCAGCTTCTGAAGAACAGCAACCAACAGTTGTTGGTGTCATATGTGTATATGAATGCATAATAGTAAGTTAATTAAACATAAAAATGACAAGAATACAGAGGCTTAGGATGTGTTATGATTCAGGTTGTTCGTACAGCCTCACCTGTCTCCTTGTCATGTAAGTATTATGAACCACTGTAATCAGACTCCTATAAGAAGGGCGTATATTTTTTTTTTCTCTACAGGCCTCTGACTCATCCATTGCACAGATGCACTTGATTGAGGGGACTGGAGCATAGCTGGTTGTTCACTTCAGAAGCGTTATTTGTCATTTAAATGTTTTGTGAGTGGGAACCGTGAGTTTTTCATTTTTTACCTTTCCAGCTTGAAAGTATGAGGTCTGTTCTGTAGAGATTCTGAACAGTTACCACTGATATTAAAGCTACTAGGAGATGTGCTTTGTGTGTGTGAAATATAAACATGAAAAATTAGTAACTTAGAAATCTGCGAATTTTAGATACTTTAACTCTCCCTGTCTTATGTCTTGGTAAGATATCAAAAATCACCTGCAAACTTCACAGAAGTTTAATGAAGCAAAAAATAGTTTATATTTACAAAGCTGTCAGATGTTACAGTGTTTACAGCAAAGAAGAAACCTAGAGTACATTAATAATTTTGCCTTCAGAGCAAGGTTTAGTCAGTGCTCAGTAAATTAATGTTGGCCTTCTGACTGAAGAGTTTGGAGGAGACAGGCAGTCCTTCATTGAGCAGTGTCTGAAGAAATCTAAATTTGTTTTTAAAGTATGGATGAAGATTTAAAGACTCTCCTGAAGTACATCTCCATTTATTGAAAATCGCATCCACACAGTTACAATGAACAATTGAAGTGCAGAGACATCAGGCAACTTTATTTGCAGGTAGCGTTACTCTATCTTCCCCAAATGGGAGCAAGAGAAAGAATAAATGAGTGCGGAATAAAGGGTTCTGATTATCATCTCTCTTTTTTACAACCTGATTTGCACATGCAGCTTTCCAGATTTTTCTCTTGGATCAGACAATAACTACTATAATAAAATAATCACAAAGAAAACATGTACCTTTTCCATTACAAAGTATCTAGACTCTTTGTATGCATGAAGCTGTATAATATAGCTGCTATCCCAGAAATCTACTCTACACTTTTCCCACAGTAGTTCTCACCTGTCTTTAATCATTAGGGCTGTTACCCTCAAATTACAGAGGTGCTATACCCTTCCAAAAAATTGTAACTACGATAGTAAATCTGGATGTGTTTGCTACCCACAGTAACATCCCAATCTGCTAAGTTCTTGCCGTTACAGTTATCCTATGGCAAAATTTCATCTTCTACTGACATGCTGTGAGAAAAAAATTCTCCTTTCTTGTCTGCGTTTGTCAGACTTGTCTTTCATTGCAAGTTCTTTTGGTCCTTTTTGAGATGTTCAGATGTGCTCTCTTTTGAATATCTGTATTTTCATTTATATTTAATGTAATATAATTCTTACTCATTCCCATTTTTAAGGTAAAGTATCCCTGTCTTCTCTGCCTCTCTCTTCCATACTGCTTTGGGGCAGTTTCCTGAGATATAGTGACATTCTGTGGAAAGTCTTCAGGCATGTTTACACCAAAGCCTGAATTCTTTTATCACTGCAGAATGACTTTTTAGGCATTGGCTTTAAGCTAAACTAAACTTAGGATGCTGTTTCGGTACGAGTGCCTGAAATGACAGCATTTAAAGGTGGCTACTCACAGCTCTCATGTCTAAGGCACTAATTTAATTTTTAGCAAGTGTCTGATACGTTGTGGATGGTATCTTTCACTGGGTAATGTGAAAAACATTTAAGTGCTTATTAAATGACAGCCGCTTTTACTGTGGGATTGAATCAGATGTGAGGTCAAAGATCAAAAGATTCATTCTGCAGCCTGGAAAAATCCTCTTCCACCTAAGGTGGGCAGTGTGGCTTTCATGACTTGGGCTACCTTTCACTTGTAATAACAAGGACGATGTAGTTGTGCCAAGGACAGCCCAAAATACAAATAGTATTGATGCTGCAATTCATCTTAAGGACTCTTATTAAAGCACTGCAGGTAGGGCTTTTTGATGTAGCTGAGTGCATTATTGACTTTAAAACAAAGCTGTGGCCAATGGGAAATATAAAATCCTGACCTGATATAACTGAAATAATCAAAGGCACCTGAAAACAACAAAGAAGACAATGAAGTTCACTGAAAAATATTCCCACACTGCCCCTTGTACAACCTGTAAAGTAATGCAATCTTTGAGAATATTGCCATTCTAAATTCATAATTATATCTTAAAAGTAATAATTCTTGTTTTAGCATCCTATTTGCATTAAAATATGAAATAACAAAAGTAAGTAAATGAAATCCTAAAACAAAGCACTAGGCACTGGATCAAAAGACAAAGTTATGCCAATATTTATGCTTTGGGACAGTATCACTAAGCTGCAGTTCTACACAACAGCCAAAATAAATAAATATATAAATAAATAAGACTAAACATTGCTTTAATAATTGCTTTGCATCTGTGCACCCTGTCTTTAAAGTGAAGCTGATTACATCATGTCCTTTTTTAAAAAGGGTGGTAAGGAGAACTCTGGGACCAGTCAGCCTCATCTCCGTGTTCACTATGATCATGGAACAGATCTTCCAGGAAGTTTTGATGAAGCATATGCGTAACAGGGACATGGTTGGATACAGCCAACATGGCCTCATCAAGGGAAAATCATGCCTCACTAATCTGGCGGCCTTTGATGATGGAGTGACTGCATCAGTCAACACAGGAAAAGCTATTGGTGTCTTCTACCTGGACTTCTTGTAAGACCTTTGATACGGTCCTCCAAAGCATTCTTACCTCTAAACTGGAGAGCTATAGATTTGATGAATGGACAAGGAATTGGGTGGATGATGGAGTCCAAAGAGTTAGAGTGCTGTAACAAGTGGTGTCCTTCAAGGGTCTGCACTGGGACCGGTACTGTTGAATATCTTAATCCATGACATAGACTGATTGCACCTTCAGCAAGTTTGTGGATGACAAGCAGAGTCACACAGTCTATATGCTTGAGGGAAGGGATGAATTTGCTTTCTGGGCTGCAAGCGCACATGACAGCTCATGTCAAATTTTCATCAATTAATGGCAGGCTAAAGCTAAGTGATAATATTGAAAAGTGCTGCATAAGTCTAGAATGATTCTGTTTTAACAAAACACTTCTGAATGTCTTTATATGCTATTGATTTTCGAAAACTTAAGTACGTGATTACCTGATTTAATACAGAGTGTCTAAATTAGTAAGTAAAGATTTGAAAAATTTATCTGGTAAAGGACGCCCATTCACAGGCGGTCACACCTTCCACTTGCCTGTAGCAAAGAGAACCTCAGGGCTTTTGAGGAAAGGTCTTTTTCTGTACCTTTTACGTAGAGGACAAAATAATGGAAACCACAGCAGAACTGAGAGGAGGACACTGAAAAAAAACAGTGCAGATAATTTACAGTAAAAAGAGAGAGACATAAATATTAGAAGATTAAAAAAAAACCCCAACAGAACAAGAACAGGAAGCAACAGACAGAGAAACATAAGCAAGAGATAAAAGTTAATTGAGAAACAGCATGGGAAAGAGATACGAAGAGAGAATCAGTCTCAGGATGTATTTTAGTCAATCAGATCTAGAGGTGATGCAGAAAAAAAAAATGTCAGGGTGCGTAAATAGACCCTTTTTATGTCTCCAAATACATTCATAAGTGATACCTGATATGATCTAATCCAAATTCTCCAATCATGGGAATCATGAGTGTGGAGCATGTAGTCATGCTAGTCTGCTACAACCTGACTTAAGAGTTGCAGTTTTACAATTTAAACAAATTCCTCAGATTAAGAAACAAGTCTGTCACTCTTGGAAAAGCATCCATTGGAGTGTTTTGACTAAGCATGCAATCTAGCAGTTCACTTTCTTCATTAGTGATTTACACGGAGATGTAATTTTTAGGGGTTTAACAGGATGCAACCTGCGTTCTTCTCACAAGGACATTCTGTCATCTTGGTGCATGTGATATTCCAGATGAACACACCTACAACCCCTTGCACCTACAGATATAATTTTGTGTTTATTATACATTAAATTTATCTACATTGGGAGGAGAATAAACATGAGGCAAAGTAATTTTTTATTTCCTCTAGGTCCAAAGAGAGCTTAACTCACTAGCACAAGTGTCAGGGTCTACAAGATGCATGTATGAAGGCAGGCAACATGAATTCAATCCTTTGTCACATGGTCTTCTAAAGTTATTATTGATGCCTTATTAAATATGTACTCTGGTGGAGAAAATGCTGCAAAAATAATATGACAAAGATAGGAAAGAAGTAACGTCTTTGTCCATTGTATTTGTAAACGTCAGATAATTCTTTCACAAAAGTTTTGCTCTGAAATCTCATTAATAGCCATGAAAATGTTTCTGGTTTTCAGTAAATATTTGGGTGGAAAATAAGAGTTTAAAAATCACTATAAGCATTTGCAATATGACTTCTTAGAGTGTACTGTAGAAAAAACTTTAGAAAAAAATCTGCTGACTTGGGAACAGAAACTTGCTTTTAGTGGTGGATGTTGGATTGTCACTGTCATCAACTAACCTGAGCAAATGAAACTTCTAGTAAAATGACAAATATCATGAAATTCATGACAAAAAGGGTGAGAATTGACCGCAGTTATTCTTGAGCGTATTGTCTGATGCCAAAAAAGTCTGAATCAACTCTTGCCTGAAAGCCATGTTCAGAAGATGGAAAAAAGGTGTAAATGTGCACTATAATTAATACAAACCACTGATATGTGTTATTTCTGTGCAGTTATTGCTTATGTTGTGCATTTCTCGCCAGCAAATAAAATTAGTTACCAAGATGTCTGTAACTGTTTTTGCTTCAAACAGAAGGCAAACAGTGGCCTTTTGCACGCAAGGGTGATCCTGATAGAACAGGTCCTTACCTGTGAATTTTCCAGGTGGATAACGTTTTTTTATTGAAAATAGGGACACAACAGATCATTTATTAACTATCGAAATCAGGGGGGTTTTGACCAACACTGCAAGTATCTGCATAGCCATCAGCTAGTGCTGTGTGGAATGGAGATTTCAGAAGACCGCAGGGTCAACTATGTGTTCTTGCTGTTGAGTTTTTAAGTGTTTAACTTTGCAAAGGGAGTTAGGTACAAAATATTCAGCCAAAGGAGAGACATGTATCATGTTTTTGCTGTCAGTTTTAGCATTTATACTGCTGCCTTTTCCTCAGTAGTGGAGCATCTGTATGGTGTTGTCAGTGGCAATAATGAGGTTTGTTTATAGGCAATAGCTCTTGTCAGATGGTCCTCAGAATTGTGATTGCCTTCACCTTAAACCTCACCAAGGTTTTGGCCATAGATCCTCCTCAAGTGTACTATGCCCTTAGAAATTATCCTCAAAACACTGGACAGGCAGATTAAAAAGTTCAAATTTTTCCTTCCATTGCTTTTGATACTTACTGGCATAGGTAGAAGTAAGTATATATGGTGCAAGGAAATGTTTAATTCACAAGAATTCATCTTTAACTGAGAAGAAAATATTTAAGATAAAAACAACAGAAAGATTGTAAATTAATTTGAAAGCACTTTGAAAGCACAGGTACAGCAAGTTGTCTGACAGGAAAAAATTCGTAATATTTTGGATTAATCTGGATGATGTAATGTGACAGTCAGTCACAGCACCACACAATTATAAATGAAAAAAACCCCGTATAAACTAGTTTTACTCCTAATCCTACACACTGCAGTGCGGTCAGTTTCACATTGTTGAGTCACATTGCCTGTTGAAGTGCTGGATAGTTTCTGATCTCTAAGAAGTTTCCAACAAGTGGGGTTTCTCTCAGAAAAGAAAAGTGGAATCAGTGAATAATAGTCCATGGTGATGGATGAGAAGTGCCCTCAAAACTGCTTTCCTCTAAGGTGAAGAGCTGCTTTACGTTCTAGTGAGATACTGCTTTGAAAAGACATGGTCGTTCTTCATACCGTGCCCAGCTACCCCATTCCCAAGACGACACTGTGCTTCGGAGGTCTTCCAGTGCCAGAATGAATGAAAACCACTCAATAGGATGCACTAACTGTGTAGAGTTTTCTAAAACCTTCTATCTGCTTGATAGCAGCAAGGCTGAGTCATACCTTTAGTAATCCTCTTTGTGAATGGTGATGGTGTCACTGTTTACGGTATGAACAAGAGGCAGCCCTAAGGTCCCTTTCACTGCAGCTTGTTCTGTAAATCATATATACTTCTCTATTAATTTATATAACAGAACATATGTAGTGTTCCTTCAGTAAACACATTAGTCAGCAAATTCTTCAGTGAATTTCAAAAATTATTCAATGGATTTTTGGTGCATACTCAGTTAGATTTAGTGATAACTAAACCACAAAAAAAAATAAAAGAAACTGATGTGGAGTTCTGTCGGTGTATTAGTAGAAGTAATAATCAATGCATTGAGATTGAAATATAATTTTAAAAAATATGATTTCTTTTTAGTTCTTTGGAAAATAAAAATTATTTCAGTGAAAAATAAAAAAATTATGTCTTAATCCAAAATTGAAACGTAGAAAAATCTGGATATTTTAAAGTATAACATTTATACATTGGAAATGGGAGATTTCTGTCACTCATCAGCATCGAAGAATGATGGATCTTAAAATTTCTTATTTTGAAGTTTCATTTCGTAACAAATTTTTCTGTTTATGATTGACTTTTAACAGTACCGTAAAACCCAAGAAAGTTTCACTTTAAAGTTTTAGTTCTCCATGAGCCTTCTGTTTTAATTCTCTCATAAGAATTCTTTGTTTTGGGATGCAGGATAGAAAGAGGACAAAACCTCATTTTCAGCATTTTTAGAAAGTTTGAAATGATCATGACCTGCCTAAACCCTCCTTGGGCTAAAATAGTCTGCTTCAAGATAACTTGCTTTAAAGAATCTTGTTGGTTTCAACCCATGCATTTTTAAACAATGCTTTGGAGAAAGAAGTCGTACTTTTCTGTGCATTTAATTTAAAACAACTGCAGTTACTCAGTAACAGCCAAATGAGTTAATCAAATGTGGCTTATTTTGTGGAACTTGAGGAGGCTTCTGGACTACACATCAGTTTAATAATTATTTTGTCTCATGCTTAGAAAGATTTTTTCTTCTTTTATCGTGTCTCTTGTGAGTATTGAGTATGCACAAGTCTTATGACTACAATACAGAATCCCTCTTCATCTCTTCCACCAATTCAAAATTGGCCCCGCTTCAACTTAAATTTTCTAGAAGAAGCTTTCAAAGGTTAGGTCTTTTTGGAAAAGAATAACGTTCTGTGATAACGTGGAAATTGGTAGTAGTTCCTTAGAGATCAATACTGTAAGAATTTAGAATATTTAATTATGAAGACTTTTTTAATGTTTTGAAGCAACAGCAGATCACCAGCCAGATTATCGTGAATATTTCACTAAGTCTTTCAGCGTCGGATTTTTAACCTGCCGTTGGCAAAATCTACTTTTCTTTGGAGTGGAAGGCAGAAATCACAGTCCTATCAGCTGCAAGCAGAATGAGGCCACCACTGAGCTGTTCTGAGCAGCTGATTCTCTGTCTCTTGCTGTTTACATAGCATGTGTGGGATGAATGGTCGGCGATTTCTCACCTTCCTTGCCTCTTCCTGGTATTTCTTTCAATCTAAGCGTGTTTGTATGCACTTTTACATTACCAGGTATAACTGGACCATATAAGAATTAATTACCACAAAATTTTCTTTCCGCTCCCACCTCCCCCGGTTTGATTCATATTTGGATCTTGTAAGTGGCAGGATCAAAGTTATTAAACTGTCAAGAGGAAAATATATAGACTGATCATAAGTTATAGGGTAGAGCTCAAAGCAGCCAACACTGGAACAAGGCTTATAATACAATATTTTAGAAGTATTTTAATTTCCTTTAGAATAAAGAAGTATTGAGAACTTTAGCCCTTTGAAGGACAATTTCTGCTAAGTATAATGTTACTATTGTTTTGTGAAAGAATTTGTAGCAATAAAATACGTGTAATGTTTGGCATGTTAAATGCATGTGATCTGTCTTCTTTTCTTTTTCGTCGGTGTATGGTTTTCACATCCTTACATTAGTCTGAGATTTGTTTTGATATGAGAGTTTTTACTATGGACAAACAGGAAAAACAACAGAATGAAACTGCCACACTGACTTAGATTTGGGTTTAACGAGTTTAACAGAAGAAAGTACCCTAATAATTACTTGGTATTATGTTTGATTTTTAGCCAACAGGAAACTTTTCACCAGGAGAGAAGCCTGAGATTTAACTGTAGAGGATGAGAAAACAACCTCTATTAATTTTGCCTCAGGAAATCAATGATTCGAGTTTCAGTCTATTTTAGGGGCATCCTTATTCTTTATCTCCCTGTCTGGCCTCAGAAATAAACTCCCCATATACTCTCTCATATGATTTACAGGTTGTTCATTTGAGACACAGGAACAGTAAGTCAATAGTCTCTCTCTGAAAATCCTGCTGAGAGTTTGGATTGTCTAATATGAGATGAGCAATCAGAGTCAATCTGTTGTCGAGGAATGGTATTCTCTACTTTGTATAGAAACATCAACTGCAATAATTTCCCTGGAGTGTTCTGAAGACTGGTTACTGAAAGGCGCAAGGGAATTTGGACAGAGTTCTGGAAAGTTGTCAAGGATATAAGAGTATGATCGTGGTAAATCCTCATTTTTAGTTTCATTGCAGAGGCTGATTTAGTTGATGTTAAAAAGAAAAGGAAAAAAAAAAAGCATGATGTTATTTTATGCTCAATATTTATCTGACAGTATTTAGAGTAAATTACTTAGAAAAAGATGCCAGCCTGTCGACCACACCACACAGCCTGGTGTCGTTGGCAAACTTGCTGAGGGTGCAGTCAATCCCACAGTCCGTGTTCCCGACAAAGATGTTAAACAGTGTCGGTCCCAATCATTGTCCTCCACTTGAACATCAAGGCATTGATCACAGTTCTTTGAGTGCGACCATCCAGCCAATTCCTAATCCACCAAGTGGTCCATCTGTCAAATCCATATCTCTCCAATTTAGAGACAATGATGTCATGTGGCAGTGTCAAATGCTTTGCTCAAGTCCAGGTGGGTGACTTGAGTTGCTTTTCTCTTACCCACCAATGCAGTAACCCTGTCATAGAAGACCACCAAATTTGTCAGGCACAATTTGCCCTTAGTGAAGCCATGTTGGTTGTCACCAGTCACTTCCTTATTTTCCATGTGTCTTAGCATAGTTTCCAAGAGTATCTACTCCATGATCGTGCCAGGCACAGAGGTAAGACTGACTTGCCTGTAGTTCTCCAAGTCTTCATTTTTTACCCTTTCGAAAACTAGGAGTTCTGCTTCCCCTTTCCCAGTCAGTGGGAATTTCACCGGACTGCCACGGCTTCTCAAATATGATGGATAGTGGCTTAGTAACTTCATCTGCCAGTTCCCTCAGGACCTGCAGTTGCACCTGGTCAGGTCCCATGGACTGATACACCTTCAGGTTCCTTAGACAGTCTCGAATCTGATTCATCTCCGCCAAAGTTGTTCTGTCAGCCTCATCACTGGGAGCTGCCAAAGGTAAATCTAGAATTCATAGATCAAAAGCACTGACGGATCCTGCAACAGTTTTCTCTGGATTGCAGTCCAAGATTAATCTCTCTGCTTTGATATTAGTGAGCTAGCAAAGAATTTGATCCCTTATAATCAATGATTCTTTGGCAGATACTGCAATGGGCCTCAGTTCCTGAGCCAAAGAGGAGTTCAGGCTGTCATTTAGTTACTGATTGCTGAAGGGAACATTTTAATCAGTGACTTCATCATATTTTTGGTATTTCATTGGCTCACAACAGTTGTTCTGTTAGTTTCTGAATTTTAAATTCTTTATTTGTTTTAACCACTGTGCAATTTAAAGGAATAAAAAAGGTTTGAGTAATTTAAAAAGTAAGAAAGTGTGGTCTACAAAAGAACAGCTAAGTTTTAGTTCTATATTTTCAACATAAAAATACGTTTTTTTAGAGTCAAGGTGCAGGTCTATTTAAATTTAAGGAAAGAGGCAATTCTGGAGATTACATGCAGAACTGGGACTGAGGTTGATACAACTAAACCATCTCTGGAAAGGCAACATGGTTAAGAAGTTTTTCCATATGTCTTCACATTTCCAACCTTCTCAACAAAACCAGAATCGACGGCTGCTGGGAAAGCTGAGCCTCAGAGGGGTAGAAAATCCTACTGAAACTCAAAACTCAAGTCAGCTTCAGAGGATTAATCTCCGTGTTCTAAATTCAATGTCTTGTGGGTACATGCCTCCTCTTATTGCTACTCCTGACCTTTGAGCTTGGAGTGTAAGTGAAGCCCAAAGTAAAGAGCTGTCTGGTAAAGTCAGCTTGTCCATATCTCTAGAAATGACTAATGTATTGGGTCTGGCTGAGATGGAGTTCATTTTCCCCATAACAGCCCTGATAGTTCTGTGCTTTTTATTGGTAGCTAGAAAGGTGTTGACAACACATCAGCATTTTGGCTACTGCTGACCAGTGCTCGCACAGCATCAAGTCAGTTTCCCCAACATTTCCCCCTCACCAGTAGGCTGGCGGGTGGGCAAGAACTTGTGAGAGGACACAGCTGGGACAGCTGACCCAAACTGACCAAAGGAATATTCCATGCCATATGACATCTGCTTAGTGATAAAAACTAAGAGAAAGGAGGAGGAAGGGGGACATTCACTGTTATAATGTTTGTCTTCTGGAGCAACCACTACACGTACTGAAGCCCTAGTTCCCAGGAAGTGGCTGGACATTGCCTGCTGATGGGAAGCAGAGAATAAATCATTTGTTTTTCTTTGCTTCTATGTGAGGCTTTTGCTTTATTAAACTGCCTTTATCTTGACCTATGATTTTTTTTCCACCTTATTTTCTCCCTGCCCTGTCCTGCTGAGGAGGGGAGTAATAGAGGAGCTCGGTGGGCATTTGGAGACCACCCAAGATCATCCCACTACAATTCACCTGACACAGTCAATGGCATTGTCATGAAGTGGTAATTAATAGTATATTCTAGATGAGAAGCCTCCTCTCTGTTTTATGATACTCTTTGATGTTATAGTTTAAGAGAATAAATCCTTAATTTATGTCTCCTTAGCAGCTTTGCCTTTTAAATTAATTACCCTGTAGAATTCTCTACTTATTAATGCTGGGTAAAGCTTCTCTTCTAATGAAATACCAGAGTACTGATCGGGAGAAAATGAATGATATGAAGCATGAAACGGTACTTAACAAATTGTCTTTATCACACCTTGTTAAATCTTGACCTGTGCGTTTCATTTCAATCTGTGCATTGGTTTGTGACCTTTAGCCCCCACTGGGAGAAGTGTATGTAACCTTCCTGAGCTGTTCAGTTTGCATTTGGAACTTCAATTTTGCTGAAAGATGTGTAAAATCCCAGTAACCAGACAATTCTCTGGTGAATGCACAGCTGATAATACTGAAAAGCTGACGCTATTCAAGCAAGTGTTGAAATTAGTTTATGCTTCCAGCTTTCCCTCTGGATGCAGCTGTTCGTGATGCAGTGATATATTTTAGGTTTGTGGTCACAGAAATTTGATTTACATTTCTTGAAATAATACCTTCTAGATAAAGGGGATTTTTCAAGCAGCTACAATGGAAGAAGAAAACCAAAGGGTTCTTGGGTAGAGGTGCCTTTATTACCAAATTATATAGTTCAGGGGAGAAATTAATCAGAGGACCTGACTTTTATTGTGGATCTCTTTAAAACAAAGCAAAGAAAATTCTTTGTTCTTAACCTTCTCTTACATTCCTCATCTCTTGGAGCTATCTGGGTGAAAGGTTTATCTAGCTCTTAACTCATGTCCTCTTTTCCTCTCTCTTTCGGTATCTCACCACCCTTTTCCAAAGTAGGAGTACTGAATTTTGTACTGCCCATTTCCTTAATCTCCTCCAGTACCTCCTACATATTCTAAAACCAGGAAAAAAAATTTTGGCCAGTTCAGGATCAAATGTGTTTTGGGACCATCTGATTTAGATTAAAATCTTTTTTGTTATCTTTGGAAAGGCCTGTTATAAAAAGAACCACAGTCTCAATTATATTTATAAACAATAGAAACCATGAAGTACACTTGCTGGGGTCACTTGGAGAAAAATGTGTAGTATGTTTCACCAGAGTATGCAGTTCCAAAATGGGTAAAAACATTCCCAGTTTGGAACACAGACCATTTGCTCTGCTATGAAGCTCATTTGTTCTTTCAGAATTACATTATCTGACTCCTGTGCTGCCGGTTTCATCTCTTTGTAGTGTTACTTTGTCTGCTTCTTGAAAATAAATATGAGAAGAAATTTAAATAAAGGGAAGACCATTTCATAACAACTGCAATCAGACCATGATTTGAAACTTGGGAGCTGTTTCCAGATTTCTGAAAAAAAAAAGCCCAACAAACCACTACCACGAATCAATTCAAAACATGAATGAAAGGAAATTAAGGGCAAAAGAATATAGTTTTCATATGGTGTGGACTTTAATTACATATATTTCTCTGAAAGGAAGGAAATGTCTAATACATTTTCTTCAGTGTGAATGGAAATAAGGGCTGCTGCCTGTTGCATATACAGTTCTTCAGAGACCTTCAGACTTTGGAGAGCTTTATAGGCAGTACGTGTGTTAGGTATGTATGCTAGCTGGTGCTTTACCTAAGCCTATGCTTGAGGATTTCAGCATTTTCATGTGTGTGATTCGTATGTTTTTGTTGTGCTTCTATTATTCTACCTGGGGTGGAGGAGTACGTCATGCATAATCAAGAGATAACAGCTTGCTGTACTCAGACCATACTCAGTGAGACCATATTCAGAACAGCTGTTTCTCCCAGGCGTTTCCCTCCTGACAGATCACAGAACAGATTATCTTTCGCTGTCTAACAAAAGCCTTCTGGAAGCCTTACTTACTTACTTTTCTTATCGTTTGTGAGAATTTCAGCATATTGACTCATTTCATCTGACACACCTAAATCCCTTGATTTTATTCTCTATTGTATGTTGTATAAACAGATATCCTTGCAAAGAGAATGGAAACCAGTCTATCTGTCTCTTCCTCATGGAATCATGCTGTATTTCAAAGAACTCAAAACATCTATGATGCCTGTGTGAAGATACACATTACCTGATTGATTCCAAGGTAATTTACATGCTGGGATGCATTACTCTGTCTCTTTTTACAGGCAAAGGACCTGGATCTGATTTCATTGCATGGAGTTGCTGAAGCACTGCCATGGGACTGCAGCAGTAACTGCAGAGTGGTATTTTAAAGTGTGAATATAGTTTGGAGCCTTCTACTACAGTTTGTTCTTTGATTTATAAAGGTCAAATAGTGACTGAAGAGATCACAATTTGACTTGTTTTCAATAAGGATCTAGCTTAGTCAGTCAGTAGGCTTCCACATTTCAGACTGCAGTCCCAAAAGCCCTTGGAAAAGCTTTCTTCCATTGCCATCTCACACCCCTGTATGAGGACAGTTAAAAAACACATCACAGTTCTTCCTCTGTTCATAAAATAAGAAACATTTAGAAATACTTACACTCTGGAACATCAGATAGGTTAGATTAAATCTCCACATGTGAAGGCTATTTGTATTACCAGGCTTTGTTAGGGTCGTATAGAGCATCCTACAACTTCATGCATGACATAATACTTGCTGAAGTATACGCTGTGATTGTAAACCACTCACTGAATATTTCTTTCATTTCAAACCTTATTCTAAGCATCTTTTCCTGCTTAGTAGCCTCAAAGTGCTCTTGTCCTCTGTTCCTGACTTTACAACTGAACAAATTCATCACCTGGTCATACAATGTCAGCTCTCTTTTATAGAGTTGGAACAAAGTTATATGACTAGAAAATTAATAATTTATGCAATATTCCAAAAACTTTTTGTGAAACTTCCAGGAGTGGATGAGAGTTGATTCCTCTGAACTTAAGTAAGATAAAAATTCAGGGTAGGAAACTATAGGAATTTTTTTTTCTCTTTATTTACACAGTTATTCTGCCACATAAACTTGCCCTTTCTGCAATGACCAATGCACAGAATGAAACAGTGCAATCCGAATTAATTTCTAAATATTTTTAGATCATGAACACATCCTCCCAATCCTCTCCTTACTTTTTTCTTACCTATATAATTGATCTTACTGGTATAATTTTCTTACTTTGGTAAAAAGCTGTATCAAAACCAGAAAATAGTGCTTCATTTTTAGGGAGATAGCACAAGAAACCCCAACCAAGTTTATGCTGTCATTGTGTTTGGTGTGACATAAATAAATAACAGACACAAACCCCCTATACATTCAAGTTCTAATCTTTCAGTGGACCTGGAATAGCTTTCACCTATGTACCTGAGTGTCATGATTTTGAGCTCCAGACTTTCGGAGATGATGATCTTCGAATTACTTGTCTATGAACTATTTGTGGAAGAGGAGCCAGAAGCCTGCTTACTGCAAAATGCGTCTGTCCTTCTCACGTGTGGAAAGTGTTTGGTATGGCTCCTGTCTTCAAGAGTTTCCCCCTGAGATTCACCACCAGTTAAAGCTTACAGTCACCTTGGTGTCTTGAACTTGTGAAGTGAGCTGGAGTTTTATATTCTGAGTCCCTAAAGAGAATTCTTTGAAGTACCTATTGAATTATCAGTTAAACTTAGAGGCACCTGAAGTCCAACTTTCGGGGCTGTTGTTCCTGTAGATACTGAAATACATGCTTTAGCACTTAAGCAGATGCATCTTATTTATTGCAGGGGTTGAGTAGGTTAGCAGCTGTCTCCTGACATGTGCTGTTGAGATTCAGAAAACAGAAGTCCATTCTGTCTATCTGTTTTGTCGGAAGGACTTGATCCTGTCATCTTTTCTAGTGCACAGCTACTGGTTTGGGCTCTGTACAAACAAGTGGTTGCTGTAAGTACTTTTCTTCAAGCAGAAGACTTTCATATTGCAGGACATTGGAAGGCCAAAGTGCCTCTTTTTCTAGATGGGATGCTGAGAATGTCACACACCAGCTTAGTAGATTCTGGACAGCTTTCTGGAACTGTGACAGGAAATTAGTCCTGGCACATGGAAGTAACTATACCACGTGCAGTGTGTAGTGTAGAAGCACCAGTTCACTTGGGATTGGTTTCTAAATCTCTGAAATGTAGAAGTCGGTGTAGAGGGACTTTTCTTGCATCAGGCTGTCAGCATCAACAGAAGGTCACAGAGTTTGTGTACTGCTCAGGGTAGGTGCTTGCATCCTCAGTTTTGATATTGTGGAAATGCTACCAAACCATGGCCATCAACAGGATGTGAGAAAAAAGGAAAAAAAAAAAAAAAAAGCATTGCTTCTGACACTTACTGTGAAATTGAGTGAACTGAGATACACTGCACATAGAGTGAGGTGTTTTAAAGGAGAACTGAGACCTTCGGTGTGATTTTACCCTGTATTTTTGTTGGACAGCGTTTGAAAGTTCAAGCTCTGGGGACGCAGTTTACAGGTGGTAAAGTTCAGTCCTCTAAATCTCAGAGGTGCTCTTTGAAAATGTAACCTAGGGGGTTCTAGACCTTCAAATCTCTTGTTTTGTAGAGAATTGGTAATGAGGGGGACACTGGGCAGGAAAATATAGAATGCTGATCTGATAGGGATGGTGCTGGTGAAACTTAAGGATTCATGATGTGGGAATGCCAGGTGCTAGGTGGGAAAATAGGACACCTGACATTTCTTTAGTTCCTGTTGCTTTTTCCCTAGGCAATCCCTGGCAGATCACGGTTTCATTTACTTCCACTTCCACCTGAAATGTTCAGACTATTAGCTGATTTTTCATTGACATGCCTTTAAAAATTAGGTATTTGAATATTTGCTACCAAGTAGCCTATGCAATACCGATGAGAGAGAATTAATTTCTGACTATTGCTTTAGGTGCAGTGCATTTTTTTAAAAAAAACATAGCATGTTGTGGAAAGCAGAGAGATATTTAAACTGAATGAGACTAATATTAATGGATGCAGTATTTAACTCAATATTTTGTATATGTCTGGTTCTTTTTTTAAAGGATCCCATTTCAATCAGTTATTTAAAAGGTCATGTTTAATGTCACATCAAAGCTCTTCCAGAGAGATTTTAGTTCTGGTACGAGTAATGTTAAGCAAACATCCAGGCTTCTGGTCACTGTCTTCAGTTCATTCTCTGTTTAAGCATTACATTCAAGCTTCTTAAGATATTTCAGTCTTGTTTGACAGCTTTATGTTTTAAGGGACCAATCCAGTTCTCTTGTCACTGAAAAAGCATTATAATGATATGAAGAGGCTTCAGTGATATGCATGAACTGTGCATACTTTAGTAGTGGTGCAGTAGTAGTCAGAAAGATTGGAGACAGATGGCAAGATTTCCACAGACGCATTGGTGAATCCATCATTCAGTTATTTCTGACTTCCAGTGAGAATTAGTAATTAGATCTTTGAGATCACTCTCAAAATCCTAGAAGTGAGTGACTTTGCCTAGCTGTTCCTCCCCTAGAAACCAGAGCTATCATTGCTTTCAAATCTTGTGGTTTTGGCATTTTCATGTTTGTAACACTACTGCTCCTTTAATTCTCCCATTGATCTTAAAGATAAATAAAAGCAGTGATCACTGTGTTGAAATCTCTAAACTCTGAAATAATGAAGAATAACATTTATTCTTCTTCAGGACAGAAGTGGAAAGGCTTGCATAAATGAGTAACCAAAGGAAATGAAAGCACGGAATAAAAAGCAGCATATTGTAACACTGTTCTCCTAAGCAGTGAAATCGGACTAACAAAGGAAGTTTTTAAACACAGAAAATGTCGATAAAAGAATGCTAGGGCAAAGAAGACGCAGACAAGACAGCTTCTGCACTGAACTCCGGTTTAAATTAATTGGAAAACATTGTGAAGTTTGTCAAGTTAAAGGCAAACAGGTCCTAGCAGGTGGCATAAAATAACTTGGCAAATATCTTGTGAAACACATTAAAATTGCTTTTAGATATATTTTTTTTTTAACATGTTCATCCCAGGAATCAGGGAGTACTAAAAAAATGTAAAGCCACGTTAAAACAGGAATTACTTTTGTCAGTGTTTGTTAGGAAGGATTCTACGTCAGCCTTTTTGTAAGGGCCTGAGACATTGTCTCAAGAGATGCCCGAGTCAGAGACATTGCCTCAAACTGAAGTGTCGATGTAAGAGGCATTAGAAAAATTTGCTAAAGGTAGTTCAGGTGGTATTTACTGAAAACTGGAAGGAGAAGTTCTTGAAATATTAATGGTGATATGAAACCTATTGTTCTAATCAGCTTACGTCCTGGAAAATAGAAAGCAGAAAATGTGATGAAGTTTTAAAGAAGGGCTCCAAAGAGATTTAGAGTACTATGGACCAAGTCTGACTTCCATCACTGGTAGCAGATACATGAAATGATGATAAGGGAGAGAACAGAAAATCGTATGAATGTACTTAGCAGCTGAAGAATCAGTGTGTCCTTTTCAGAGGGAATGATGCCTCTCAAATCTGAGGGGCTTTCCTTGAAAGGAATCAGTAAACACTGGGGCAGGGCCATTGGTGTTATGTACTTAGGTTTCCAGGCATCTGAAATAAATATTCCTCGTTAAGTATTTTTGAAGACTAAGTATTCTTAGAGAATAAGTATCTTCTTTTGGATTAATGGTTGATAACAAGATATGAAATAAAGAATTGATTCTGCATCAGATAGATAACAGAATCATAGAGTCATGGAATGGTTTGGGTTGGAAAACACCTTAAAATCATGTGGTTCTAACCCCCAAATATGCAGTTATATCCTGCAGAGATTTTGCTGTTCATTATATTCATAACTGATCTGCAAAGCAAGATAAGTAGTGTGATGACAAAGTTAATTCATAATTATTCAAATTTGAACTGACTGTGAAGATTAGGTTGTTGTTAATGAAATGGCAGATGAATTTCAGCACTGATAAATACAAAATTATGTATATGGAAAAGTTTCAGGAGTACATGTGAGTAGCAGGGTGCTCTAACTGAGCTGCTTAGAAAAGTGATCACAGAGTTTCTTATCTAAGATCTTCTAAAACCTCATCTCTGTCGCTGCTCAGAAAGACAAAGAGGTTAGGGATTTGGGAAAAAAATTAAGGGAAAAATAGAAAACATCATTGTGTTACTTTAATTTGTTGTGCCTACCTCATGACAGCATAATATTTTTCTTTGCCTTATCTAGGAAGGGATTTTGTAGAGCTAGGAAATGTACAAGGGTGGTCAAAGATATGGAGCAGACTTCGTATGAGAACTGATTAAGTAGACTTGTTCTCATCTACTTGGAAAATTAAAGCTGAAGAAGGATATTACAAGACGTACGTAAAAACATGCGGTGTTCAAAATGGAAATCGGGATCTTTGCTTGCTTTTCTTCCATAAAAGACAGCAGACTTCCAGTACATACAGTGAATCCCTTTCTTACACAAAGCAAAACTAAATCACAGAATTTTATGCTGCAGGGTGTTGTTTATCTATTTTATCCCAAATGTAATAAAAATACGATTTTACATAATAGTGGGAAACATAATCATGAACGGCATTAACATTTATTTGGAAACCACCTAAGATGCAACCTCTGGAAATGTATAGCACGCGGTTAGTTTGCTAGAGGGGGGATGTACACAGATGAAGCATCGTTATATACTTCCTGTGTGCCTGATACGCTGTCCCTAGCAGTGTGTTGTCTGCTGCCAGTAACAGCTCTGTTCTGTCCCAGCACAGTCCTTCTTTTGTTCTAAAAATTTGATTAAATTATTAGTAATTATAAAAAATTTGTTCTCTGATTCTTATGTTGTTGCTGCTGGAAAAGTGTAAATTTTACAACCGGCAATGTTCTGAAAGTAAAAGCAGTTTGGTAGCATGCTGCTTTGTCTCAGGACTGCCAAACTTATCTCCTAATATAATTGAAAAACCTCAGTTCCTGGGCAGATTCATATTTCCTGACATGCCTTTTTATTTCATGGGACTTATTTACAGCATACAGGAAGAGTTGCAGTGAGGATGTTAATAAGCATGTGGACAAAATGCATTTGGGTTTTCAAAAAGCCTTTGACAAGTTTTCATGCCAGATCTCATTAAAGGAACAGCATTGTAATGGCACTGAAGGAAAAGTTCTTTTATAGACTAAAGGTGCTTAAAGGATAGGAAGCAAAGTTCATTGATGACATGGTGGTTTTAGGGTCATTTGCCATTGTGATTTTTGAAAGTAATTTTCAGGCGTTGCTTGTCCTGAATTCAGATCAGTACTGCTACTTCCAGTCTCTATGGGATCTATAGGGAAGATGAGGGTAAGCACAGCACAGTGATTTTGCCTCACTTCTGAAACAGGCAGCGTAGAGCTTTTCTAATTTTCCCTGCCCCGCCTGAGGGACAAGCAGGTGAGTAAAGTCACTTGGATTAGAGCTGCTAATCCAAATAATTTAAATAGGCTCTGCTAATTTACTAACAGAGAACCCTGTTTCATCATCTTTTTCAGAGGGAACAGCAGTTCCAGCACATGTGGTAATATGTCCATATTCCTATTACGTAGAATTAAAGAGGGCTTTTGAGACTTGAGCCTCAGTCTGAGTCTGCAGTGCAATGTAAAACCTGGGCTTTAATTCATCTTTTCTTGTGTTTTAAACACTAAGTGATGGTGAAGTATTCTCAGAATGGTAAGAATGTCATTCTTCCTTGAGATTTTCCAGTTTGCAAAGAAATTCTGGTTTGTCATCTTTCCCAGTGCGCTTTGCTAAGAAACAACCAAACTGTTCGGCTAGGGAGCAGTTCAAACTCCAGCTAATTTGTTTGCAAATACATCGAAGGTATTAGAAAGCTTCTTGTTAAAGAAATTAACTACAGCACTGTCCTTAGCTAAACTGCCTGACATTTTTGATTTTGAGACCCAGCTTTCATTCACTTAAACTTGGAATAAGTTTAACTCAGTTGTCTGAGATTTCCCTTACTGGGTATCAGCCCAAGGCTCTGATTTTTTGATTACTGGGAGTTTGGTTGAAACAAAATTCATTACATTCCTCATGTTAAAAAGCATGCAAGCAAGTTGACAGTCTTGTCACTGTGAACATATAGTATAGGAAAAACTGTTTGCAATATTATATTTTCATGGAATTATTCCCATGATGTTTCTTAATATACTTATCATGGTATGAAAGAACACACAATAAAAATAATGTAATTAGAGATGCATGAGGGACCTGAAGGAGGATTGCCTGGACTACTTTATTATGTCATTTTCTAATTGGGATGTTACATGGCCACAGTAACTTAAAAGAATTTAGAACTTTCAAAAAAACACTTCTGTGCAAAGATGTTAAAAGCAGTCTGTCCTGGCCTTTTGGTTCAAAAAGTGGAGTAGCAAGTCTGCAAGTGAAATACTGAGAGTCTGTAGGCAGCTAAATTGCTGTGATCAGACCCCAGAGTCATTGCATCCTTAAACTCCGTTTTCATCTTCTAAAATTGTTCTTTCTTTTAGTGTAAAGTCAGTGTGAAAGGACTGGATCATAAAGCAGTAGCTGTCTTTTTTTTTTTCTTTTTTCTAGAGGAACTTCATATTTAGGACTAGATTGTGCTGTTTTCATGCAGCAGAGCATGTATTTGTAGTTTAAGAATGAGAGCATAGGTGTGTTGCCCCAGAGAATCATGAAGAGCAAGAACAAATCAGATCCCCAAAAAAGATGTAGTCACTAAATCAGTCTCCGTGAGGTACACCCTCATCAGTGCCCCCATAGACATGTTAGAATACTTTTTTTTAGTCAGGGTAGTAAAGTGTCTGGAGAAAGTGCACAGCAGTCTAGGCAAGCATGTTTTCAATTGGAAGGAAGTAAATGTTTGTGATTGTCTGCATGGCAGGATTTCTGAGGGCGAAATACCAGGATTATTCAAACAACAAGTTGATACTATCCTGGGAAAATGAGATTTTTCAGGAGGTTACCTCGTTTGTACCAAACAGACTTCCTTGCTCCTACATTTCTCATGTCTTTTATCATGCTCAACAAAAGCACCATTCAGCTGCATCTTGCGTGACAGTTAAGATACATACAATGCCCATATTGTTCAAATGAATGGCAGTAACCTTTATTCTGAACAAATAGCTAGTCCACCAAGGGAAATGCGGCATCATCTCTGTAGTTCCTCTGTGTTAACTCCTCATCGGTTATGGCTGACCAACAATCATATTTTCCTCCTCTCCATTTTGCCAGCTCCAGTTCCAGTCTCTGTAAGTAAGTAATCACTGTATGGTTCATTAAGTTTTTGTACATATAATCTGGTATTTTGAGAGTTCTTATTAAGATCTGCAAGTGATGGAATCTGGCCAAATTTATTGTACTGTTTTGCTCAAAGTGTTTCTCCATGATAGCGTTGTGTGAAATGACACTGTATTGAATGGCAATTCCACAATGAGAAAGCAAACTTTTTTTTTCTGAATTCTCAAAATTGTGCTGAATTGTTGCAGCGAACATTAAATACGGGGAAGAACAAGATTTTCCAGGGAGGGTGGTACTCATTAATCTCTGCCATGCCCACACTGCAGGAGAGTTTTATTATGTGTATACTGTAGCATATAGAAATGGAATAGGATGAAAATGTTTTTATTTTTCTGCATGTTTTATTGTTTCCAGTTGAACTATAGTTAAAATTAAGGCAATTTTATAGGCAGAAATATAGGGCGATAGCAAATACGTAATTTGGTAATTTAGGAGTCATAACAAATATACATCTTTGAACATTTCTGCCATGTGCTTAAGTTAAAACGCACAAATGGACTGTCTTGCTGGGTGAACCTCTGAATATTTATAGGACAAAACCATAAGACTGCTTTGTTGAAAAACATTATTTTACCCTTTATGGTAAATACCACCAGGACAAGGAAGTAGGGCAGAGGAAGGGTTTATTTCTGCATCTGTCAGATATGCTTACCAGCCCAGCTGGTGGAGTGCTTGAGCTCTCATCCCTTCCTCGGCTTTTCACCTGCCTGTCTGGCCAGGTGCTGGCAGTTCATTTCCAGGATGTACAGACTCTTGTTACTAGTGCCAGAAGCTCTGCCTGAGGAAATTGGCCCTTTTATTTCTGTGTATACTTAGCATGGCACTGTGTGGATATCACTGAACAAGCCTCTGAGGTGGCCTGTATCTCTGAACTGCGACTCATGGTGCTTTGCCAGCATGTTCTTAAGTGTCTTGAAGCACAGTGCTGCAGCGGTGGCCGAAGGAGCTACTGAATTAGGACTAAAAAGGCCATTAATTGTAAGACCACTTCCTTAAAGGCAGGGTTCAGAGTTTTCTAAAATGTCTATCATTTTGGTTATTCAAAGCCTGTATAATTTCAGGAAAAAAAAAAGAGACAAACTATGATACTAAAGCATTTGAAAATTATACCTAGTCTGATGAAAATGTTAATTGATGATAATCAGGACCCTGCCTGCATGTATTCAGTAAATACATAAACTTGTACTTTTCTTGCTTTTTAAGTTATTGTGTATGAAATATTAATTACTTTTGACATGCATTAATATTTCAGGGTTTTGTGCTACAAAAGATACATCATTTGAGTAGTTACTTATAGTCTATTGTTCAGAGTACTGGAAATGCGCAGAGACAGCTCACTCTCCATTTAGCAGATGGAGTTCATGAAGCTAATTAACAGAAGATATTTGATTGAAATAAAGACTCATTTAAGATGAAGCTTTGCACAGATGGAATACCCTGAATTTCCATGGTCTAAGAACACGTACCTTCTAATTATGTTTAATTTTGCTCTAAACTTGGTTAAGATGTAAGTACACAAAGTACTGCTTTTGTAACGAGAGCGTGATGGTGTGTGTTCCTGAAGTGACAAAAAAAAAAAAAAAAAAGGAAGGTTAATGTTGCACAGAACTGTTAGCTCTTCCTTGTGCTTGAAGTGCTAATTTCTGGTAACATGTTTTCCTTAGTATATTTGGCTACTTCTGGAAGTGGGGAGTCTTTTTGAGTCTGTAGCCACCTCAGAGAGCTCTAATAATACGCTTAAGAGATGTCATGTTCTTCATCCTGCTTCAGTAAATGCACAAAATGCATTTCATGTGATGCCCTGTGTTTGTGTTAATGGACATAAAATGGTCTGTTTTCATTTGTGTGAATGTCTCCCAGATCTGAATCAGGATGCTGCAGCTTTTTTTGGACCTGGTTTAATAAACTGAGAAAAATGTGTTCCAGCCCAAGCTGACTCTGGTTTTGTGGTGGTAGGGGGAAAGAGACTTAGTGAACCGGCAGCAAGATTGACAAGTAGTTGGGGACATGGAGGCTTGGAGCAGTGGAGAACTGGGTTGTAGTTACAGCAACAGATTGCTCGGCCATGGATTGGCAGTTTCCATACAGTGTAGGTGAGTTGGTGGCTGCTGCATTTGCTGTTACTATTTGTTGTGCTCCCTTTGTAGCTGGTGCTGTGTCTGTAAGCAAGCATATATTTCTGTGTCAAAGGAGTTAACTTGCAGGCAGATGTTATATATGATGGTAAGGCCTATAGGGATTTGGCACCTGTTGGAGCAACCTCATGGCTGTGACAGTTTGTCCCGTAGAGGCATGTAAGCACGTGCAACACCCTCTGCCAAAGAGCATGCTAGCCTCTGGGGAAGGAAGTTTCTGGGCATTTTGAATAACCAGGATGGTATCTGGTGTATGGTCTGGATTCTGGTACCTATTCCCATCAGAAACTTCAGTGTGGAAGAGTTTTTATTTCTGCACCTCCTTTAAACCACAAAGCCCTTGCACAGCAATGAACAGGTCAAATGTAAAGCAGTGCTTAATTGATTTTGTGGATTGAGGGCCAAATGAATTGTCTGGTTATACAGTCCTTTGTCACATTCAGTTAGGTAGTCTGTTTAAAAAAAAAAAGTAATGTAAATCTTTTGCCATCTTTTTTCCCGCCACTTTTCTTTGTCCCTATTATTTGTGTTACTTCCAAAGTTGAGTAGACAAGGTGTCTTCAGCCAAAGATGTGGCAGGAGGCAACTGTCTGCAAAGGGAGATGCTGAAAATTACACTTTTGAGTATGCAGGTCTAAGGAATAACCTGCCTTCCTAATAAACCGTTTCACTTTTGCATGTCTCATCCACACTGTAAATATAGAGCACTTCTCTGCAGCTTAACCTGCCATCTGGGACTGAATTCCAGTAACACACCGTAAGGAGTAAGTCATGACTAAATGTGAGTCAGCTCTGTTGTTAAGAAATACAGCTTTGCAAGTTCCTGCTGTAAATTTTACAGAATTTTTTCCCTCTTCTGAATTAGAGATCTGCCAAATTATTTTTAAACAGTTTGGCTAGTCTGAAAACAGAGCTGTTTTCTGGATGGCACAGTGAAATTTCTAATAATTGAGAGCCCTTTTGTCTACAGAAACTTTTGCTTGTTTATTTTAATAACATGGGAGGCATGAGATAAGAGCACAAGCTGTCATTAGAGCTCTGCAGATACCAAAATGGCCTCTAGCTGTATGAAGACCAGCATACAAAAGTACTTCCATAACGATCACAACAAAAATACATTGCTTTTATCAAGGCACTTCTCAACTGCAAAACATTTCATGAGCACTAACCACTTGGCCGTGTTTCCAAATCAGCAGTCAGTGTCTGAGAAGCCATCTCAGTTACATGCATAGGTGAAAGCTGGAGTTAATTGCGTAAATCAGTAAGTCGCCACATTGCAATTTTTTTTTTAAATCTTCCACAAATCAGTATGTCACAAGATACTGGAGGCTGATAGAATTAGGAGTAGATCTAACAGAGTTTTTGCTGAGAATTTGGCTACGATATGAAGGGCTAGATGCAACTGTGGATGGGGAAGGGAAAAGGGAACTAGTAGGTGTGCAGCCTTGTAGTGTGAGTGGGTGAACGTGCTGCAACGGACTGTATCAAAGCATGGCTGAAGCCCTTGAGCCTTCTTCCTAAATTTGCTCTCATTTATGGTATTGAGATACATTAGCTGTGCTTGACCTTTGGTAGAAGAAATGGAATTTTGCAAATTTTTCAAACACTGTCCAGAGTGTAAGAGACAGCTTGTGACTTGCATAATGCAGTGCCTCCCGCATTTCCGTAGATATGCTGCATATTTGGCAAAATCTCAGTATCATACATGCAACCAGAAGAGAAGAGGGCAAGAAGAAAGCATGAATTTGTATGAAGCAGTGCGCCAGTGCAAATTCAAAGTGCAGAGCTCAAGAACTGACACAGTACAAGCAGGGAGAGTGCTGGTGCTGTTCCTGTGGCCAAGTACTCAATAGCAAATTTTCAAATACCACTCTTGGACTGTACTTCCTTTCACTTCCCATTCAGACAGCATTGACACTCTTGGCAGTTGGTATTATCTATGCTAGTTTACTAGTGGTAGTAATTTCTTTATAGGAAGGAAAACCAAGGCTACTACCTTTATTCCACAGAGGTTTTGCAATACCCATTAGCAAGAACAGTTTTGTTCATTCAGGAATAACTTCAGTCAAACTGTGATTTAAGATGTATGACCTTTCATTTAATTTCCAACTCCAGCTTCAAAACAGATCTGTTTGCCCCAGTAAAGAAATTTAAGTAATCTTTTACAAGTATATCAGCATAACACTCTTGTCTGTGTATCTTAGAGAGGATGTTTTCTTATAATAATAATACGCAGGATTTGCCATAGTGCTTGCACTTTCTAAGCATTAATTTCCTTCAAAAAATTTTTTTTTAAATCTCCACCAGAAGAGACTGAGACAGTCCAAAACTTCTGTGTTTATTTTCTGTATTTTTTTTCCCCTTGGAAAGATAAACCATGCTATCTAATACATGTGATCTCATGTAAAACATGACACTCCTGTCCACCACTTGTTCAACAACTGGTATTTATAAATGTGTGACTTTCTTAATCTGCTTTTCAGTTTTCTGGTGAATTCTACAAATGAGCCATAAATATAGATTTGGTTTTTTCTCTGTCTCAGGAACTTTGCCCAGAGACGAAGTTAAAGCTGTGACCACTTTTGTTTGATACACTCCTGTATTTCTGTACATGTGTGTGTGTATTTCTAATGCATAACTATGAGCTCATAGAAACAGCTTCTGAAATACCTGAGACATACCCACATATTTTTGCAGAAAACCCTGTTCAAAGTGCTCAGATGTGCTGTATGTGTTAACTCTGCATGAACCTGAGCCATCTCTTTTTTTCTTAGTACAAAAATGTTGTGACGCTGATTCATCCTCATTTTTTGTCTCTGTAAGAGTCCAGGTGTTGATTATAATGAAAGAGGAGAAAAAGAAATTCAGACAGGCCTGTATGAAGCAATAATAGACAACTGCTTTTAACTCGCTTTGTTGCAGTGTGTAGTGATGACCTGAGTTTTGCAACAGAATTCCTTACGGAAGTGGCTTATATCTGTTAGTCAGTCATGTAGGGACTGCACTGTCCTTAATACTAATGGACCACAAGCATGGCTGTTACTACCAGTATTGAATTATACAAAGGATGACCAATGTAAAGATGTTCTGTGGGGTTCTTTTCCCAAAGAAAAGTGTTCTGTGAAGGTAGGAGTTTGCTTCAGACCATGAAGGTAGGGAGATCTGGGGAATGAGGCTATTTTCTTGAGCAAGTAGAATATTGTTTAAAGTGTGAGACTAACTGAGATTTTGGAATCAGGAGCAGGTTTTTGGAGTTTTCTATCCCACTTTATTCAGTTGGAGAGTTTGAAGGATGGTGGACAGCTGAATAGTGGACCGAAAGATAATCGGACAGTTTGAGGGACAGTGGGTACATGCGAGAGATCAGATTTCATAACCAAAAGGCATGATCAGAACAGCTTCTGAGAAAAATTAAGGGATGGGCTCCTTTTCACCTCAGATGGTTTCTGGGGGTTGAGCTTTTTGGATAATCTAGTTCTCAGCAGCTACCAACACATGCAATCCTTCCCACCCCCTCCTCGAGTCATCTTGTATTTCATGTATCATATTTTACCTGTTTTTATAATTGACTGCAGTGATGCCCACAAAAAGGTCTTCAGAAACCTCTATCTGACACCACTTTCAGTAAGATTTGTCACCTTATCTCAAATGGCTGTAAAGCAGATATCTGTCTCTTAGGCTATTATCATCATGTTTAATATTTAGTGAAAAGATAAAAAGCACTTTAAAAGAGCAGTTCAGTTGGCCTATTTTGGTTGTCTTTCTGGGAAGTGAGGAATTGAGCAATAGTTCTCTCCATTGACTAAGAATATAGACAGTGCAGGACCATGTGTATGTATTGTACAGGTCTGCACTACGTCAGATAAATTTTGCTTTTGCAGGACCTCATAAATCTCTGCAGTTTGCTCTTTAGCCTTCAGCAAAGCTATGGCTCCCCAAGATTTTCCTGTAGATATCTTTAACTGTTAATTAAAAGGTGTATGTAATTATTCACTGCATTCCCAGCATTGATGATATTGTTCAGGAGCAGTGTCTCAGTGGATGGAATATTAGATGACATTTTTCTCCTGGGTGTCTTCCTGGCTCACTGTCAACCTCTCTCTTCCACTGTTTATACTTTGTAAAGTAAAAACTAAAAAATTATACCTACCTCCATTGAGACTAACTGTACCGTAAACAGTACTGTATGAATTGTTGTTTTCTTTTTTTTGTTATTTTTTGAATCAGACTTCTCCAGTATTTTTATTTTTAATTTTGGGATTAATATCTAGGGAATTTTTGGGGGGTCTTAGTGCTTGTCAGGCGAGCAGAATCCTTGGTAACAGAGAAGCAAATATGTTAATTGTCTTTGTCCCACTCTCTGATGAAATGTGTGTGTTTTGCATTAGCTTCATCATTCTTCTCTGGGGATCCTCCAGCCATCTGAATGAGCAAAAGTCAGCAGAAGACCTGCCTAAAATGTACGTAGGAAATCTGAATCTGGCTAGTTTCTGTTAGCACAGACCTCTCACAGTGAGTTCTGTCATGCCAACCTATGGCCGTCTATTGGACAAAAAGTTCTATCTTTTCCCCATTACCATCGAGGTTTTCAAGAAGCAGGGGGGGTAGAAAGATCTTTCTCCACACATGTCTTACAATGCTTTTCAGAAGTTACAGCCTTCCAAATGGTGCCCTTGTGCAATCCCATATAACTCTGGGTAATTTGTTTTTTACCGAGACATATGGGAATTTTCATGGACATTGGGAATCCCAGAGCATCATTAAGTCCATTTACAATCTTCTCAGTCAGCAGGAGACAAAAAAAAAAAAAAAGAGGGAATTTGCAGAACTTTTTGTTTTTTCCCTCCAGTCTAGATTAGAGAAGAAAGGTGAAGTGCAATGTCTGGATCCTCTAGAAGAAAAGTAGTGGAATGATTCTCCATCAAAAAGTGCAGTTTCATGAAAATCAAGATTTTCCGCAGAAATATGATACCTTCAATAAGAGTTTTTAGGAGGAAAAATTTCTAACAAGCTGCTCTGGTGTTCCCGTTTCATTTAACTAATATCAAGCTGTTAGCTTTCTAAGAGAAGCGTGAGTCATTGTGATAAAGTTAGCCACTTAAATGTTATCGTTCCAAATAATCTCATTTGGATTGTAATGCTAACATTTATTTTCAAAACATGTTATATTTTATGGATTGTGTTTAATATTTGAATATGAATTCAAATCTAAGCTAATCAAGGCAATAAATCAAATCTAGTAACTATATAAGGTGAAACACTTTGACATTTTGTAAATAAATTAGGTCAACATTGTGTAAATTAAATATTTGCTAATTCCAACTGGATATATGTCATAGATTTTATTTTGCAGTGTATTTTAAATTATTTAGGTTTTTCTTCTGATTTAAATAGAGTTCTGACCTGTTTCAGTGGCACCTTTTGTACTGTCATTACTGCTCAGGATCTTTATCAATGAAGCAATTTGGTTCTGGTGACAGTGGTGTCACAGAGAAGCCAAATGCAGTGTGGCAATTAGTGCAGCTGCTGCCATCTAGATAGAAAGAGATAATTTCATCATCCCTGCAGAGTGCTAAAAGACTTCCCATCTTACATTAATTTCCACTCAACTGCATATTGGGCAAAGAATAAGGTTAGACAGCTTCTTTCTAATATCCTTAGTGGTTATGAAAGCAACGTAGCTCCACTTCTTACAAGTAGAAATTTTCTGGCAGACTAACATGTAACCCTGTAATCTGGAGAGAAAAATCTCTGAGACAACTGATGGAACTTCCTTCCCTGTCAGATTATGAGTCAGTTTTTGTAATGCAGCCTGTGCTCAGTGCACATAAGGAGAGATGGTATAGATTAGTCACTGTTAAGTGTATGGTAGTTTCACTGCTTAACAATGGTGAACATTCCTGGGCTATGTGTACTGTTGTGAAGGGCAGTAGGTCCTCCTCTGAGTGATTTTGTGGCAGAACAAGGAGGACAGGTCAAGGAAGTACTTTTAACCTGAGGCTGAAGAATTGAAGCCCAGAGACAGTAACAGACTTGCCAAGATCATAGTCAGTCTGTGGCAAAGAAACTGAGTTTCGGGCCCTAGACTATGACCATTTATCAGATCATCTAGGAAAAAGAAGGTTGGTGCTTTTTTATTTCTCATCTAAAAATTAAATTGATGAATGGAAATATATAATAAATGTTTATAAAAATTATCAATTTCATATTTTAGTGTTCAGGTTTGTTTTTGTATGCTACAACCTGAACTGTCATTTACATTTCTGCTTCTTGTTGAAATCGACACATAACCACATCCACTTGTGTGCACTGCAATTTCTGACCTGTTCCAAATTAAACTCAAATAGGCATGTTTTTCTCCAACTCCAGGGAGAATCAGATTCAGAATAACTGAACATGGTCGTCTTCCCTCACAGAACAACTTCAGCTTTAAGGATAGAATCAGGAAACCTAATGTTTTGCCAATGTTTTTTAACCATCCCATGCCTCAGGTAACAGTGGACATGTCGGTAGAACAGACAAACTAGAATCACAAGTGGACTGTTGTTTGAAAGATTTAATCCAAAATTACTAGTAGAGACAAGAACTGAACTCAAGAGTAAAAGACCACCTTGAGAATGTTAATTCCACTTAAATCTTAAGACTTCTTCCACTCTTGTTTCTTCATTCACAATCCCACTCTTTTGCAATCGCATGCATTGTCCTACTTGCAAAGAACTAGGGTTCGTAAGTTCAGAGTGAGAACATATAATTCCAATTTATCCAGTTTTACTGAATTTTGCATTCAGTATTTTCCTCATATCTTCAACCATACTTGTCATTTACCTCTTCCTCCCTCCCAGTATAGTATATGACAAATGGTAGGTATTAGGTGACACACACCTGTGTGCTAATTAATGCTTCTTTGGCACACCAGAAATGCAGTGTGTTTACCGTATTTCAAATAGGAAAGAACCATTTGTAGTAATATAGTGAAAAGAATCAGTTTTAAGTACATCGCATTTTAAAACAGCCATAAAAAGAATGCCTATAGTGACTGAGACCGTCTCACTACCTGTCTCTGACAGTGGCCAGCTGCTTAGGAACATATAGAATAGGATTAGGCTTCTCCCTGTACATCCTCCACCTTCCCACAGTCTGTGTCTTAGGAAACTCATGTAGCATTTTTTCAAGCATGTGGTTTTTTATTAGCCTTCAGTAACATTTTTTTCCACTATTTTTTCTCAAATTATTTGTATTGAATCTTAACAGCTTCCTGTGATAGGGAGTTTCCTGCTTTAACTATAAACTCTATGAAACAGTGTGCCCTGAAAATTTTATTTGCTTGCCCATAGCTCTTGTATTGCAAGACACAATGAAAAATTCTTCCCATTTCACGTTACTCATATTGCTCATAATTTTAGGTACCTCTGTCTTATACCTGTTCAACTTCTTCCCTCGGAGGGTGATGGAGCACTGGAACAGGCTGCCCAGGGAGGTTGTGGAGTCTCCTTCTCTGGAGATATTCAAGACCCACCTGGACAAGGTCCTGTGCAGCCTGCTGTAGGTGACCCTGCTTCGGCAGGA
>Ga0065711_1029142_pt1 | contig 37423 bp, 20 predicted proteins | sample Hoacrofraction12_FD_59098 | JGI IMG/M metagenome (GOLD analysis project Ga0065711, IMG submission 59098) | Hoatzin crop microbial communities from Cojedes, Venezuela - Epithelial fraction 12 v2 (version 2) | ecosystem: Host-associated > Birds > Digestive system > Esophagus > Crop | place...
GACCTCTGTGGGTCATCTAGTCCAACCCCCTGCCGAAGCAGGGTCACCTACAGCAGGCTGCACAGGACCTTGTCCAGGCAGGTCTTGAATATCTCCAGAGAGGGAGACTCCACAACCTCCCTGGGCAGCCTGTTCTAGTGCTTCATCACCCTCAAAGTGAAGAAGTCCTTCCTCATGTTCAGATGGAACTTCCTGTGCTTCAGTTTGTGCCCATTGCCCCTTGTCCTGTCACTGGGCACCACTGAAAACAGTTTGGCCCCATCCTCCTGACACCCACCCTTAAGATAAAGATATTCTTTGTCTGCTCTTCTGAAACTTTTTGTGGTATAATCAATTTATATACTGAGTCACAGAGATATGTCAACAATGAGCATAAGTAGTACAGTTGTTAGGACAGTGGGAAACCTTCAGTCATGTCAACCTTTATACATGTCGTAGTAAGTAGTTATAGAGATATTTAATGGAGCAGGAATCAAGAAACCAAGTCTTTTCTGGAAAAGAAGGTGCTATATATGTTCCATACACCATGAAGAATGTGCCTGAACTCTAGTTACACTTGCTTTCTGGCCTTATGAATATAGAATTCTTCCATATGTAGGAGAACTTCAGTAGCAGAGATCAAGAGCGGTCTGTCGCCTCACCCTATAGATGTAGGTAACAGGAGGGCAGACTGCCTTCTCCCAGGAACGATGGGATAAAAAACATGAGCAGAAACCAGGCCTCTACTTAAACAGGCTTTCCAGCTGAGAAAGTTTTACTGTTTCTTGATGAGATATAAAAATGAAAACATAATCTGTGTTGATTAAAGTTCTGATAAGATTATTAGTAAAAGCAGGAATAGCAAGATGGATCTCATGCTGTTAAATCAGCTTCATTTTACTTTTGCCAGCCTAAACATTTTTCCTACAGTTTTACCAGATCACCTGTTTACTTAATACATTAAACTTTCATGCACTATTGCTCGTAAGAATTATATCTGAAATATTTTAGTCATCTTAATTATAAGTAAGTTTTTTCAATGTCTAATTCAAAATGATTTGTGAGTCAATGTCAATCATTGATTGTTCCATTCATGTAAACCACCCTGTGAGAAGAAAATTGTTTTGGCAAAGCAAGTTGTTTATTCTAAATACACTGATGGATAAATGGCACTCAGTATATTAGTTGCCTGAATTGTTTTTTAGTATGAGTAATGGGATATGTGTCTGTCCCAAAATATCACAGGCCAAGAGGAGGCCTTGATGAAGTTGGTGAGGCACAGTTCTGCATTTGAAGAAGCAGATCAGCAGGGCTGGCTTCCTGTGCATGAAGCTGCAGCACAGCTAAATCAGAACATCCTTGAAATAACTTTGAAAGGTATGGATTCCTTGTGGCTTTCCACCAAAAAGTTTTACAAAGTCAGGTTTGATGAATGATCCAGCTTCAAATGTGTTCTGCTTTTCTGTATTTCAGCTTCCCGTGCCATTACGTGGGAACAGACCACTCTAAAAGGGGAAACACCTCTCTTGGTGGCAGTAAGAAATTGCTTTGTAGAAAATGTCCGCTTTCTGCTGCTCAACGGCTGCAATCCCAATGTTAAGAATGAAGAGGGAGATTCTTCTTTAGTTATAGGTGAATACCTTATTTAGGGGTGGAGAGGTGAGGGAATGAGGTGAAGTTACAGTTACACATTTTAGGTTACAATTTGATGTATTTGACTTCACATCAATATCTAAAATATTTTGCTATAAAGAGCAAAAAATGTTACTCTGTGTTGAATATGTTTGTCCCTGTCTGTTTTTCTTGGACGATATCAAGGCATTAAATGGGGCAACAATTCCAAGTTAGGGATCATCACTACGAAGTTCTTTGCATTATTTATTAAAGTATTATTGGTTTACTGAAGTATGGGAAACAGAACTAGGAGAAGCTAAAAACCTTCCCCCAAAGTCTGATCCAATGCAGGGAGCTTCAGGCGCCTACCATTTTCCGTCCCTCAGTTGCAAGGAGTTTGAGTTTCAAGTTGAACATACATCTTTTTCCTCAAAGAATTAAATAGCTTTCTCCATGAAGTGCCAGAGTATCTTCCTCTGTTTTCCGTGGCATCATTTGTGCAGTGGTGCCAGATAACCAGGTTCTCCTGCTTCTTCATGCTATTACTGTTCTGTATGTCTGCAGGCACAAAACATTCATATCCTCTGCTTACATGGTATCTTTTTCATTGCATCAGCTTCTCTTTCTCCTAAAACTATGGTGATTGGTTTTGATTTTCAAAAGTTATAGCAAACCAGCCACATTTATCTGCATTACATAGAATGTGTTTGTCCCTATTCAGACATTGTTGGAATTAATCCAAGTATGACAAGTGAAGCAGCTAGCCAGGCCTAAATTCTCAGTTCACTTCTCTTTGAATGTTTTTGGTTGAAGAAGGACCCGTACCTAGTATCGCTCTTAGTGTGAATGCCATTTTAAGATGATCGTGCACAAGAACTGTAATTCTTGATTTGTGAAGAACTGGTCCTAGTATTTTGCCAAATAGATACAGATAATGGGGCAGCACAGGTTACAGTATGCTGTCAGAGCAGCTGTGGCACATGAAGCTTCTCTGCCTCATCTGTCTCAATGAAGGGCACTCACTCTTCCACCCCACACAACCTGGAAGATCAAAGAGAGGAGGAGGGAAAGGTGTTGGCTATTCATTCCACTCATTGGAGCCAGTGCAAATTACTCTTTTATGATCCTTACTGACTTCACAGATCAGGCTTATTAAGCTAAGAAGGCATATGACGCAGTCATTTTACACTTTCGTATTATGGTAGCTGCTTATGAAGATTAAATAGAGCTCTCAGAGCAGGCCAGCTCCTGACTGCACGAAGTCGCCATGTATGATCTCCATCTGGTGGCAAGGAAAGTTGCGTTACCAACCGCAGCAGAGGATTCCAGAGAGAAAAAGAGATTATCATAAAATTATTCATTTGTATAGTTAATGTTATCCTGGAAGCAAAGACCAGACGTGTTGATAAGTTAAACCTTTCAGTGTAGTGTGACATTTCTCAGTGTATAAATAGCACTGCCAGGAACAGCTTCAGCTTTCCTAGGCTGCCACGTAACAGAAGCCATAGTGCCTAGAATAGTGCTGAATAACATTCTGGCTGATACTTCACTTATTGTCTTACAGCAATTAAACATGATTCGTATGAGATTGCCTCCTTGTTGATAAGTTCTGGTGCAAAAGTGAATTTGCAGTGCGTCCACAAGAGGACTGCTTTACATGAGGCAGCCAGACTAGGCAGGAGTGATCTGGTGAAGCTTCTCCTCCGTTCTGGAGCAGATCCTGACCCTCGCAGTGGATATGGGCTCACACCTCTAGCACTGGCTGCACAGATCGGACATACAGAAATTATGGAGCTCTTACTGCAAAAAGGTGAGACTTTGTTATATAGGATTATACATCTATATATCTATTATATATCCTGTTACTGTTACAGGAAGAGAAGGCTTGGGGTGGGGGTCTATCTTGTCAGCTTCATAAATATCTGATGGGAATGCTGTGAAGAAGACAGAGCCAGATTCTTCTTGGTGGTGCCCAATAATAGGACAAGAGGCAGTGGGCACCGACTGAAACCTAGCAAATTCTGTCTGAACATAAGAAAACACTTTTTTCTGTGAGGGTGGTTGAACACTGGAACAGGTCACTCAGAAGCTGTGGAGTCTCCACCCTTGGAGATACTAAAAACCTGATTAGAGGCTGTGCTGGGCAACCTGCTTTGGCTGACCCTGCTTCAGCACAGGGCTGGACTGGATGATCTCCAGAGGTCCTTCCAACCTCAGCTATTTGGTGGTTTTATTTTATGACTCAGTAGATTGATCCAGTAACATGCAGGTTCAGTGGTGGTGTTCTTCAAGTGAGTAGAAATTGTAAGCCACATGTGTTAGTACTGAAAAGTTTAAAGCCCAAATAGGACAAAGTGAATCCTCTTCCCACCAGAGAATATTATTCCTAAATGCAGAGGCAAAAAATTGTTCTTAGCTCAGTATCCAGTAAAACTTTGCGTTACTGCAGTGAAAGGAAATGAACTGTTACCATGTTACTAAGTATAGAGCCTGTAGTGTTAATAGATCCAAACAGGTACAAAATACGTTTTAAAAAACTGATTACTTGTAGCAAACTGTAGTAGGCATCAGTGAATGCTTTGCAAAACCGCAAGAAAATCTGACATGTTGCAGGAGATATTTTGTTTGCATTTTTGGATGGCATCCTAATTTATTTGAAGAGTTTGACTCCCAAATCATGTAAGTTGAGGTCCATCTAAACAATTCCTAGTATCTAAATTTCATGTTAAGATTTATATGTGTGTGTATATAAATATTCACACGCGTGCACACACACATATATATATTCCCTCTAAAGTAGTTAGTTAGCCTATTTACACACATTTTTATTAGTCTTCTGAAAGTTCTGTGATTGGATGAAAACTGGTTATTGTAAGATATGCCTTCAGAAATAGCATCAGAAGTAATGTTCCTTACTAAAGAAAATTAAGTGCTATCTGCACCAAGAGGATTGGTGTGGTGTAGATAAGTAAAGGCCTGATAAAGGCCACCTTTTCATAATATTCAAATAATGTATCAATATTTTAGTAGTTGCATTTGTTTTTAAATGCAATATTGTTTTCTTACGTAGACAGGTTGCTTTAGGGAAGGCTTGACAGGACATTTGTGGTGGGCAATCTTACATGATGGCTCAGCTGCACGGGAACTGGATTGTATGAACTATTTGATACTAGGTTCTTGTATATTTACAGTTACATCTGCCTGGTCTTTGTAAAGTAAAAGAACTGAAATGTGGTGTATATAAGCCAAAACCCAATTATTTGTATGAACAAAGACCAAAGCCCTTGCTTGTCCAGTTGTAGCATGAAGTCTTCCTATGTGATTGTGTTCAAAGCAATTTGGACCTTCTTGTTCCCTGGATGAAGGCTCTCCCATGAAGGTTTATGCCCATAGTGGTTTTGTTTGGTGAAGAGTAGTATCTACAATACCATGTCACTGGAGGGCTGGAGATACTAATTCCTGCTGGATATTTACCATGATTGCTGTGAAAATTCTTGATGCTTCTTTCCAGGTGCGGATGTGCTTTCACAGGCAATGGATTGTGCTTCTGTATTATTTGAAGCAGCGGGAGGAGGAAATCCAGATTCTCTGAGTCTTTTGCTAGAATATGGGGCTGATGCCAATGTACCAAAGCACTCGGGTCATTTGCCAATCCACAGAGCTGCATATAGAGGACACTTTCTGTGAGTTAATATACTTAAAAATCAAGTAGTGGTGACACCAGAAATACTAATTTTGCTAATTCTGCCCTGTTCAAAGCCAGCACCAAATCTGTAGTTGTGTGGAATGAATTCTTTTTGACTGTGTAAATATGAGCTTTCTGTGTCTGAAAGTAAGAGACCAGTCAGGACAAAATCTTCATCATTTTAGGATGAACATACTAATTCCTATAGCATTTTCCTACTTGTTACAAATAGTAACACCGTCCAGTCTGATGTTGAGGTTTTGGGACATCCTCACTTTCTTTGGGTGTGCCTCGTCTCCACCCCATCACAGGAAGGTCAATGTACTAAACAATCGGATAGACTTAATGGGTAAGAGTTATCCCAGTTTTAAAGACAGGAAGGTCACTGGAAGATATTTAGGCTAAAATCACAACCAATAAGTGAGAAACAGCTCTTGGATACTAGAATGTTGCATTGTGGTTAAGAATCTGAGAATTCTTAATTACTATGTTAATATTTTATAGATATTAATTAAATTATATTTAAACTTTATTGTATACATTAAATTATATATTAATATAAGAATATATTCTGTTCTATTAATTCCCTAATTCCTATATATTAAGCAGTAACACTGTGCTCTCGACATTCAGGAAAAGCTTCTATCGATAAGGAATCATTATTCCTCTAGCAAGGAATGGGGTTCTTAATGAAATAACAATATAATAGAACAATATTTTATGTGTAGTAGGTGTAAAGTCAGTATCCATTGCTGGCTAACAATTTAATTGTTAGCAATTAAAGTCAATGCAGAGGTATAGCAGAGGTATAGCATGCCATGGTACTGATTTGGTAGGTGAACACCATCGAATTCAAAGATTGAGCTAGGTGAACCGCTATGTTTAAGATTCTGAGAGTCGTCTTTTTTTAATTCTTCAGAGCCCTAAAAAATTTAGTTCCAGTTACTAATTTTGATGCCATTAAAGAAAGTGGGATAAGTCCAGTTCACTCGGCGGCAGCAGGAGCACATCCTCAGTGCCTTGAGTTTCTCCTCAAATCTGGGTTCGATGCCAATTTCATGCTGGATCAAAGAGTTCGCAAAGGCTATGATGACCACCGGAAATCAGCATTGTACTTTGCTGTTTCCAATGGGGATATCTGTTCGACGCAGCTGCTGTTGAATGCTGGAGCCCTGCCAAACCAAGATCCCATCAACTGTCTCCAGATAGCCTTGAGAATGGGCAACTATGAGTTAATGAATCTACTGCTCCGGCATGGGGCTAATGTCAATTACTTCTGCAGAGTGAATACAACACATTTTCCATCAGCTCTCCAGTATGCTCTGAAAGATGAAGTCATGTTAAGAATGCTGATGAACTATGGGTATGATGTGCACCGCTGCTTTGACTGTCCTCATGGAAACAGTTCACATTCCCAGTATGTGACTGATGGATGGACTTCTACTGTTATCAAAGATACAAAGGTAAGTACATCAGATGGCTTCATATGTTTTACTACCAGTATCCTTCCTAAAACTAAATGAAAATGTACTTAATGCAGTGTTAGAAAAGGAAGTTTTTGAAACTGTAAGACAGTTTACGCATAAAGGTAGGAATAGACAAAGCTTTAAAAATAAATAGATGTTGCCATAAGGGCTGCTTCAGATCAGCAAATTATCATAGCCAATATTTTTGAATTGCACAAATACATCTAACGATAAGCTAATGATCAGTACAGAATCGGCTCGCCAGGGCAGTCTTGTCCATACTGTGAAAGCAGGGACTTGCAGGCTGGCTCGCTGGGTTGTCCTGTATTGTAACACTAATACTGGAGGCTGTTGTAAGGACCCCCTGCAGCTGGCATGAAAAGCACTGAGCAAAAGTTAACAAACCTGGACTGACCTAAAGAGGTTCCTGGAGACACCCATCAGAATCATTGTTCTGCAGTTTGTAAAGTCCCCTCTAACCTGAAGATAAGGGGTGGGGCACGCACTGGACTGGGGCGTCCCCCTGTTCAGCATGCTGGGTCACAAGTCTAAACTCCACTTAGAGTGGTAGCACTTCTTTTAAGCACTTAGTTACCAAATACACAGCTGCTTAAGTTCATTTTTGGATCTAGTACAAAATAATAATCTCTCAGATTTTCAGATTCTACTAGTGAGGCTTAATATGAGCTGTGACAACCTCTAGAGCTCCCCTGACTGACGGAAGACTCCTTCTTCCTGGCATTCTGCTGAAGTTTTTTATTTAATTGCTCTTGTCCTGCAGCGGCATAAGTCATTTACAGGAGTATTGAATAGTACCCAGTTAACCATGTTGTTTCTAACAGTTCTGTGAAGTGATAACCTTGTCATGGTTGAAGCATCTGTCTGGGAAAGTAGTGCGAGTAATGTTAGATTACGTCGATCACGTTAAGATCTGCTGGAAGCTAGAAGCAGTTCTCAAAGAACAGGAACTCTGGCCAGACATCAATTCGATTTTAAGTAAGTATCTGATGTTTACATTTGAAATGACAAACAAGCTGTTTGGGGATTGGGGCCTTTTTTGTTGGTGATATTTTAGTTTTCATTTTCTTTACCTCAGACTGGTGCTTTTCTTGACCACTTTTAGGCGAAAAGTTTTGTTTTGACAGTACGAGACCTCTTAAAACTCAGTCTATGTAGGATTTAAACTAAGTTTCTCTCAGAAGTCTGACAGACCGTAACTCCATGGAACTTTAAATTACAGTGATGTAGATAATGCAATCTTCTTCAACGGGAGAAAAGCTTTTCCCCCTGCCTCAAGTTGATAGCATAAATCTAATAAATTACTATTTTTGAGTGATTTGCTTCTAGTCTAGATTTATTCTATGTCCTTTTTGCTTGTACATAGATTAAGAAGCAATGACTCGTAATTCTACTTTTAATAGCTTCTTCAGGTTGATGGAAAACTAGTGCCAATTATTTGGGGCTAAAGTACATTCCCCAAACTTTACTACTTAAACTTCCACTAGCCTACATTTTGTCACCTTGACAGAAACAATAGCTGTTGCTTTAGCTGCTGATGATAGTAAATATAACAGAGATGTATGGGCTGAGGTAGACAGGCTAGATCCCAACAGGTCTGGTTTTCCAGGTAGCAGAGTGTTGAATAAATAAATTTAACAAAATTTGATGAATAACTTAACATCAGTCTCACCTTCTCCTCTCTAGCAAACCCTCGCTCTCTGAAGCATCTTTGTCGTCTGAAGATACGGGAATGCATGGGCCGGTTGCGTCTCCGTTGCCCTGTCTTCATGACCTTCCTTCCACTGCCAAACTCCTTGAAAGACTACATACTGTACAAGGAATATGATCTTTATGGACAGGAAAACTTCACAGGAACCTACAACCTCAACTGTACATAATTACTAGTCCTATATTTGCAGGGAATGTTGACATGGATAAGACTCTCTGATGCAGCTGCTTTTGTCTTTCGGGATTTTATCTCCTCTGTATATTAAGGAATACCAGCATTCCCCCCTCAACCCCTGAAGAAAAGGGGGAAAACCCCAAAATGTAAGTATTGGTGATCCCATTCTATATATCTACTGGAATGTAAACTGTTGGAATTTAGGGCAATAGTATTTTAAATGCTTAGTGTGAAAAGGTAAGGAACTGTAAAATGTAGGGCTGCAAACCTTGTGTTACTGCTAAGTTAAAGCCTGTCATGACAGGTAACACTACACCCACTGCAGGGTTGAACTCAGGGTTTAGTTAAAGGTCAGGGATTTAACCAGCACCAGGAACGGACACAGTTCTTTTTTCTCTTGTACCTCCCTTTCTCTTGTCAAGAAGTAGTTTTCATGTGTGAAGTCCTACAGTAAGTTCTGAAGAGCAGCTAATGATCAGTACAGAATTGGCTCGCCAGGGAAGATTTATTTCTTTCACCCAACTGAGCAATCCCACATTCTAAGCAGCAAAACAGGATTAAGAGCTATAGAAACCTCTGCTTATAGTAGCAGCAAGTGTGAAATAGCGGTGTTTCAACAAGAAGGTCCTAGTTCTGAAAGACGTGTCAGTTCTGTGTCTCACTTTCGGGTATTAATACGTCTCACCCGTTACGTATTTTGACTGCTCTCTCTAGAACTAGGTTTTCCTTTTAACAGTGCTGTCCGAAGGCATGCTAGCAATTTTTGGAGTTTCTCTTCTAACAGTTGGAGCTTAAGCTTTTGGAGCACTACCTGGCAGCAGGCACAGTTGTCTTAGGAAGTCTTACTTAGTACCCACAGAATGCCTGTGCTTTCTAGAAATGCTGCAGATGTCAGTCCGTATTTTAGGAAAAAAAAAGTTCATCAACATACTTGGCATTAGTAGTATTTATTCCTTCATTATCAAGTAAGCATAGATTTTTTTTTTTAATAGTTATACATGCATCTTTATCACGAAGTTACATAATTCAAAATTCTGCTTTTCCCCAGAAAAATCTACAAACCCTATAAAATACAAATTTAACCATAATGTAGTTAAGACCCATGGCTTTTTTACATGTGTTTATCATATAATAAACTAATGAAGCCCATGAAGATATGAATTGGTACCCGTGTTAATGGTTGTGCTGATACAGCCTCTGCACATGCAAATTCTGATCACTATTGTAACCACAGCTCTGCAGAGCGTTGCACATTGTCGTGTGACTCAAACAACTGTGCTCTAAACAGCCAGCTACGATGGTAAGGGTTTTTTTCTTCTACCATCCAGTCTTTGATTGCTGCAGAAGTACCTTATCAGCACTCCCAAGTACAATAAGGAAGTTATCTGTCTAATACGATTAAAATGAAGAGAAATTATACTCTTTGACAACAGAGGGCTGTAACTGTGTGTTAACACTTCGTTTAATGGAAGGGAACGCATCCTGTCACCAGTAATGGTACTTCCTGGAAGTCAGCATTACGAAAAATGCAGGAGATTTTTGCACCAGTACAAATCCCACCCAGAAAGTTACTATAGTTAAGCTTTTATTTAATCTACAAAATGCTGACTGAAGCCCTGGCATAATATGTTTACTGTCCATGTTTCCAAGATTAAGACACAACAATCAAAGTTGACATAAGTATGCCACTGGAGGGTTTTAATACAACTGTTCAGGGAAAAGGCGCAAGTCAGTCTCAAACATTGCAAAAATCACTTACACTTCACTAGAACAGGACCAGTCCAGAAGACCATCATAAGAATTTGACCACTCCACTCTATTATAAAAGTGACCTGAAAGATTGTACAAAAACCTTGGCTTGCAATATAAACTTCACTAGGAATACAAGTGCATTCACAGTGACACACTGACTTGTTCTTCTCATGACAACTTGGATACCACTGTGGTGGGGGTGGGGGGAAATCAGCTTACTGCTCGGTTAAAAAGCAAAGCCTTACAGACTAACTGACTTGCAAGAAATTTTGTAAAATAGAGCAACAGAAAGAATATAAAATACCAGCTCTTGCTGTTAGACTAGACAATATCTCTACTAAATTCACTAAGCAGAGGCAGATTTTTTTCTATGTGAATTATTTCTGAAATAGCAAGAGACTGCATCATAGCATAATTTTCTCCATTGGCTTCTCCTACATTCTGTGCAACTAATTAATCAGAATTTACCTTAAACATATTCACAGTCAAATTTGCTTCTTTATATCAATGTAGATAAATTATATCTTCATATATAACTTCAGCTGTTTCAGGATTTTCAGCTCTGGGTTTACATCCGTATAAAGACAAAATTTGACAGCATTGTAGAGGGGGAGTGTTCCTTAACTCTTAAATATTACTGTACTGTTAGATCATAATGTGTCTTGATACAATTTCAAACCTAAACAGATCAAGGAAGTAATAGACTATCAAATACACATTAGTTTACACTACCCACTCGTAACCAGTTATATAGGGCTAAGTTGATTATGACTCTTAACTTGTCCTCTGATTTAGACCTGGAGAAATCTATTAATGGTCACAGGGGAGTGCTATCTGTAATGCAGTAAAATGCATACCCATTAGCACACTTTATATATTTTGATATTCATGCCACTTCATACGTAAAGAATGTATGTAGCTGGAAACAACTAACAGCAAGACTTGCTTGGTCTGCAGTGTGTAAATCGACATAGTGTAACAAGCTTCATATTCCCTTATCTAAGGGAAAAAACCTGAACTATTAGGCTGCAATTAGCAACATAAAAAATTACTCTGAAACAACACTGCTGATTCAGCACCTATACAAAGTCATTTTAAAATCATGTACTTGAGAGAATATTTTCAAGAGTCTCTGAAATAATAGTACATTGGCCTGAAGCAAACTACAGCTTCAGCTGGAAGTGCCTGAAACATCAGTCTGTAAGGAAAAGGCAACGGGAAATACTAAACGGGAGAAATAAATTACATGAGAGGAAACCAACCAGTAATTTACTTGTAATAATAAAACGCTCAGGTGGTGAAATCCGACTGCAGTAGTTCCCAGGAGAACACGAAGTGTTTAGATTAAAAATCACATTCTCAAGGAAAATACTAAGTACTTTAATGTTGGGGTTGTTTTAATTAACAAAAATGTTTTCCAACGAAGTAGTTCTAAACCTCATAGGAAAAAGGGTACCAAATAGTTTTTTATTCTGGGGAGGAGGGATAAAACCTCAGCAGCTGTTATTTTGCCTTGAGGTAGTTCTAATTACAGAGCCAGGTGCTCCTCCCCTTAAGCAAAACTCAGTAATTCTCACCCCACTGCACCATTCCAGTTTAACCTCATTGCTTCTGACCTGCCATTTGCTCTTGCAACTTTCATCGCTCTCCCAGATGCTTTTATGTCTTTTTGCTCATTTTACACAGGTGAAACTCTCCTAAACAGGCACAAAACTCTCCTCATTTCATTCATGCGTGTCAGTCTGTTTTGTTTAACCCTTCTCTTCATTCATTTCCCTTTTTTTTTAGTGGTTGAGAATCATCCAACACAAAAGAAATGCACTTCACTCCTATGCTGTCTGTTTTAGACTACTACATTTAATGGCATAGATGCAAAGCCTGAAAAGCAAATGGAGTCATTCCAATCATGTATTGTTAAATCTGAAAAATCCATGTGACAGTAAATTCACGTGCCAACTTTCTTTCTCCTGGTTTCTTCCTCATCTTTGCAGATTTGTCTAAAACAGTAATGGTAGGTTTCAAGAAAAAAAAATATAGAGCAATTCAATTTTCTGATATTCCTTCAATAAGGCTAATGCAAAACGGGTACAAATCAGAAATGTGTTTTGATGAGACGGCTAATCTATTAACTGTCCTCCATATGGAGCCAGAGCTATTGCAGCTGAACTGATTAACACATTGATCAGTCCTACTCTGACAAGCTGGGGGAGTAGATTCTAGAAACTGGAGACCACCAATTTCATATTCTTCCTGGGCTGTTTCAAAATTACTTTGTCTTCAGCACGTACTTGAGGAAGATACAGTAAGACAAAGTAACCTTGAGCTACGCTGTCATATTATTTAATAGAAAACAAGTATCACTAGGTAAAAACAAACAAACAAAACAACAAGAGAAAGAAACACGAACTGGAACAATTTGCAGAGACAAACTGGCTGTCATGCAACTATCTGTAAGTCTACATTTAGGCACAAAAAGGAAAAAAATCGGATTTGCTGCCTCTATACATTTTTGCTGGCAAGAATAAGAACTGTCTGTTAAGGATGAGAGGTGAGAATAGAAGAGTATATACGAAATAAAAATGCCACTCTCTTTTAGAAAAAAGCCTCAGATTTGTGTGGTCCGTGTGACAGTGTGCTAGCCAAATTTGGCCACAGGGCAATGCCATTTGGCCTGACCGGGCAACAGCAAAAGCAGGTATTTCTGCAAGTGACTGGCTCCTCTGGGATGGAAAATGTACTGGAACAGGAGTCGCTAACTCACTCAGGAAGAGAACCTGGAGGCTCTCTGCTGCTCATCCTCCCCCCAGGGGTACTGTGACCCCTTCCGAGGCTGCTCATGCCCCTCCCCAGGCCGCGGGGCCAGGAGCGCCCAGTCCCCGAGCTGCTCTACCCCTGCTGCAGCAGCCGCCCTGGCGCACCAGGCTCCCTTAGTCCCGACAGGCGCTGCTCCCTGTCTCTCCTGCGGCAGGAGCCCGAAGCGTGGACCTCTGCACCGAAATCCGCACACGGCCAGGGGCAGGAGGCGGCTGCTGCCTTGAGCCAGCACAGGGCCGCTCCGGCACGCGAGGAGAGCTAAGGGTAGCGATCCCTCTCTGCACCTATGGCCGTCCAGCGGAGAGGGCCTGAGATTCCTCACTGACTTCATCAGCACTGAGCAACTCCAGCTATGAAGAGCTGGGCCACCACCAGCTCATGGGAAGATGCTTTGAAAATTGCTTCCATTCCTGAACGCCAGAAATGCCCTGCAATGAACTGTAAAACACTTGTAACTGTTATATTATAACTTGGAGTATAAGTATATTCTTCTCTTTCTACATTTCCTGTTATTTTCATGCCACTATTAGAGCGATACCTTCTGTTCCGCTGGATTTTAGTATTTATAGTAATTAGTGCAAAAATAAATATTTCTCTTCAAACAAGTTTCTTCTTCTGGATCAAAAGGTGAATGCACGTTTAGTACTATACAAAATAAATATTACACAGGGTATGGAACACGGAGTTCAGATAAGCTGTGAACAGACACTGCTCTAAAAAATGCTTTAACGAGATTGACTCTAGGATGTAGGATTAGCATTGTCTCTTCCTTCAGAGCTAGTGAATTCTGCTTGCAAAATCAATTTCCATGACAAGACTTAAAGAGCCTCAGCTCCTTTTCAGTAAAGGTAGTGTACTGGTGGCAAGACATTTACATATTCAGAAGATTTTTCAAATGCTGGAATTCAATATGTTCCTGCAACTCTAAGCATGTTTTATAAAAAGTGAACTCGGAGGCTTACAGCTTTTTATTACATGTACTGGGGCAAGCCAAGAACATGGCACTTGTGCTACAAGAATATATACATTATTCTTATCATTTGATAAGGAATGCTTTATACATTCCTCATGCAGCAAAGTGCAACTGCGTCACATCAGCTCTTACATATATAGGTCTAACAGTATTTTCTTCTCCTGTTGAAAGACATCTTTCAGCATTCACCAAAAAAATCAAGACAGTATCATACACTGCACTATGAAACAAAACATAGGATCTTTCTGTCTAGAACTATTACACATCTCACTGATGTTAATAAGGATTTTTCTTTCTAAATCTAAAAACAGTTATGTGCAACGAATTAGGTAAAGCTTAGCACTGTCTTATTTGGACATCCACTTTTGTTTCCAGCTGCAGTGTAAACAACAAATTTCAGTGTACTGCTTAAGTCTAATGAGAGTTTTAAGTTTTGCTTCCAGAGCAGTCAATTGCACAGAGAGGGAAGTGGGGAAAAAAACCCCACAGCTTTTTCCATACTGCAGAGAAGCCTTGAGAAAACATAATTTTGTAACAAACACGGTAGCATCACCATGCTTCATCAGGCATACAGAAAAGAGATTATACTGACATGAAAATGGGAATCACTTAATTGAGAAAGAAAAATCAAGGCATAATGGGGTCTACATCATACGACAGACCCTCCACCTACATTTCACTTCTTGTAGAACGTGTGCCATTTCACCAGCTACATCCACGATTTCAATTTCAATAAAGTAGGCAACCTTAGGCTTCAGATTCTCTCTTCTTCTTTCCATCTTCGCCTAAATCACTGTCTTCCGACTGGCTACTGCTAAGGACCACGAATTGTCCTTCTCCACTGCTCTGGTTTGATCTGCTGGAAGCAGATATCAACCGGCTCTGCTCCTCTAAGTCCTAATTGGAGAAGGGGGGAGGGGGTGGGAAATCAGAAACAGAATATTGACTTTAAAGCCATCTACAGTTGGAACAGGATACCATCATTACGATCTTCTAACACTATCAATGGACAACTTTCTGTGCAGAGGGAATCAAAAGACTGGCTAGGAAACCAAAACATTTACATTTCGGTAGCTGGCATTATTTGAACAGCTAATGCCTTAACCCACCTGTACCGACAGCCGCAGACCACAGCAGGTCGGACACATATCTGCAGCTCCAGCCTGCTCCCTCAGCCCCTTCCTCACTGTGCCACTGAGCCCTCCTCTACAAAGCAACGGGTTCTGGGCCTGCGACAGGTGTTCTTTCCAGCACTGCCCTTAAGTATTCCTATCAAGATGGTTGTGGTTTATCTCCTCAGAAGAGCTCTTTTTTAAACACTACTGTTCCAAATTGTACAAAATCTGCACAGGAAATACTTCTAATAACTTAATTCCATAATGTTCTGTGAATTTACACTAAAGAACGTGATAGTGGAGCCCGGAGTACAGAACGGCAAAAGAAAATAAGTAGGAAGTAAAAAAAAGAATATTAAGAAATAATGATGAAGTGTACCTTTTCAATTTGTTTTTGTTTGTTCAGTTCTTTTTGTTGTTTCTCTTTGACTCTATCTATTTCTTTTTGCTTTTCTGACGCTTTTCGATCCTAAAGGGCAAAAATGTAAATAAGTAACAGCAGCCGGAGATGTCTGATACACTACTGATGTATAGTAGTTTGCTCAAAGCTGTTATGCCACTGTTTTGATTGTTCTTCTTTTAAACAACAGGTATGTTTGTTAAAGGTAGCAAACCGAATCCTATCTTGAATACTGTTCCACAGCAGACATTGTTCAGTCTTTTTATCTCTGGTTTAAATTCTAGAAAATCAATCCCTTAAAATACACCACAACAGCATTACTGCATATGTATGAGCATCTTGCAGAATACGTTCTATTACACACACTAAATATACTCTCTCTCTTCCATTCACAAGGATCCTTTCCCCAGGAAAGATTCTTACCAGTTCTGCATGAAAAGCTATCTGTTTTGCCAGTCCAACGGAGTCACAAATCTAAACACAAAAAAGATTTCAAATAATCAAAAAGTCTCTAATAAAAATGCCTTTAAAATTAAGTCAGATTCGCAAATTAGATACGACAGCATTTTAATGCACTTACAGGTACTACTACTGTCAGGCTTAACTGTTTTTCAGTACCTGAACAAAATAACTCTCCCAAAGAAATCCCTTAGACAGCTTGAATAGATATACCATCTCAAATCCACGTCAGGTTCAAAACTGATACTAGTATAACCATCACCAATACCTTTTCCCCTTCATTATTCGATTCAAATATATAGCAGACGGAAGTTTGGCGGCTCTCAATTCTCCCTCCTGAAGTTCTAAGCACAAATCCAAAAAGGCGCTTATTCTCCTGGTGCGTAGCATACAAGACTACATTGGGCAAAGGAAACTGCCAAAGGGATCAAATATGGAGATATTAAAACCGGTTCTAAATATTTCCTGTATGAGGTTTCAATATATTGCACATTAACGACTTCAATACCAGAAATGCACAACCACACCGGAAATTACAACCTGACCAAACATGTAATTATGAAACACAAACAGTAGATTAGGAGACAAGGATTAAATTATTCAAAAGACAGGAAAACTTCTAAAAATGCACCCCATGTAAGGAAAGGGGACCACATCTGCAATGCGATTCAGTCATCCTTCTAAATGTGAATATATTCCTTTTTTATTTTCTTTAGAGAAACATCATTCATACAAATTACATTTGTGACTAAGCTTTCAATAGTTGGTGCCAGGTAAAGGCACTACTTCTCCAAAACCTTGACTGCAATTAGTTCAGCTCTCTAAGCAAGAATCAAAGAAAAGAAAAAAAAAAACAACCCACACCAAATAAACCACATAGCCTCATTATTTTGTTACAATAAAACTATTTTCATTCTTATTCATAAAAGAGGGAGGACTTAGAAATTTCAAATGTATCTTTTTTTGAGGACTTACTAAAAGATAAGTGTTTAAAGTCTGAAGGCCCCTACTACAGCTGCTATGAACTGACAGGACGAGTTTTTCCTAACCTTACATGTAGACATTTAGAATACTGGACACACACTCAGTTGATGTATCCATCTCAGCTGTAAAAGTTCTGAACTTAATGCCAAAAAGGTAAAGAAAGAAAAAAGCCCTACGTGAACTATCAAGACACTTTCACATGCTTATGATTCTCCTTTTATGGAAACGAAAGCAATTCAGAGTCCCCCCAAATCTAAATGTTTTCAAAAGAAGACCCAAAGAAATGAAATGGCAGAGCGTAAATTGTGCATGGAGAAAAGGAGGGGGGAGGCCAGAGATCTGAAACATGAAAAATAAAGACTGCTTTTACTGGCGAATTAAGCTGGCTGTATTTGATTCCTGGCCATATTTGATATCCTACAAAAAATTCAACTTCTTTCAAGTGCATTTTTATAACGAATTAGGAAAAAAATTTAAAAAATAACACCCCCACACCAGAAACCGTACAACACTCTCAATGCAATTATACATTAAAAATCAAAAACCTGAAAAAAAAACAACAAACCAAACACCAAGCAAACCCTTGTGGACTTCGGAAGTAATCTGACTCCAATCTTAATGTTGCCTCCCTACTAACAGCATAAATGTTTATAATCAAACACATTGTTAAAATACAATATTCTGTTTCCCTAATATTTTAGCCTACCAAATTGGGGGTGGGGGGATGGTGTGGATTTTCAAAAGCCTGTCTGACCTATTGAAATCACTCCTCTTAAACCTGATTTGCTAGTGTTTGTCTATTTTTAAAAATATGCATTAGTCTCCTAATTTCAGTGGAAGTTTGTCTGGAGATCTCATGCTGTCAATGATTTTTGCTAACATCTAATAACATTATTTTGAAAGGACAAGAATTACATTGCTGGGTATTTATCTTAAAATGTGAAGTTACTTACTCGTAGTCTTGTAACTTGTGTCTGTGGATCAATTAACCTAAAATTTTGTTTTTAAAAACAAACCAGAAAGTAAATTTTACCAAAGTGGAAGAAGGTAATTCTGTAAATAAACATCAGTAGAAGTCAGGAAGCAAACTTACTTCAAACAGTCACAAGTGACTAATAAATGTGATTCTGTCATCCTGAAAATGTTATGGATGGCGCGAGCTGCTAGTATTTGACGCATTGTTTCATAAACAACATCTGGACTTTCATCAGACTTCACCTCCATAGAGCCAAGAAATCTTACAATAAATAACTGATGAAGAATTGAATCTAAGACAAAGAAAAGTATTGAAGAAAGTGAACTCCATTTTGGGTTTTCCATTCAAAACCAAAGATGGACTGCAGTCAGGAAAACTCCAAACTTCTAGTCACTTCGAAAAAGATTGCTCAAACTTATGAATTAGAGGTACAATTACTAAACAACAAGTCACGCCTCTTTTTATTTGGTTTCATAAATACAAAAGATGCAATAAATTATTTTTAAATAGCCTGATATAACTGAACTTGTCTAATACATTGCTAATGTAACTAAGCATTCTAAAACCAGTGTAAAATTAGAAGAGAGAATCTACAAATTAAAACACAAAAATAATTTTCAAATTCTATTTTTTATTTTGCATTGAAACCAAATTTTTGCTTTACCTTCCGTTTCAGATTTTGAGCCTCCAGATTCACCAAAAGGATTTGTGCGTCTATTAGAAAATGAAAACATTAAACCAGGAGTCAGAATACAAGAACCACTAATGAATAATGTAATAGTCTCATGCTGCATGAAATAAGAACATGTAATGATTTCACAGACTTGTAATCCAGAGGAATAATGTATGATAAATCATACAGACAAGCAATTTAATCAGGAGTTAGACATAAATTGCTATACTAGAGGGCTCAAATTACGGGAAAATACCAGGTATTATTGTCCTATTGCTGCCACAGAGAGTTTTGTTTATGTGGTATTTTTTTATATCTGAATTAAGCCCAAGTCAAGACCTTGTTAATATTTGAAAAGGTATAGTTTTAGGGGATGAAGTTTCACAGAACAGCTTCAGGAAGTACAGCCAAAAGCTACTCCTGTCAGTACTCCACAGGAGCACCACGCTTCTCATCACTGTCTCAAGTTGTTGAATTACTTACTGGAGATAAGTCACTCACTGGTTTTGTTTCAAATGCAGCTTTCTGAAAACATCACTGGGGTTTTACTCCTAGAGGGTCAAGAGAAATGTGGCTACTTCTGGCTCTCAGAAACAGAATTGCTATCAGTTACAACGAAAAGTGAAAATACTCTAGGCTTCCAAGTCTACATTTTTCAGAGAGTAAAGCAAAGCTGAAAAGAGTATGGGGAATGGGGAATTTTATTTAAAACTTGGCAAGAGGAAAAAAACCTTTCTGTTTGGCTAACTGGTAGCTGAAAAACTATTGTCAAGGGTTCAATAAACTTCAAATTAGGTTTTATAGGGGAGTAATGAAGGTGTCACCTCTCCATAGTTAGTGTTCTAAAAGCAAATTTCGGAACCAAGAGAAAAAAATATGTCAGTCTCTCTTGTTAAGTTACATGTCACATTGACTGCCAGCTTTATTTTGTTAGTGAAATCCTTTAACTAAGAGATGTCTAGTTTAAAGTAATAAAATTGCTCTAGGTTGGACTCTGAAGTCAAGATGGCATTGCTACAATGTTTCTATAACGCCGACTCAATCAAGAATCATTCCATTAAATGCTGACCTGTGCAAATACACTACAGGGAAATTCTTTCTATTAGCATCTTTTATTGCTCAGACTTTTCTTGTCATTTAAGATTAGACTGGAACAGTACACGCAAAATCTCAGAATCTCTCAAAAGGCAAAAATAAAATATAAACATGTCATCAGTATCAGAAACTAAGTCTTTTTTTTTAATAATTAATACTTCTAAAGTAGCATGGTGCCTAGCTGTACAAACGCTGCAGTTCTTTATTGACAGTGACGGTTAATTGAACATGCTGTACACAAGTCTGTATTGTTTCTGCCATGAACAATATGATTTTCTAGAACGAAATTACAACTGATGACATGAGTTTAGCTGAAAGTATTAACCTTTCCACTTCCTGGAATGCAGTTCAAGTCTATTTTAAATCAGTAAGTTCTTAAGGATCTAGTTAGCCAACTGATTATCCTGCTATACCAAACAACAACAAAAAAACCTGTCCAAAACAAACAAACAAAAAAAGATTTGAATATAAGTAATTTTAACTCTTACAGATTTGTGAGGTGCAACTGAAATTTCAAGTATTTTTCTAGAGGGCAGGGGGATACTACACATTACTGAGTAGAGCCACGTAAATTAGTTTTCAGCGTTTTGGCTTTTTTTGTTGTTGTTGTTAAGGGCAGCTGGATCTGCAAATATGTTTTCTTAGTACCTGAATTTTGTATATATAATTCCAGAAATGCAGTGCAGATTTACAGGTTTTTGTTATTATTTTTGAATGGGAAGTTTACAAAAAAACAAGTAGGAGAAAATGTTTTTATATTTTGGGAAGAGCTCTTAGACAATTTTAACTTGTCTGTACATGAGATTACTCTAGAAGCCTAGATCATTTTCACTCACCTTTCAGGTTAAGAAGGGTGTCATCATATGCCATCATCACCTGGAGGCAGGGCTACCAAATTTCTCTTGAGTTTCCAAGAGGAAATAACCCAAGCTGCTGGGTGAGCAAGCAATAGGAAAGGAAAATACTTTGAGAAACCAAAAGATTAAAATAAATCCAGAAATATAAGCATTAGCCGTTAAAGCAAGAAAATAGAAAACTACACCTTGAATCTAGTGCATGTAATTAAGCCATTTTTTTACAACTCTATTTAACAATTAATAATTGCTTTGCTTTGCTGGCCACTGCAAATTTTGTGACATGAGTCAGGGCAAAGGCAATGTGTGTTTTGGAGCTGCAGCCTACACATGATTTTCTTGTTTGTTTGTTTTCAAATTAGTAACATTAAGAATTTTTTTCCTTCTCTCTACACATCCTACCTGCCCGACTGCCCTGAAGATTTTGCTTGACCAGGCAGATCTTCACTAACTGGAGATATTATGTCAAACTGTATAGGAGTGTCAGGGGCAACAAGTGAATCCAAGGAAAGTGCCGATAAAGTTGCCGATTCAGATCCCAGTGACCCTGTGCTGCTAGTACGAGCTGCAGGAGGACGAGATTGTCTGAAACAAAACAAAAATATCACAATGAAGATATCTTAGTTTCAGGTTAGTTGATAATAAATTAAACCACAGGGGAGACCAATACAATATTCCAAAACTTGGATGCAAAACAAAACAAAAACTGAAAACCTGAAGAAGATCAGGGTATAGTAAACAAAAGTGGAGCCTACGTTCCTAGTCAAATTTAAGCAAGTTAAAGTTACTACTTGCATTAATAATTGCATAAGATTGTACTGTATTTCATGTGATTATATATTGATGCTAAAACAATCTGACGTCTGCTTCCAGGAGTTGGACACATTAAGCAAAATCTCATTATAAATTCATACAACAAACCAGACATATGATGCATCCAACAAAACCATCATTCAGCTGGAAATCTGGATTACTCGTAACATTAGATGCTAAACAATGCTAAAAAGGTGAGTTCATGAAATTCTCCTCTGACCTACCAAAGACTTAGTTATGAACATTAAGTTTTGTTGTTTAGTTTTTTTATTTTCCTGGAACTTTATCCAGGATTCTCTTTATAGATGTGCTCTTCAAATGACCTATAGTTCATTAACTTACGCAGCTGGCCGCATGCTCTCATGCCTCTGCTGAAAGGAAGGAGATGGAGTAACAGCCTCCAGAGCTGACTGATTTACACGTGCAGCAATTTCCTGTGATAGATGGGGAAAAATAACTGAAAAAAATTTTCCTCATAATAAGCTTCAAGATTTTAGTTTTATTTACATGCAATTGACAGAAGTTATCACTCAACCTTTTGTGAGAATCTTACATTCCTAAATTTTCACTAGCATAGCTGTAGTATTTTCTTCTAACTTGTAACACATTTCCTGCTGTTTACTTTCTAAATTTAAATGAATGCACTTGCTTTATAATACTGGGAATGTTAATAAAACCCAGCAATGGAGAAAAGTCCCAATGATAATTCTGACAAAATAAGCAAATGTAGCTAGGACGAAAAAGAAAAATCTCATTTGAGAAATGCAGTCCTCAACCACTAACTAAAAACCACGAACATTCAAAAGTCTGCACGTGAAATTCAGGAACACTTAAATGTTTCTGAAAAACCAAGACATGAACAACTATCAAGTAAAGACTACGTTAACAATGTTATTTCAGCAAATAATGGACCATTTACACTTGAAGAATTCCATTTTAAACTTTCATTGAAATCACTGATTCTGAAGCATCAGTATTTAATGTTGACGGTTTCACTTCATGGGGTAAAGCCAACAGCAAAAGTGCTTGAGGAAAGGGGATTTCCGGAGATGGAAGGTGCAGCAGACAGATCATTTTGTGTGAGCGCCTGACTCAGAAAATGAGAATGACTATAAAGCCAGTGGGAAGTGAGGAGAAGGCACTAACATCCAGGCGTAAATGCACACACCCTCGCTGAAGTAAGGGAGCTGCACCCGTTAATGCCAGGGCTACAAAGAACCTTAGCTCTGTATTCATCAGAACACGTGCTTTAGCCAGCTGAGCTTTGCACTAAACTCATCTCGTTTCTCATCTGTTATCGTAGACAGTCAGCCAGGTACTTGTATTGTCTACAAAGTGATACTTAGTTCCTAAACCAAAAACTGCCATGACGCACTTTCCATTTCACCTTCATCTTCCAGATTATTTGGCAAGAGCCAAACATATTAATTTGTAACAAAGCATCATATACCAAACACAAATACAGGATCTTGTAGATGTTGAAAAATTACACCAAACATAAAAGTCACATATTTTTAATGCTTTCTGTATAAGCATTTAGATGAAGGAGACAGTGGACTGTATGCTTTCATACCATGAAAAGCTTATAATTAAATAGGAAGTACTCAGCTGAATTGCATGCTAGCCAATTAGATCCAGTTGATTTCTGTTTGATTTTGTGCATATCTACATCTTAACAAGTTACTGACACTATAAATTTTACTAAAATTACCTCAGGGTTTTCACTTAGATATATCTGTTTAGATATGTTGTTTATGGTGCATATCCACTGAAAAAGAGAGAAAAATAAGGAAAAAAAATTAATTTTTCATAGTTTTTTAACAAACTTGATTAAATACCCGAGTTGGCTAGTTTCAGCACTTTTTCCACTTTCTTTCTAACTTCAGGGAGCCAAACCGGTATTCTGCACACCCAGCTCATCGTTAAGTTCACTACTGCCTGCATATTGCACCTTACAATATCACATTTTACTTGAAAATATTATTTTAAGTCACACTGAAGCTAAAAACTAAAGCAAGCTTAAATCCTGTAAGGAAAGAACTAAAAAACAAAGTCCAGATTCTCTGTACTCCATTATTCTGTGACTTGCAGATGACATTTTTTCCTCAAGACATTATAAAGAGTCCATCTGCCTTCTGCGGAATTTGCCCATTTGTGCACCTGTAAGCTAGAATCTGTGATCTCCCTGTGTGATGGAAAACCATCTGCTCCTGCCCTCTGTTTTACAGCTCCTCTCTGAAGGAGAAATCTAACTGGACACACACATACTACTGGTGCTGTTCCACTGAACCCCAGCTTGGTGTTAGGGTTGTCACCTGAGCTATCTAGAAGACAGCACAGCAACTGCAGCCCAGAAAATAATAAATTTGAGCTGCTAAAGCTGAGTATAAACTCCCTTCCTCTGGTGAGGCATCTGAGAGCAAATGTTTCAGAGTCAGGCTATTAAACAACCTCAACAGAGCAAATGAACCAGGGCCAACCTGACACAACCCAGCTAAATACCTTAGGAAGCACATAAAAGATCATTTTATATGAATGTAACATGGCAAATTGCAGAGGAATTTGAATCCAGGCTGAAAATACCGTATTTTCTGTATTTCCTTATTCAGCTGCTTGCCCAAACATATGTTAAATCAACAGTGCTTGTAAAGCATTTTCTTTCCCATCCTGCCCCTTACTGAAAAGTCTATATTGAATAATAACGCAAACAGACACACATTTTAAAGTAACAAATACTTTATATCACCTAGTACATCCGTTCCTTTGTTTCTGGACAAATCTGAGAGTATTCATAGACTATGAATGTAATGAATCTATCAGTTTGGCCCATCTGTGCAAGCCTTTGGAAAGCTGTTAGCTGTCCAAATAAACATAAATTCTAGTAACTAGCACCTTCTTTGTTAGACCAGTACATGCCTATACCATTAGACTATTATTTGCAAAAAGTCTACAGAAACTTTTTATTTTCAGCTCTAGAGAAAGCTAAAACAAGTAGGCAAAAAGCTATCCCTGCTGGTTGGGTGGGCATTTTTTTTTTCCATTTCCTTTCCTCATCAGTATTTGCTACCATATATGAGTTTGCTGTCCTAGTGTTTGAACACTGACATTTCTCAGCTGGCATTCATCCACTGCACTGGCAAGTAAATCTGCATCACCAGACTTAGCAGCCATTTGGAAACAGCGATCACAAGCAACTTTGAAGCAAATTATTTCACATTTCTTGATTCAACTTGTTCATGAAGTATAAACACATTTCCCATCATGCATCAGGGGCAGAGGAGCAGCTTCTCCTCGTTCTCAATTGCCTGTATCATTATCTGTATCCTGACCTAAGATGTCCTTTATTTTCCATCCCTGACAAGCAGGAAGGAAGAAAGAAGCTTGGGAAAACATGAACAGGACGAAGCAGAAGCAGCATTTGTCAAGATTCCATTACTGCTAGCTATTTTGCTGTAGCCCTTTTTTTTTTTTTCCTTTCTTTCTTCCATAATACTGAAAAGGACTCGGTGGCAATCAGAACTGCATTTTTTTCCTCTGGGATCTAAACACAGTAATATTTTCTCAGACTTCCTGAAAACTGTCATTATGGATAGAATGAGTTAAAATTTCACTGCTTACCACCTAGAGAACATAAAATGAGCGCTCCAACTATTGTTACAAATGTATTCCTTCTGCACAACAAAACAATCTTTGGACTCCACGCAAACCTCCTACAAGCTTACCTCTTCATAATCTTTTTTACTCTCTGCCTGTAAGATTGAAGACCTGAAAGAGGAGAAAGGAAAAGACAATCCTGTCTATTTAAAATGCCTCACAAGTACACTCAGACAGGAAACTCCATTTTCATGTTTGCACACTGCAAAACAAATTAAGAAAGGCTAAAGATTCTGTCTACGTGCTGAGTGCAGTCAACATTTACTTACTGGGGGAAAAAAACCCACTATGTTTTAATTTCCATTGAAAACAGAAAAGGAACAAAATTCCAACTGTTCCCATGTAATACTTCAGCACTCACAAAATGTAATACACCACTGTAAACTGATTATGGTAGTTTTATTCTGAAATACCACTCAGCCACATTATAGAGCTGATAAACTGAAAAAAACCCAGACATTACAAAGTTAAAAAGACATCCCAGATGTTGCTTCTGAATACCCCCCAAATTTATCAAACTATGATCTGGCCAAAGGTAGACCATCTTTCTTTTCATAATTAGTGAGTCCAGTATTACTTAAAGGTTAACAGTAATATAAGAATACTTACTTTTTACCATCAAAAGATGTTATCTGAAAACAGTACCGTCTGTCTTCACAGTCCACAGCCATGACAGAACAATTGTCTATATCCATAACAAGTCCCCCAGCTACATCACCTCTGGCCTGGCTCATCAAATTTCCACCTTGAGTGAAGTAAAACTGTCTCTCCCAACTGGAAGATACCAGCCCTGTCTTACTAAAAGATAAAAACAGGTTCTTAGTCAGTAGATCAGGAATATGTTAATGTTCTAGGTTAGCTTTACAGCTAAATTAGTATCTTTCCATCTGTCGTTTTATTCAGTCTAAACCTACCGCTGGGCAAAGAACACATAAAATAGTTGCTTTCTTAGATTACGTGAAACTTAATTTAGAATTAAAAGGCGTAAGTACCTCAGTTTTGATGATCAGCTTTTACAGTATTGCTTTACACAATATGCATATTCAAATTATATGCATGGATTATCAATATAATTGATAAGACCTCTGAACTCTGCACTTATATTGTTAACACTAAGTTTTGAAGAACTTTGTGGTAAGCATTAGCTTAGTCACGTAAGATATCTGAATTTTCCACGTATTTTGTACAATTCAATAAGATTTCCAAAATTACTTAGAGAATACTGCTGAGATTTTTTTTGGGGTCCCCCCACCCCACCCTGAATAACTGAAGAGGAACAATTTGAAACCAAAAATCGGAAAACACTTGCAGTTTAGCCTCATTATTGTTCAGATACTCTCTTCAATATTAATTGCTGCAGTTGTGTCTCACTACAGAAATTCATCCCTCATTCAGTGAGTACATTACTCTAACTGTTGCTGTAAACGTAATCTACATTTTTTTAACAATTCCTTGGAGCTTATTACACAAATTACAGAAAAAAAAAAAATCTCAGTGCTACAACTTATTTTTAGTAACTATAAAGACAAGCTGCTAGACTTTATTTAAAGTACCAGCTCCCTCCAGTGGACAAAAGTCTACCTCATGAAATTGAGACAGCCGTTCAAAGCGTGTTTCGCTTAACAGAACGTTTTGCATTGTATATCTCAAGCTTGTCATATTTTATTTGTAACTTGAATCCCAAAGCTTTAATAGGTATATAACGATAGCTGCAATCTTGTTATTTTCCAATTACAATCCAGTGAAATTACACTCTCCTGAACTTTAATTTTTCTTTTTGATGTGAAAATTCAGGCAAAATTAGACTGACAGTAACTATGCTTTGCCCCCCTGAATGACACTTTGCAATGAAATTAATACTAATTAACTGAAGGAGTCCAAAGACAGAAACAGAGTATCTCCTGTGTGACTTACTCAACTAAGTACGTAAAATCAGTATAGATAACTTAAAAAAAAAAAAAAAACCACAAAAGCATACTTTTTTTAGCTTTCCTTTCTCAAAATTAAAATTCTGGCATTTTTAAGTAACATGTTAGTCTTACTTTCTTGCATTGAGATAGCCAGCTTTCCGTGTCAGATTTCTGTGAACAGGAAATTTCGTAGGATCAGGATCAGGCAAATACAGCGGATCACTAGCTACTTCCAAGTCCTCTATAGTTTGTTGCATGTTTTCTACTTCGCACTCCATTTCCCTGCGAACACTAAGGTAAATAATGTGTTATTAATAAAGATAATTTATTAATAAGTACAAACAGAAAAAATAATTGTTGAAAATTTAGCAAAACTTACTTCTGTACACTTGTGCCAATATTGGTCAAAAATTCTTCCAATTGCTCAGTAAGATTTTCTGAACCCATTTTAAAAAAACTTATCTTTAAAAAAAAAGAGGAAAAGGGAGAACTTAGTCATTAATTAAACTACAGTAACAGTTAACACACGAAGACATAGGAGGTTAAAGCTTCTCAGAGAAATCTGTTTTCAGCCCTCATTCCCACCACAGCCTCTCAATCAAAGGAGCAGAATGGATGTTCTTGTCTGCAGGTGAAGGCTGAGGCTGACATTGCAGTGGGATTTCACTGTGTCAATAGAATGTGCACAGAGGTACCTGGGGGAAATACAGAAATATGCAGAAACTGCCCTGGAAAAGAAACAAGGTTTGATCTTTTAGTGATCCCAAAGTCTCTCTGTACTTTCTCCAGCCCACAAGTCTGCTGACTATTGCATTCTGGGTGGGGTTATTTGGGGGGCACAGGAGAGGGGAAACCTGCGAGGACTTGTCTGGGGCCATCCTCTAACTGTGGACCCTGCCAAGCGGAAATGGCAAGATGTATCTTAAAAGCAGTCGTATCGGTCTGGAAAAACCACCACAGCTAAACGGAGTTCAGCCATACGAAATCTCACAACAGGAAGCTACGGGGCGTGGTGCTGCCCTTCCCATTCTCAGATTCAGCAAAAAATGGCACCCAAACAACAGGCTGCACTTCGTTACAGGACTACTTTGTTACAGAAAACATTCAGAGCTTAGTTCTTAAATCCAAGCGGCGATGTTTCAGAAAGAAGCAAGAGTTCTTCTTGGACTTGGCAAGCTTTCAGACAGTACGTAGAAGTTAATTTCTACTTGGGACACTGGCAGTGCCAGATGCTGGGAAGTTTGACTTTTTTCTTTCTTTAAAAAAAACATACTAACATACTGCTAAAAATACAAACTAAGTCTCTCCAAAGAACTTTTTCGTAGTTGTACTTTGTATTGCACACATCCTCAAATAAACCAATGAACTCCTTTATATTAAACAAAACCAAGCCAGAATGATTTTTAGCAGCCCAGTTCTTCCACGCCACTGATTGAAAACAGCAGTGATGTGACTGACGATTATCTCCTCTCAGAACAGCTGCCACAGGAAAGAGGTTTAACTGTCTCCACATTACTTTCTAAGACAGTATGCTTCAATGTGGACTTGCATTCATGAAAGTTTTAATCAGGTATTCCCATTAGTGATCCAGTGGAAAAAAAGTACCCAGAAATGAAAATTGAGGTAGCGTATTAAATTAGCCATCTGGGGTTTGGGATAGAATTAGACCTTTGTATTTGTCACCCAGACTTCCTAGAACATTCTCCGATGGGAGTGAGGGCAAGTCATGGTAAGATTCATATATTGAGTGGGAAATGACTAGTGCTAGCTGATGACAGTGTTCATAGCAGCCGCTATGACAGCTACAGGGATGTGGATGGGGTACGTCTTTTTCTCCATTTGCTTCCTTGGACTGCAGAAGAGGTCTTGCAATGGATTTGAGTACATCAACCTTCATGGAGCACTTTTACATCTCCTTTCAGAACTACAGCTTTCAGAATCTGAAATTACCTGAGCTTGCATGTATCCTAGCAAGGGTTCTAGCATAGAAATTTTCTTTTTGTACTGAAGAGTATTTAATGCACAGAAATAATGCATCATAGTCTGATGCTGTTTTTTCCTGGAAGTATATACATCTTCTGTAACTTCAGCCTTGATCTAAAGAGACACAGACAAGGGGAGGGGGGAAAAGAAATGTTTGAGATTTGGTATTCATCACATGCCTTCTGGACAGCTTTACAGGCAGCATGGAAAAAACAACAGTCACATTCTACCCTCTATCATCAGCAATTGCATATTTTACGCTATGATTCTGCTTCTCTAACTTACACAAGAGATACATGAACAACAAACACAGCATTTTCTCCCTGAAAAGTGTGGTTATTTCTATAAAAAAAATAAATTGAATATAGTATCACAACCTTCATCTTAGAGCACTTTCAGTGTTACAAGACAGGCACATATTGGGGAAACCTGCTTTTCTGTTCTGAAGCAACCTGTCTAGACTGCTAACACATAAACTATCAACCTTCAGGTGGAATCTGCCATACGTTGTCTTCCATCATAAATATATATATCAGAAGAAAATTATTTCTTATCTCCTCTAAAAATCTTTATATTAAGTATTTTGTTTTACAAACCTTTTCATTTTCCCGTCTTTTTGACAACCGACTGTATCTGGTAATAGCAGCATCATGGTCTAAGCAATCAAGAGAGAATTTATGATCATTTTGATAAATTAACTTATGAAACAGAGCAGAAAACCTTTTATATCACTGTGTGTTGTACAGCCAGTTGAATGCAAAGTTCTGTGATATTAAAACCTTGAAGAATTGTTCTTGCCTGTTTATAATTACTTCAGTGCCACAAATTCTTGGGCTGAACAAAAATTCCGACCAGATGCAAACATGGCTAACTTGTTACAAATTTCCCTAAACATCTAATATTCTTCAAAACAGAAACTTTCTGCAAGTAGAGTCAACTTTCCACTATGAAAAGCTGTATCTAATCTTTTTTGCTTCTAAAGCAATGAAGCAATATACATTGAGAGAAGCAGAATCCTTACTTAAAGAATATGTTCTCTATGAGGATATAGTAGAGCTAGCTTCAAAAAATGAACTTCTGACAATAAGGAAGAGAACTATCAAACTAATTTTAGGCAGGTAAAATTTGTTCATTAATCCAGTCTTGACTTCAAGAAATGAGCTAGCACCTTACTATGTTTAGTGATTTTGGTAGCGTAAACCTAAATTATTTAATAATTATACATATATTTAAAATATTGTAAAGAAGACTAATACTGTCAATTTGCCTTAAAACTTTGGTACACAAAACAGGGATTTACAAGTGAACCAAGGAAAGCTGTGTGCCTAAGTATCACTGAAAAAAATTAACCTCAATTAGTCACTTCAAGCTTTGCAAATATCTTCACTAGTTTTCTGAGTAAATAATGTACAATAATCCTGTCATCTTGTAATATCTAAAACATTACGTATTTTACACTTACCATTGCTTGCAATTTGGAAAACTTCTTTTAGAGTTAGTATCTCTACAAAAACAACATATCACAATTTAAATAAATTATTGTTAACGTAACATTTCTACATCAAGGTTTCTCATGCAACGTTTCACTACTGAACACTTGTAGTTCACACCTGGTACCATACTGAGTTACCAGCACAAGGCACTATGTGCCCAGGAAAGTCTGCTCCTACCTAGGGCCTGAGTATCATTTATGTGGCTGTCCAGCTTACCAAAAAAGATACTGTACAGTTGTAAGTTAAGGAGGAACTTCTTTTCAAAAGACTTTGAAAGAGATTGTCAATGCAATGTGTCACCTATAGCTCTGGGCAGAGTTGTGGTCTGAGTTGGGGAAGTGGAAGCACAGGAGACAGGGAAGTATCACTGGCTCGAAGGAAAGCCCCAGACACACTGTGATTCCTCCTACCTAGAATTAGTCACATTCCAGATGGTTATTTAGTCTCACTGTGTCAGGAAACAGAAAACAGCACAATACTTAGCACCTGTTCTGATTCTGATTGTGGTTTCGTGTCACATTACAACATAAACGAGCAGAGAGCTATGTTCAACTTCATGGTAAAGCAAAGACAAAAAAGCATGGAAAAGTTTTACAGAAAGTGCCTAGGAAGTCCATAAAGAAGTATGGTATCATTAAATACTACATCACCTGGCGGTTAAAAACTTCCAGTGGGACGATTTAATTTGCAGTTATTGCCTCAGGGATGCTTCTTCAGTAAATATTAACAGGAGATTTTTCCAGGTTCAGAGGAGTAACATTAGCCTTTAGACACTCATGTTTCTTTGCTCAAAAAGTGTAATCTAGTTAATGGATACTTTTTGCAACAAACTATTGACAAAGAGGTATTTTCCGAGATTCATAAAGAGCTAAAAGACTGATGTCTGATGAGTTGTAATTTCTGTATCAATTTAGACTTAAAACATTCATATGTCAGGTATACCCACTCTAGGGTGATCACACTAGGGATTTAAGTTATTTTGGTTTTAACTCTTGTAATTTATCTTTGAAGCCCCTTTGCCACACCAGCCTATTCACTTCAGCATCTTGAGTAAAATCTATAATAATCACACACATTATATATTACTTTAGACCACGCAGACTAAGATACAACTATTACAAACATAAGAAGTTGGAAGCATCTTACGCCTGCATGTAAGAAGCCACCTGTATTACCAGCAGGGTTGAAGAACCACCTTACTAAATCTTAATAATACAGTAAGTACTAAAACTTTGGCATTTTGGTTTTTGATTTTAGTCCAGCCATTATACTGATGTCATAGATACACATATACAGATATTTCCTGAGCGTGCAAATGATCTGAAAATTATTCTTTCCTAATGTTTACAGTAACTGCAAAATTTTAATCTTGAGTAGGAGGTAAGTGCTCCCATAACATAAATAGTATTTTTCCTGAAACAGTAATAGTGTTTAGTTCTTCAACTGCAATACCCTCATGAACAGAGGGTATTTTTTAAAAAACTGGGAGATGCATACTTTTGAGAGCTGAACAATAAGTGACATATTCTACTTAGTGAAACAAGAGCTATGGAGATAAACTGCTACATTTTTGTTATTGCTGCTGTTGATAAAAACTGTATTTGTTTGAGCACTCTACCTTTTAGATCCCTTTCTTTAAACTGGGTAATAGGAAACATCATTGCATCTGCAAGTTGAGTTGAGAGTACTGCATGGCAAGAGCTGAGCTGTAAAAGACAGGAGAAAGAAAAAAAATTTAGTGAAACAGTGCTGAGACAAAATAAAACAAAACAAAATAAAGATAGGTTGGCATCAATTTCACTCAAAGATGACATGTACAACTCAAACACACTTTGCGCATTCATTTTTTTGCAGCTATTCTTTTCTAGGTTCCTGACCTCATCAGTAGCTTTTTACAGAAGACCTTTAGAGTTTAGTACTTGTCCCTACTTTTCCAAATGTATTCCATGTTACTGGATCATGTCAGAAGATGGCCACATACATTTTGATGCCTAGTCAATTTATTTCTCCAGTCATCTCCAGCTACATCACAGCCCATCTTTCACAGGTTACAGAGGTAGAATAAATGTGCTCTTCATCCCAAAATACTGTTTAAGTAATGTTAAAAGTGAGGAGAAGGAGCACTGAAAAGATCTGGATGCAGATCTTAATGGTGCTAAGCTGTCTTTCACAAGGGTCAGTCTCTGACCCTAACACAGACAGCAGGAAGTTCCTCTGTCAGTCAGGTATCTGAAATGAGGCGACACAAATACCCTCGGGGAAAACAGTTCCCAACTGCCATTCTGTAATGTTTTTGGCTGTATCTGCAGTAAGTTAAATTACATTCTTTCTCAATGATATATCCTCATTTTGCTTAATTGATTCTTTATCTTCAGGTTATATAACTTTAAATACATACTGCAACATACAATTTAGTGTTGCCTTATTGACAAATGAAAGCCATTTCTGTACCTCCTGTCTTAAAAAAGGCTGGAATAATTAAGCCAGTTAAAATCTATACATGACAACATTAGCAAAGTGAAACAAATACAAGTACTTGCCTCATCTATCACTTTTGCAAATTGCTGTAAAGTGGAAGTCATAACTTCATCATCTCCCCCTAGAGGAAAACGCTAAAAGAAAATAAAAGGAGGCATGTTGTTTGCAGTGCTTTCTGCCATTCACAAAACTATATTAATCAGGTCTACAAATGCATTGGGTATTCCATATTATACAATATTATACAATATGGAATACAATTATATTAAAATATTATACAATTAAGATACACTGAAGCATTTCTTTATTGTCCTGTGAAGAAGGAGTATTGCGGCGGGGGGAAGTAATAAACAATTCGCATTAAAATAAAAATCTATTTTTAAAAAAGATTAATCTAATAGATTTTATAAATTAATTAACTTGTTTTATTTTAAAAATCAGGAAATATGCAGACTTTGCAATTTATTTTAAAATTATCAAGAATTAAGGACTATTTGGTGTTCATCTTGAACTTCCAGCTCTTCAGTTATGTGATTAATTGAAATTTCTAAACCATCCAAAAGAGTTTACTTCCATAATGCCTTGATGGAGGCAAAAGTATGACCAAAATGGTAACAACTGAAAAAAAGAAATAATCCAGTTAAAACATTATTTGTGTATTTTTTAAGCTAATCTCCTGACTGAGAAAAAAGCAGTCCAAAGGACACAAACCGGAAAAATATGTTTAAAAGCCCAATGCTAATTTAATTCTTCTTTTAATTCACAGCAGCTATACATAAAACACTTTGAAATGTGAAAAAAAAAAACCAACTTCATTAAAAATTTTGAACACCTCCTTCCAGCTTCTTAGGGTCCCCCCTCCTTCTTCTCCATGAATGTAACAAACTGTAACTGAAATAAGGATATTTGGTATATATTTTGATATCCATAACTGCTAATGAATAAGAATATCATGCCCTAATTGGTTCTTCTAATCTGAAGCTAGTTCTTTTTATTTTGATTTTGCAAAAGCTATGTCTTTGCTAGAAAACAGCAGAAACCGTGCAATTCATTAAATACCTGTGTCATTAAAGTCAATTTGGTATTGTATCAACAATATTAAAACAATTCAAACAACAGTACTGCAGCTACTTCCAAAAAAAATGAAAGCACAAATAAATTTAATTCCTGCTACAATTCAAGTATGCACACACATCTTAAGCAGCACTTCCAGTCTGTCATGAGGAATAAAAAATTTTTTCTTTACAGAAGACATAATAAATCTCTCTGTTTCTCTGTCTCTTCCTAATGGGGCTACTGTAGGTATGAATACTCATTATTCTTTTGGATCAGCATCACTGTGGTTTTGATTGTTATCTGCATTACACCTATTCGTTAGCAACAATTAGCAAAGGAAAAATAAAGTGTCATCTCATCCCTCTAGAAAGACTCACCAAACCAAAATAATTAATAAATAGTATCTCTTCTAGTTTGCCTCATTAGGTGGAGGATGAGGATAGGGAGCGCCAGCCTCCTTAAAAGGTGGGACTTTTTGTTTCTAACATACATCTCAGAAAAGGGGTCCCAGCACTACAAATAGGAAACTTCAGAGTACCAGCAACCAGTAGAGAGTTATGGATTCCACAATCTGCACTTTCAGAGATGGAATTATTCTCACAATACGAGCAAATTATGGTTGTTAAATAGAGACTGCTATGCAAACCCTTCTCTTTGTGACTAGTAAAATTAAAGTACTTAACAGTAAATAGGTTTATAAAACAAAAACATAATACCACCATCACCCCTAAGCAACCTCCAAAACACTGATCCAAAAGTAAAATATTCATCATGGTAAGAGAAACCTAATTCTGTTTTCATTGGAAGAACTAATATGAAGATTGTAGGTTATGCTGGCAAAGATTCAAGCCACCAAGTACAGCTCATTTTATCTGGACCAAACCTAAATACATTGTGCTCTAGGAGATAAACGACTACAAAAATACAGTCCTAACCACACCAAGACAAGAACGATTTGCACAGTACCTGTTTCTCATATTCCTTCAGAAGCTTTGAAGTCAGATGAGTTGCTGCACTTAATTCATTCTGGTTTAAAAAAAAACCCACAAAATCCCCAAGCTTGTTACTTTTTGATTTAAACTAATATAAAAAATTACATATTTGAATACAAAATTATTACAGACATGGAACTTAAAATCTGACTACAGATTTTCAAAAAACCTAAGCATCCTGCCTTTCCATTTCTTTAACATTACTGAGAGTTACAAGTAATCAGTGTTTACAAACATGAAGTTTACATAGCCTGTACTATGTGCACCGATTTCTGTATTTTTCATGTTACACAGCGCATATTTGCATTTAATTATTTCAAGTCACTGCCCTAGTTACTGAGTATTAGGAATTTGTTATCTGTAAAGGAAAGAAAAAATTACAATGAACTTCAGCACTACCTGGTTACAAACTGCTTTGTACTTGCACACAGACAGGACCTAATTAGCAGAATCATGGTATGGAACAACTTCATCTCTCATGATGCAATTGAAGGAGAAAGTACAGAAATTAAAAGCTAAATAGAAAGGCAGTAAAATACAACTACACAGCAGCAAGCCTACAATAAACACCCTAGTCATGAAAGTAGAAACAACAGGAAAAATACCAAAAGCAAGAGTAACAAATCAGTAAAAACATCAAACAGTGCAAGTACATACAAATAAAAAATACAGCCATAAACTCAATTGTTCAGAAAAACACACGAAATAGATTCTGCCTTTGGCATAAAAGTGTAGTTACTTATAATTGATGCGTGAAACATGAATATATTGTAGGTAAAAAATAATCGCCCACTTGGTACATACTATTATACACACTAAGATCATGATGGGAAACATTTTAGAAACACTTGGGAAATGCAACAGAACTACTGAAAGACCAGAAAAATCTTTTTACTTGTCATAAGAAATTCTGTTGGAAAAGAAATCACAAGAATTTTGTCTTTACCACTCCCTAACATACAGAAAAACAATAATTTAATTCTTATTTTATTTCACTTCCACATATAAAGAATGTGGAAGTTAAAAAAAATGCTTATAATAATTTAAAAAACATCAAGAGACATGAAATGTGGTTCAAAAGCTTTATAATGCATTCAAGAATTTCATTAACACTACCTGTGCATCGTATATTCTGTGCATGGCTTGAAACAACTGATTGACGTAATTGGAAATCGCAGCAGCATCTTCTTCAAATACTCCTAGCAAAGACCGGGTCTGTAAAAATGAAACAGCCAAAATACTAACGTGTCAAGTTAGAAAAACAGTATTTAAAAGTAAGAGAATTTCAAAGTTAAAACAGCACTGTTTCAGGTTTCATTACTGAAAAGTTTATGAACCCTCCAACACTGTTTACAGGAACGGAAGGATACCTGTTGCATGCCAGAGAATGTCAAACACATTCAAGCTCAGGCTCACTCCTACTCTCAGCCTCTCTCCAGGTTCACACATTTGCACAAAGGAAAGGACCAAGGGAGATGGGTAAGTGTACAAAAAAGTTGGAACCGTGGGCAACTACTGGACCCACCGTGGTACATCCCTAAGCAAAAGGGTAAAGGCAACTGCTATTGTATAGCATGCCAGGTACACACATTTCTTCTGCAGTGAGCTCAAAACAAAGGCTCTGGCTTTCTGATACCACCCACCCTGCATGAAGAGAGTTGCTGGCTGTCCTTGGACCTATAATTCACCTGTGTAGTAACATCCAATTCGGTAATCAAAAAACTGAGGAACTAGAAGCCAGACCAAAACAAACCGGTACAACCTACATCTTGTTGTTCTTCCGATACATGCTTCTCCCTCTCACCACTTTACAGTGAAAGGGATTGAAAAGTTCTGTCCCTTTGTCCTTACCCTAGCTTGTTGGTCAACCTGTTCCTGAGCTGCTGTCACCCACAAGCCTGATGACTACGCATCCTATTGCGCTGCCCGCATCACTGATGAAGGTGCTTAACAGTACCCACCTCAGAATCAACCTCCTTATCACTATCCACCTATTAGACTTCAAAACACTCATCACTACTCTTTAAGCCCAACTATCCAGCCAGTTTCTCCACCCAGGTCACAGTCCGTACCTCTCCATTTTGCCCAGAGGAATGTTACCAGAGACCGTGTCAGAATCCTTACTTAAGGGACTTGGGGCTACTGATAGACGAAAGGCTGGACATGAGCCGGCAATGTGCGCTGGCAGCCCAGAGGGCCAACCATGTCCTGGGCTGCATCAGGAGAAGCGTGGCCAGCAGGTTGAGAGAGGTGATTCTGCCCCTCTACTCTGCTCTGGTGAGACCTCACCTGGAGTACTATG
>Ga0065711_1002627_pt1 | contig 37422 bp, 19 predicted proteins | sample Hoacrofraction12_FD_59098 | JGI IMG/M metagenome (GOLD analysis project Ga0065711, IMG submission 59098) | Hoatzin crop microbial communities from Cojedes, Venezuela - Epithelial fraction 12 v2 (version 2) | ecosystem: Host-associated > Birds > Digestive system > Esophagus > Crop | place...
ACCGTTTCCCAGGGAGTCCTTCTGACTGTCTATCTCCTTGAAGAGCTGGAAGTTTGCCCTCCTAAAATTTAGGGTCCTGACTATGCTCTTCATTATTCCCATTTCCCTCAGTAGCGTTAGTTCCACCAGCGTGTGGTCACTGCAGTCCAGGCTGCCTCCGATNTTGACATCCCCAACGAGCTCACTTGCACTGGTGACCACCAGATCTAGTATCGCATCCCCTCGGGTAGGGGTGCTTGTTACCTGGCTTAAGAAGTTTGTCCTCAATGCGTTCTAGGAACCTGCTGGATNGCCTACAGCTTGCCGTGTTGCTTTTCCAGCAGATGTCGGGGTGGTTGAAGTCCCCCAGTAGGACNANAGCCNGCGAGCGCGANGNCTCCTGGAGTTGGAGGAAGAACGCTTCGTCTGTCAGCTTCTCTTGATCTGGCGGTCTGTAGTATACACCAACCACAAGGTTCCCTTTGTTGACTCTCTCTCCGATTCTTACCCATAAGCTTTCGACCTGCTCGTGGCTATTCTTCAGNGACAGCTCTTCTCTCTGTAGTGTTTTCTTGATGTAAAGGGCAACATCCCCACCCCTCCTTCCTTGCCTGTCCCTTCTGAACAGCCTGTAGCCATCAAGAGCCACATTCCAGTCATGGGATTTCATCCCACCAAGTTTCCGTGATGGCAATCAGGTCGTAGCTTTCCAGCAGCATGACTGCTTCCAACTCCTCCTGTTTGTTTCCCATGCCACGTGCGTTTGTATAGAGGCATTTCATCTGAGCTGTCGGCCTTGTTACCTTCATAGCAGAGCACCCCTTTTTTCCCTTGAGGTGCTTCATGGGTATTTTCTTGTTGGCGCCTGATACCTCGGGCGCCTCCAGCTCCCCTCGGTAAGACTTCTACATTATGTGTGATCATGTTATGTCATATGTTGTATTATGCGTGGATTGTGTTATGCATCATGCATTCAGCTTGTTATTAGCCACTTTTATCTAGACCAGTAAATGTACTTGACATGACAGTATAATAGCTATGATCTTGTATTTAAACATCTTTCTGTGTATTGCAGCTTTCCATTTCTGAGACTTAGTTGTCTTCAATATTTTTTGAGCTACATTAAGTACAGGAGAAAATCTCAGACACAATAAATATGAGAGCTAAATTAGAATAACTTGGGTGGAAAAGTTTAGCTGCTGCTTGCAAATGGAGAGTTTATTAAGAATTCTCATTACGAAAATGGAACCCAAATAGCCTTAGAATTAGCCATGGAAAGCAGAAGAAATGCTGTGTAGATCATATGAGTGCAAGGTGCTTTTTACAGATGGTTAGATCAGATCCTCATTCTCTAGAAAAACGGACTTACTCTTAGAGAATGTTGTTTACTATAAGAAACAATCTTAGGTCTAGTGAGATTTTTTCATACCCTAACCCTGCTTTCACATAAGAAGCCCACATAAATCACATGAGCATTGCTCAAAGTACAAGGCACTGAAAGATCAACAAGAATTAAGCCACCTTCCTGATATTTTTTTATAGAGTAATAGATCTAATGAAGAACCGTTAAGTTCCTTGATCATGGTTTCATTAATATCAACCAGAGCACTGAAGTTTCTTGATTAATCTCTCTGAAATACTTCATATATATTATATTAAAAAATGTAGTCTGAATCCAAAATTAGTCATTCATAAAAATATTGCTCTCTTCACCTGATGCTTCTAATGCTGATAATTGCTTACTGTTTTAGGAAAAAAATAAGTGTCTGGTTTCCAGTCTGGATTTCTCTTTTTCCAGTTTGTAGATGTGAAATGTGTGCAGGATACAGTAAGCAGGAGAAGAAGCAGACAGTGATTTCACCTCCCCCACATATATCTAGAGAGAGAGTCATAAGATCAGCTGTTAACTTAGCATTTCAAAAACGAAATAATCATGACTAGTTTCCAGTCATTGTGCAATTTCTGTGATTTTCCTCTAAAATTCCAGTTTATGAACACATGTCTTTAGCTGTGGACACCGAATCTGAAGGTAATTAAAACACAAGACACGAGGTCAGAAATGGAAGTTGTATAACTTAATTTCTCCAGTTTATGACTCCATGTGTTCAAGTGTTGCGTTAATCATTCAGCTTTGACTCTGTGACTTCTTTTGTCTGTTCATCAGAAACTTTGAAATTTCCCGGTCATTTCAAAAGCCTTTAAGTACAGTTAGCAATCTTAGTCCTAAGTATATGATCCTGCATTTTGTTATGTTGATACATACGCTTAGTAAGGAATTTATGAAGAAATTTATGTTGATCAATACCAGTGGTCTGGTTTTATTGTTTACCACCATAAATCTTATTATTTGCCAACTTGGCCACAAACAATTGTATCATTTCTCTCAGATGGTTGCCAAAAAATTTATAATTAAGAATTAATCTTTCCATAAAAGTTATAAACTTTCGCTCCTCTACTTTTATTTTTAGAGATGTACTGGCCCCTTTTTAATTCATTTACCATTTAATCCATGCCCCATTAATTTTATATTATATTTATTTGGGGCAGCAAGGAAAATTACACAGTTGCTGTGTCATATTAAGTTAAAACGAGTGCTTTTATCAGCCACTTTATAAATCTAAAAGAAAATCCGTATTACATTATTTTGACAAGATCTGATTGATATCAATTAAATTATTATCCTACTTTAGTTTTTTAATTAATTGAGCTTCATACCAATTGTTCCATCCTTCTGACTATAACTGACACTATGATGACATGATTATAATTACTAGAGTCACTATTTAGCCTTTTAAAATATTGGAAGAAAATTAGCTTCCTTCCACTCGTCTGGAATTTCCTCAGTATTCCAAGATTTATTATGAATTAACTTTACCTTCCAAAGATCTCTTTAAGCTCTTTAAAACTCTTACTTGCAAAAGTTTAAGTTAATTATCTATTATTTGGGGATGGGAGAGCATAGCTGCCCCAGGGAGTCCTTAAACTTTCCAAGAGTTCTTGCATTTAAAAAAACCTGTGCAATAGTTATAAATTTTTCCATTGGGGCTTTATTTTTAGAACTATTTCCATAACACTGGCAGTTAGAAAATCATTTCCTAATAAATTAGCCTTGCCTTTTAATTTCCTATTTTCTCCTTAATTTAGAATTTCTACTTAATTTAGTACAGATCTTAGCCATAAATCAAGGTTTTGGTGCGTAATTTAGCTCTAATGTACCACATTGTTCACAGGGCCTTGACTGCTACAGAGAGTGCCCTACTCTGAGTGAGCAGCAATAAGCTTACAAACTAAGGCTGAGAGATTTGTGGAGTCTGCTTGCTGAATCTCACTGAATGCCCCAGCAGTCTGCTGTAGCTCTCCTTCCATTGTCTTCATTTCCTAGACAACTGAAAAAGAACTTGAACCTCTAAGGCTGTTGTCGATTGGCTTGGGATGTCCATAGAAAAGATATTTCCCACAAGAAAGGATCTGTATTATCATAGCTACTTTTTTCTGTTTTTTTCTGTTCTTTTCTTCATTCTTTTTTTCAGTAGTGGTCATGCATGTCAGGGAAGATTTCCAAAACAGGAGCCATGGCATGCCTGGCTAAATATTCCATGGGGTGACTATGTTGACTGTATATCAGCAAAAGCAGGAGAGCTATGCAAAGTGATCTATACAGGCAGAAAAATTTTTGGTTGGACATCACTGATAAATATGGTGTTGGTCAAAAGTTGCCCAGGGTTTTGTTTTAAGAATAAGTAAAGAGAAACAAATCAGAAAACAAGAGTTTTCTTGTAAATGGAAAAGAAACATAACAAATGTGCTCTATACAATTATATTGAGGAATGAAACAATGTACAAAGAATTAGCAGTTCTTTTATTGTTAGAATGTAGTAGCTAAGAATTTAATTTCCATTCTATGCATCTCTTGTTATGTTCTCGTTAAAAATGGAATTTATGTTTTTTCTTTTTAATTTAGACAGTGTGAAATGTTTCCAGCAAATGTATAACTTAAAACAAGTTTTTTGATCACATGGAATATTTCCTGCATTTCATGCAGAATGACTTGGATTGGTAAGATTAGTTGCCATAAATGTGGCCATGGTAGAACACTATGGCCTTAATAATCAGATTTTTAATTCCTGCACGCTATCAGGTAAAGAAAGCTTTCAATTCCACATGTGGTATTTTCAAAGCTATTTTAGATGTAAAATAAAATTATGGAAAATCCCAGCTGATATACATAGGTTTTATTTTTCTTATTCCTGGTTATAGATGTCCAAATCGTGAAATTTCTGTTATGCATGGCATATGCTATTGCTGATTCCATTTTCAGTAGTGATATTTTATATTTTGAGGTTAGTATGTAGCAGAGAGCACATCAATCCATAAAAGAGATTGTCTAACAAATCTCTGTCTGTATCTGTTATGGCTCAGATGATGCTTTCTCTGCCACAAGTCCAATTGCCACTGTGTTTGATGATCTTTCAGGCTTACAGAGCACCTGACGCTGTCACTACAAGGTACACGTTCTCTGTCATGCATCACATCAAATAGACCGGGTGGGAAAAAACAGTGCTGCAAGACTCCTTCTGCCACACTGCATTCTAAGTGACGAAGTGTCTCCTAGAGCAACTGGCCTGTGATGCTAATGTCTCTGGTACAGCGGAACAGACCTGTAGAGAACTTACCACTGCCCTGGGCCCCTCCCCTCTATCATCTTGCCCGCTTAAAAATTTTGGCCTGAACCTTCAATTTAGAGAACATCAGTCCCCTTAGAGAATGTTGTAAATTTCTCTGCTGGCTGCTTGAAACTATATTCAGTTTCCTTAATTGTGTTTTTATCCAGTGTATATGAAACATTTAGGATTTTCTGGGGACAGAAAACGATTATATGACTCATTTGGTCNCAGGTATTNTNANTAGTCTGAATTGAATTTTCTTGGAGATACAATAGGTATTAAGAAGATATGAATTTTTTATAAGTACTGGGCAACAGTAAGAACAAATGTGACAAGTTCTGACATTAAAAATTTTTGTTATGGGTAGTGAGAAATGTTCCTGTGCAATGCGTTGGGAGGCAAGGGATACACCAACAAGAGAGTAAAAAATGTACTTACAGGTAAATTTTATTTTCCTGTTCCTATTTAAGACCACCACATGCTATCTAATCTAGCCTTGTTTTGATTTTTTTTTCTCAGAATAGGGGAGATGTGAGCTTTTCCCATGACTGTGGGCATCTGAGATGTGTCACTAAACTTAGAACTGGGGGCTCCCAAGGAATATTAAATATCCTATGCATTTGTGCATTGTCCCCAGGAAGGACATAAAAATTGTCACCCGCAGCCCAAAGGAAGAGCACAACTTCCCCTCCCCAGGGGGGGATCTCTGGAGGACAAACCTGCTGTACATTCATTGGACTGCCTGGTGTCACGCTTCTCTTAGGCCAGAGGTAAACAAAAGACCTGGGGCCTCATCCAAACAAAGAACATCCAGCTTGATGGAAAGACTCCCGACAGGCTTTAGAACAAACCTTTCATCTCCAGAATGATATGCAGGCTCCATTCAGCAGCTAAATGAACTTTGAAAAAGAAAATAAATGTTCGTTTCCACCAGGCAAGGACAATGTTCTGGTAGTGTCTTGATTTTGACAGTGTCAGTTGTGCCAAAAGGGGCTATACTGATGTATCACATTCTGCTTGGCTTGAATTAGACAGATGTGAGTGAAGCAGGTAAGGTGTGATTAGAGATATTATCAGAAAAATCTATACTTGTGAAGCATTGACTGGTGTTTGGGGATTTTTTTTTCCTCTTTCTTTGTTTGTTCTCTTTTTTTTTTCCCCAAAGCAGGAAAGTAACTAAGCTCATACCTTGATCTGATAATGCAATATATAAAAAGTAAAGACAGGAATTTTCTTAGTTCTGTTCTATTTAGATGTGTAGGACTAAAGAAACACCATTAAAACTGAAACAGCTAGAATCCTTTTATTTCTTTGAACTTGTACGAGACAATTTTCTTCCAAGCCTTTAAATTAAATATTGTAATTTCTCAAATTGTCAGAACAAGAAGAGAACAGGATCTCATTCATTGTAAAGTCGTCAATATCCTTGTTTGTCTCATTTTTATTTTTATTCTCATTATAGCAATTACATTCACAATGTATAATATTCGATTTCTTGACATGTGCTGAGGGAACTATATGACTACCTAATGGGTTTTGAGAAAACCTAAATATTTCAAGATTGTTTTCCCTACATGAGCTTTTATACTTTCATTACAGTCTCCTAGGTACAGTTGTTTAATATAATGACAAACCTTTCTAAAGACTATTTTTCTAAAGACAGTTCATCTGCTTAAAGTAATATGTTGCTGTCACTCTGATTCTCTTTATTTGTTTAATAATACTTGCAATTTTTATTGTATTTTTTTGTACATGAAAGTAGAATCTACTTTGAAGAAAAATGAACTCAAGTTTATTTGTCATTACAATGGTGTATATAAATTTAATGATATACTTTACTGGTCAAGAAACAATCTCTTAACATTTAAGAAGTAATTATGGTGTTTCAGTTCATCCTGAGGCAAAAGGTTGACTCAATGAACGGATAACAAAGCAAAGCAATAGACACTGAACCTTATGCTTCAACAATGTGCATAGCTGCAGTGGTAAAAGGTGATGTAACATAAGAGGAAGAACAAATTGCTGTCCAAGCACAAGGCAAAATTGTCCATTCCAGAGGTATCTAACTGCCTGTGGGTTGGCCCTGTGTAACTCCGAGTGAAGGATTAGTGGAGAAATAATTTAGTGCTGCTTACGGGCAAGTGCATTACGTACATATAAGGGGAAAAAGTGGAACATAAATAAGCATATTCCTTCTCCCTGTCGTCTGCTGTCAGCAAAAAAGTTTTGGCGAAAGGGATGTTTACTGCGATTTAGGTTCATCAGGAAGTAGAGATTGACCTGATTATAGCAGTGACTCTCAGGCTTCAGCACTTCTGTTAATCATGTGAAAGCCTAAAGATGACAAGAACTAAAATTTAAGTTTCAGGGTTTGAAAGCTCTGACTGGAGAATACCTTAGCTGCAGGACTGGGACTGAGCATGCAAGCTGAGGAAGGGACAAGCACCCAAACTACTGTTTAGGGCAAAGGCAGAATAAACACAACTGGGAAAATGAGCTGTGATGAGGCAGGTATGTAGTGCAGAGCTGAGATGCCTATCTGGGCATGCACCAGCTGCAGGCGAGACAAGATGCACAGGTTTCTTGTTGGGGATACCAACTGCTCCTGCCAACAGCCTGTCTGACCAAGCCACTTCCTACCCAAAGCAGTAGCACTCCCATGCAAGATCCATTGCAAGTGTTCTGCTCAAATAAAGTAACTTCTAATAACTGGGTATCTGTTTTGTCTATTTGTCTTTCTTTCTCTTTCCATTCACACAAACCAGAACTTGAATAGTCACGTATTTTATTCCGGCTGATGTTCAGCTATACACTTCATATCACCGTATTTCCTCAAATGTTCCTCAAACACTTAGGTGATTATTGCATTCTCAGGTAGGTTTTACTAGACGGTGTAAATATGAGAAAATGTGCTGAGAAAAAGATTGCTTAACATAGGTCTGCCTGTGCTGAGACAGAACTGAGCTAATCACTGCTCAACACTATTTTGTGCAGTGCTTGTACAACGAAGCATCAGCTTATCTTGGAGCTTAAGATGTGACTATGACATTAGTAATGTACAATTACATTACAGTAATAGCATAATTTTTGTAATGGCTTTTAAGCTATGATTTCATTTAAGAATTTCCAAGATGTTTATTCCATACACAACCTGCACATTGAATTTTATGTACCGGGAACAAGGTATTTTTAAAGAGAGGCTCCTGGATTCATTTTCTCCGTGTTCAGACAGGGAGAGAAAATTCTTAACCACTTGAGTATTTAACCATTTATTATCATGGCAAAAGATGAACTTGGAATATTTGTTACTTGCTTGAAAGAGAACTAATTTATTTTTCTACTAAATGGAGTTTCCAGTTAATCACTTTTGCTGATCTACACCCGAATCTACCCAGACTTCTAACATGTTTACTCCTTTTGACCTATGCAATATATTGTGCAAGTAATTATTGTCCACATAGCATAAACTGCCAATTTTGAGCACTTTATGGCTGTTGCACAGAGATGCCAGCAATTCAGTACTGTGTGATTGCCACCACATTTCTGAGCTAGGAAGTCTCTATTTCTGAACAAGACAGCCCTGTGCTCCCATACAAGCTGGGGAAGGGTATGTGATATTTATCTGGCACCTGAGGCAAGCGATGTTTTTACAGTGAATACTCTGTAATGCTCAGGTTCATAACTCCTTTTCATCAATTCAGCTAGTGTTTTTCTAGTGTTTTCAGTGTATGCGAATGTGAAGGTATAATCTTTCATTTGCTACCTGTAAGAGAAAACACAACTTAATAATGGAATTTTAATGTTGTATTAAAAATGTATATGGAAAGTCTTGCAAAAAATATCATCTGGAAAAAATCACTAATGTGTGTAATTTTTAGAAAAAGCATAATCACTGAATAACATTATTTTCACTCATTTGTATTTATGTATTGCAACTATGCAACTTTTTAAAGGCATGGAGAGACTAATTTTTCCACAAGAGTGAATACTCAGAGTTATGTGTAAACAACCTGGCAACTTGCCATAGTTATGAAATGACTGCAGCCCTGACCTTACTGTACCTACTTTTAGCATTCTACTTGTAGAAAACTATAAACCTGTACAAAAGAAAGGGGAAGCTGACAGAATACCCTCAGTTACAGCTCTAAAGAAAAAATTACTTCAGCAAAGCCATTTTGAAAAACCATTTCAAAGGAACAGAAGAGGCACAAGAAATGATAACTTTCTTCTCTGTGCTTTACAGTAAAACTGCCTACTATTTCATTCTGTCCAATTCTGTTGGTTTGTTTGTGTATTTCTTAGACTGAGCCTATTTGTTCAATATGAAGCAGCAAACAAGGAAAAATGGCAAAAGAATAAGAAAATGAATACTCCACCTTTAAAGAGCTGCCTTCTTTATGGGAATTTAGTTGTAGTCTTTAACGGACAGCAGAGTGAAAGGACACAGCATCATACTGCAGCTGAAATAGCAGCTGAAGCGAGCCATTACTACTGAAAATTAACTTCCAGTAAGATATCTCACCACATCATTCAGTTTAGGTACCACAATGCTCTCCCTTCTAATCACGAACTTTACCAGAGGACATGCTTATTGTTCTATTTTTCTTTTCCTGATGGCGGTTTCATTATTTTTCTCTATCTTTTTTGTCTCTCTCTCTCTGTGTATATGTGTCCATACACACTCACACAGAGAGTCTTCTGAAAGAATACTAGCGCACTTAAGTAACACCTAAATAATGTTAATACTTATTAATACTGCAACAATAGTGCACAACAGGTCTACCCGAATACCTGAACATACAGTGCCATGTACTGTAGAATCAAAACAAAATTCCTTTCTGTACCTTCAAGACTTGACAATGTAAGTAAATAACTTGTTAGTCAAATAAAATGTTTTCTTGCTGAAAACAGCTGAGTGTGTCAGGACACTTTGGACAATGCTCTTTCAGCTGAAATTTATATTTAAGGTAGGTTTTCAGACAAAAATTCCCAGTCGTACAGATTGTAGGATTAAATTGGACGTAACTGATCATCTATGACCAATTTAAATGGAACAGCTGGAAAACTTGAACAGGAATTAAATATCAGCTCAATACTAGGACATCTTTAATTTATTTGTAAGGAAGAGGTGGCTATTGACAACTACTGAAACTATAGACAGGTAGTCTAAATTTGGATTAGAATTAAAATATATATAAACCAGTCTAGGGAGAGACACACCCCTCGGAAGCCTCAACTACATTTTGTCGTGCTACGGCATGCACAGCACTTGCCAGTGCTAATGAAGGATTAAAGACTACGTAGTCTCCCCTGCAAACCATTTCTTGCCTACAATAAGATTAAAATCAGCTGTTATTTAAGAAATCAACTGTAATTTAAGAGAAATTAATGAAAAACATGATAAGATCTTGAACATTCAGAAGTTTCACATTAAGATGAAAAGGTCTGTACCAGAGGGTAGAACATTTCTTGTTCATCATAATTTAGCTTCTGTTGCATTTAAATAATATTAGAAGAGGTGTAACCAGATAAAAGAAGGAATTATTAACTGACTGCACTTCTCAGAGGAATGTATTTTTTCCCCTAATACATTCATGCCTAAATTAACTTGTTTTTAAGATACAAATAAAGCAAACGTAAAAATGATTGTACAAAAGAACATGTGTTTTATGTAACTTTTACTAAAAAGCACCCAATGTATTTGTCTAATGGCATACTCCACACTGCTGTTATGATTATAATTTCATAGATCAGAGGTATTGAATTAAATGCTTCTTTCCTGCAGCTGCGGGTTTAGAAATACACTGTCTGACATCGTCTCAGAATTTTTGTTTTAAAAGACACATTATTTTTGTCCCTCTGAACTGGAGACCTCATACAAGATCAAAAGGGAAGATGAACTACTTGATGGTAGCCTGTGCCCCTGGATGTTTGACTTGCTTCCCGGCCTCAGCGGGAGCCCTCTGTGTTCGGAGCTCAAAGACTGCAGGAGTGAGTGGTGTGGAAATGGGGCTGCCTGATCCAGCAGCTGGGGAAGATGTGTTCTCAAGGTCTTACGAAGACTCAGCATCAAATATGGCTCTGGTTAAGATGCTTGAAGATCTCCAACTATCTCAACCCAAGTCGCATCTTAAGGGAGAGGCTGTGAGACCGCATTTCTCTTATACCATCTTTTTATTCTCTACTCCAGATGAAGTAAAAGAGATATCGGGTATTAGCCAAAGATCTTTGAATAATTGTTGTATAATACATCACTGTTTTGAGACAATTTTTTTAAAAAATAGGTTAAACCCTTTTGATGTGTTTAACTAAAATGATGTTCTCGTTTTAGCTGAACATTGTTCAGAAAAAGGCACACTGAAAAGCAAAGAGCAGAATCCTTAGGAAGTAAATTTAATCCTCAATACCAAATTTTTCCCAATGATTTTTGAAGTGGCAAATACTGCATATTGTGCTTCAGCAGTACACATTCAAGTTGCATTTGGGAATGTACATACTATTCCAAAGCTAAGCAAGAATACAACTGGTAGCAAGGTCAAAGCTATCATCAAAGTATGTTTTGTTTCAAAATACTTCTAAAATATCAAAGTATTTAACGTAAATACTAAAATTGTATAAATGATGTTTTGTCTTCCGGGAAACATTTTCCATGGAATCAAAAATAAGAGCAGAATCTTCTAAACATTTGGTTTTGTTCAGTCACAAACAGAAAACTCCCAAATGTGGTGTGTCAGCAGTCTTCATATCCTATTTCTATGCCTGCAAAAGTGGAAAAAATAAATGGAGGCGTTTAAATTTATGCTTTGTCTTCTTGTTTTCTCTTAAGGAATTGTATTTAAAAGAATTAAATAGATAAATCATATCTTGTTTTTCAAATCTGGTCCCTCATTTTCTACTTTCTAGATGTTCATTAAAGTGAATTAATCAGTGCAAGCAGCTGCCCTCCACTTGTTGAATGTAGATATGTTTGAATGTTTTGCATATACCTGTTGAATACAAATATTTTATATAAATATATTTTCCTGTGAAAAAGGTAACCCTGATAGTAGTTAAGACTTCTTTGGTTATTCCCCACTCTACACAATAACCCAATAATTAGAGTTGTCAGACTTTTTAGATGAACAGAATGTATACTCTGGAGTCCATTGACTTCAAATAGAACATTGCAAATTGAGTCTGAGGCATAATGATATATTCAGAAAGAATATAAATAGTAGGTTAGTCACTCCTCAGTGAATACCGTGAATAATTTAGCTTGTGCCTTTACTATTCACTACAGTCATTTTGACCCATATATTATCTTTCAGGTACCAATCAGAAAGAAAAATGTTGCTTTCATTATAGGCACCGTCATTCTATTTCTTACTCTGTTTTAGAGGTGTAATCCAAAGCAGACTAAGAAATTCTAAAAGTTGCCACTGATTTGTCAAGATCACATTTTCACTTTTTTATTGACTCCAAACAGAAGAGTCAGGAAAAATATGGCATACTGGGAAAAAAATTTCCAAGTGACATCCTGAACACACACATGCACAGCACATGCACACACACATTACGATTATCATGTTTTTTAGTTTTTAAAAATATGACACCTTTTATAACCTTTTAGGAACATGCCACCTACTTCACAATTACTTTTTCCTGAGAAAGATTTTACTTGCCTGGAACTGAATGCAGCATTTTGGAATGCAGAATTGTTAACAGGAAAAGGGAAAAAAATAGTTATTTGATGTAATGGTGTTACAATTGTAGCAACAGTGTTGGACAGAGCATCTTGAGTAGATGTGAATATAAAGGTAGACTTTTAGTGAAAATGAGTATGGCATATTAATTATCATCCAGAACTTTAATCTTAAGAAATATACACTGCTGGGAAAACAGGAAAGATATTATTGTTTATTTTGAATATTCAGAACCTATTTTGTGCTGTTATTGTGAAATAATACTGGTAATACCACAGTGAAATCAGCGTTTAATATGAGACAATTTGCCCAGATTTAGTAATATTAAATAATAATAATAATAGTAATGCAAATAATAATAAAAATGTTATATGATTCCAGAAGGCAAATTATTTCTAAGAAATCTTTCCAAGGATGTTTTAACAGTACCTTCACATATATATTTCATTATTTATATCTTGGGTACCTTTTTACATAGTATTCTTCTTTATTTAGATCCTTTCTGTGAATGACGTCACAGGACCTTGTCTGCTCTTACTCTGAAAAATAGTATAATAAGATTTTGCAGAATTGGAGCTTCTAAATCACTGTGGGAAAATAAACAAGTAGATAAATCTCCCACTAAGTCCTAAACAGCATTTTTTTAATAGGTCAGGACCTAAAAAAAATTAGAACTACTCATTATGTTTTGTTTTTGTCAGGATAATTTCCCTTGATCTTTTGTTCTCCTTGCACGTTCCATTTCTGAGAGCTGGGTCTTCTGGTGAGAAAGGGTGGTCAAAACTAGGAAAATACCACGGTTCAGTAAATGGGGAAATTCTTGCTAATGACATCAGAATGTTTCTAAAGCTGCCAACTCAAATCACCACGGAGGTTTACTGTTTTTTACCCACAGAAGGAGAACATGGTTCAGACGAATTTCATCAAATTGGACACAGAAGTCCACGGTCCCAGCTTCTTCTTGGACATGTATTGATAGAAAGAAAAGCAATGAGCACAAGTTGCAGCATGGAAATTCTGATGAGCTGTAAGGAAATGTCTTTCATTGTAGAATGTGGTCAAATACTAGAGCGATTGTCCAAAGGTACTGTGGAATCTCCGTCCTGGAATCTGCCATCTCCATGCCTGGATACACTCAAAACTTCACAGGACCAGGTCCTGTTTCGAGCAGGGGCTTGGACCAGCTGACTTCCAGAGATCATAAATTACTCTATGTCTCTAAGAATCTGTGATTAACATTTGATTAACTGGTTGCCCAAATTTGTGCATATTGCAAATAAGTAGATAATAGTTTGGTGTATACCAGAATGAAGAGACTACAGAAGATCTGTAATATTTCTACTGACGTTATGAAAGTTACATTACTCAAGCACATTTTACAATGTTGCAATCAATCACATATTTGCTATCACAATGATATGTTTGTTATCAGTCATGTAGTTCTAAAATGGCATATTAATTTCAGTGAATTACATTTTTCTAATATAGTTGCTCTAAATAAGTCTTTAATTCTATAATTTTATCCTATAAACTTTTCATATTTGGCAATACTGAGTTTTTATGGTTATTTCTTTTGGTTATTTAGGACTTTTTAGGAATAATCCTAGCTATCCTTCTTACAAGAAACAGCTCAGAACCTGAAGCAGAAGCCTAGAAGACTGTATAAAATTTCCTGAGGCAGATTCTGAAAACAATGAGTGACAGAGGAAGAAAAGTGTATTGCAACTTTTCTCCTACTGATAATAAAAATGCCTAGTAACAGAACAAGAAGCATAGAAAAGTAAACCCCTTAGAAATACGGAGTAAGCCAGATACATTCATGTGCATATCTGCAGTGAATAGGGATCCATTTGCCTGGCAGGAACAGCTGTACCTTTCTCAAATCAGAGCAGGGAACAATGAGGGTTGTACAAGTATCTTTACCATAGATTAATAGTAGAGGCTGAATCAACAAATCACAACTTGGGATCACCTAGGTTGAAGGGTGGACATTCATTGCAATTACTTTTATCCTCTCTGTAGAACAGGCATGAGGAAAGCTATGCAGTGGAAAGAAAGGTCATCTTCCTTCTCTAATTCCCAAAGTGGCAGTGCTGTGATAGGTGAGAAATCTCTTCCCAAAGAGGAAGGTGAAGGCACTGACAGAAGGGTGCTTACAGTGGAGTGGTTGTCACAATCCACTTTTCACTATTCGGCTGTTCTAGTTCTTTGATCTATAGCTAGCCAGGACAGATGATCTTGCTCAAGGCTTTTGCCGGTGCCATTTTTTGATCACAGGAGCCAGGAAAAAGGTATCCATATTCTCTGTTGTTAGGTAAGGAGAAACATGAATTCCACATTCCTCTTTTTTTTCCCTCTTCTCATAGGTCTAGCACATGCTCTTTTCCTCTCTTTTCACCCCATTCTTGTTGTGAAGAACCATCACAAGCGGAGCCAGAAGCATTTTGGCATTCAGTCATAAAAACACAAACCTAATTTATGCTACAATAAAAGGGAAGGCTGCTGCTTGGTGCTGAGTATTAGCAGATTTTACTTCTTATCTAGAGAAGAATCAGCCTAAATACAAGGACTTCTTAGGATCACAGATGATTGTGTTGACCAAAGCAAATAGAGTCCAAATCAGACCAGTGAAGAGATATTTTGAAACATTAACCTGAAAGAACCAAGTGTTCTTTCAGCTTCAGTAAATACTATTTTGTAACAACCCAGATTGTTTTCCTAAAGGCTGTGGTATTAAAACAAGGAGGTAAAGAGAGAAAGATTAATCTGCCATAAACAGATATAAAGTCTCTGACCTGAAATTAAACTTAATGCTCATTACTAAACTTTTCATAGCAGGAGAAAGAATTTCAAAGTTGGAACTGAAATGTGGTGGCAGAGAAGTTTCTTGAAATTTTCCATTGCTACTAGGTATTTTAAAGAGTGGTTTTATTCACTGTTACAGAAACTACTGAATGGGTTTCATGTAGAAATGTTCTTGCATCTTTTCATATTAAGACACACCTTTCAAAGTCACTTAAAGTCAGAAAATCAAAATTAGGAGGCCAGAAGTTCAACCTGGAGTACTTAGAAACTCTATTAAAGAATTCCTGGAGGTTCTATAAATCTGTTAACAATATCCTACAGGGCCATTAACTTTCAATAACAGATAAGAAAGATGTACTGAGTCTCTGGAGATTGGTAATGGGGTGTATAGCATTCACCTCTAGCTTATCAGGTCAAATCCAACCCACACTGAAAGGAGGTTTTTTGAAACAGATGTCAAAGTTGATGGGTCAGCTACAGTTCTTTTCTAACTCACGTGACTTCAGTGATTGTTACCTAGGCCTCATGCCAGGAGCAGTTTCTACCCAGAATGATGTGATTCCCTTGAAACAGATCATGGGAATCTGTGTATCTACTATGATTGCATCACTTGGCATTGTACTTCTCCAGAGAGTGAGATAGCTATTACCATTCAGCATGACACTTCCAAAATAGATTCTTACTGTATTTACAAGTAAAAGTTTCTGCTAACAAACAAATAAACCCACCAGTTATTTAGAAAATATCTATTAATTTTTTGAAAAAGACTAATGTTTCTTCAGACTTTCTATAGACTGCAATTGGTTCAATCTATCACTTAACTTGCAACTCTCATTTCTCTCTTTTCTTGGGGAATAAAACATTAAAAAGTTCCTTACTCTTGATCTCTACCTTCTTCAGGGCCAATTTACTGTTCACCTGTTTATAGCCTTACGATTTGCTGTCTTCTCCTGTTGCCCTGTAATCACCCTATGAGTGTTTTTTGAGGGGCTATTGTGGTCACCGTGTTACTTTGCTGCTTGCTTTCACCAGCATCACCCTATTAGGCAAGATCAATATATTTATATAGAAAAAATCCAGCAATCCAATATAGGAATGGATTACTGTTTTATCGACCAGCTCACTCATAGTGTGCAACAAAGTGTTACACATTTTCATCCCTAGATGACTGCATAACGTCTCCCCCTTATTTCCTTTAGTGTGCCTGGTTGGCTTTACGATAATTCCCAGAAAATGAGAGATATCTTCCTTACAAACTGCAAAACCAGGCAGCCATCCTTGCTAATAATAGCAACGAATGTTTCAGTAACACTTCTCGCTTCTGAAGCAGTTGAATATTAAATCCTAGTGGAAAAACAGGACAGATAATCTCAGTTACCATCCTCTGTGCTGTTGTCAATGGACTTAGAGTTCTAGGGCTGTGATCCACAAACTGTTACTGTGCTAATCACTTACATAAACGTAATACACAACAGTAAAAAATAAACATAAAAGCTGTGTTTGAGTTTATAATGATAAGTACTCATGAATTGAAAAACATCAAGATTAAAAATGTCTGTGCCTAATTTGCATCTAAACCCTTCTTTGTGCAAATGCATTATCATACTGTCTTTAATTACATGGTGATAAGCTGCTTCTTCTGCAAGACTTTCATTAAGTGGAAATCTGATAAGCTGAAGAATCTTGCTTGTTTAGAAAACTTTCTTTAAGCAGAAAATCTCCACAAATGCAAGCAAAGAAATTTAGAAAGTTTTCTGCCGTAAGAGTAGTTTTATTCTAAGGAGGTTCTAAGTCCATGAAGATTTCAGGTGAAAGAAAACAAAACAAAACAATTAGAAATTGATATAATTACAGCTATATTGATACAAGTCCAGGAGAAGGAGTGATTTCAGTGTGTTTCAGAAGGAAAATTTATTTACAGATGAGCCTGGCAAGCATGGATTCTAGCTGATGAGAAGCTTACTTTTCTTGGAGAAAGATACTTCTTCATTCTTTTCCCCAGTATTTAAATATGTAAACAATATTTTAATTCAGGTTTGCTCTTCTGGTGCTCTTGAAATTGTCTGTTTCATATTTAAAGTGATACTATTTGCACATTCAAGGGTGTGATAAGAAACATAATCAGATAATTAGTAATCTTTTCATAGAGTCATTAAGGTTGGAAAAGAACTCTAAGATCATCGAGTCCAACCATTCACCCACCACCACTATGCCTACTAAAACATATCCTGAAGTGCCACATCTACACGTTTTTCGAACACTTCCAGGGATGAGGACTCAACCACCTCCCTGGGCAGCCTAATCCAATGTCTCACCACTCATTCAGTAAAGGCATTTTTCCTAATATCTAACCTAAAAGTCCCCTGATGCAACTTGAGGCCATTGCCTCTCGTCCTATCGCTAGTTACCTGGGAGAAAAGACCAACACCTGCCTCACTACAACCTCCTTTGAGGTAGTTGTAGAGTGCAGTACGGTCCCCCCTCAGCCTCTTCTTCTCTAGACTAAACAGCCCCAGCTCCCTCATCCGCTCCTCATAAGACTTGTTCTCTAGACGCTTCACCAGCTTCCTTGCCCTTCTCTGGACACACTCCAGCAACTCAATGTCTTTCTTGTAGTGAGGGGTCCAAAACTGAACACAGTACTCGAGGTGCGGCTTCACCAGTGCCAAGTACAGGGGCACAATCACCTCCCTAGTCCTGCTGGCCACACTATTCCTGATACAAGCCAGGATGCCGTTGGGTTTCTTGGCCACCTGGGCACACTGCTGGCTCATGTTCAACCGGCTGTCAACCAACACCCCAAGGTCCTTTTCTGCTGGGCAGCTTTCCAGCCACTCTTCCCCAAGCCTGTAGCATTGCATTGTTGTGATGCAAGTGAAGGACCCAGCATTTGGCCTTGTTGTACCTCATACAGTTGGCCTCGGCCCATTGATCCAGCCTGTCCAGATCCCTCTGCTGAGCCTTCCTATCCTCAAGCAGATTGACACTCCCACCCAACTTGATGTCATCTGCAAATTTACTGAGGGAGCACTTAATCTCCTCATCCAGATCATTGATAAAGATGTTAAACAAGACCGGACCCAGAACTGAGCCCTGGGGAACACCACTCGTGACTGGCTGCCAGCTGGGTTTAACTCCATTTACCACCACTCTCTGCGCTCGGCCATTCAGCCAGTTCTTTATCCAGTGAAGAGTACACCCATCCAAACTATGGGCAACTAGATTCTCCAGGAGGATGCTGTGGGGAACAGTGTCAAAGGCCTTACTAAAGTGCAGGTAGACAACATCCACAGCCTTTCCCTCATCCACTAGGCAGGTCACCTAGTCATAGAAGGAGATCAGGTTGGTCAAGCAGGACCTGCCTTTCATGAACCCATGCTGGCTGGGCCTGAACCCCTGGTTGTCCTTCACACGCCCGGTGAGTGCATTCAGGATGAATTGCTCCCTAATTTTCCCCGGCATCAAGATCAGGCTGACAGGCCTGTAGTTTCCTCGATCCTTCTTGTAGATGGGTGCTACTCTGGCAATCCTCCAGTCATCTGGGACCTCCCCTCTCAGCCAGGACTGCTGAGAGATGACGGAGAGTGGCGTGGCCAGCTTCTCTGCCAGTTCCTTCAGCACTCTTGGATGGATCCGATCTGGCCCCATAAACTTCTAAGCGTCCAGGTGGCATAGCAGGTCATTAACTGCTTCATCCTGGATTGTGTGAGGTTTGCTCTGCTCTCCTTCCCTATCTTCCAGCACTGGGCGCTGACTACCTTGGGGATAACCAGTCTGACTACCAAAGACTGAGGCGAAGAAGGCATTAAATACCTCAACCTCTTCCTCATCCTTGTTGGCAATATTCCCCCTTGCATCCAATAAGGGATGGACACTCTCCAGCCTTTTCCTCATAGTTGGTGGCAATGTTCCCCCCTGCATCCAATAAAGGATGGAGATTCTCCTTGGCTGTCTTTTTGTTGCTGATGTATCTGTAAAAAGATTTTTTGTTATCCCTTACAAGAGTGGCCAACCTGAGTTCTAGCTAGGCTTTTGCCTTTCTAATTTCCTCTCTGCATGACCTAATGAGACCCCTGTACTCATCTTGAGTTGCCTGTTCTTTCTTCCATAGGTGTTAGACCCTCCTTTTTTTCCTGAGTCCCAGAAAAAGCTCCCTGTTCAGCCAGGCTGGTCATCTTCCCTGCCGGTTTGTCTTGCGGCACATGGGGACAGACTGCTATAAGTTTTGCTATAAATTCCCAATTTGGTATGGTCAGTTTGAGTCAGAAATTGTCTAGTTGTTCCACATCTTAACTCATAACACCGTATTTTGCAGATACTTGGTAGTCTATTTACTGTTTTGAAGTAGTTAACTGCCTTCCTTCAGAATCTGCTACAGTGACCTATTCAGTTACACAGCCACACAGGATCCAGAGATTGCCTCTCACATGTAAGTGCACATGTGTATGTGTACACATATTACAAACATACCTAGGCACCTCTACTGCAAACTTAAGAAGATGCATATAAACAGACATGAGCCGTGTGCACTTAGGCCATCTTCCTTAGGACACAGAGGTATTTTTAAATGCTATAAAAGTATTTATATAAAAGTATTTTATATTCCAGCATTTTGTTCCAATTCAGTCTGTTTTTTGAGACATGAAAATTTGACACAATAAGAAAATACTTTATCTTACTTATAACACAGATGCAAGATTTTTCTTGGTCATTCCTCTATGAATAAGTACCATGTCTATTTTTTCAGGTGTCTCCAAATATAAGACAAATTTTAAGCAAGATTAATATGTCAGTGAATGCATGCAAAGAAAATTCTTACTCTGCTGTCTTGGTTTCTCATCTTCAAATGATGTGACACCAGTACTGAGCTGTCAACATAACATACTACATCAACACCTCTGGCACCAGAAAACCTGACAATTATTCTCGCAGTTTCCATAAGATTCTTATTCAGGTCCCCTCATTGATCAAGGAAACTTTCACCCTTCCTTGAGAAAGCCAAATAAATTTTGAAGAAAGAGAAAATTTTAAAAGTTTGACAATATTTCTTTTTCATTTCATAAATGGTTTCCAGAAAAGCTCTTCTTGCTTGGATTTTATTGCTGCTGGTGTATGAGATTCTTCCACCATGGAACAATTTGGTAGCACTACAAAAAAGAAACTTCTCCATGGACTACCAGTGACATCAGGGCAAGAGATCACTCAGATAGTTATACTTAGGGAAAAAGAATCACTGCAATTTAGTGAAATCATCCACTGGAAACTCAGTCAGAGTAGAAGCTGAGATTTCTCGATGCCCCGTCTATTATTGTTTGTGTGAGTCTATCAGCAACCAGTAATTGAAAAGAAAGTGAATTGGGAAAAGCTTTGGAAGTTTTGATCCTACAGAGCTGTTCCTTTTGTTGTATTTTTAGACTTCATTGAGAAGAAGGCTGTGTTTCATCATCTCCACTAATTTTGTATTGCAAGACCAACAGTGATCACCCAAGGTTGTTAAATTCACCTTGCAAACCCTTTAAAGATGTTAAAGATGCATAACCAACCCTAAGGACAACTAGCAACCACAAGTGCAATTGCCCATGGAATCTGCGTCTAGCAGCTTCCTGAATATGGTGATGCTGTGCCAACTCTGCAAGACTGACTTAGGCTAACAAATCTCAGGTTGTCTACGGAGGCAAAGAAAGGAAGGAATATGGAAATTTTTTGTTTGCTTGCTTGTTTTTTGTGAGTGTGTATTTTTTTTTAAACAGCTAAACTAACTCTCATCATCAAAAGGCAGTAACATTTCTCCATCAGAGCTTAAAGTTTAAAAAGTCTGTTGAAGATATGAGAATGGGGGTCTAGTGCTTAGCTATGCAGTTGGAGTGTTTTCCTGTTTTCTGGGCACAAATCTGTCAAAAATCCATTAAATACGTGCAACAAACAGGTTTTATTTGCCATTGCACTGAAAAAAATTTGAGAGAGTCCAAAATGCTGCTGGACCGTGCAGGTGTTATGAATGGATCTGCTTCTGTTTCGGAGGTGTGTAGTCTCTGGGAACTTTCTTCCTCCCTCATCACCAAAGGTAGGAAGGAATACTGAATGAATCAGAAATGAAATGGAAATGACGGCTTGCTGTGTAATCTGGAAAAATCTTTGATATAAGTTTATTTGCAGCATGTAGAGATGGTGTATAACTTGCTTGCTTGTTTGTTTATTTTTGGTCAGCCCTCTTTAACGTAATGAACATTTCCACTCACCTTGAGTGGTGTCTTCTTCCCAGACCTCACTGATACATTTTTGTTTGTTCTTACAGAAGAGTAAAATAAATTTCTTCTTTTTTCCACTTTTACTCTGTCTACTGAATAAAATACTAGTAGCTCAATTCATCTTTATGCAGGCTGTTTTGTTTGACTGCTGGAGAAGTCATTGTTTGTGAAGTCTGCAAAGTTGAGCCTTCAAAAGTATAGAACATGGTAAATGTACACTTGTCTCTTGAAATGGTAATTTGCTGTCTTGTGCATACATGTTACAAATGAGTTTTACGCTGCTGCTGCTTTTTAAAATAAGACTATGAACCAATTAACAAATGAAATCAATACTTTTTTATTTATGTAGCACAAAGTTATTAGTATTGATTCAAATCCACTCAATATAGAATTACTAATTTATCCCTGAATGGATTAACTCTGCTTTCATCAGAATACAGAATAACTTGATCTTTCCTAGATTTTAAAGAATGTATTTTCATGATGACACAGTAAGATCCATTGGTATTTATTCTATGCAGGGGCCTAGACAGAAGTGGCACTGTAAAAAGTACCCACTTATTCTGTATGCCCTTCTTGAAACATCTGAGTCATGACTACCCAGAACACTGAGCAACTACATCTTGCTGAGCAAATTTTGTGACCATTGTCTCATGGTGACCACCAGAAAATGTGAAGGACAATATTTATACTGAGCAAGCACAATGTAAAATGTTTTGAAAGTCATAATCTAGTTTAAAATGTCAGAGTTTGGGGGGAGTTGTATCATAGCAGTGGCTAAAGGCTCTGGCCAAATCCAAAACAGTGCACAAATGTAGAATCATGTTTGAGCCTGTAAAAGGAAAAAAATATTACATAATAAAAGCAAAATAAGGTTATATTTCTTTAACTTTTTACATGGGCAAACCATTTCAATTACAAATTAAAACCAAAACCAGCTCACATCTTTCAGTAACAACAGCACAATGCTAGGTCATCCAGATAGGGAAATAGAAAGAAAAACAACACAAATCAACATTGGAAGATACATGATTTGGAAAATTACATCCGATCAATAGAAGTTTGGCAAAGTAACGAGTGACAAAAGTCAGGGAGTTTTAAGGGGGAGCACAAGATTAAATTTGTTATTGCTTGGTAAAAAAATAATCACTAAAAAAGAACATTTTGCTTTGTGTTAACATACAAAAAAATTCTACAGTTTCCAGATCAACTGGTCCAGCTGCAATAAAGTGCTGATGCTTCTGTACTACATGCAGGTTGAGGAGGGGATAAAAATCTTTTAATTCCCTCTAAGTCTCCCAGCCTGGAAAATCACTCTTGTGTGGTATCCACTCTTGGTGCAGTGTATAACAGAGAAGAAGGATCACAGACAATACATAAAATATTGTCCTTCCAACTTTAATCCCACTATACATCTACTTAATGTCTGTAAATCTTAGTTTGTTATACTTCTGGTAATTGTGTTTTGCAGCAGGCTAATTCATTTTTTTTACCTGAGGAGACAGATATAGCAAATACCAGAGGTATTTCTAACTGATTTAAATTCTCTTAGTTCTTGTTTTTTTTACATTCCATCTGACCTCCTGGTGCACAATGGGTCAACAATAATTTTTAGATTAATTCATTATTGACAGCTGAATAGTTAATAAATAGAAAGCCTACTAACCCACGGACCTCTGCTCATCAACTTGAATGTCACATGAACATCTTGCTCTCACTCTAGTTTCAGTTTAATTCTTCAATCTCCATTTTTTTTTGTTTATTTCTACAGCAGAACAATTTTGTAAAAGGCTTTCTACAGGTTTACTTCTTGAGGAAAGATTGATTCTACACACAGTGTCAATGAATTAGATTTAATGAAGACTCTAGCAGCAATGATACTGTGCCAAGATTTAATACAGACACTGTAGCTACTATACATTAGCCATTTTTCACTCTATTTCACACAGAAGAAATTTGGAAAACTGAACAAGCTCCTTCAGAGTAAAGACCATTGTTGCACGAAGGCTAATACAATACAACCTGAAAGACTTTACAGAATAACAGAGTAGAGAACCAGAGAAATAATTTGTTCGTGAAGTGGGCCCATGTTTCTTTTTAATGACTTTTTCCCCCTTTGGGATTCAAATGGAGAATAATGTATCTGTGCTTTTTTGCCTTTAGCTCCCATCACATTTCATAAGCTGAGGAAAATGAGGTAAACATCCAGCTGGTGAGGAAAGAAGAAGAGAGATGGTAAAGTGGATCTCTGCTTTCTGTATAGGTATTACAGGCAGGTGAGATAATTCCACCACTACATTTTAGTGTTCAAATTTAGAATCTCTCTGAATGTTGTGTTTTTTGCTGTACATGCCTGTTCTGTGGAGAATTAAGAAAGCCGTTGGTATGGTAGTAACCTTACTGTGACATTCCCATGAAATCTGAAATACAAATATACTACTGTTAATGGCCTTTGCTCTATCACACCTGGTTCCTTAACGTGTTTAGTGCAGGTTTTTAAGACTGTTGAGGTCATATCCAGAAAAATTTTCTTCCTTTAATTTTGTATTAATTATTAGTTTTAGGGTAGATTTATTTCTGTGCGTCCCTGAATAACTTGCAGTGAGGATAAAAATATGTGTGGTGAAGTGTAAATATTGATCTGGGGAGGAACAACCCCATGTAGGCTTGGGGCAGACCTCCTGGAGAGCAGCTCTGTGGAGAGGGACCTGGGTGTCCTGGTGAATGACAAGTTGACCACGAGCCAGCAGTGTGCCCTGGCTTCCAAGAAGGCCAATGGCATCTTGGGGTGCATTAAGAAGAATATGGCCAGCAGGTTGAGGGAGCTTCTCCACCTCTACACTGCCCTAGTAAGGCCTCATCTGGAGTACTGTGTCCAGTTCTGGGCTTCCCAGTTCAAGACAGATGAAGAGCTACTGGAGAGAGTCCAGAGGAGGGCTACGAGGATGGTGAGGGGCCTGGAGCATCTCTCCTATGAGGAAAGGCTGAGGGAGCTGGGATTGTTTAGCCTTAAGAAGAGAAGGCTGAGAGGGGACCTTATTTATGCTTACAAACATCTTAAGGGTGGGTGTCAGGAGGAGGGAGCCAGACTCTTTTCCGTGGTGCCCAGCGACAGGACAAGGGGAAATGGGCACAAACGGAAGCACAGGAAGTTCCATCTGAACATGAGGAAGAACTTCTTTCCCTTGAGGGTGATGGAGCCCTGGAACAAGCTGCCCAGAGAGGTTGTGGATTCTCTTTCTCTGGAGATATTCAAGACCTGCCTGGACAAAGTCCTGTGCAGCCTGCTGGAGGTGACCCTGCTTCGGCAGGAGGGTTGGACTAGATGACCCACAGAGGTCCCTTCCAACCCCTACCATTCTGTGATTCTGTGATCTCCCAATAAGTGTGTGTGTGTGTGCATGTGTCTGTCTCCTAAAATTCATAGCTGCTACTCCCTTTCAGGGTAAAAGAAGTGCACCTAAATAAAGGCTTGGCCTGTGATAGTTAAAACTATGCAGAAGAGCTAACACTGAGGAGGAAACTCTGTTATCATTGGAAGAGGGTCAGGAATGCTAGGAAGTCATATAAGATATGATTTGTTGAGTTTAAGGGAAAAATAAAAGGAAAGGAAAATGTGACTTTGCAGAGAGGCTGTAGATCTATATTTTGCAAGGCCCAAATGTAAGGAAAACAGAACAGGGCAAGGAGCAACAGATTAGCAAATCCTTTGGCATGCATATGTCTCTGATACATATTTGATGTCTGTGTATGTGTAGCAAAGGGGTTAGGAACTCGTTCTGAGAGTCAGATTTAAATCTTGCTCTCATGTGTTTAACAGTGTGGTCTGTAGGTAAACCTGATGTTTGACATAGGCTATATCTCTACTAGCAAAAGAAACAGTACCAGCAAATGTTCTTGGTCACTGAAAATGATCTTCTATAGAGTTAAATTGTTAGGGTGATCTATGGCACATTTTCATCTTCGGCAGCTAGCACTTTCAGAAGCCATTCCTGAACTATATTAGGGAATCGGTGCAGGCCAGAGACCATTATCAATAAGCAATTTGCTTGTGACCACCATCTGTTGCAGGGTTGGAAAGCTTGATTTTATGAATGTAGATGACTCTGTGCCAGCTCGTTTCTGTGCTGGAGAACAGCCCCAGGCTTATTGACATATTGCGTAGAATTAATAAACAAAGTTGTTGAGATACTGTTCAGAGGCTCAAGACTAAGTGTGCTTGCACTCTGCTATATCTTTGTGAAGGTCCAAGAAACTGCCTTTATTTTTCACCTTGTAGCCTGGCTTTCTCTGAAATTATATCTATGAATCTAAATGCGAGGAGGAAACATCAGGAAGCTACATTTCCTTCCCTGTTCTTATACCAAGGTTTCAGCATGTCAGTATCATCATATTCTAAGAAGAAGATCTTCAATTGTCAGAGTCAGAAGATGCAAAATTGACTGTGGAGAACTGCTGACAGATACCAATCACAGTACACGACTGTATTGTATCTCATTAATGAGTATATCTTTACAGTAGTTACTTCAAGACATTGACTCTGCTATGGCAACCAGCCACATTCTTAATATGGAATCTATCTTCTGTACTTGAACTTCAAAGAAAGATCTTATCTGGTTTTCAGAATTTTTTAAAATTTATTATCATGTGAAAGATATGCTTGTTTGTAATGTGTTTAACAACACAACAGGCCTTAGCACTGTCTAATCATAAATGGGAATATCCTTTCTTATAAGTGTAACAAAGAAGAAGTAAATGTTTGTTCATGTAAGCAGCTCTACAGGCTTTGAGACAGTAACAGTTCCAAAGAGTTACCAGGGCTACTCTGCTCCTGAGGCATCCTGCTGCTCATCTTGTTAAGCGCATTCCTGGCCATTTGTACACAGAAGCTCATAGACAGAGAAGTCCAGAAAAGATAACTCTGTCTTATTTTGAATAATGAATGAGTAGGTTTTGTCTTTTTTGATATGACCTTTTTCTTTCAGGACAAGGTGTTACTCTCCATGGTCTTTGTGAAAGACGCATAATCTAAAAATCTTCTGAAGTATCAGAGATCATTCAATGCTTCTGATTCTCGCAGATAATCAGGATCATCTTTATGTCACATTTAGCTATATGAAAAACAGCTAAAATATGAAATAGTAAGGACTACAGGAAGCTACTTCACTGCGTAAATCACTGGGCTTTTACAGCAGTTTAACAAAATGTTTGGAAATGTTAACAAGAGATGTGTCATGAGAAAGATCATCATTTTCTGTTGAGCAGAGGTAGAGACTGGGATAAAGCCACATAGCTACAGACTTTAATATAGCTCACCTTTCTGTTCACATTAATGAATTTTTATTTTGGAGAATTATGGAATATGTGTAGTTTTCACAGAAGCCTGAGACAAACAAACAGGTGATCAAGACACAGATCAGCAAACATGCTGATTAGTACGAGGAATTCCTAGATGTTGCTGCTGTAAGTTTAAGAAACTAAAGAATGATCTCAATGTGTTTTTAATACCTGCAATGTAATAGTTGATTGATTGGCTTCCCAAATGGGACACAAGAAAGATATGACATAGACTCCTTTATCAGTTAGCTGATTCAGATTTCATGTCTAGAAATTAAACCTGATCTCATTAAACTGCAGTTCAGGTTAGAAAAGTGACTGTAAGAAGAACACCATGGGGATCCAGGTTCACAGTCTCTCAGTTATTTCACATGAGATCTGCTCCCTTTTTCCTAATTGCTAGTTCTACTGAACATCCTACTGAGATCTGAAATTCAGTCTCTTTCTATCTAAAACCACCAGAAACTGTGCACCCAAACAGCAGTTAAACTAGCATGCATGAGAGAGGAGCCTGTATATTTTACCATTGTGGATTCTTACTAACAAACAATGGTAGCTCTGCAGACTTCTTTAGCAATAAAGAAATGCAGTAATGAGTATCTTAATATCTAAATGTGTCTTTATATCTAAACATACTTGGAAATTGTCTTTGTTAAAACTCTATCAATTGCAAAATTATCGCAGATACAGACCCTAGTCTCTGGTGTAGTTTGCAGAACAGTTAGGTTTTCGTTTAGTGATTACTTACACAGTCTTTTTAGTAAGCTCAGCAGAACTCCTGGGGTTTGTGTTGGAGCTGAGTGTAGAGATGTCTACAGCACACAATGAAGCATGGGAAAGAAGTCCTTAAGCTACCATTAACGAAGGTGATAAATCAATGTATTACAGTACTGTGCAGATGTCCCTGCCACTTTAGCACAGTCTGCCATTCTCTTCCTCCTCTCTGTGTTTGCTCTTTTCTCTTCCCTGACCTCTCATGATAATCACTGTTGAAACAGCAGCCAGAAGAGCAGCAAATGTACCTTTTCTTGACTCTGGAAAAGTGGGGCCATTGTATCTTTGTTGTTCTGACAGTTAGCTGCTCTAGACAACTGCCTGTTTTGCCCATGGCTTTATGTACATGTTAATAAGCTCTGCTGAGATGGCACCAGAGAAGCTTTTAGAAAACCAGCTTTGGAGTCCTTCCGTTGTCTTCTTTTGGTTGGTTAAACACAAACTCTGTATATGTGCTCAAGCAGAATATACTTGTGCTATGATAGAGAGAAAGAGTTCAGAACAATTTATTCCTGCTCTTACGTTATGTTGAGAAATTAATAGGGAGCAGCTGGGGAAAAAGTACAGTTGTGTGGCTTGGTTCCTCACTTCTCCTAGCCTGTCTTCCTATTCCTGCTTGTATGATAAAACTTCATATACTCAAAGGTAAGAAGCATATTCATCAGGAGAAGAGGAAACTGTATTTATTCTTTTAAGCTTGAAACTACCCCGTTCCTATGAATATGTTTATGGCATCAAATACCATACTTTTGCCAGTGCCCTACAAAACCTGCTATTCTCAACTTCCCAGGAAGAAGAAATAAATGCTTTTTTATAATTAAAAGTTCTTGAACTCCCAGAATTCTGCAGTATCCTGGTTCTAGCACATTCTGTAGGAAACTGGTTGTGTGAGGAAGACTCTCTACCTACTTTGCCAAGCTGGAGATTTTCTTTGGAGACAGAAAAGATTTTGAAGTAGCTGCTGATGGTGAATTTGCTCTGAAATCTCTGGAATGAATCATTAGTCCCATATTTCTCTCATTATCTTTCTGTATATCCCTGTTACAATTGTGAGCACTGGGTAGACTGTGTTAGTGCTGGCTGAATCTCTTTGAGCCATGACTTACTCTGACACAGTGTCTAGTCTCAGACAAAAACTCCCTCGAAGAATTTTAATAAAATGGTTATTTTTTTCTCCATTTATGTTCCTCCTCTTTCTTTTCCCTGTAATTTCCATTATGACATATGCACTTTTTACTTGCTACTTGTGTATTGAAGTAGCCCACACTTTGTACAGGAATTTTATAGGTGGAAGAGGAATAGGCAACTAGAGGCTGATCCATATTTCAGTGTTGTCTGAAAGTAGTTCTTTCCTGCTCAATAGCAAGCAGATGGTTACTATTTTATTTTCTTCTGCATGCTTATGTCCTACTATACATTATAAGGCAATAGCTGGATGTTTACTCTGCAGAACAGAATGACAGAGTGGATATTCACGTGTGGCATCTCTCTTTATTCTAATATCATCCGACTTCTTTCTAATTTTATCCTATTTGATTATTTTTAATTACGTTCTCTTCATTTAATTGCCAGTTCTGCTATGTTTCACTGCTCTGTGAACACAGAGCTAAGTCTTATGGATCCAGTTATGAAATGATTCTTAACTTTAATAACGCAAGGTCAAGACATTTTAAGTTTCTGTTACTTGAATATTTAACGTACGATGAAATTCAGAAAAAATATTCTCCATACAGATTTTCTCACTCGCAGTTTCTTACTAAGTTTTGCAGCCTTTTAGGCAGCAGAAACAGATAGATAGCTATTTTTTGAAAAATGGTGATACTATGTGGATTTCAATGATTGCAACATCTACCTTACTGACAACATCACAGATCTCTGACTCTTTTGTTTAGAAGCCCACATAAAGGTCTTTGGAAAATCTGACTGCTGTTTAAAATCGTATGTTTTGCTACCCGTTCTCATAGCTGGCCTAATTTTGTGTATGTATTATCATGATTATTGTTATACGATAAAGCTCTGGAAAGCAGCATGTCAGTTACAGGTGGCTGTCTTCTCAGTAACTCTTCATCTTCACTTTCTTCTCCTGGATTAGAGAATTTTTAAGGATTTGTGCAAGAAGTTTTATTATGTGTTTTTTTGCTTAAGAATTGTGAACAATTATTTGCAGTTTCTGTGATGATTTATTATTCTAATTACTAATGAATAGGTGTATTATAAAGAAGAAGAAGAAGAGTAAATTGCTACAAACACCACTGCATGTATCTTAACCTCTTACAGGTGCTGTTTCAATGTTCAAACCTAATATGCCGATAACTAGTATGACTTTAAACAATTTTCTGTCTTTTTCCTCAGAATACCATGGCATCTCTTTCCCCTTAAAGTGAATTGCTGCTGGTGTTACCTTCTGTCTGCTCTCTGTCTGCACCTAGTATCTGTTTTATAGTGTCTGAAATGAGCTGTATTTTTTACTCTGTCCTAACTTCTTGCCATTTTTTGGGTTCACCAAAAGTGTATTAAGATCTACGTAGAACATTGGAGTTGCTGTAACTGTAATTATTTCACTGCAAGACAGCTGGAAGACAGTACAGAATTTTCTAATGCTCATATCTCTGATATACTAAAATATCTTATATATTCCTTCATTTTGTGCCTTTTCCTTACTCTAGCATTTCCTAACCTGGCAAAGGTGGAAATTCTTGACGGATACATTATCTAAGGTTTGTTGAATTGTTGTCAGATGTTTAAGCAAAAATTAATGCTTTTTCTTATTTTCACATTTTTGTCTGGGAAGCATTCATTCTGTTTACTTCTAGCAAAATTAAAATATGGCTAGGATTCTGTGCAAACTTTTTGGATTAATTTTTGTTTGAGTATAGAACAATGAAGATAATCTAGCCAGCAAATACATTTTATAACATTACATGTCTGTACGGAAGCAGTGTGATTACTGGATCAGTGTTCAGCACAGATAATGCAAAGGAATGATAATTTGTTGGAAAATGTATTGAACATACATTTTGTTATACTGAAGACTGATTGCAACTAACAATGGATTTCTTCCACTCCTTTTCAGGACATTTGAAGGGATGACCCCCCAGCACCATTAGTCATAATTACATGCATAAATCCTCTCAGTACTGAATTAGCCTTTCATGAAAGTATTCAGTTAAATTTAGTTTAAGAATGTGTCTACAACAGTGGTTTGAGAGCATTGTTTCCTGAATGTTATCACACTAAAATTATGGGTCTTTTGAAGATACTGATAAGCAAAGCTGTCAACTTTTGTGTTGCAAATCCACAACATTAAATTTTACATTCTCAGGAAGAACATTCCTACTAAAATTCAAACAATTCTGGATGACAACTTTTCTTTTGTTTTTCTTTAAAAAAATGTGTCTTTTTTTCAGCATCTGCTTTTATACATTTTTTTAAACCAGCATGTGACAAATAAGTATTTTTTTTAACATCAAATTTCTGTAGGAAATGATACTTGTACTTTAAGTAAGACAGATTACTCATGACAAAAGAAGTAAGATTGGATTTTAATAATAAGCAATAACAATGTGGATTATATGGGTGCAATTAAAAAAAGTATATGATATAATAATTATTTAAGTGGTTAACATGCTTGCCAAACCTCCATTCAACTGTTATTTCTTACATAGAAAATTGAAGTAAACAATGGTATTTAACAGACCATGACTAGCAAATGTTGAATCTTAGTGGCGGTCAGATGTATATTGCTATCCGCATCATTTATCAGTTCTTGATGGCACAAAGCACATTCCACAGACCTCTTACATGGAACAGAAAATATTTAGGTAATCAGGGTGCGATGAAAAGTCCAGGATGTTCTACATCATCCAGCACACAAAGCTCTTGCATATGGGCACTTGAAAAACATTCAAAACAAGGAGAGCTTAAGGCTCCCATTATTCTAGATGGAAATTTTTCTTCTAGATTCCTTCCCACCCCGTATCTTACACACAAAGTATAAAATGCTGCTGTTTAAGTGTTTTCACACTGACTTTGCAAGATGGAGTTAACAAGCAAGACCCACAGTTCACTTGTTTCCCAAGTCAAGATGTCACAAATGGGGTCTGTCTGCCCAGCACGTTGTAGAGAGTCTTGCGTACCCTGTGATTGTGCTCTCAACTGGTCAAAAGCTGTGGCGCCAAGCTTACATGCTCCAAGATCCTGTGTATCCTGATCACTGCAGATTTCACTAGCGGAGGACCAGTGCCACACTAGCAACAGGTCATTCAGTAGAAACTAGGTTGTAGTCAGCCAAGTCATAACGTGTGCACCCAAACTTATCTGCTGAATTACAGTGCCCAGGGCTAGATGAATTTTGCAAGGGGAACATATATTTTCTTACAGAAAATCAAATTTTTTTTTTTTTTTGGAAGTGAGCTGTGTTAATAGGTTTAGTTATAAAGACAGCGATGATTAGTGAGGTATCCAGCACATTATGCATGATAAACACTTGCTGCTGAGAGTTTTGAATTACACAATTCTACGATGTCTACTATAGTACCAGCCAGCTTGAGTCAGATCCATGGGAAATAACACATTGTTAATGAAACTAAATTTAATAGTAATATTAATGTTTTCTGTGTTTAAGAGTAATAGCCATTTCCCTTGCAAAGGATATGAGTTCTTTCAGTAATGTGTTTCTCGGATCCTGCAAAAGCCCGAGTAATAGTTTGTATCTATCTGCATGAACACATGAACTCAACCTTAGTTCCAAACTGTAAAAGTCAGTTAATAGCTGAACAACTTGGTTGCACATGCATAAAATGACAATCCAGACTTTTGTGCAGTGAAGGGTGATGAGTTTCAGTACCAGGATGTTGAAAGACAGCTTCTTCATGAATGAAAGTCCAGATGACTTTCTAGGTAACAGGGAAGAGCCAGACATATATTCAGATAACGTTTTTCTCTGCCTGAAAATTCCATTAAAGAGTGCAAGATTCAAACGGGTATATAATCCAAATAAAACTGCAGCAAGCTTCAGATGCAGCATGTCTTCAAGATGCAATGTAAGTTGATTTTATGAGAAAATCTTCTGAGACAGAACAGTTCTTTGTCAGAAATTGGCCTGAAAGAGAACGTTTTCTGCTGTTTCTTTATTCATCTGTAAAATGCTAACAGTGAATTCTGCCACTCTAGACAATGTTTCCCTGTTTGTGAAAGTTTTAAATGAAACTGTGAAACTTAATTTTCATATACTTCAAAGCCCATAGCTGGACACAAGGTACCATGGTTGTGCATGCAGCCCTCTGGTACTAGGATATGAAAAATATTCTGAAATTGTCTTAGATTTATTTTGAAAACTTACTTTTTATCTCTGAATTAAATACATATCCATATTACTTATGTATATTTCTATGTCTACATTTATAGAAATATATGTTTATATAATTTCAGCCTGAATATATCAAAATATAACATAGTAACATGTGATTAGCCAGACCATGTTCTTTCTCTTTTCTTTCTCACCCTTTCTCGCTGTTATTCTTTTGTAAAAAGAAGTTTGAGAGCTTGATTCTGGTATTCATGCTCCTGATCGAGAAGCTCTGGGCTTCCTTTCTACTTATTGGCCTGCAAAATCCAAATATGTGTCTAGTAGTTACCTTGGGACTGCAGCACCTCACAGCTAAATGACTGTCCCAGGGAGCAATGAAACAGATCTGAATAGAGGAATACACACCAACTTCAGCAGGTTTTAGAAGAAAGCACTTGAAATTGTTGAGATGATAAGGCAGCGTGAGTAGTGAAGTGCCATTCTTTTTGTCTTCCCTGCTTGTCCTTTCCTTCAGTCTTTGCTGATTGTATTCATTTCATGTTGTCTGCAGTACAAACTGTAAATACTTCAGCACCACTACCATCTGTGTGTGGCATCTGTGTCCATGTCATCTCAGGCTCCCTGTGTCTGCAAATGCCACAGAATACAAACCAAAGTGGATTTTGCAATACTGACCATACCTATTTGTTTACATCCTTTCAGGTACAGGACAAATCAATCCATTCAGCTGCTTATTGCTTCATATTGACTTTATGTGTGCATATATAGCCTCATTCACAGCACAACCTAAAAGATGATTCTCTGATGGAATATCATTAGCATTGACATATTATTTTTCCGTATGATGCCATGTGAAAATTTGCTCCAAGAAAAGGACTTTGCTTGCCTATATTATCTTTGTTGTGAGCTGGGTTGTATAGTTTTCACAAATAGTTATAGATGATAAAGTTTAAACTTGTAAGAATTAGTATAAACTGAGAACATCTTTCTCCTCTCCTCCTCTATAAATGTGAATGATAATTGACATTTTGGGACAAGGGACTTAACTCTGTCTAGTAAAGCTCATTTTCCACTATTCCATTTGTAGGTCAGAAATAATTCACTTCAAAAGAGGTTTTGAAATTTTCACCTCTAAAATGGACAAATTCCATTAAAATTACTTATTTTTCTGAGATGTAGATGCATGTCAAAAGGGAAGTATAAACACTGAAAGTTATCTAACAGGTGATGACATAGAAGGGGACCCACGCCTTCAGTCCCGCCCATTCATCGTATCAGGTGTTCATTCATTGCTTTTTCACTGTTCTGGCACTTTTAGAAAATATCCATTTTATATTCAGAATTCTCTCCTGCATTGAAAGAGCATGAAATTTTATGAAAGATTTCAGTGACTTTCTCTGTATGGTGAGGTTCTCTAGAACTCTGTTCCACTGGCCATAAAATTTACCTGTGATCACTGACCACAGGGGGAAGAAAAACTACTAATCTAGGCTGCTGGTGCATTAGATTAGCTATCTGAAGTTCTCTGTGTAACTGAATGCTTAGAAGAGACAAAAAGAGGGAAAGGGTATCATTCTTATTTCTGCTTCAAAATGATGCATTCAAAGAATGGTTGACTTAAGCATCTGTTTAGTATTCAGTGAAAAATGCTACCTAGAAATTTTTGAAATAGCTAGAAGCCTTTGAAAAGTAATTTCAGTGTGGTTCACTGCATAAAAATGAAACAGCAAAATCACTAGATGAGAAAGGCAATACTTTAAATTAATAAAACATATATTAAAAATACTCCAGGATTTCTAGTCCAGCACCTTTACCATCTGTGAATTCAGATATACCAGATGTTTGTACTCAATATATCATGTTATGCACAGGATTTGCTTCAGCAGAGAACAGTGATTCATTGATTTTTGTAAGAAATTTGTTAGTAACAAAGCTATAGACTTTAAACTATTTTTTAATAAACTTCTCGAGTAAGGTAGAAATTCTAAATGGTCCACAATTTAAATTACTCCCTGCAACAGCTATGTTTGAATAAGTCCTTGCACTGGATCTTTACATTGATTGACAAAGTCCTTTTAGCAGGATGGTGACTCTGTCAGGTAATTTTGATATTGCACTGATAGTGCCTCACTTCTTAAGGAAGTCGTTTAGAGCTTTCTGAAAGGGACCTGCTGAATTTCCATGCAAGTATTGTGTTGAATATGAATGTGAACATATGGATGACGCCTGTTAAATTTCACTACAAGTCATCTGGAAGAGAAGGCAACGTATGTTTGAGTAAACACAGAATCTGGTTGGCAGCCTACTGTCATGCCAAATCCTAGGCCGTCTGGTGTCTGGGAAGCAAAGAAAGAGAAACATCCCCTGTGCTCAGGAGAACACCTTTACCAAATAGCACAGAATTACGCTCTGTATGTAGCTCCAGATTGGGGAAAGACAGCTTGTTTGACATTCAAGGGAATGAAATAGCACCAAGAAGAGCTTTCTTAAGCTGCTTTCATCTTTGCCAGCTTGCAATGTCATCATGTATTTCTGGCAAATAGAGTTTGCATCAGTTCAGTTGACAGGTCCTCATGAATTTTAATATCTAAGCTCCATATTCATGTTAGTAGCATTAATGTTACCCAAAGCCTTTTTTTTCTCAGGAAGAATATGAATATTTCAGAAATTACTTTCTGTATGTAAGTTCATGTATATTTCTGTATGCATGTGTTGATGCACAAGTATAACATTGCTGATACATCAATTTTTTACCAAAGTTTAGAACCATTTTTGTCCTGACAAAAGTAAAGCAGAGGCACTAATTTGGGTCCCCTATACTCCAAATGGATGGTATGTCTCGGGTTTTTTTAAAGGACTTGGGTTTTTCCTAGTGTGGAAGTGATCAAAACGTTTGTGGATACACACACCACATCATATTCGATTCAGGTTACAAATCTGTGAGGTGATCCCCAACTGGAATGAAATGGAAAAGCTCCAGTGGAGCAGAGAGAATGATTTTGGCCTAATACATACAGAGAATGCATCTTTTTCAAGAGGAAATGATTTATATAGAGGCAGCAAAATACACAATCTCATGAAAGTAAAAGTTGTTTTCCATGAACTTTGAGGATAGAAGCACTGTGGAAGATTGGATAAAGCATCCATGCTCAGGAACAGAAAATGCATTAAGAAGCTCTTACTCTTTTCCTATGTTATTTTGTGTCGAAGAAATCTGGCTTATATTAAGATGAGCAGAACTAAAACCATACGCAGTGGTTCACAGTGCTTGATCATGAGGCTGCCAAAGCTTTCTTTAAAGCTGCTTCTTAAGTAGCTTCTAAATAGATTAAACCCCAAACCAACAAACCACTAACTTTGGGAATTGTATATTCAACTCTCTAGTTACTGGAGAAGTGTAGGATAAAAATTACTAAGAAAGTCAATGGGGTGTGTAAAGGGTGAGTATCAGCTGCTTATAATACGAGATAGAATGACCCACAGTATCATGAAATCCTCTCAGTGAAAGTTATGTATACCAAAAAAGAAATCTAGGGTCAGGTAGCGATAATTGTGTAGAGCGCAACAGCGGTTTTGAGAATATTTTTTGTGGAAAGATTCTTAGACAGAAGTGCAGTTACTATAATCCTTCCCTAAGTAATTTTGAGTGGGAAAGACACAGAAATGGCAGCTTCAGAAGCCTATCTGGAGAATATGGTTGCAGTCTCTTTTTGCCCAACAGCACACTGAAAGCATTCTTGCTCTTCTCTCAACTCCTGCTGGCATGGTAGGCTCTGTTCTGAGGAGCTGGAGAAGACTATCAATCTCCACTGGTTTTCCAGTCGACTCAGAACAGGCTGCTTAAGTATTCCATACAATGGAGAGACAGACTAAGAAATGAGTTTGTAGCTTGGACATTAGACCACTCTCTCATAGTACAACCCAGCAGCCGGCAACTAAGCACTAGACAGCCGCTCGCTCACTCCTCCCCTTCCCTCCCAGCTGAATGGGGAGGACAAATGGACAAATGGACAAAATGTAAAACTTGTGGGTTGAGATAAGGACAGTTTAAAAAGGCAACAAAGGAAATACTACTACTACTACTACTACTGATAATAACATTGATAATAATGAATATGCAAACCAAACTATATACAATATAATTTTTCTCACCACATGATGACCAATTCAGTCAGCTCCCAAACAGTGACTGTGGAATGCCAAACTCAAGAATTTTTCAAATTTTGCAAAACTCCCCAGAAAGACCAAACTCCCAGAATAGTTTGAACTCACAGACAAGAGAGGATTCGAACTCACAGAAAAAGAGAAAGAAAGAATTCCTGTGCCCCAGCCAAATCCCGTTCACGAATGGAGCATGACGTGTATAGTATGGAATATTTCCATTGGCCAGATTGAGCTAGCTGTCTGGCTGTGTTCCCTCCCAGCTCCTGCACACCTGCTCATTAGGTGAATATGAGAAACTGCAAAAAGTTCTTCATTTCATTCATTGCCTCACCTCTGTGGCTGGGAAGATCATGGAACAGATCCTCCTAGAAGATATGCTAAGGCACATGGAGGCCAGGGAGGTGATTCAAGACAGCCAGCATGGCTTCACCAAGGGCAAGTCCTGCCTCACGAACCTAGTG